>Ga0114938_1002404_pt1 | contig 11848 bp, 9 predicted proteins | sample AshMeaBigSpring_FD_88675 | JGI IMG/M metagenome (GOLD analysis project Ga0114938, IMG submission 88675) | Groundwater microbial communities from Big Spring, Nevada to study Microbial Dark Matter (Phase II) - Ash Meadows Big Spring | ecosystem: Environmental > Aquatic > Deep subsurface >...
CCAGCACGAAAAGGCAGAGGACGCCATCGCCACCTGCGAGGAGGCACGCGCCATCCTCGCCGGCATGGGTGCACGCGACCTCACGGACCTGACGGCTGCGTCGATCTACGCCGACACGAGCGACTCCCAGGCGAGACATGCCGTGCGCTACGGCCGGCTGGACGACGCGCAGGCACTCGAGCAGGAGGTCTACGAGATCGCCGAGAAGGTGCTCGCGCAGCGGCCGGGCGACTTACGGTCCATGCAGAACAGGGCGCTCGCGGCGGACCTGATGAGCCGGGTCGCTTCGCGGCGTCACGACTACGTGACGGCGGAGGAATACGCGGTCAAGTCGGCGCTTGCTGGCGAGAACAACGTGCGCTTCAATCCAACGGACCTGAACTCCTGGGCCTCCTGGATCCGTGGCAGCGACCTGGTTGCAGAGGCAATCCTGGAGCAGGGGCGCGTCGCCGAATCGCTGGACGTGGTGCGCAGGACGATCTCGCTCGAGGACGATCCACGGCGACCCTCGAGCCTTGGACCTCAAATGTGGCAGACGTGGAGCACTCTCGCGCTCCAGGAGAGCCGGCTCGGACGACAGGCGGCGGCGCAGAAGGCGTTGAAGGAGGCAATCCGCGCCGCAGACGAGGGGCTCATCGGCGTGCGCAAGGACAGTCCCTGGCGGGTCTTGTCGCCGCCGATGTACGAGGCCTGGACGGCGCGGCTGCAGCTGTACGCTGGCGACGCGCAGGGGGCGATGCAGGCGGCCGCCGCGACCGCCGAGCAGGTGCGCCGAATCGAGGTGCCCGAGAGCGACGGCCAGGCGCGCACGATTCGCGCGAACATCCTGCGGCAGCTTCTCATCACCCAGAGCATGGCGCAGATCCGGCTCGGTCGTTTCGGAGACGCCGAGCAGGCATCGAAGGAGCGTGCGAGCCTGCCTCCGAACCAGTTTGTCGCGACCGATCCCAAGGACGAGACGTCGCGAGCCGAGGTCATGCGCGCGCATGCGGTCGCCATGCAGGGCCGGCTTGACGAGGCGCGTGCCATCATTGCGCCGGTGCTCGAGTACTACCGCGACTGGCAGTCTCGCGGCGCCGCGGGCGTATCGTTCGATCGGGACGTGGCCTATGCGCTTTACGTGAACGCTGTCAGCCAGCCGACGGATTCAGCCGGCGCTGCGCGCCGCGCCGCCGATCTCGCCCAGGCGGCCAAAATGATCAACGGCCTGTCCCCGGAAGCGCGGCGGCTCGCCGACGTCCAGTACGTTTCGGAAGTGATCGCTTCGGCCCGGTAGAACGGGGAAAAGGGGGGAAAAGGGGACGGGACCCTTTTCTTTGAGGAAAAGGGTCCCGTCCCCTTTTCCCCCCTTTTCCCCGGGCTAAGGCGGGGGTGCTTCGACCGCGGGTGCAACGGGTGTCGCATCGACCTCGGCTTCGGCGAGCTTCGCCCGAATCACCTCGAGTTCCTCGACCGTGGCGATCGGGCCGATGCGCACGCGATACCAGGTCTCGTCCTCGAGCGCGAAGCGCTGGATCTTCGCATCGACACCGTACTGCGCGAGCTTCGCCTGGAGCTTTTCCGCCTCGGCGGGTTGCTTGAACGAGCCCGCCTGCAGCACGAGGTCTCCCGTAGGCAGCGCGTTCGAAGGCGTGTTCGCCTTGACGGATTCCTGCGGCACCTCGACTTCCTGCTGCGGAAGCATGTTGTAGAACGTGTAGTCCTTTGCCGGATCGACGGGTGCGGGCGGCTCCGCATCCGCGGCCTGCGCCGACGCCGGCGCCTTGCCGGTGGCGGGCTGCGGCTCGACCGGCGGCTGCGACTGATAATGCAGGAACACGCCGAGCGCGACCGAGAGCCCGATGGCCAGCCCGACGATGAGGCCCGCCCATCCGCTGAAACCGTGTCCGCCCGGAGTGTGCCGCTTGACGTGCTTGTAGTCGCGGCTCAGCGTCTTTCCCTGCGCCACCTACATCGCCTCCGGCGCGGACACGCCGAGCAGCCCGAGGCCGTTGCGAATCACCTGCCGCAGGCCCTGGACGAGCGTGAGCCGCGCGTCGCGCAGATCGGCGTCCTCCACCAGGAACTGGTGCGCGTTGTAGTAGGTGTGGAAGTCGTTGGCGAGCTCGCGCAGGTAGTGCACCAGCAGGTGCGGCGCGCGCTGCGACGCGCCGAGCTCGACCATCTCGGGGTAGCGGCTCATCGTGGCGAGCAGGGCCTGCTCGTGGGGTTCGGTCAGCCGCGCCAGTGCCGAGCGGCCGCGCCGGGCATCGTATGCAAGCCCCTTCTCGCGCAGTTGCCGCAGCACGCTGCAGACGCGGGCGTGCGCGTACTGGATGTAGAAGACGGGGTTCTCGTTCGACTTCGACGTTGCGAGATGCATGTCGAAATCGAGGTGCTGGTCGTTGCTGCGCATCACATAGAAGAACCGCGCAGCGTCGTTGCCGACCTCGCGGCGCAGTTCACGCAGCGTGATGAACTCTCCCGACCGCGTGGACATCTGCACCTTCTCGCCGCCGCGATAGAGAGTGACGAACTGCACGAGGCGTACCTCGAGACAGTCGCCGGGCTCGCCCATGGCTACGAGTCCGGCCCGGACGCGCGCCACGTAGCCGTGGTGGTCCGCGCCGAGCACGTCCACCAGGTGCTCGAACCCCCGCTCACGTTTGTGCAGGTGATACGCGATGTCGGAAGCGAAGTAGGTCTTGAGTCCGTTCTCGCGCACGACGACCCGGTCTTTCTCGTCGCCGAAGTCGGTGGCGCGGAACCACTCCGCGCCGTCCTTCTCGTACACGACCCCGTTGCGACGCAGCCGCTCGAGAGCGCGGTCGATTGCGCCGCCCTCGGACAGGCTGCGCTCGGAAAACCACTCGTCGTAGCGGACACCGAACTCCTCGAGGTCCTGCCGGATGTCGGCGAGGATGTCCTCGAGCGCGACGTCGAACGCCTTGCGGAATCCCTCCGCTCCCAGCAGGTCTTTGGTTCGCGCAATGACGGCATCGATGTAGACGTCTTTGTCGCCGGCCGGCGCATCGGGCGGCAGGTCGCGGAAGATCTCTGCCGCGGGCCGCAGCAGCGAGCGGCCGGTCCGCTCCACGAGCTTGTCCGCGATCGGCTGCAGGTAGTCGCCTCGATAGCCATTGCTCGGGAACGGGAACTGCTCGCCGAAGCACTCGAGGTAGCGCAGCCACACGCTGGCCGCGAGGATGTCCATCTGCCGGCCGGCGTCGTTGATGTAGTACTCGCGGTGAACCCTGAAGCCGGCGGCGTCCAGCAGGTTCGCGAGCGTCGCCCCGAAGGCGGCGTGTCGTCCGTGGCCGACATGCAGCGGCCCGGTCGGGTTCGCCGAGACGAACTCCACCATGACCCGCTTCCCGCCGCCGAGCGTGCTGCGTCCGTAGCCCGGGCCGAGGTCCAGTACCCGCTGGAGTTCCTGGTGGTAGGCCGCGGGCGCGAGGTGGAAGTTGATGAACCCCGGTCCCGCGATCTCGACCCTGGAAACGAGCGGGCTCGATGGCAGGGCATCCAAGATGGCCTCGGCCACCTCACGTGGTTTGCGCCTCGCCGCCTTCGCGAGATGCATGGCGGCGTTGCTCGCGAAATCGCCGTGACTCGGGTCGCGAGTGCGCTCCACGGCGGCAAGCGGCGGGATCGCGTCTGGCGTGCAGATGTCGCCCGGCAGGGCGGCCAGCGCGTCCCGCACGAGCACTTCTATCAGGTATTTCAAGCTGTTGCCGTCTCGGGCCGCCCCGGCGGGGGCGGCCAGTCTAGGGAATTTCCGACGGGGAAGCGAGCCTGAACCGTGAACCAGTGCCGACGCGGTAACCGCGCTGTTTCCTAAAGTTTTGGCGGATAGGGTCCAGCCCTGCGGAGAGCACCATGAGCACACGATCGATTGGCCGACCCCACACCGTCCTCGCTCTCGTCGTCGCGTCGTTCGCCCTGGCCGCTTGCGGGGGCGGGGGCGACGGCGGATCCAGCGACAAGACAGGTACGCTGCGGGTCGGCATCACGGATGCCCCGGTCGATGAGGCCGCGCACGTAGTGGTCGAGTTCGCGGGCGTCGAGCTCAAACCCAGGGGCGGCCGCGCGTTCACGCTCGAATTCAAGGATCCGGCCACCGGCAATCCGGTTACCAAGCAGATCGACCTGCTCGCCTATCAGGGCGACGACCGTGCGGTCCTGCTCGACGGCGAGCAGGTGCCCGCCGGAGAGTACGAGTGGATGCGCCTCATGGTGAACGCCGAGCCAGGCGTCGTTGACTCGTACATCGAGCTCGAACTGGGTGGCGGAAGCTGCGAACTCCAGATACCGAGCGGCGCGGAGACAGGGCTCAAGATGATCCGCGGCTTGACGGTCGCTGCCGGTACGACCACGGATTTCACGATCGACTTCGACCTGCGCAAGTCCGTCGTGCAGCCTCCGGGCCAGCAGACGGGCCAGATGACCTGCGACGGACAGGCCTATCTCCTCAAGCCCGTCGTACGTCTCGTGGATAACCTGCAAGTGGGCACGATCGGCGGTGCCGTGGACCCGACCCTCATCGCCACGGCCTGCGCCGCGACGCCGGACAAGGCCGGAAAGGTGTATCTGTACGGTCCTTATGCCGCGAACGACCCGATCCCCGATGGCGTGCCGGATGACGTCGACGGCGATTCCGAAGGCGAAGCGGCGACGGACGGCCCCGATCCGCTCGATTCCGCCATCGTGGACCCGGCCACCGGCGCGTACCTGTTTGGATTCGTCCAGGCGGGTTCAAAGTATGCGCTCGCCTACACCTGCGACGAGGACGATTCGATGATCGACGCGGATGCGGCAGATGCCCCGGCCGGCGCGGACGAAGTCGTGGAGTTCACGGCGCCGGATCCGGACGCGGCCGTCACGGTGCAGGCGGGCCAGGCTTTGCGCGTCGACTTCAATCTACCGACGGCATGATTGCCTGACCGGTCAGGCCGAGCCGGACCAGAAAGGCCGGCCAGCGCGGGTCCGCGTGCAGGTTGTCGAGCAGCGGATCGACCTGCGTGAAGAGCAGTGCGCTGTCGTGGGTTTCGCCGGCGCGCGCCAGCCACTCGAACGCCAGGTCGATTTCGCCCCGAAACGCATGGACCTGCACCATCTGGTAAGCGATTCCCCCCGGATCTCTCTTCATGAGCGCCTGCAGGGCCGCATCCGATTCGGCGTCCTGCCCCAGCGCGTGATTAACGAGTGCCAGTCCCGTCTGGCGCCAGTAGTCGCTCTGCTCCTGCTGCACTTCCGCAAGGGCGGCGCTCTTCTCGCCCCGCGCAAGCAGAACCTTGCCGAGATGAAAGTGACCACTCAGCCACCCCGGACTGAGGGCGAGCACCTTGCGTCGCATGGCCTCGGCTTCCTCGAGCCGACCGGCGAAGTAGCACGTGTTGCCGTAGATGGCGTGCGCATTCGGGCTCAGCGGGTCCGACCGCAACGCCTGCTGACAAAAGCGCATCGCGTCGTCCACGCTGCCGCGCCGCAGGGCAACGTTTGCGAGCCGCGTCAGCACGCGCTGATTGTGCGGCTCGAGCGCGAGCGCCCGTTCCAGTCGTCGCGTGCCCCCTTCCACGTCCACCGCTTCGACCACGTCGAGGAAACCGAGCATCGACAGCGGCTCGGCCAGGTCGGGATCGAGGGATAGCGCCTTCTCCGTCGCTTCCCTTGCGCGGCGGGAACCCGCCTCGTACTTGATCAAGGAGTTGTTCGCTCCCGCCCAGTAGAGGGCCCCCAGCGTGGCCCATGCCGGCGCGAACCCCGGATCGATCGCTATCGCAGCGTCGAGTTCGGCGATCGCCTGCTCATGACCGCTCGCGGAGGCGAGCTCGAAGAAATGCTTGCCCCGGAGATAGTGTGCGTAGGCCTCCGGGTCGGTGGGGCGCGACCGGGGCGCAACGCCGCCGAGCAGCTTTATCGCGAGTTCACGCGTGACTGCGGCCGCGATCTCGTCCTGCACCGCGAAGATGTCGGTCAGATCGCGGTCGAAGCTCTGCGACCACGCGTGCGAGCTGTCGGCTGCGCGGATCAACTGTGCCGTGATGCGGATCCTGTTCCCGGCCTTGCGGACGCTGCCCTCGAGCAGGTGAGACACGTGCAGTTCCTGCGCGATGGTCGCGGCGTTCACCTGGCGTCCCTTGAACGAGAACGAGGAAGTCCGCGCGACGACGCGAAGTCCCCGTATCCGGGACAGCAGGTTCAGTAATTCCTCCGACAGGCCGTCCGCGAAGTGGACGTTCGCCGGGTCGTCGCTCATGTTGTCGAACGGCAGGACGGCGATCGACCGATCCGTCGGTGTGGCCGAAGCGGGTAGCGGCGCGACTGTGTCCGCGCCCGCCGCTTGGCGGGACACGGCGCTGCCCGACGACAGGACAGGTGCCGCGACTCCGGCACCGGGCGCATCGGACTCACGCTCGACGCCTCGCGGCGTTATCTGGTTCATCCACGACAGGATCAAGGCGAGCGGGAACCCGACGGCCAGCAGCACGAAGACGAGCTTCAGGCCCCAGGCGGGCACCTCGAGCATCTGCAGCAGCAACTCGGCGACCTGCAGCAGCAGCCAGGCGGACGCCAGGTAGATCAGCGCCGTCTGTATGACTTTGCGGCGCTTTAGTTCGCGGAAGAACTGCATGCTGTGACGCAAGTTGTCCTGGGCAGATCCCCGAGGCCGGCCGCGGACCCCTGGTCGCGAGAGTACCCGCCTCGACGTGGTCGCGGTAGTGTGAGCAGCGGCACGACGCCATGCCGCATGCAGGACCGCTAGAACAACTCGAGCGGGTCCACGTCGAGCGACCAGCGCGCCTTGCGGGCTTCCGGCAATTCCTCCAGCGCTGGAAGCCAGCGCGCGAGCAGCCGCTGCAGCGGCGAGTGCGACGGCGCATGCAGCAGCAGTTGCGCCCGGTAATGACCCGCACGTCGCTCCATCGGTGCGGCTGCCGGACCCAGAATTTCGACGTCTCGCCCGGCGTGCGGTTCCGCCAGTTGCCGTGCGCGATCCAGGAACGCGAGCGGCGCTTCCTTGCGTGCGGCCTCGGCCCGGAGCACCGCGATCCGCGCGAACGGTGGCCAGCGTGCCTGCTGTCGCTCGATGAGCGCGGCCGACGCGAAGGCATCGTAGCCGCCGTTGACGAGTTGCGTGAGCAAGGGATGTTCGGGGTACTCGGTCTGGATCAGAACCTCGCCGGGGCGCTCGGCCCGACCGGCACGTCCCGCCACCTGGACGATCGTCTGCGCCAGGCGCTCGCTTGCCCTGAAATCCGTGCCGAAGAGCCCCTGATCCGCGTTCAGGACGACCACCAGACTCACGTCCGGAAAGTGATGTCCCTTCGTCAGCATCTGCGTGCCGACCAGCAGCCGCACCTCGCCGCGCGTCACGCGGTCGAGCGCCTGCTCGAGCGCACCGCGTCGCCGCACCGCGTCACGATCGATGCGCGCGAGGGGTACGTCGGGAAAGAGCCGTGCCAGTGTTTCCTCGATGCGCTCGGTGCCCTGTCCGACCGGTTTCACCGCGTCGCCGCAGCTGGGACAGGTTTCCGGCATCCGTTGCTCGGTGCCACAGTGGTGACAGTGCAGTCGCCGCTCGCGCTGGTGCACGGTGAGCCGGGCATCGCAGCGCGGGCAAGGTGCCACCCAGCCGCAGGACGGGCAGAAGAGCGACGGCGCGTAGCCGCGTCGGTTCAGGTACAGGAGGACCTGCCCGCCGGCGTCCAGGTGACGCTTGATCGCCAGCACCGTCGGCGTCGCGATGCCCTGGGTCTCCGCGTGCTTGCGCAGGTCGATCAGGTGAAGCGTCGGTTGCGTGGCGCCCGCTGTGCGCGTCGGCAGTGTGAGCAGCCTCGCCTTGCCTGAGCGAACCCGTTCGAGGCTTTCGAGAGAGGGCGTCGCCGAGCCCAGGACGACGGGGATGCCGAGCCGGTGCGCACGTACGAGTGCCAGGTCGCGTGCCGAGTAGCGGAAGCCTTCCTGCTGCTTGTATGAAGGGTCGTGCTCTTCGTCGACGACGATGAGGCCGGGGTGCGCGAGAGGGGCGAAGATTGCCGAGCGAGTGCCGATCACCACGGGCGCCACGCCGCTGCGCGCAGCGCGCCAGGCTTCGAGACGCTCCCGGTCGGTCAGGGACGAATGCAGGACCGCGAGCGGTGCGTCGAAGCGGGCCGCAAATCGCGAGACGAGCTGCGGTGTGAGCGAAATCTCCGGTACCAGCACCAGAGCCTGCGCGCCGTGCGCAACGACATTCTCGATCGTCCGCAGGTACACCTCGGTCTTGCCGCTGCCGGTGACCCCGTGTAGCAGGAATGGCTCGTAACGTCGGTGCGCCGCGGCGATCGCGGCGATGGCATCACGCTGGCCCTCGGTCGGCTCCGGACCCGCAACCGTCGTGATCGGCCGTGGGGGTCTCGGAAGCGCCAGTTCCCGCAGGCGACGGACCCAGCCGCGCTTCTCGAGCTCGCGGACGTGATCACGCCAGCGGCTGGAGAGCGTGGCGAGCTCGGCGGCGGCTGCCCCGTCGCGCGCTGCGAGGAAATCGGCCACCTCGCGCAGCCTGTTCGCCCGGCCGGGCAGCGCTGGCAGGCTGCCCGTGCGTGCGGCTGCACTCAGGGTCCATTGCTCGGTGGTTTCCCGGGCCCCCGCTCCGGACCTCAGGGGCGCGGGCAGGGCAGCTGCGATCACTTCGCCTGGCGGGTGCCGGTAGTAGTCCGCGGACCACGTCAGCAGCCCGAGCAGCTGTGCGTCGAGCACCGGCTCGTCGTCGATGGCGCCGAGGGCGGTTCGGAGCTTCGCCTCCGGGAGCTCGGAGCGTGATCGCCACTCGACGAGCACGCCGACCACGCGGCGGCGACCGAACGGCACCCACAGCCGCGTGCCCGGAAGCAGCGACTCCGGCGTCGCTCCGAGCGGGGCCCTGTAATCGAAGAGGCGTCGCAACGGGGCGTCGACTGCAATCGCGAGGACTCGATTCACGGCGAGCGCCGCTTATGTGAAGTTGTCCACACGGGCTGTGGAAAACTCTGTGGAGGAATTGCGCGTATCAACGCCAAGTGTCGGTTCCGCCGGGCAGTTTTGCAGTCTGGTCAGAAAATCGCCGCATCTCGATTATCTTAGTTGAATCAATGGCTTGCGTGTGCGTCGAGGTCGTAGATCGGACTGTGTCCAGTTTGATGGCCGCGGCCTGCAGCGAGGTCGATCGCTGCGCGAAAGGGGACGGCGTGGACCAGACGGTCGAACTGAATCGCTTCCTCGCCGGCATCGAGGCTCGTGCATTGCGCATCGCCGAGGTGGCTCTGCGCAACCGGGATGATGCGCTCGACGTGGTGCAGGAAGCGATGGTGGCGCTCGCGCGGCGATACGGTCACCGCCCGGTCACGGAATGGCGGCCGCTCTTCTACCGCATTCTGCACAACGGTGTCCGCGACTGCCTCCGGCGCCGGGCGGTGCGCTCGAAGCTGTTCTCCTGGCTCCGCGGACCGCGGCGCGGTGATGACGCCGACACTGTGGCCGAGGACCCGATCGCGCGTGTGGCGGACGCGGCGGCAGGTCCCGAGAGGCGCGCGATCGTGGCCGAGACGATGGATGAACTCGGACGAGCGCTCGAGGATCTGCCGGCGCGTCAACGGGAAGCGTTCCTGTTGCGTTGTCTGGAGGGAATGGACGTGGCGGAGACAGCGGTGGCGATGCGGTGTTCCGAGGGCAGCGTGAAGACGCACTATTTCCGCGCCCTCGAGGCGCTGCGCGAACGACTCGCGGAGGCGTGGCTGTGAGCGGCCTCGACGAGCGCAACGAGCGGTTGGAGCGCAAGGCACGTGATGCCTTCGAGGCGAGTGTTGCGACGCTCGACGAGCGTACCCGCGCCGGACTGCGACGTGCCCGGCGCGAGGCCCTGGCTGCTGCCGGTCACGTGGGCCGGCCAGCGTGGGGAGCGTGGGTCCCGGCTGCCGTGGCGGCCTCGCTGTCGATCCTCGCGCTGCTGCTGTGGCGCCCGGGCGTCGAGGTACCGCCGCAGGTCGCAGGTGCCACGGGCCCGAGCGAAGCAGTCTCCGGTCCTGTCGAGCTGCTCGCCGGTGGCGAGGATCTTGAACTGGCGGAGAACGACCTCGAGTTCTACGAGTGGCTGGATGTGAACGGATTCGACGTACCGGAGAGCGACGGATGAGCAGCGCGACGTCGGCGAGACCGTGGCTCCCGTTGTTGCTGGCCCTGCCCGCCATTGCGATGCCGGCTGACGTCGCGTCGCCGTCGCCGCTGCCCGACGAGGAATTCCTCGAGTACCTCGGTACCTGGGCAGCCGACGACGAGGACTGGCTGGTGGCTGCCAGTCCCGTGCCGATTCCGGCCTCGGGTGCAGGCGTGGCGAGTGACGGGCAACCGAAGCATGGCGAGGGCGAGGGCGCCGAGAATCCCTCCCAGGAGCAGCTCAAATGACGAGCAGGATGTTGACCATCGTGGCGGCACTTATGATCGGAGCCGCGACGCCCGCGATTGCGGGGCCAACCGATACGAATCCGCCGGGCGTGAGCTGGCAGCAGCTCAGCCCCGGGCAGCAACAGGTCCTCGAGCGCTTCCGCGGCCAGTGGTCCGAGCTGCCGCCAGGCCGACAGCAGGCGCTCGCGAACGGCGCGCAACGCTGGCAGAGCATGACCCCTGAGCAGCGCCAGCGGGCGGAACGGCGATTCCAGCACTGGCGCGAACTGTCGCCGGAGGAGCGCCAGCGCGTGCGGCAGCGCTACCAGCAGTTCCGCAACCTGCCGCCCGAGGAGCAGCAGCGGCTGCGGCAGACTTACCGTCGCTACAGCGAGTTGCCGCCCGAGCAGCAGCAACGCCTGCGCCAGCGCTGGCAGCAGATGACGCCCGAGCAGCGGCAGCAGATGCGTGAGCGCTGGCAGCAGATGACGCCGGAGCAGCGCCAGAAGATGCACGAGCGCATGCAGCAGATGCAGCACGGCCAGCGACCGTCGATGGGGCAGGGCAAGCCGTCAGGCGGACCGGGTCACGGCGGACGCTGAGCCCGCGAGGCCATCGTCCGCGACTCGCGTCTGGATTCGTCTTCACGTGGACGTGCGCGCCGACGACGAATGTGACGACTTCAGCGGCGTGTCAAGCCCTGCCGTACTTGCCTGTCGTCGCGGCGTAGCGACGCGAGATCGCACGGAAGCGGCGTGTGTATCGAATCCTGCGAGCATCGCACGGGCGCCAATTGTTTCGTCACTGCAATGGCTTATGGGTCACAGCTCGACCGGGCCGGAAGACATCGCGCGAGGGCCCGCTTGCAGCGGATCCGCAGGCTCTGACGAGCGGCTGGACCTGCAGCATCTCATGACCTACAAAGGCACTCCTCCCTGGGGGAACGAACGGCATTCGGTCCGTGCGTTCCGCGCTCCGCGGGATCGAGATCACCGATATGTATGACCCGCAAGACGACCTGACGAGCCCGCTGCCAGCGGAGTCGACCGGGGCAGGCCCTGTAACTTCCTGGCAGCCCGATTCTTCGCGGACCGATCAAGCCGGAGAGGCGTCCGCGGCCGCGCCGGCGATCGGCCCCGGCACAGTGCTTCGCCAGCGGTACGTTCTCGACGGGGAAATCGGCCGTGGCGGCATGGGCACGGTGTACCGCGCGCTCGACCGCAACAAGAGCGACCTCCCGGCACGCAACCGGTACGTGGCAGTCAAGGTGCTGCGCGACGAGTTCACGCGCCGCCCGGATGCGCTGCAGGCGCTGCGTCGCGAGGCGCACCAGGCGCAGTCGCTTTCCCATCCCGGCATCGTCAACGTCTTCGACTTCGATCGCGATGGCGACGTCTATTTCATCACGATGGAGCTGCTCGAGGGCGAGTTGCTGAGCGACCTCGTCCGGCGCATCCGGCCCGGCAAG
>Ga0114938_1002405_pt1 | contig 11848 bp, 12 predicted proteins | sample AshMeaBigSpring_FD_88675 | JGI IMG/M metagenome (GOLD analysis project Ga0114938, IMG submission 88675) | Groundwater microbial communities from Big Spring, Nevada to study Microbial Dark Matter (Phase II) - Ash Meadows Big Spring | ecosystem: Environmental > Aquatic > Deep subsurface >...
CTGCTGCTGGAGGCCGATGACCCGGGTCTTGATGATGGTGGGCCGGGTGGGCTCGAAGACCAGACCATCGGCGCCCACATCCAGCTTGGCCAGCAGGCCCAGAAGCCGGTTGCCCGCCGCGTCGTTCTGCAGGGTCCCCATGAGCAGGGGCTGGGCCCCCAGGGCCTTGAGATTGGCGGCCACATTGGCGGCACCGCCCAGAACCCACCGCTCGCGCAGGACCCGCACGATGGGTACGGGGGCCTCGGGGGAGATCCGGGTGACCTCCCCGAAGAGGTATTCGTCCAGCATGAGGTCCCCGAGCACCGCGACCTTGCGGCCATGGATCCGGCTGAGGAGGTTTTCCGCTTGGTTTCGATCGAGTTTCATCAGTCTTCCTTGCGCTTGGCCTGGTCCGGCAGCATGACGGGAATGCCGTCCTCGACGGGGTAGATCAGTCCGCACTTCCTGCACAGGAGCCCGGAGCCGGTCTCCTCCAGGGCGCCGTGGCAGGCCTCCCCGGCGAACTCGGCGGGGCAGCACAGGATGTCCAGCAGGCGCGGGTCCAGGGCCATGAAGTCTCCAGAACAAGAAGCAGGGGATAGTTTAGCGGAGCGGTGGCATCATCGGGACATGGCGAACGCTGCACCTCCCAACCGGACCTTCCAGGCCGCCGTCGAGCGCCCCCTCTCGGTGGTGTTCAGATCCCCCGAGGGCCGGCTCGAGGGGCATGACTATCGGGTGGAAGTGGTGACCGAATCCCAGGCCCTCGACACCTTCGAGGTCGTCATGGACTTCAGGGATCTGGAGGCCGCCCTGGATGCCCTCCTGGGGCCCCTGGACCACGGATGCCTGACGGCGCTCGCCTCGCCGGAGGCCCTGGCCGGGCACATTCTGAACCAGCTCACCCCAAGGGTCCCCTCCCCCGCACGCCTGGCCGAAGTGACGCTGACCGATGGGCGTGGCCGGAGACTCACTCTCCGCCCATGAAGAGGCTCCCCCTCTTCTGCGCGGCCCTGGTGCTGGCCCTGACACCCCTCCTGTTCATCCACCCGGTCCGGGTCCGGGGTGACAGCATGGCGCCCACCCTGCGGGATGGCGAGCTCTGCTTCGCCCTGCGCAGCTGGTGCGCCCCCGACCCGGCACGCGGGCAGATCTGGGTCGTCCGCTCACCCGAAGGGGAGGCCGTGAAGCGTCTCCTGGCCCTGCCCGGCGAGCGGCTCGACCTGCAGGAGGGCGCCTTCCGCCGGGACGGCCGTGCCCTGGCGGAGCCCTACGTCCGCCATGAAGAGCCCGGCAGTGCAGGCCCCTGGGAAGCCCGTGATGGCTACCTCCTGCTCGGGGACAACCGCCCGGCCAGCCGGGACGGGCGCAGCTGGGGCCCCCTGCCCAGAAGGGCCTTGACGGGATATATTATCCATAAATAAGATACCCCCACCATGCACACAGCACTGTGGGCCCTCGCATTCTCGATGCTCCCCTGGCCGGAGGGCCGGAAGGCGGAACTCTGGGAAGAACTCCAGGCGGGCACGTCCCCGCCCCTCGCCCCCAGGGAAGCCGCGGACCTGGAGCGACTGGAACGCTGTCTGCCACGGTACCGGGCCGATGCGGAGGCCCGGGGCGCACGGCTCCTCCTGCCGGGGGACGAAGGCGTGGACCGCCTCATGAGTCCTCTGCCCTACCCGGTCGCCCTCTGGGCCCGGGGCACCCTGCCCCCCCCGGGACCCGCCCTGGCCCTGGTGGGGAGCCGCCAGGCCAGTCCTGCCGGGAGGGAGCGGGCCCGGCGCTGGGCCCGGGAGCTGACCGGCCACGGAGTCCGGGTCCTCTCGGGCCTGGCCCGAGGCATCGACGGGGCCGCCCACGGAGGCGCCCTGGAAGCAGGGCCCACCTGGGGCATCCTCGGCTCGGGGCTGGACCACCCCTATCCGCCCGAACACACCGGGCTCATGGAGCGCATGGTGAAGGCCGGAGGGGGCGTGATCACCCCCTTCCCGCCGGATGCTCCACCCCGCAAGTGGCACTTCCCCCGGCGCAACCTGATCCTGGCGGCCTGGGTGGACGGTGTGGTCGTGGTCGAGGCCGGGCTGCGCTCCGGCTCCCTTCTCACAGGCAGGCTCGCCCTGGATCTGGGGAAGGAATTGTGGGTCTGCCCAGGCACCCCCGAAAATTCCCTCATGGAGGGCCCCAATCACCTGCTGCGAGAAGGCGCAGCGCGGGTCTGCCGCTCGGCCCGGGACCTGCTCGAGGACATGAATCTGCGCCTGGGGACTTGACAAGCCTCCCATCCTTGGCGCCATCATCCCAGTCCTGGAGTCTCCCTTGACCAAGCTCGTCATTGTCGAAAGTCCGTCCAAAGCCAAAACCATCACCAAGTACCTCGGCAAGGGGTACAAGGTCATGGCCTCCGTGGGCCATATCCGGGATCTTCCGAAAAAGCTCGGGGTGGATGTCGAGAATGGCTTCCAGGAGGAATACGAGATCTCCCCGGCCAAGCTCAAGGTCGTGACCGAGCTGAAGGCCGCAGCCAAGGCCGCCGAAGAGCTGATCCTCGCCACTGACCCTGATCGCGAGGGGGAGGCCATCTCCTGGCACCTCACCGAGGCCATCAAGCCCCCCAAGGGGATGCCTGTCAAGCGGGTCCTCTTCCACGAGATCACCCCTTCGGGCATCCAGAAGGCCATGGAGAATCCCACCGAGATCAACCGGCATCTGGTGGACGCCCAGCGGGCCCGGCGCGTGCTGGACCGCCTCGTGGGCTACAAGGTCAGCCAGGTCCTCTGGGACAAGGTCAAGCGCGGCCTCAGCGCAGGTCGGGTCCAGAGCGTGGCGGTTCGCCTCATCGTGGACCGTGAGCGGGAGATCCAGGCCTTCAATCCCGTCGAGTACTGGGTCATCAAGGGGCGCTTCGCTGCCAAGCTGCCTCCCCAGTTCTGGATGCGCCTCACGAAGCTCAATGGCCAGGCCCTCCAGCTCGGCAACAAGGAGACCAGGCGCCGCATCGAGGACGAGAAGCAGGCCCACACCCTGCGGGACCATATTCTCCAGGCTCCCTGGAAGGTCACCGGGCTCGAGACCAAGGAGAAGAAGCGCAACCCCGGAGCGCCCTACACCACCGCCAAGCTCCAGCAGGATGCCGCCCAGAAGCTGCGCATGAGCGTCACCCGCACCATGCAGACAGCCCAGCGGCTCTATGAGGGCATCGACTTCGGCGAGGGCCCCATCGGCCTCATCACCTACATGAGGACCGACTCCCCCCGCCTCGCTCCCGAGGCCGTGGAGGCCGTGCGGGAGTTCGTCGGGAAGCACTACGGACAGGACTACCTGCCCTCCAAGCCCCGGGTGTACCGCGGCAAGAGCAGTGCCCAGGAGGCCCACGAGGCCATCCGCCCCACGGACATCACCCGCACCCCCGAGAGCCTCAGGGGTCGGCTGGACGGCGACCAGCTGCGCCTCTATGCCCTCATCTGGCGCCGCACCGTGGCCTGCCAGATGGAGTCCGCCCGCTTCGACGAGACGCTTGTGGAGGCGGCTTCCGCCCTGGCCAACGGCGAGGAGGCCGGCTTCGAGGCCAGGGGCGAGATCGAGCGCTTCCCCGGATGGCTCGCGGTCTACCGGAGCGGCCAGGAGGAACAGAAGGCGGAGGCCATGGATGCCCCGGAGGGCGATGAGGAGGAGCTTGTCGGCCTTCCCGCCCTGCAGCTCGGAGAGAGCCTCAAGCTGGAGAAGCTCGAGACAGACCAGCAGTTCACCAAGCCCCCGGCGCGTTTTTCGGAAGCCACCCTGGTGAAGGAGCTGGAGGAGGACGGCATCGGCCGCCCCTCCACCTACGCCAGCATCATCGCCACCATCGTCGACCGGGATTACGTCCGCAAGGTCGAAGGCCGGTTCAAGCCCACGGAGCTGGGCATGGTGGTCACGGATCTGCTGGTGCAGGGCTTCCACGAGCTCATGGAACCCAGCTACACCTCCGGCCTGGAGAACCAGCTGGACCGCATCGAGGAGGGGGAACTGAGCTTCCTGAAGGCCATGAAGGCCTTCTACGGTCCCTTCGAGAACCTCCTGAAGAACGCCGGATCCGAGATGGCCAACCTCAAGGCCGGCATCGCCACGGACCGCACCTGCAAGAAGTGCGGGGCGCCCATGCTCAAGCGCATCGGCAAGAACGGCCTCTTCCTGGGCTGCTCCAAATACCCTGATTGCGACCACACCGAAGAGCTGGAGCACATGGAGGAGCCCGCCGACGCACCCGAATGCCCCCTCTGCGGTGCCACGCCCATGACCCTGCGAAAGGGCCAGTGGGGCCCCTTCTGGGCCTGCCCCAACTACCCGGGCTGCAAGGGCATCGTCAAAGCCGACCCCAAGGGCCTGCCGGTGCCGGCGGACGTCCCGACGGGCGAGAAGTGCCCCACCTGCGGCAAGGAGTTCGTGAAGCGTCACGGGCGCTACGGCGAGTTCGTCTGCTGCGTGGACTACCCCAAGTGCAAGACCGTCAAGAAGGAGATCCTGGCGGTCCCCTGCCCCAAGTGCGGCGGCGACCTCAGTCCCCGGAAGTCCCGCTTCGGGAAGGCCTTCTACGGGTGCACCAACTACCCCAAGTGCGACTTCACAGCCTGGGACAAGCCCGTGCCCCGCTCATGCCCCAAGTGCGGCAACAGCTACATGACCGAGAAGGTCCGGAAGCCCAGGGGCAAGGACCCCATCACCGTTCTGATCTGCCCGGGGTGCAAGCACGAAGAGCCGATGTAGGATCCGGACTCAGGGCACCCCGCCCTTCGCCGTCGGCTGCTGGCTGGGGTAGGGCTTCAATGCGGTTCCCGGGGGACCGGCGGGCCGCGGCGAGGCCAGGGACAGGAACTGGGGCAGAAGGGCCACCCAGGGCAGTGTCCAGACCACCCGCTCCCGACGCCCCGGGAGACTGCCACCCCCGCTCCACACCTCCAGGCGATCCGCATGGAAGCGGAGGTCCAGATCACTCCCCGCCGGCAGGGGGACGAAGATCAGCTGTCCCTGGGCGGGATTCAGAACGCTCAGCACCCGCTCGCCATCGTCCAGGATCCACAGGAGGCCTTCGAGGAGGTGGCGGGCATCCTCCCCGGGCGCGATCAGCACACCCGGAATCCCCCCCCGCAGCCCCGAGCGGGCGGGAAAGCGGAAGACCTCCCGGGAGAGGTCCAGGACCGTCCCGGCATCCCTCCAGGCCCGCACAGGACGGCCCGGCAGACCGGTCCTCAGGGTGACCAGCCCCCGCTCATCCAGGATCCGGAGCGAGCCGTCCCCCCGGAGTTCCACCCGCAGGGGCAGCTTCTCGGGGGTCCGGGTCCGGGGGACCATGGGAAGGGGGTCCGGCCCGACCGCCCCCAGCTGCCATGGGGGCTCCTGGAGACGCTCCCAGGGCAGGGCCTTCTGCCCTCCGGGCACCTGGGCGCCGAGGGTGGCGGAAATCAGCAGGAGGGGGACCAGCCGCACAGGGCCTCCAGGTTCTGGGTGGTCCGTTCCACCAGGGATTCGAAGGGGATGCCCTTCAGGGAAGCCAGGTGCCTCGCCACGTGGACGACATAGGCGGGCTCGTTGGTCCTGCCCCGGTGGGGCACCGGCGCCAGATAGGGGGCGTCCGTCTCCACCAGGATGCGGTCCAGGGGCACCCATGCGGCGGTCTCGGCGATATCCGCGGCCTTCCTGAAGGTGATGATCCCGGAGAAGCTCAGGTGGAGACCCATGTCCAGGGCGGCCTGTGCAAAGGCCCGGTCCTCGCTGAAGCAGTGGATCACCCCGGCGGAGGCCCCTTCCTCCCGGAGGATGCGGAGGGTCTCCTGGCCGGCGGCCCGGGTGTGGATCATGAGCGGCTTCCCCACCCGACGGGCCAGGCGGATCTGGGTCCGGAAGACCTCCTCCTGGGTCTCCCTGGGGGTCAGATCGTAATGCCAGTCCAGGCCCGTCTCGCCGACGAAGCGGACCTCAGGCTCCCTCACCAGCGCCTCCAGGCGGGCCTCGTCCCCCGATCCCCAGGTGCGGGCCTCGTGGGGATGCACGCCCAGGCTGGCCGCCACATCGCCACGCCTGCGCGCCAGAGCCAGCACCGGCCCGGCATCCTCCAGCTCGGCCGCCACGGCTACGAATCCACCGACGCCCGCCTTCCGGGCCCTCGCCAGCACCGCTTCGACTTCCTCTTCCCCGCCACGGAGATGGCAGTGGGCATCCACCAGCATGTTTCCTCCTTCCTCATGGTGACATGCTCCTTGAATGCCATGGAATGCTAGGCTTTATCCATGCGCCCCACCTCCACCATCCTCATCGTCGACGACGAACCCGGCATCCGCCGGATCCTGGGCGATACCCTCGCGGAAGAGGGCTTCGCCATCCTCAAGGCGGACCGCGGCGAACAGGCCCTGGAGCTGCTCCACAACCCGGACAGCGAGGGGCTCAGCCTCATGCTCCTGGATGTCTGGCTGCCGGGCATGGACGGGCTGGAGACCCTCAAGCAGGCCAAGACCCTGCGCCCCGAACTCCCCGTCGTGATGATCTCGGGGCACGCCAACATCGACACGGCCCTCCAGGCCACCCGGCTGGGGGCCTTCGACTTCCTGGAAAAGCCCATCGACCTGGACCGCCTGCTCCTGGTGGTGGGCAACGCCATGAACCAGAAGCGACTGGAGGCGGAGAACCAGCGCCTCCGCCAGGAGATGGACCAGACCCGCTTCTTCATGGCCGAGAGCCCGGCCATGAAGCGCCTCCTGACGGATGTGGCCCTGGTGGCCCCCACGGACGGGCGCGTGCTCCTCATCGGCGAGAACGGCAGCGGCAAGGAGGAGATCGCCCGCAGGATCCATGACCTGAGCCCCCGCGCCAAGGAGCCCTTCGTGGAGGTCAACTGCGCGGCCATCCCCGAGGAACTCATCGAATCCGAGCTCTTCGGCCATGTGAAGGGCGCCTTCACCGGCGCCATCCGGGACCAGAAGGGCAAGTTCAGGGAAGCCCACGGAGGCACCCTCTTCCTCGACGAAGTGGGCGATATGTCCCTGAAGACGCAGGCCAAGGTCCTCCGGGCCCTCCAGGAGGGCCGGGTGGAGCCCATCGGGGGCGGAGGCGCCGTGGGCGTGGATGTCCGGGTCATCGCGGCCACCAACAAGGATCTGACCGAAGAGATCAAGGCCGGACGCTTCCGCGAGGATCTCTACTTCCGGCTGGCGGTGGTCCCCCTTCGGGTGCCGCCCCTCCGGGAGCGGGCCGAGGAGCTCATCGATCTCGCAGAGGCCTTCGTGGCCCGCTTCGCGGCCATGCAGGGCAAGCCTCCCAAGCGGCTGAGCCCCGAGGCCCGGGACACCCTCCTGCACCACGAATGGCCGGGCAATGTCCGTGAACTGAAGAACCTCATGGAGAGGGCCATGATCCTGGCCCGGAACTCGGAGATCAGCCCCCGGGACCTGGGCCCCCTTGCGGTGCGCCACCTGACGGAGCCCGATCCCTTCTCCTTCCCGGAGTTCACCAGCCTCCGGGAGGCCCGGGAGTGGTTCGAGGGCGTCTACATCCAACGGGAGATGAAGATCCAGAACGGCAACATGACCCGGGTGGCCGAACGCCTCGGCCTGGACCGCTCGAACCTCTACAAGCGTCTCAAGGTCCTGGGCATCGAGGCGCGGGAGTCCTGATGGAGCGCCTCTGGTTCAAGATCGGGGAAATGGCGGCCCGCCTCGGGGTCAAGCCCAAGGATCTCCGCTACTGGGAGCAGGTGATCCCGGAGATCCGTCCCCGCAGGAGCCACGGCAACCTCCGCTACTACCACATCGATGACACCCCCCGCCTGGAGCGCATCCGGGACTGGCTGGCGGAGGGCCTCACCGTGGGGGACTGCCGCCAGCTCCTGCTGACGGGACACCTGGCCCGGGGCTTCGATTTCGGCGGGGACGACGAGGTCGAAGCCCCGGTCCTCCCCACCCCCCCCAGGCGGAGGACCCGGAAGGCGAAGCCCACCCAGACCCTCCGCCGTCCGGATTTCTCCACGGTCCTGGAATCCTTGAAACAGCTGCAGAATCGTCTCGCACAGCCCCTCAAGGCAGACCATCGCCCAAAACCAGAACTTGACTCCTCTCCGGAAGACAGGTAGAGTCATAACTTCACGGCGCGTGGCGCAGCCTGGTAGCGCACTACCTTGGGGTGGTAGGGGTCGGAAGTTCGAATCTTCTCGCGCCGACCAAATGGACCTGGAGCAATCCAGGTCCTTTTTGCATCTGCACTTCAGCGGTAGCGTTCGGCCACATGGAAGAAGGCCCCCTGGGCCCGGAGGAAGGCCTGCACCACATCCGGGTCGAAGAGGGTACCGGCCCCCGCCCGGATGCGCTCCGTCACCACCTCCACCGGAATGGCATCCTTGTAGACCCGTTCGCTCACCATGGCATCGAAGACATCCGCCAGGGCCATGAGGCGCGCCGGAAGGGGAATCGCCTCACCCCTGAGCCCCTGGGGGTAGCCGCTGCCATCCCATCGCTCGTGGTGGCACCGGCAGACTTCCTCCGCCACCGTGAGGAAGGAGTTGGGTCCCAGCTCCTTCCGGGCCTCCTCGAAGATGCGCCCGGCCACCAGGGTGTGGGACTTCATCTCCTCGTATTCCTCCTCGGTCAGCCCCTCGGGCTTCAGCAGGATCCGATCAGGGATGCCGATCTTCCCGATGTCGTGGAGCGGCGCCATCTTGGTGAGCGCCTCGAGGTAATCCTCCGTGATGCAGGCACGGTACTTCGGATCCTCCCGGAGACTCAGGGCAAGGATGCGCATGTAGTGCTGGGTCCGCCTCAGGTGCCCCGCCGTCTCCGGATCCCTGGCCTCCCCGAGCACGGCCATGCTGTGGATCGTCAGATCCTGGGTCTGGATCAGTTCCTGGTTGCGCTGATCCAGGGCCTTCTCCTCCAGGCGTGACCTCCACCAGGTGAGCAGGGCGAAGCAGGCGATCACCACCAGGACCGGTAGGAGGGGCTGCAGGAAGAGGCCCCGGAGATGCAGGAGGCCGAGACATCCGCCTACGACCGCCAGGATCAGGAGTCCGGCCAGCAGTCCGCTCAACCGGGCCCCCAGGTGGGAGAGGATCAGACTCGAGGCGATGCCCGACACCAGGATGGCCAGGGCCTCCCAGGCCCAGGCCCCCACAGGGCGCCCCAGGGCATCCTGAACGAGCAGGTTGTCCAGGATGGTGGCGTGCACCTCCACCCCGTTGAATGCGCCATCGAAGGGGGTGGCCCGGAGTTCCCGCAGCCCCGCGGCGGAGGTCCCCAGGAGCACGTAGCGTCCGCGGACCTTCCCGGGCGGGACTTCGCCCCTCAGGATGGCCCCGGCGGACAGGTATTCGAAGCGCCCCCCCTTGCCCCGGAAGTGGATGAGCAGGTTGCCCCGGGCATCCAGCGGGATCTCCCGGTCGCCCAGACGGAGGCTGCTGGGACCGCTGGCATCCATGCTCAGGACCGCCTGGGGATGCCCCTCGGCCCGGGCAAGCATGGCCAGAGGCAGGGAGGGATAGAGCCCCTGACCGAAGCGCATCAGCACGGGCATGCGCCGGAGCACCCCGTCGGGATCCGGCACGATATTGAAGAACCCCGAAGCCCCCGCCGCAGCGGACAGGATGGGGAGATTGCAGGCGGCCCCTTGGGCCCGGAAGAGCCCGTCGGGATCTCCAGGAGCCCCCGGAGCGCGCCTCAGCAGCACCGGCATAGGCTGCAGCAGGCAGGTCCTTGCGGAGTCCTCATGCCCCAGGTGGAACTTGTGCCCGAGCACGAAGGGCCCCTTTCCGAGGGAACGGGCCAGGAGCGCGTCGAAGTCCGCCAGTTCCGGCGGAATTCCCCGCACCTCCAGCCGGAGCCCCCGCTCCCGCTCCAGGCCGCCCTTCCAGTTGGCCAGGGAACCCGAGTCAGGCTCGGCGAAGACCATGTCCAGGCCCACCACCCTGGGCCCCATGGCGGAGATCCGATCCAGGAGGGCGGCGACCCGGTAGCGCGGCCAGGGCCACTGCCCGAAATCCCTCAGGGTCTCCTCGTCCAGGTCCACGATGAGGGGCAGCCCGGAGCCCTCGCTCCGATGGGTCACCCGGAGCATCCCGTCGTAGACCAGGAGTTCCTGCTTGTGCAGGAAGGCCGGGCGCAGGACGTGAAGGGCCAGGGCGAGCAGCGTCACCGCCAGGCCGAGCAGGACAAGCTGCAGAGGCTTCCAGGCCTGCGTTCCCAAGCGGCGGAACCCCATCCTAGCGGACAGTCACTTCGACACGACGGTTGCGTGGCTCCTGGACCTGATCCCCCGTGGGCACCAGCAGCACCGCCTTGCCGTGGGAGCTGATCCCCAGGATCCCCGGGTCCGCACCGGCCCCGACCAGCATCCGGGCCACCGCCTCCGCCCGCTCCCGGGCCAGACGGTTGTTGAGCTCCTCGGAGCCGGCCGTGTCCGTGTGGCCCACCACGCTCACATCCAGAGGGGCCTGCTCCCGGATGGCCCGCAGGATCTCGCCGATGAGCGGACGGGAGGCCTCGGTGAGCTCGGAGGTCCCGGTCTCGAACTGGAGGATGAAGTGCTGGGGCGCCCTGGGGCGGGCCGCGATGGCCGGACCGAACTCAGCCTCTATCCGTGCCTCGGAGAGGATCTCCGGCACCCCGGGGGCCCGATCCCTCCCCGATACACTGACCGCCTGGCGGGGCTGATCCAGGATCCGGCGCCCCCTGGCATTGCTTACCTCCACGGCCCCGACCCGGCCATCCGCATCGGGCATCAGCACCACCTCGGTGCGAGGTCTGGCACAGGCCCCCAGAAGGGTGAGCACCAGGCAGAGACCCGCCAGCCAGCCATGATTCCCCATCACTCGCCCTCCGCCTTGACCAGGAAGGTGGTGCCGCGGACACCGACCGTGGCCACGGGAGCCTCCACCTTGACGGAATCCGGGGCCAGCCTGGCCACGATCCCGCTGACGAAGGCCATGGTACCCCGGAAGAGGCGGACCACGAGGCCCAGCTCCCTCTGGGCAGGCGCAAAGCGGAAGTGCTCCAGAGCCACCCGACTCTCCGGCCCCAGGGAGATGGAAGTGTCATCCCTCAGCAGCAGGCCCAGGCTTCCCCCGGGCCCCGTCCTGAGCACATCCCCCTCATACAGACGCTCGGGCCGGGAGATGGTCCTCTCCACCCCATCGCGGAGAAGGAAGACGGGCCCCTTCAGGTTCCGCAGACTGCCCACAAGCTCCCTCTCCGCCCCCAGGAGGGGCGCCCCCGCCAGCAGGGCGGCAAGCAGCACAGGCACCACACGATGCATCGCCATCGGCCCCTCCATCCACAAAGGGGATCGGAGAGGTGATCGGCAGATCCGGGACCAGCCATGAGATCCGGGCGGAATCTCCGGGAACCCCGGGGCCTCTCGAGACACTGAGCCCACGGGGAAGTCCCCTCAGCTTGGAATATAAATACAAATTAATCAATTATTTGCAATACAAACCCGGAACAGTAGACTGGGAGTCAGAGGATTCGGAATGGGTTTCAGACAGTCCGCAGGTCGCGTCTTGAGTGTGGCATTGGGTGCCCTTCTTCTCTTCTCGCCCGCCCAGGCGAAGCCCAGGAAGAAGACGGCCAAGGCCAGACATGCAGCCCCCGCGAAGCCCCCGCAGCGGGCCAGGAAGGCGAAGCGCACAGCGGTGAAGGCAGCGCCGGGACGCCTGGTCCTGAGCAGTGCCTCGGCCCTGGTCCAGGACCAGTGCACGGGCCGCTTCCTGGTCGAGAAGGCCCCGGACGCGGTTCTGCCCATCGCCTCCATCACCAAGCTCATGACCGTCATGGTCGTCCTCGACGCGCGGCAGAGCCCCGATGAGGAGCTTCTGATCGACCGCCAGGATCTGGACATCCTCCGCCACAGCCGC
>Ga0114938_1002406_pt1 | contig 11847 bp, 9 predicted proteins | sample AshMeaBigSpring_FD_88675 | JGI IMG/M metagenome (GOLD analysis project Ga0114938, IMG submission 88675) | Groundwater microbial communities from Big Spring, Nevada to study Microbial Dark Matter (Phase II) - Ash Meadows Big Spring | ecosystem: Environmental > Aquatic > Deep subsurface >...
AAATACTTGGTTTTAATATATCCGAAATTATGTTTGATGGCAGCGAGGAAGCATTACGACAAACAAATGTAACACAACCTGCCATATTTTTATATTCCACTATTTTAGCCCTTGTTAATAATATTCTTCCGAATATGGTGGCAGGTCACAGTTTGGGGGAGTATTCTGCATTAGTAGCTAATAAGACTTTGCCTTTTGAATCAGCATTGCGATTAGTAAGCCAAAGAGCAATCGCTATGCAACAAGCATGTGATCTCAATCCATCTACTATGGCTGCTGTGCTTGGAGCGGATGACGAAACCGTAAACAATATATGCGCAGAGATCAAAGAAGAAATTGTAGTTGCAGCTAATTATAATAGTCCAGGACAAGTGGTTATATCTGGTACATTTAAAGGCATCCGATTAGCTACTGAAAGATTAATATCAGCAGGAGCAAAAAGAGTACTCTCCTTAGCAGTAGGAGGAGCATTTCACTCCCCATTGATGGAGCCAGCTCGAGTGCAATTAGCTGAGGCTATAACAAATACAGAATTTGCAAAACCAATCTGTCCGGTATATCAAAATGTAAATGCCTCAGCCGTTAATGATCCTATGATAATCAAACATAACTTAATCACTCAACTCACAGCACCGGTCCTCTGGACACACAGTATTAGAAATATGATATCAGATGGAGCGACACAATTTATTGAAGTAGGGCCAGGTAAAATATTACAAGGATTAGTCAAGAAGATTGATAATTCTGTTTTGGTATCTTCAATATAATTTAATAGAAATATTATAACCACAGTCTTTTTGATTTATATTCGTGATATAATTAAATTATATGTTCCTAAGTTCAAGTTAGAAGCTACACAAGATGTATTACCTATTGTAGAGCAAAATAATTCTTTTAATTTCGAAATATACCCCAATCCAGCACAAAATCAATTTACCCTACAAATAGATTTACAAAATTTATATCAAGCTAACATTTTTATTTCTAATACTCATGGTCAAATCATAGATAAAATTTCACTTAATTCTGATGATAAGTACCTGCATTATAATACCTCTCATTTAGCTAGGGGATGTTTTCATGCCACTCTTGTAAATAATAATCAGTCAATCACAAAAAAGATTATTATTCAGTAAATTACTTGTATTTTTGGAAATCATGTTAGAATCTTCGCCTGATTTGTTAACTCGGCTATTAGATGCCGAAGAGATCATAAAATATGGGGGCACTTCATTATTGCTTTTAGTAATTTTTATGGAAAGTGGAGTCATATTTGGATTTTGGTTGCCTGGTGATTATTTACTTTTTTGTGCTGGGCTTTTTTGCGGTAGTAATGTACTAAATATTAATCTTATTTCATTATTGTTTATGGTAATAACTGTTGCCGTATCTGGATCCATAGTGGGATATTTTACAGGCAGGGGATTGGGTATTTTTGCATTCAAAGATGATAATTCTCTTTTTTTTAAAAAAAGATATATGGATAAAGTAAGCAACTTCTACCTACATAAAGGCAAAAGCGCTTTAGTAATTGGACGTTTTTTACCTATGATACGTACATTCGTGCCGATAATGGCGGGTGCTACATTGATGCCTTTTAGCGTTTATATGAAATATAATATTATAGGGGCTATATTATGGACTTGTGTATTGATACCATTAGGATATATACTTGGCGAATTTTTTCCACAAATAATTAATTATATACAGTATATTATTATAGGATTTGTTATACTCACTTCAATTCCTCTGATACGTTCATTTTTGAAAATACAATCTAATTAAATTTCATTTTGTATAAAAACTTCGGATTAATAGGTAAATCTTTAAAACATTCTTTTTCCAAAATATTTTTTGAAAATTTATTTTTAGATCTACATTTAGAAAATAAGTATAAGTATCATTTAATAGAAATAGATACGCCTATCGATTTACCTAACTTAATATCATTATATAAGCCTCTAATAGGATTAAATGTTACTATACCTTATAAACAACAGATAATATCACAACTAGATTTCATAGATTATCAAGCTGCCAAAATAGGTGCTGTCAATTGTATTCATTTTACTCAAGAGGGAAGCAAAGGGTATAATACTGATATATATGGATTTGAAAAAACATTAGAAGCACTACCCCACCGACCACTTCAGGTATTAATAATAGGTAGCGGAGGTGCGGCATGCTCTGTCGCATTTGTATTACAAAAACTAAATATACCATTTGTCATCGTATATCGCAAGGAATTGCCACCTGTTTTTTCAACATATTCTTATTTAACTAATACTTATTTATTCCAAGATTTTCCTGCACCCTATCTCAATCAATTTGATACGATCATTAATGCTACACCAATAGGTATGTATCCCAATATTGATGAACTACCTCCTTTGTTATATGATCATTTATTACCCTCCCAGCAGATTGTTGATTTAATCTATAACCCTGATGAAACTTATCTTCTCCGCTTAGCTAGATCAAAGGGATGTTTCACCATCAATGGGCTTACTATGTTTCGTCACCAAGCAGCATTATCTTGGGATATATGGAATAGAAACATATAAAAAAAAAAGTGAATCATAAACAATATCATCACGTTATTATGTCTGCTACATATTTCACTTCGGTATAGGCATTAGTTTCTGTTATCGAAATTTATTCTGAATTTATATGTTGAAAAAAAATATACAAAAATTTGGATATACAAAAAAATTATAATACTTTTGTATAAACTAAGGTGCTCTATTTATATCTGATTATGAATAGAAATAATAGGGAATCAGGTGCGAAACCTGAACTGTACCCGCAGCTGTAAGTATCATAATAGCTGCTCTACACAAGCCACTGGAAACGGGAAGGCGTAGTGCAATAGATACAAGTCAGAAAACCTGCCTCAGTTGAATATATTTTTAATTAAAACTTTTCACTCTCGGGAAAAAGGGTAAGAAGTGTCGGCTCTAATGGAGTCTCCATTTCTTTTTTATTTCTCGATATAGTATGAAACGATTATTTTATCTTATGATGCTCTTGACGAGTTTTTGTGTAAATGCACAAACTATTGATACTATACACCTAAAAGCAATTAGTATAATTTCAAGTACTTATCCTAAATATAATAAAAATTACCAACTTATTGATTCTTCACTCATAGGGTATAACAGCTATTTGGTGCTAAATCGAAATGCAAATATTTTCATTAAAAATTATGGTGCATCTATGCTATCGAGCATCAGTGTACAAGGTAGTAATGCCAATCAAACTCAAATTAATTTTGAAGGCTTACCATTAAATAATCCTTTAGTGGGCATATATGATTTATCATTATTACCCTCTATTGTATATGACAATGCACAATTAATGTTAAAAAGTGCAAACCATAATGCTTCGGGAGGTAATTTATACTATTATCAAGCTATACCTAATGATCTACACTGTATCATTGATTATGCTGTGGGTAGCTATGATTATAATCATATACAAAGTAAATTACAATTTTCTAAAAATAACTGGATGAATGATACCCGTTTATTTATGATAAGAGGCAATGAGGATTTCAAATATAAAAATGCCTATCATCAAATGGTTACTAACACCAATGCCAGCTATAAGCAATATGGGTTGCTACAGTCTATATATTATACGCCAAGTACCAAAATCATATTATCAAGTAAAATATGGCTGCAGATAGCTGAACGTAATATACCACCTACTATTTTTCAATTAAAAAATAATGCTAGACAAAACGATACAATACTCCACAGCATCAATAGTATCAAATATAAAAATACTACATTTAATTATAATTATTCTGACGAAAAAATACAATACCTAGATGTCTTTAAAAATATAAACTCTAGATCGAAAGCCATCAGAAATCACATGAGTTTTTCCTTCACAAAAAATTATAAGAAATTATATCTAGATAATGCCATAACGTATCAAAACGAAAGAGCAAAAGGACAACATTATTATATCAAAGCAATACAACATTCTGTAAATATCAAATTGTCAGGGAATACTATTATTCCCCTGAATTCCAAAAATAAAATAAAAACTGAATTTCAAATAAGCGAAACCTTCTTTAATAATGAATACTATAGTGCCGGTAATGGCGCTATACAATATAATTGCATTCTTAATCTCAATTCAATATTAACAGTACAAGCTACAATAAATAAATACTATCGACAGCCAACTATAAATGATCGTTTTTGGGAAAATAACATTAATAAAGATTTAGTACCAGAGCAAGGTTGGGGTCAATCTTTGGAATTTGCACTAGAGAAAAATATACCGATGGGATTTAATATATATGAACCAATAAAAATAATATCCCTAACTATGTATCACAAAAATAATATTAATTACATACAATGGATTCCCACAGGGGGATGGTGGATACCCCAGAATATACCTATTGTCATAAATAAAGGCATAGAAATAAATGCAAAGTATAAAATGAAGCAAAACTTATTTTACTTTGCTTTCAATTCTCAATCAGCCTTTAATAATTCCTATAAAGACAGCAAAACCGAAAAAACTCAACTTATCTATACTCCTAAATTTCGAAGTACGATGAGCTTGCAGTTTTCATATAAAAAAAACCACTTAGAATGGCAGAGTATTTACAATAGTAAAATCTATACATCAAGTGATAATACTCAATTTCTTACATCTTATTTTATACATAACGCATCGGTTGGTCACACTATACCAATAAAAAATGATATAAAAATCAATATAGGCCTCACTATTGGCAATATCTTCAACAGATATTTTCAAACTGTAGCAGGACGAATGATGACACCCCGCAATTTTCAATTATTCACCAAAATATATATTTAATATGAAAAAATTAATCCTACCTTTTGTTTTCTTAATGACTTACCAATTTGCATTAGCGCAAACTATTCAGTTTGATTTTGAAGAACTAACCGATACTATCGATATGGTCGGTAATGGCAGCGATGGCGATAGTATATTAGATTATGGTATAGCTAGCTTCCCACTTACTTATGATTTTGTTTTTGGGTATTGGGCACAAAATTTTGCCTGGAGCTCTTTTACCGATACCCTTACAGGCGATTTTACTAATCTATATAGTGCCATTCCTGGTATGGGAGCTGATTCCTCGCTAGTATATCTTGTAGGGCAACAAAATGCCATAGTGAAAATGTACGGTAATATACCAAAACAAGTACAAGTGACAAATAGTACCTATGCCTACATCAGTATGCGTGATGGAGATTTATTTGCCAAGAAATTTGGAGGACTTAGTGGTAATGATCCTGATTATTTCGTTATGACTTTTTATGGCTATAAAGACAGTAGTCTAATAAGTGATACTGTAAATTTCTATTTAGCAGACTTTCGATTTACTGATAATTCACTCGATTATATTATCAAAGATTGGACTAGTGTTGATCTCAATATACTAGGTGATGTGGATAGCATACGTATCGAATTGCGCAGTAGTGATATAGGCGCCTTTGGTATTAATACACCTTTATTTTATTGTCTTGACAATTTTCAAATACAAAATGGTACGCTCATCAATGAAAGTAGTGAAGTGCTAAACTTATTTCCTAACCCTAGCTCAAATCATATTTATATTAATAATGACTTTAACCACTCCACTTATTACGAGCTTTACAGCTTAGATGGAGTACTTATTAAGTCAGAACTATTACATAATAATCTTGTAGATATAACTAATATAGATAAGGGCACGTATCTAATTTTAATAAATGAAAATAACACTAGGTATCATTCAAAGTTTATAAAACAATAAATAACTCAATAAGTTGAAATATTATTTGATTATAGTTATCTTAATATTTGGTCTAGCTAAAGTTACTTTGGCACAATATCCTCCTGCTGCAGATGAAGCAGGTACCACAGCGATACGTTATGATAGTGGTGTATTTATAGGCTGGGCATCTAGTTGTACTATAAATCGAGGGTATGTACAGCTCAATAATCCATCATTAGGCTTAGCTACAATAGGCGACTCATTGAGTGCCATAGGAGCAGCAAACACTGCGGGGGTAGTATCCTTGGGAGATAAAGGCGAGGCTATTTTGCAATTTTCATATCCTGTAAGAGATTCTATAGGGTTTGACTTTGCAGTATTTGAAAATTCATTTAATGATGAATTCCTGGAGTTAGCTTATGTAGAAGTGAGCAGTGACGGTACTAATTATTTTCGGTTCTGCAGTGATAATCAGAATGATAATACTGTACAATGTGATACATTTGGATTATCCGATCCTACTAAAATTAATAATTTAGCAGGTAAGTATAGAGCTATGTATGGTACACCATTTGACTTGGCTGAGCTCGATGGTATCGTAGGATTAGATATAAATGCCATCACACATATACGTATAATAGATGTAGGTGGTAGCATCAATGATACCTTGGCTAGTTATGATTGTAGTAATGATGTGATCAATGACCCATTCCCTACTCCCTTTGTAAGTAGTGGCTTTGATTTAGATGCTATTGGTATAATACACGATCATAATCCCAATCCTATTCCATATACCTATATCCCTACAATTGATAATGATAATTCTTTTTTTGCAATACATAATGGTGATTTGGTAAGTCTCTATACAATCAATTCCTTGCAAGTAATAAATGTCATGGGACAAGAAATATTTGCATTAGATATGTTAAGTGAGCAAGATCATATAAACGTTAATGATCTATATGGTTTATTTATATTGCGATTTAAGTATAATAACAAAGTATATTTACAAAAGATATTTTTAAATTGATAAATGCACTTTATAATAGAATTAATAGTATGTGGAAGGCGTCAGGCACCTTAAATAGCATAGAATCCACACATTTTTCATGGTATCATCAACTCGATCATTTTAATTGGGGCAGGGCTCAGCGTATCTATAAATTTACTATTTATATATGCATACTCATTGCAGTATGGATGACATCCTGTACTCAGGAACCGATAGAACCTCCTCCAATAAATGCTATATTTAAAGCAGGTGCGGGTGCCTTTGTGTTATGTGAAGGCAATTTCAACTATGGCAATGCTAGCATTGATTATTATAATATAGAAACTAATACTATACATTCAAATATATATAGTGAAAAAAATCAAGAACCCATAGGTGATGTATTACAATCTGCACAGATTATAAATGACGAGCTGTATATAATAGTCAATAATTCTCAAAAGGTAATCGTATGTAATCCTTCCACGATGCAGAAGCTATGGAGTATTGATGGCTTAGTATCACCACGATACCTTCTAGCAACAGGTAATCAAAATCTCTTAATAAGTGATATATGGGGCCAAGACATCGCTATATATAATTATAATAGTGCAATGATAACAGGATATGTAGATATGCACACATGGACTGAGCAAATGATAGAGTCTGATGGCAGTATATATGTGACTGCCCCTATGAGCCACTACCTGTATATACTCAATAATACGGCGTATACAGTTACAGATAGTATATACATAGGCTATGGTAGTATAAATATAACTCAAGATATTAATGGTAAATTATGGGTGCTGACTCAAGGTAATGAAGCTAGTGGGATACTACCCTCACTACTATGCATAGATCCTATAAGTAATACTATTATTAAAAGTATGTACTTCAATACATATACAAAACCGCAGGACATGACCCTCAGTGATAACCAAAATATTTATGTAATTCAAAATGATGTATATAAAATAAATATAGCTGACACTACTATACCTTCTAATGCATGGCACTATGCAGGGGCAAGAAATTATTATGGTATAGAATCAAATAATACAGATATAGTGTTGTTTGATGCAAAAGATTATAATCAAAATGGAGCAATGCTCATATATAATAGTAATGCCATATTGCAGCTCATTCATTCTGTAGGTATTATACCGAATGGATGGGTAAGATACTAATAATTATTTTGGCGCTTTATATAACAAATATACAGCAATAAGTAAGAAAACCATATTAGTAATACTAGAAGCTATAATAGGCTCTAGGTTGCCTTTAATAGCAAACATCTGTGAAAATCTTATCATTAATTGATAGGCAGCAGCTATGCCCAAGCCCAATCCCAAATGCAAACCGGTACCACCTCTCAACTTACGACTTGATAGAGCTACACCTATGAGTGTAAGTACTAAAGTACTTAAAGGTATATTAGTACGATCATATATTTCTATTTCATATGTATTGACATCCTCCCCTCCTTTGCCTTTATCACGCTCCCGTTGTACAAATTTTCTCAATTGTGTAGTATTCATCACGTCTTTGGTTTCGGGCGCACTATATATATCACTTGGCTCAAATACAAAAGTAGTATCTAGACGTGCTAGCTCTCTTATATACTCCACACTATCTGTATTGATTCTAGAATAAAATCTATGTAAAGTCCACTGTCTGGTAAGTGAATCATAAATAATTTTATCAGCTCGTAACTTATAGAGCAGTTGGCCATCTACTAAACGCTCTAAGCTAAATTTATATCCTGTCTTACTTTCGATATTATAATCTTCAACATACGCATACCACTCATTACCAATTTTAAAATGGTAATTACGATTACTAAAGGTTTTTTTATTGAGAATATGCTCCATTTCAAAAGCTAGCTTTTTTTTGTTGCTATTGGGTATCCAATAATTGGCTGCAAACCAGAACAAAATAGTTAATATGAGAGCGCTTATCAAATAGGGCACAATAAATCTATAAAATCCCGTGCCACTGCTTAATATGGCTATTATTTCAGTGCGTTCAGCTAGTCTAGATGTAAAAAAGATAACTGCTATAAAAACAAATAATGGAGCTAAAAGCCCTGCTATATATGGCATCCAATTGAAATAGTATATTATAATTTGACTAAAGCTAGCTGTACAGTCAAGTAGATCATTTATTTTCTCAGTAATATCTATTACCACAGAAATAGCCATAAATAATAGAAGGGCAAAGAAAAAGGTACCCAGATATTGTCGTATGATAAATTTATCAAGTATTTTCATTTACAATCTTTGACTTAATTGTTTTACCATATTATTTTTCCAATTATAAAATGTGCCATCTATGATTTCTTTTCTTGCTTGCGTGACCAACCATAAGTAGAAACTCAAATTATGTATAGTAGCTATCTGAGCTCCTAGCATCTCTTTGCAGGTGAAAAGGTGTCTTACATAGGACTTAGTAAAATAATTACTTACATTATTATCTAAATGCGAATCTATTACACTATGGTCATCTTTCCATTTTTTATTGCGTATATTAAGTGTACCTTGTGATGTAAAAAGCATACCATTACGTGCATTACGTGTGGGCATCACACAGTCAAACATATCTACCCCCAATGCAATACTCTCCAATATATTAATAGGAGTACCTACACCCATTAAATAACGAGGTCGATACAGAGGTAATATGTTACAGACTATATCCGTCATGGCATACATTTCATCACTAGGCTCTCCTACACTCAAGCCCCCTAAAGCATTACCATCACTATTTTTACTGGCAATATACTCAGCTGATTGTTTGCGTAATTCAGGGTATGTACTACCTTGTACTATAGGAAAAAAGTGTTGCTGATGACCATATATTTGATCCGTAATATGCAATTGTATAATGCATCTATCAAGCCACCGGTGTGTCAAGTGCATAGAGTTATATGCATACTTTAGCTCACAGGGATAAGGAGTACATTCATCGAAGGCCATGATAATATCGGCTCCTATTACTCTTTGTATATCCATAACTTTCTCGGGAGTGAATAAATGCTTACTGCCATCAATATGTGAATAAAAATATGCTCCTTCCTCTTTTAATTTACGATTAGCAGCTAGTGAGAAAACCTGATACCCACCGCTGTCAGTAAGTATAGGACCCTGCCATTTCATGAATTGATGTAAGCCACCGGCAGCTTGTAATACTTCTAATCCGGGACGCATATAAAGATGGTATGTATTACTCAGAATTATTTGAGCTTTTATTTTCGTATCTATATCTTGAGGTAATAAACCTTTTACGGTACCTGCTGTACCAACCGGCATGAATATAGGAGTGAATATTTCTCCATGATCTGTTATAATTTTACCAGCCCTAGCTTTTGTATTTTTATCGACAAACAGTAAGTCAAATTTCATAAAATATTGGGAATACAAAGTTAAGTCACCTCAATGTAAAAATGACTATATATTGTTTCTTAATAATGACTAATTAAATATATTTGCTTTAACTTATATAAAATAATGAAAAGAATAACGCTATATACTATTTTATTATTTATTTTTTTATTTACCAATTTGGACGCCCAAGATACAACATCTATCTTTTACAACTATCATCCGCTGCAATGCGAAGGTCAAATACCAAAACCCTTTTATGAAAGTATAACAGCGAAGAAAGTTAGGAAAAAGAAAGCATTACCCAAAGTGGACAAGATAAATAGAAAAAATAGTCAAGATAAATTTATTGCTGAGTCAAATTACATGATACAGCAGTTATTACAGAGTGGGGCTGTATTGTATGGAGATAAAGTAACGACATATATCAATAAAGTAGCCAATGAGATACTAAAACACGAGTCAGAATTAAAGGGCAAATTACAATTTTATACAGTAAGATCTAGTGTGGGCAATGCATTTACTACAGCTAGGGGAATGATATTTGTAAATATGGGACTTATAGCTAGGCTTCAAAGCGAAGCTGATTTAGCTTTTATATTATGCCATGAAATAATACATTATAAACAAAATCACATATATCGTAAATATAAAAAATATTATGATATAATTAAAAATAAAAGCGCTTATAAATCTGGCAGCGTAAAAAAATCTATCATAGAGAAATGTTTATTTAGCAAAGAGCAAGAAGCCGAGGCCGATTCTTTGGGATTTGAATTATTTAAAAAAACTCCATATAATACAAAAAACCTAACTAGTGTAATACATTTATTACAGTATGCTATTAGTCCAATCGGTCAAATTGAATTTCCTAAAAACTATTTTCATGAAGATAGGTATTCACTTCCTAATAATTTTTTTATGGATACTACAATGGCTATAGATACCATTCTAAAAGATGATGATGATCAAGAAAATACACATCCGAGCTTATACAAGCGCAAGAATGCTATAGATAGATACAATAAAAATCCAGGTAAAGGAACCTTAAACTTCCTACAAAGTGAGAATGAATTTAACACCATCAGAGATTTAGCACGATTTGAATTGACTCATGATTACATATTAGAAGAGCGATATGTATGGAGTATTTATAATGCTATGGTTTTGCTACAAAACTATCCCGATAATCCTTATTTGGATAAGTCAATTGCACAATGTCTTTATTGGATAGGCAAAAAATATGATACGGCTGATAGTAGTTTTTTTGATACGATAGGGAAGCAGCAAGCCTTATATTTTCATTTTTATAAATTGTTACAAGATAAACAACTATTCAATGGGGTGGCTTATGAATATCTCAAAAAACTAGAAATAAAATATCCCGAAGACAGGGATTATACATTTATGAAATTGTCATTTATTAATAATATTGCAGCTATACAAGGTATAAATATAGATGATGCCAGGGCTGGTGATTTTTTTGATTTAAATAAATGTTATGATTATAAAAATAAAATTCAATTATATAAAGAAGAATTATCTAAACTGAAAACTTATTATAAATCATTGAGAAAGAAAAATCCATTTCGATCTAATATGGATTCTACTATTAATGCCATACAAGCAAAAGTTGATTCATTGATGGCACAAAAAATAAAAGACAGTATAGTTGTAAACGAAGTTTTATCAAAAAAATTAAAACCACAATTAGGTTTATC
>Ga0114938_1002408_pt1 | contig 11842 bp, 14 predicted proteins | sample AshMeaBigSpring_FD_88675 | JGI IMG/M metagenome (GOLD analysis project Ga0114938, IMG submission 88675) | Groundwater microbial communities from Big Spring, Nevada to study Microbial Dark Matter (Phase II) - Ash Meadows Big Spring | ecosystem: Environmental > Aquatic > Deep subsurface >...
TTATTGCTTTCAATCCATGATCTAATTGTGATACATAGCCGCTGAATTCCTGGCCAAGGGTCAAAGGAGTGGCATCCATAAAGTGGGTGCGACCAATCTTTACCACTTTCATGTACTGTTTGCTCTTCTTAGCCAAAGTATCTCTCAGCTTTTTGATACCGGGTATGGTTGTTTCTACCAGTATTTTATAAGCTGCAATATGCATAGCGGTGGGAAAAGTGTCGTTGGATGACTGAGATTTGTTAACGTCATCATTTGGGTGAAGGAACTTTTCTTTATCAGTCAAGCTGCCGCCTTTCAGTACATGTCCCCGATAAGCGACCACTTCGTTTACATTCATATTGCTTTGTGTGCCGCTTCCGGTTTGCCACACTACCAGCGGAAAATAGTCATCCAGTTTGCCTTTCAATATTTCATCGCAAACTTTTCCGATTAATATTGACTTGTTTTTGGCAAGCACTCCGGCTTCAAGATTTGTTATGGCAGCTGCTTTTTTCAGGTAGGCAAATGCCTGAATGATCTCTTTTGGCATTTTGTTTATATCCTGCGCAATCTTAAAGTTATCAATACTGCGTTGGGTCTGGGCGCCATAGTAGGCATTAGCCGGTACTTTTACTTCGCCCATCGTATCTTTTTCAATCCTGTATTCCATAGTAGTGAGGGTTTTTTAAATGTCCCGCAAAGGTAGGTCAATCAATAAATCGGGTAACTGATTTTTGATAGGAAAAGAGTGCTAATTTCCCCGGATGAAATCAGTATGTCTCCTGCTGTTGCTTCTCCTTTCTATCGGAGTCAATTCACAGCAGCAAACCCGGAATATCATTATCATCACTACGGACGGATTGCGCTGGCAGGAGGTTTTCCGTGGGATGGATACGGCAATCGCCAATAAATCTAAGTATAACGAGGGAGACAGTGCTTATATCTATTCATCCTATTGGTCAACTGATGAGAAGGAAAAACGGAAGAAGCTTATGCCTTTTCTTTGGAGTACTATCGTATCTAAAGGCCAGGTATTTGGAAACAGAAAATTGAGCAGCAAAGTGGATAATGCCAATCCTTATTGGTTCAGCTATCCCGGTTACAGCGAAATATTTACCGGCTACGCTGATACAGCTATTAATAGTAACAATTATCCTCCCAACCCGCATATCACGGTTTTGGAATATTTGAATAATCAACCTAACCTGAAGGGTAAAGTTGCCGCCTTTGGCGCCTGGAATGCTTTTGACAGGATTTTAAATGAAGGCAGAAGTAAGATACCGGTGGTTTGTGGTTTTGATTTGACAGGAGGCAAATCGCCTACTACCAATGAGAGGCTGATCAACAGGATGCTTAAAGATTCATACAAACCGTGGCTGGAGGATGAATGCCTGGACATGTTTACGCATCATGCGGCCATGGAGTGGTTGAAAGTAAGAAAACCTAGGGTACTCTATATCTCCTATGGAGAAACAGATGAATGGGCCCACGCAGGCCGTTACCGTTCTTATCTTGATGCCGGCCGGCAGGTTGATGCCTGGATAAAAGAGATATGGGACTTTGTACAAAAAGACCCGCAATACAAGGATAAAACAACCTTATTTATAACAACCGATCATGGCAGGGGAGATGTGAAGAAGGAAGAATGGACAAGTCATGGAAGCAGTATAGAAGGCGCCAATGAGATTTGGTTTGCAGTTCTTGGGCCTGATACACCTGAGCGAGGTGAAGTTAATACTTCCATGCAGCTTTACCAGCAACAATTTGCACAAACCATTGCTAAATTAATGGGATATACATACAAAGCATCGCACCCCATAGCTGATGCAATTCTTTACGTTTTCAAAATGAAGAAATGAAATGAGCTATAAAATTTTTGAGCTATTATAGTAGTCAGCGAAAAAAAATTATAGCGAATAACATGTGGCAGAAAATAAAAAATAAAATTTACACATGAAAAAATCTTTCCTGTTCCTTTTTCTTTTTGTTTCAATTTTTGCATATGCCCAGAAAACTGAAACCTCGCCATTACCTACAAAGGCCCAGTTAGCATGGCATGAAAATGAGTTTTATTTATTCATGCATTTTGGTCCTAATACATTCACCGGCAAAGAATGGGGAGAGGGAGACGAGGCAGAGGATATTTTCAATCCTACCGAATTAGATTGCAGCCAGTGGTGCCACATCGCCAAGGCTGCGGGTGCAAAAGGAATTATCATTACGGCAAAGCACCATGATGGGTTTTGTCTTTGGCCAAGTAAATACTCAAAACACACAGTAAGGGAAAGCAAATGGAAAGATGGTAAAGGAGATGTGTTGAAAGAACTTTCACAAGCTTGCCGGGAATTTGGGTTGAAGTTTGGTATTTATATTTCTCCGTGGGACAGGAATCACCCTGACTATGGAACAGAAAAATACAATGATGTATTTGTGGGTATGATGAGAGAAATATTTCAAAACTATGGGCCTATATGGGAGCTGTGGTGGGATGGAGCAAATGGTGAGGGCCCCAATGGCAAAAGGCAGGAGTATGACTGGAGAAGATATGAGAATACAGTCAGGCAACTTTCACCAAAAACAGTTGTATTCAGCGATATCGGCCCTGATATTCGCTGGGTGGGCAATGAAAATGGATTTGTGGGCGACCCTAACTGGAATTTTTTAGATACTGCTGGTTTTAAACGAGGCATTGGTGCCCCTGCCAATGATACACTGAATCATGGAAATTATAACGGCAAACACTGGGTTCCTGCAGAATGTGATGTGAGCATCCGGCCGGGCTGGTTTTACCGGGAAGCAGAAGATAGTAAAGTGAAGTCATCTGAGAAGCTTTTTGATATATTCCTGAAATCAGTTGGCCGCGGAGCTAACCTGTTACTAAATGTGCCGCCTGATAAAAGAGGACTTATTCATGAAGCAGACTCTGCCGCATTAATGCAATTCAGAAAATTGCGGGATAAAAGTTTTGCTGCCAATTTATTGAAGGACGCAGACAGTTATTATGAGTTTAGCCAAAAGGATCTTCGCAATAAGCCTCTTTTGCTACGGGGGTTTGATACAACCTCTGCTTACTACGGCATTAATCTGCAGAACTTTATTGTGCAGCTGTCACAGCCGGTAAAAACAAATTGTATTGTTCTGCGGGAGGCAATACACTTAGGACAAAGCATACGCCGGTTCAGCATAGTGCTGTATTATAAAGACAAACCAATAGGTGAAGTACAGGGAACCAGTGTAGGAAGAAAGCGAATTATTACTTTTTCTGCTACTACAATTACGTCATTCCGTGTTTACCTGGAGGATGCGCAGGGCAATGACAATATCACCGGTATTGCTGCCTACCTGATTGATGAGAAACTGGTAGAAAAATGATCAGCTTACTTGCCTTTAAATTCGGCTTTCCTTTTTTCCAGGAAAGCAGTCACACCTTCTTTCATGTCTTCAGTATCGAAAGTGTTTCCAAATTCTTCGGTCTCCAGGGCATAGCCATCTTTGCTTTCATCAAATACGGCATTGGCAGCTTTAATGCAGCCAGCCACGGCTATCGGCGCTTTTGAATTAATGATGTCAAGAATTTTGCAGGTATGATCCAGTAATGTTTCAGCGGTGGTAATATAGTTAACTAGCCCTAATTGTTTTGCTTCGTTAGCATCAATTATATGAGCTGACATCAATAGCTCCATCGCTTTTCCTTTGCCAATCAACTGAACTAATCGTTGTGTACCGCCGTAGCCTGGAATCAAACCCAGGTTTACTTCAGGCTGACCAAATTTAGCATTTTCACTGGCTACACGGAAATGGCAGCTCATGGCCAGTTCACAACCTCCGCCTAATGCAAAACCATTTACTGCTGCCACAATAGGTTTTGAAGAGTTTTCAATCCTGGCAAAAATGTCCTGTCCTCTCTTTGCGAGAGCTTTTGCCTGTTCTTTATTTAAGGAGTTGAACTCCGAAATATCAGCACCGGCCACAAATGCCTTTGGTCCCGCCCCGGTTATGATAACGGATTTTATTTCCGGGTTGCTCTCAATTTCATCCAAAGCATTATTCAGGTCAGTAAATACATCTTTGTTCAGTGCATTTAATTTATCTGGGCGGTTGATAGTAATAGTATAAATACCATTTTTCAGGCTGACAAGCAGTGTTTGGTACATGTTCAATTAGTTTTAGAAGTTGCGGTGATCTTTTACCCAGTTGCTGATATAATCAGCTATCTCATGGGTATTGGTGCCGGGGTGAAATAATTTACCAACGCCTATTTTACTTAGTTCTTCGATGTCTTCGTCCGGAATAATGCCTCCGCCGGTCAACAGTACATCATCCATACCTTTTTCTTTCATCAGGTTTATCACCTTGGGAAAAACGGTGTTGTGGGCACCGGAAAGAATACTGATTCCTATGGCATCTACGTCTTCCTGTAATGCAGCATTTACCACCATTTCAGGAGTTTGCCTGAGACCGGTATAAATTACTTCCATACCGGCATCCCGCAATGCTGTAGCAATTACTTTGGCACCCCTGTCGTGGCCGTCAAGACCAACTTTGGCTACCAAAACTCTGATAGGTCTGTTCATCGTAAAATATTGTACTGCAAAATTAGGTTGTTTCACCTTCAGCAGCGTATATTAGGTCATGCAATACAGGAAGTTTGGCGCTACTGATTTGCTGGTAAGTGAGGTGGGCTTTGGTACCTGGGCTATCGGTGGCGGGGCTATGATAGGTAATACAGCAATCGGTTGGGGTAATGTGGATGATACAGTGTCAGAAGAGGCAATTTATACCTCACTGGAAGCAGGCATAAATTTCTTTGATACGGCTGATATATATGGCCTGGGCCATTCAGAAGAATTAGTAGGCAAGACTATTGGTGGCAGAAAAGATGTGATGATAGCCAGTAAGGCTGGTAATGTTTCCCGGAAAAACGAGTTTACTGTTGATTACAGTCGTCAGCATATCATAAGTGCCTGCGAAGCTTCACTTAAGCGATTAAAAAGGGATGTAATTGACTATTATCAGCTTCACACAGCAAGACTGAATCATTTGAAGGAAGGTGATTGCATTGAAGCGATGCAGCAATTGCAAAAAGTGGGAAAAATCAGGTATTGGGGACTTTCTCTGAATACTTTTTATCCATTGCCGGAAGCCGAATATTTATTGCAGCATGAGCTGGGCAATGGATTTCAGATGGTACTGAATTTATTAAACCAGCATTCATTACCGCTGCTGAAAAAGGCCGGAGAAAAAGGTTATGGTATCATTGCACGGATGCCCCTGCAGTTTGGGCTATTGACCGGAAAATTTGATAGGGGAGCTGCGTTTCCTGAAAATGATCATCGTAAGAACCGGCTTACTGCTGAAGTAGTGAATGCAAGCAATACTGCTCTTGCACCTGTTTGGGAATTGTGTGAAAAGTATAATTGTACTAAAACCCAGCTGGCATTAAGCTTTATTTTGAGCTATAATGAAGTATCAGTAATCATACCCGGAATTCGTACAAAGGAACAGGTAGCCGGAAATACAACCGGTTTATTTAAATTGGATATTGCTGACAGGGAAATGATAGAAGCACTTGGCAGCAGTGATTTTCTTTCGGTTATGGAAATAATAAGGCTGCAGGGCTAAAATTGGCTTGCTGCAAAATGTATCCTGTTTATCGTTTCTTCTTTTCCCAGTAATTCCGCAATATCAAACACTCCCGGGCCAAACTTTCCACCTACCAGCATGATACGGAAGGGGAGCATTAGTTCACCGGGCTTCAGGTCATTTACCGCTGCAATTTCTTTGAAATTATTTACTAAGGTATGGGCGTTCCAATCAGGAGTCAACTCATAATTGCGGAAAAGTTCAGCAAAGAAAAGTTTCTTAGCTTCATTCCATTTTGGTTTCACTGCATCAACATCTAATACTTCCGGTGCTTTAAAGAAGAAAGCGGATTGTTGTATAAAATCTGTCAGCAGCGTACACCTGTCTTTAACTAGTGTTATTATTTTGTCGAGCAGGCCTTTGTTAGTAACATTAATTCCATTTTGAGTAAGGAGTTCGTCAACCTTCGAGTTTAAGTTTTCAACCGTCAATCGTTTGATCCATTCATGGTTGAACCATTTTGCTTTTTCGTAATCAAATTTGGCTCCTGCGCTGTGCACTCTTTCCATGGAGAATTTCTCAATTAGTTCTTCTTTTGAAAATATCTCCTGCGCTGTTCCATCGTTCCACCCCAGCAACGCCAGCAAGTTGATAAAGGCTTCAGGTAAGAATCCTTTTTCTTTAAAACCTTCGGTCAATTCGCCGGTTTTAGGATCGGTCCAGTTCATGGCAAATACCGGAAAACCATATTTGGCACCATCTCGTTTACTGAGTTTACCATTTGGGCCAAGTATCAGCGGAAAGTGTGCCCATTGCGGCATATTTTCCAGGCCAAACAAATATTTCCAAAGCAGGATATGGACTGGGGCTGATGGCAGCCATTCCTCTCCACGAAAAGCATGGCTGATCTGCATTAAATAGTCATCTACCACCACTGCCAGGTGGTAAGTTGGCATACCATCAGCTTTCAGGAGTACTTTATCATCCACCGTTGAAGTATCAAAGCTTACTTCTCCCCGGATCATGTCTGTAAAACTCACCGTTTCTTTTTCCGGCATCTTAATCCGTATTACATGCCTGGTTCCTGCATCCAGCAATTTTTTTGTTTCATCTGTTGATAATGTGAGTGAATTCCGCATTCTCATGCGGATAGTATGGTCGTATTGCGGAGAAGGATTTTGCTCAGTTTTAGAATCCTGGCGCATTTTTTCCAGTTCCTCAGGGGTGTCGAATGCATAATAGGCATTTCCTGCAGCCACCAATTTTTCAGCATACTGGCGATAGATCTCTTTTCTTTCACTCTGCCGGTAGGGGCCAAAGTTGCCTCCATGCTGCACACTTTCATCAGGCTCCAGGCCGCACCATTTCAATGTGTTAAAAATGTATTCTTCTGCACCTGGTACGTAGCGGCTTTGGTCGGTATCTTCTATTCTTACAATAAAATCTCCGCTATATTTTTTGGCAAATAAGTAGTTATATAAAACTGTTCTTACACCGCCAAGGTGTAAACCACCGGTAGGACTTGGCGCAAACCGTACCCTTACTTTTTTACTCATAGGCTGCAAAGATAAAACCACCAACCTCTAAAGGGAAGCTATATTTGTACAAATGCTTAAATATTTTATCAAAACTCCCCGGTGGTTGAAGATAATGTTCCCGAACAGGGTGTGGAGTATTGATACTGTTGAAAGAAATATTTATCTGACGTTTGATGATGGCCCTCATCCCGTAGCTACTGCTTTTGTGCTGGATGAATTGAAAAAATATAATGCCAAAGCGACATTTTTTTGTATTGGGAAGAATGTAGAAAGTAATCCTGGGTTATACAATCGCATTATCGCTGAAGGGCATCAAACAGGAAATCACACACACAATCATTTGAACGGTTGGACAACAGCAGATGAAGTTTACCTGGATGATGTAAGGTTGGCAGCAAGAAGTATTCAATCTGCACTCTTCAGACCGCCTTATGGCCGCATCCGATCCCGCCAGGTGAGGAGGTTAAATGAGTATAAAATTGTGATGTGGGATGTATTAAGTGGCGATTTTGATTTGAGAATTTCAAAGGAAGCCTGTTTACAGAATGTTTTAGAAAACACGGCCCCGGGATCTATCGTTGTTTTTCATGACAGCGAGAAAGCATGGGATAATTTACAGTATTCACTACCACAAGTACTTGAACACTTTAGCAAAAAAGAGTATAAGTTTTTGCCGCTTCCACAATAAAAATGAGGGTATCCCCTTAAAAAAGTTAGGGCCTGGGTAGAAACCCTGGCCCGTTTTTAATCCGTACCCTATGAAAACTGGTTTAAAGGTATAATAATTTTTTAATTACGGCAAAGTAATTTGGTGAGTTCTGCCGTTTATTGTAATCGTAGCCAGACGATCGCAGTCCCCGTTACCAAAATCCAGAACGGCAATCCATGGGCTATTAGTGGTGGCATTTGCCCTTACTATTCTGATCTTTCCACGGACTATCCAACGGCAGTTGAATCGTTTTACAAGTGGTTCAATAATATTTGATTCCCATACAGTTAAGAGATTGCCTCTTTTTACTCGACCTCTTGCAGAACCTTCTATTTTGAAAATATCATCCAATGGAATTGGAGTAGCCAAACCCTCTATTTGGGTAATTACTTTAACGCTGTTCCACTCGGTAAAGTTGCCATTGGGACGGGTGAGTTTCCCGTTGATCACTTCAGCTTTAAACTGCCTGGCCGGCGGAACATTGGCTACCGGTGAACTGGTATTGGTTATCTTATGCACACCCTGTACTCTTACACTATCAAAGTAAAAATCAACAAATTCTGTAGTGGCAACTGAGCCAGGAACAATCAACCTTCCGGTGTATACCGTTACTATTTTTCCCTTACGGAAATGACCATCACGGCCTACGCAGCCCGGACCAAAGTCCAGAGTAATTCTTACCGGGAATGGTGCTGGGGGGTTAAGGCGGTCAATTGTAACATCAGGACAGGCGGTAACACGGCCAAAAATACCAGTTCCACCTACACCTACTTCGTCATTCACACCCATTACGTCATCAAACACACCGTTGAAAACGATTTCTGATTCACCATCAGCTTCGCTGGAAACTCTTGAAGCTTCCATTTCCTGTTCATCTTCAGAACCATTTTGGCTTTGATCTTTTTGGCAAGAAGTAATAGATAAAACAGCAAAGAAGAAGAAAATAACTGCCAGCGGGATGGAAATGATCCTTGATTTCATAAACTAAAGTTTTGTAGTTAAGTTAGTTTAACGCCTGTAAGAATTGATTTATTGACCAAAGTTTAAAGGAATCTTAAAGTTTTTTACTGAGTTTTGTCATCCAAAGATCCCTGATAATGAGCCTGATAGATACTCACTCACATATTTACCTGCCTGAATTTGAGACTGACAGGGAAGAAATGCTGCAGCGAGCTGAAAAAGAAGGGGTTAGGAAAATATTAATGCCGGCCGTTGATACGGAAACCCATGAAAAGATGTTGGCACTCGAACATCAACACCCGGAAGTCTGTATCGCAATGATGGGTGTACACCCTTGCTCTGTGAAAAGTAATTACAGGGAAGAATTGAAAGCTGCCAGGGCCTACCTGGAGAACAGACCTTTCATTGCCATTGGCGAGATTGGTTTGGACTTTTATTGGGATAAAACCTTTGTTGCAGAGCAATACCTTGCTTTTCATGAGCAAATAGAGTGGGCCCTGAAGTTTGATATACCCATTGTTATTCATTCCCGGGAATCTGTTGATGAATGTATCCGTGTGGTTTTAGAACATCAGAAGGGCAAGTTGAAAGGCGTTTTTCATTGTTTTTCGGGCAACGACAAACAGGCGCAGCAAATAATTGATCTTGGCTTTTACCTGGGCATTGGTGGTGTAGTCACCTTTAAAAATTCAGGCTTGGATAAAGTAATTGAGAATGTGTCGCTGGAGAAAGTTGTTTTAGAAACAGATGCTCCTTACCTGGCGCCGGTGCCGTTTAGGGGAAAGAGAAATGAACCCGCATATCTGAAATATGTAGTGGAGAAACTTTCTGCTATTAAGAAAACTGCAATAGAAGAAGTAACTGTAGTCACCACTTCAAATGCACAAAAACTTTTTGCTACAGCATTATTTGAAAATCACCTGTTGAGGTCTGCTGATTGACAGTTACGGGATAAGAAAATAAGTTTGAAAAGAGTTCGTTTACTCTGAACCTTTACTCAGTATATTTATCAAAAAAATAAATATTGGCAATACAGATTATAGTAACCATCCATCGCTTGCTGTAGAAATAATGATCAAAGTGATCAATATAACACCAGCTATAATTCCTATCCAGGCCATAGTACTTATCCCTTTTTTCCCGGAAGCTATGTAACCGGCTACAGTCAGATCTGGATTTTTCTTTAACTCCCGTTTCAGGTTTTTCTTTAGTACTAAGAATGATACCTTCTCCTTAAGAGTTAGTTTTTTATTGCAAATTTTGGCGAAGTCAGCAACTTTTAGTTTGATAAAATCAGCTGCCTTCATCTGCATCCATGTATCATCGTAAACCGGATATGACATTGGTCCAGTACTCGTTGCATGGGCCACACTATTTCCGCTAACCATCCATAAAAAGATGGCAAACAGAGCTATCTTTTTCATACAACATAGTTTTATAGTAATAAAATTGTATTGTTAAGTTAAACTCTTGATCGGGCTGAATCCAATGAGAAATATCATTTAGGGAAAATGATAATCAAAATCTAAGATGAAAAAAGGCCCGCCAACAGTTAAGGTGTTGGCGGGCTACAGCGGAGACCGAGGGATTCGAACCCTCGATACCCTTTAGGGGTATACACACTTTCCAGGCGTGCCTCTTCAACCACTCGAGCAGGTCTCCATTGGTTGTGAAGGGCGGCAAAAATAAGGATTATTGACTTACCAGTTGTTAGCCTGGTCGGGGTTTAATCTTTCTGATACATCTACCGGTTGATTTTCTTCCCAGTTAGGATCAAATTTTACAAACCAGGATATCCAAAGACTGCGGCTCAACCGCATCAACCAGGGTTGGATAAGAATGAGCAAAACAGAATTTATTCCCAGCCAGTAAAAAAAACGATTATCAGATGTGGACATGCCAATAATTACATACCAGGCAACAAGGGTAGATACGGTGAACGCCACGCCTAATGCATAACTTACATAGCCAGTGCCATAATAAAATCCAACTTCTATTTCCGAAGGCTGGCCGCATACAGTACAATTCTTATGCATTTCCAGGTTTCGTTTGCCAATAGCTACCGGATGTTTGAATAGTTTTCCTTCCCTGCAGCGGGGGCAATGACAAGTAATTGCAGATGAAAGATAACCCCTGTGTTTCTTTTTGTCGGACATGTTTCTAGCTATTGGTCGAATTTTGTTGAATAATTTTTTCTAATTGAGCAGCCTGCAGCACACCGGATTTTCTCCATAATGTTTTCCCGTGCTGAAATAGCATTAATGTGGGTACGCTTTGAATCTGCAATGCACCGGCAACAGACGGGCTTTTATCTACATCAATCTTAAGAATGCGGACTTTGTCTCCCATCCTGGCATGCAGTTCTTCAAGTACAGGTTTCATCAGTTTGCAGGGGCCACACCATTCAGCAAAAAAATCAACCAGTACTGGTGTGCTTCCGTTGATGATCTCCCCAAACGTTTCTCTCTTATTGCTTGTCGTTGTCATTTTTTTCTCTTTTAAACATACTGAATAGCAAACCGCCCATCAATGCGCCATAAGCTGTACTGTTATGCCACTTTGAAGTAATGGCACAAGTACCGCTGCTGCAGCCTATTTGCTGCCAGTACAAGTATCCTCCGGCAGCGCCAATTATAATTCCAGCGATCAATAATTTGTTATTTAGAACCCAGCTCTTCATATTCAATATTTTCAGGTGTGGCAGAATTATTTTTCTTTACCGGTGTATAGCAACTCCCTCCGGCACAACAGACTCCATCAGTAAACAACGAAAACAGCGTAAAAATGGTTCCCAATATTATTCCTGATACTTCACCAGAACTAACAGAGGATGACAAAATTAAGATACCCAACGTTACCCGGATGAATTTAAGGGCTGTCCATCCGCTTTTTAACCTGTCTATAAGTGTCATTTTATTGATTTGCTGACAAATTTCCGATTCGGCGAATAAGTCAGCGGTGACATTTGTTACAAATAAAAACGGCTGTTGTTAAACAGCCGTTTTGCAAACCTTACATCATTTTCTACATTTTACCGGGTAATATCTTATGCCAGTATAACCACGGTAAA
>Ga0114938_1002411_pt1 | contig 11824 bp, 8 predicted proteins | sample AshMeaBigSpring_FD_88675 | JGI IMG/M metagenome (GOLD analysis project Ga0114938, IMG submission 88675) | Groundwater microbial communities from Big Spring, Nevada to study Microbial Dark Matter (Phase II) - Ash Meadows Big Spring | ecosystem: Environmental > Aquatic > Deep subsurface >...
AATCGATCTGCTCGAAGTACTCCCGGCTCTCGGTCGGCCCGGTGAAGACGACCGGCAACGGCTGCTCCTGGTTCGCCGGGTCGAGGAGGATGCCGAGAAGGTAGAGGATCTCCTCCGCCGTGCCGGCGCCGCCCGGGAAGACGACGATGCCGTGACCGATGCGAACGAAGGCCTCGAGGCGCTTCTCGATGTCCGGCAGGATCACCAGCTGGTTCACGATCGCATTGGGCGGCTCCGCCGCGACGATGCCGGGCTCGGTCAGACCGATATAACGCCCGTCGCCGATGCGCTGCTTCGAGTGGCCGATGGTTGCGCCCTTCATGGGCCCTTTCATCGCCCCGGGGCCGCAGCCGGTGCAGACGTTCAGGCCTCTCAGGCCGAGCTCGTAGCCGACCCGCTTGGTGTAGTCGTATTCCTCGCGGCTGATGGAGTGCCCGCCCCAGCAGACGATGATGTCGGGGCGCACGCGAGGGCGCAGCAGCCCGGCATTGCGCAGGACGCGATAGATCGCGTTGGTGATGCCCTGCGGTTCGTCGAGCTCGACGCTGCCGTGCTCGTACACCTCACCATGGATGTAGAGGATGTCCCGGAGGACCGCAAACAGGTGTTCCTGGATGCCGCGGATCATGCGGCCGTCCACGAAGGCGGCGCCCGGCGCGTTCTTGAGCTCGAGCTTGACGCCCCAGGCCTGGCGCACGATGGCGATGTCGAAATCGGCGTAGCGCTGGAAGATCGCGCGAGCGTCGTCGGTCTCGCCGCCTGCGTTCAGCACCGCGAGCGAGCAACGCCGGTAGAGCGGGTACAGGCCGCCGCGCGAGGAGTCGAGCAGCCGGTCCACCTCCTGCTGCGACAGGTTCTCGAGGCTGCCCGTCGGCGTGACGCGCGCGTCGACCGAGTCCGGGTCCTCGGCCGCCGGGACCGAGACCTCGATTCGCCGCATCACGGGCGGATCTCGACCACCGTCCCGAGCCCGGTCCTGAGCCAGATGTCGACCATGTCCGAGTTGCTCACGGCGATGCAGCCGTCGGTCCAGTCGTTGCGCGCGTAGTAGTCGGGCGACTTGCGCGGCACGTTCGGCTGGCCGTGGATCATGATCAGGCCGCCGGGGCTCACGCCGAGACGGCGCGCGCGCGCCTCGTCGGCCGCGTTCGGATAGGAGACTTCGAGCGACAGGAAGAAGTCGCTGCGGGGATTGCGCCGGACCAGCTGGTAGACGCCCTCCGGCGTCTTGAAGTCGCCCTCGCGCTCCTTGTGGCCGTACGGATTGAGGCCGAGCCGGATCGGGTACTCCGCGATGACCCGGTTGGCCTGCATCAGGTATATGCGCCGGTCGGCTTTCTTCACCAGTATGCGGTCGGCGGACTCGTAACCGCCGCCGGGCGCAGCTACCGCCTGCGTCGCGGGGCCCGATCCGAACGGCGCGGTCGCGAAGGGCGTCGTGGCGGCCGGGGAGACCATGGCCATCGCCACGGGGGCCGCCGGCGCGGGTGCAGCCGGACCCGCCGACACCGTCGCGGTCGTGGCGGTAACGGGCGCCTGTACCGCGACCGGATTCGGCATGGAGCTGAAGGCACGCGGCGTCATCCTCAACGGCACTGAGCTCGTCGCGGGAGCATTCGAGGCCGGAGCCGGCGACGGCACCGTCACTCGAGCCGATGCAGCGTCTGACATTGCCGCGGCATCAGCGGCCAATGGAGACTGCGCCGTCGCCACCGAGGTGCCGGGCTGTGCGCTCGAGACCGAGCCGAAGCCCTGCGGGTACGCGGCATTCGTTGCGACGACCGCCAGCAGCAGGCAGGCGACGCGAGCGATGTCGGGTCTGGTCATGCGGGGCGGATTATAGCCGCGCGTCGCCCGCCGTCACCCTTTCGCGCCCTCCTGCGCGCATCGGCCGTGATGCGCGTCTCGTCCGGCTGTCAGGGCAGCGCCACGCGCCTGCGACACGTTTCGTCCTCGAATACGCCCACGATCTGCACCTTCTCGTTGCCGCGCAGCAGCTCCCCGCCGCGCACCACCAGCTGGTCGCCGGCCGACAGCTTGCCGTCGACCGCGATCCAGTCGCCGTCGGCGGTACCGGCCTCGACGTCCACGCGGTCGGCGCGCATCTCAGGAGAGACGCCATACACGTAGAGGCCCTCTGCGCGAATGATGAGCGCATCGCGCGGCACCGACAGCCGGTTCTGCGGCTCACCGAGCGGCAATTCGACCTGCACCGTGTTGCCCGGTGCGAGCAGGCCATCGACCTTCGGCGCCTTCACGAGCACCTCAAAGGACTGTGAGCGCGGGTCGCCCGCCGGGACGATGCTGCTCACGGCGGCCGTGAACCGGCGGCTGTCGGCTGTGACGTCGACGAGGTGGCCCGGGTGGATGGCGCGCACGTGCCGCAGCGGCACGAACACTTGCTTCATCGAGAGGATTCCCCCTGGAGGGCAACCCGGGACGCGCACGACGCCTCCGCCGCGTCGTTGGATGCAGCCCTGATATCCGGGGATCATGCGGGGCGGAGAAAAAGCTGCGCCCGCGCCGGCCGGACCGCTCGTCGCGCGGCTGCCACGGCTCGTCGCATCGGATCCCGCAGCCTGATCGCAGACAAAACGAGGCGGCCTTGCGGCCGCCTCTGAAGTACGCGCTGCGCCCGGTCAGAGGCGCCCTGAGACGTCAGGTGGCCGGCGGGAATTCCAGCCCAAGCGCGTGGGGAACCGTCACTTCGCCCTGCTCCGTCAACCGCACTTCGAGTCGCCGCAGTTGAGGCAGGTCATGCAGCCGTCCATCATCACCACCGCCGCCGTGCTGCACTTCGTGCAGAGCTGCGCACCCTGGGGATAATGGCTCTTTGCGAAGGCATCCTGCTGCTTCTGCCGCGCCTCGTACTCGCTGCGCTTCTCGTCGATCAGCTTCCGGCGGTGCTCGTCCATCTCCGGGTTGCGCAGGAGCCCGATGGTCTGCAGGTGCTTCTCGATCACGTGGCCGAGCTCGGCGATGATCGAGGGCATGAACTTGCCACCGGCCTGCCAGTAGCCGCCACGCGGATCGAACACGGCCTTCAGCTCCTCGACGAGGAACGTCACGTCGCCGCCCTTGCGGAACACGGCGGAGATGATGCGCGTGAGTGCCACGATCCACTGGAAGTGATCGAGGTTCTTCGAGTTTATGAAGATCTCGAAGGGCCGCCGCTGCTCGTGCTCGGTGCCCTCGTTCAGCACGATGTCGTTGATGGTCACGTACATGGCGTGGTCGGACACCGGCGTCTTGATCTTGTAGGTGGAGCCGATCAGCACCTCCGGACGCTCGAGCTTCTCGTGCATCCAGATGACCTTGGCGTCGTGCGACTCGGCATGGGCATCGTCGCGCGTCGCCTCGGCCCTCGCCTTGGCTTCGTCGCCGGGCTTGTCGACCCGGTACTTGACGATCTTCTTTTCGATCTTGTGCGCGCTCATGTCAGAACTTCCCGTAGTAGCCTTCCTTCAGTGCATCGAACAGGTTCGCGGCAGTGTGCGTCTCGCCGTCGTACTCGATCTGCTCGTCGCCCTTCAGCTGCACCTCGCTGCCGTCCTCCAGCGTGAAGACGTAGGTTGTGTTCTTCAGGTCCTCCTCCTTCACCAGCACGCCCTGGAACGCCTCGGGGTTGAAGCGGAAGGTCGTGCAGCCCTTGAGTCCCTGCTCGTGGGCATAGAGGTAGATGTCCTTGAAGTCGTCGTAGCGGTAATCGGTCGGCACGTTGGCCGTCTTCGAGATCGACGAGTCGATCCATTTCTGCGCCGCCGCCTGGATGTCCACGTGCTCGCGCGGCGTGATGTCGTCGGCGGTCGTGAAGTACTCTGGCAGCCGCTCCCCGGGAGCCGTCGCGCCCGGCATCGCGGCCGGATTGACGAGCTCGCGGTAGGCGAGCAGCTCGAAGGAGAACACTTCGATGCGCTCCTTGGTCTTGCGGCCCTCGCGGATCACGTTGCGGAAATAGTGGTGCGCGAACGACGGCTCGATGCCATTCGAGGCGTTGTTTGCCAGCGAGAGAGAGATGGTGCCGGTCGGCGCGATCGAGCTGTGATGCGTGAAGCGTCCACCCACCTCGGCGAGCCGGTCCACGAGTTCGGGCGCCACCGCGGCGACCCGCTGCATGTAGCGGCTGTAGCGCGCATGCAGGATGCGGCCCGGCAGCTTCTGGCCCGCGCGGACGCCGTCACGCTTCATCTCCGGGCGCTTCCTCAGCATCTCGGGGGTGATCTCGAACTCCTCGAGCATGATCGGCGCCGGGCCCTTCTCCAGGGCGAGATCGAGCGCAGCCTCCCAGCCGGCGAGTGCCAGCTCCTTCGAGACACGCTCCGTGAAGGCGACCGCGTCCCGCGAGCCGTACTTCATGCCGAGCATGGTGATGGTCGATCCGAGCCCGAGGAAACCCATGCCGTGACGGCGCTTGCGCCGGATCTCCTCGCGCTGCTTCTCGAGGGGCAGCCCGTTGACCTCGACGACGTTGTCGAGCATGCGGGTGAAGACGCGCACCACCTGTCCGTACTCTTCCCAGTCGAAGTGTGCCTCGTCGGAGAACGGGTCCCGCACGAAGCTCGTGAGGTTCACCGAGCCCAGCAGGCACGAACCGTAAGGCGGCAAGGGCTGCTCGCCGCATGGGTTTGTGGCGCGGATGTTCTCGCACCACCAGTTGTTGTTCATCTCGTTGACGCGATCGATCAGCACGAAACCGGGCTCGGCAAAGTCGTAGGTGGACGACATGATCACGTCCCACAGCCGCCTGGCCGGCAGCGTCTTGTAGACCTTGCAGAGCACGAGGCCCTCGGGATTGCGCACGTAGCTCGCGGTCTCGGGCCACTCCCGCCAGATGAACCGAGCGGGATCGGAAGTGTCCTGGCCGACGATCTCGGGCTCCCGCACCGGGAAGGCGAGTTGCCAGTCGCGGTCCTCGCGCACGGCGCGCATGAACTCGTCGGTGACGAGCAGCGAGAGATTGAACTGGCGGAGCCGGCCCGCCTCGCGCTTGGCGCGGATGAACTCCATGGCGTCCGGGTGGCCGACGTCGAAGGTCCCCATCTGCGCGCCGCGGCGCCCGCCTGCGGACGACACCGTGAAACACATCTTGTCGTAGATGTCCATGAACGACAGCGGCCCCGACGTGTAGGCGCCCGCGCCCGACACGTACGCGCCGCGCGGCCGCAGCGTCGAGAACTCGTAGCCGATGCCGCAACCGGCCTTGAGCGTGAGGCCCGCCTCGTGCACCTTGCGGAGGATGTCGTCCATCGAGTCGCGGATCGTTCCGGAGACGGTGCAGTTGATCGTCGAGGTGGCGGGCTTGTGCTCCTGCGCACCCGCGTTCGACGTGACGCGTCCGGCGGGAATCGCGCCGCGGCGCAGTGCCCAGAGGAACTGCTCGTACCAGTGCTCCCGTACGTCCTCCTTCTCGACATCGGCGAGCGCGCGGGCGACCCGCTTGTACGTGTCGTCCATCGTGCGATCGATCGGCGTGCCATCCTTCGCCGTGAGGCGGTACTTCTTGTCCCAGATGTCGAGGGACGCTTCCTGGTACGGAATGCTCCGCGCGTCCCGGGTCTCGAGTTTTTCGGCAGTGCTCATTGCAGCGACACGGCTCCGGTTTCTTCGGCAAAACGGCAGTTGGGAAGCCCCCCTCGGACTCCGCCGCACGACTCTCTAGAGAGAGACCCGACAGGCCCGGCTGGCCCCGTATGCGGACTGGCTCGGACCGTTGCATCGCCCCCGCGGACGCGTCGTGCCAGACACAAGATGTAGGGTCAGGGGCGGAAGGTTATGCACCCTACGGAGCACCGTCAACTGCTTTTTCTGCTGCTCTGCAGCACGTTTTAATTCATTAAAAACAAAGACTTATATGATGAAACTCGAGCGCGGCCGGGATGCGCGAAACGCGAGCCAAGTCAAGCTTCGGATCCCATCCGGAGCACAAGATGTTGTGTGCACCGCTGCAACACCGGAAATTCACAGGTTCCGCACCAATGTGTCCACACGTCCCACGCTACCGCCTCCGGATGAGCGGCAGGCGGGTGCGGGTCCTCGACCGTCGAGCGATGAGCAGGCCCTCCACGGAACTCGGCCACAGCACGGCCGGTCTGAGCCCCGGTACCCGGCTCCCGCGCCGAGTGAAGAGCAACGGCTGCTAGACTCGCCGCCTGCCCGCGGTCCGTGGTTTCGAAATTGCAGGAATCCCGCATGAAGTCGCTCGTGAAAACCGCCGCGCTGCTGCTCGGCGCCTGGACGTCGCTCGCCGCCGCGCAGATTCCCGCGCAGTCCGGCGAGACGCCGGTACCGTCTCTTGCGCCGATGCTGAAGCGCGTCACTCCCGCCGTCGTGAACATCGCGACCCGCGGCACCGTGCAGGAACAGAACCCGCTGTTCAACGACCCCTTCTTCCGCCGCTTCTTCGACGTGCCGAACGCGCCGCGGCAGCGCGAATTCCAGAGCGCCGGCTCGGGCGTGATCGTGGACGCGAAGAACGGCTACCTGGTCACGAACGCGCACGTGATCGAGAACGCGACCGAGATCACCGTGCAGCTGCTCGACAACCGCTCGCTGACCGCCAAGGTGATCGGCAAGGACCCCGGCTCCGATCTCGCCGTGCTGCAGGTGCAGGCCACGAACCTCGTCTCGATCCCGATCGCCGACTCCGACCGGGAGGAAGTCGGCGACTTCGTGGTCGCCATCGGCAACCCGTTCGGACTCGGCCACACCGTTACGTCGGGAATCATCAGCGCCCTCGGACGTTCCGGGATCAACCCCGAGGGCTACGAGGATTTCATCCAGACCGACGCCTCGATCAATCCCGGCAATTCTGGCGGTGCGCTCGTCAACCTCAACGGCCAGCTGGTCGGTATCAACTCGGCGATCCTCTCGCGCACGGGCGGCAACATCGGCATCGGATTCGCAATTCCTTCGAACATGATGAAGACGGTCATGGGCCAGCTCATCAAGTACGGCGAGGTCAGGCGCGGCGTGCTCGGCGTGAATATCCAGACGCTCACCCCCGACATCGCCGAGAGCATGGACCTCGGCAACGTCCAGGGCGCGCTCGTCTCACAGGTTGTCGACGGCTCGGCCGCCGAGAAGGCCGGAATCAAGGCCGGCGACGTGATCACCGCCATCAACGGCAAGCCGGTCAAGGACGCCTCCGCGCTGCGCAACTCGATCGGCCTGTTGCGCATCGGCGAACGTGTGGACATCGCCCTGCTGCGCGACGGCAAGCCGCGGCGAGTGACCGCCGTGATCGGCGAGCGCGATGCGGAAGCCGAGGCCCGCGCGGCGGGCGTACACGAGGGACTCGAAGGCGCGGAGCTCACCGACGCTCCGGGCGGTGGCGTGCTCATCCGCTCGGTCGCGGAAGGAAGCCCGGCGGCGCAGCGCGGACTGCGCACCAACGACGTGATCCTCGCCGTCGGTCGCACCAGGGTCGCCAACCTCGCTGATTTCCAGCGCGCCACGGCGAATGCGCCGGCCTTCGTCGTGCAGATCCGGCGTGGCAGCGCGATGCTGGTGATCCCCATCCGCTGACGCATCGAGGGGCGCTCCGCGTCGGTCACGACTCGGGGCGTATCGCCGACGCATCGATGCGCTCGCCGCGTCGGTGACAGGCACTCACGGTCGTGTCGCGGCCGGTGTCAGCATTGGCAGCCCGTCGGCACCCTGCGCCGTTCGAAGTCACCCGCGGGGTGACGAAGCTCAGGCGCCTGGACTCCGTCATCCGTCGCGACCCGCCTAACGCGATGCGCCGCACACTGCTGCGTGGCGCGCAGCCTGCTTGAGCTTCGCGAGCGCCTCGGCGCGCGCGTAGAAGCCGGGCAACGACCCGGCCACCGCGAGTTCGCGCGCGAGGCCGGGCACGCAGTCGTGATACGTGGCCACGGAGGCGAGGTCCGCGTTGCCGAGCGTCCGCGCGAACCAGGCGTCGTACCCCGAGTAACCACCCCAGTCGCGCCGCAACCGCTGGTAGCGGTACTTCAGCAAGCCGAACTCCCGGTTCTTCTCCACGCGCATCGCGTCGGCCGGAATGCCGGAGCGGTAGAGCGTCTCGAGATTCGCCCTGGCCTCGCGCACCAGGGCCGCGAAGTCGTCAGAGCGTCGCATCGCCGCCTCGTAGTCCGCCAGGGCCTGGGGTTCACCACTCGATTCGAACCATCGCCGCACGCCGGCATCCTCGACGACGTTCGCGAAGGCCTCGCTGAAGGCGCTGTCGCCGGGAACATACAGTCGCTCGTGGGCGAGCTCGTGGAAGATCGTGCCGACGAGACGCGCCTCACGCCAGCGCAGCATGGTGCTGAACACCGGATCCGGCAGGTGCCCCAGCGTCGAGTAGGTCGCGGCACCCTCCACCGTCGCGTCGTTGCCGCGCCACGCGAGCCGCAACCTCTGGTCGCGGGCGCGCCGCTCCTCGAAGTAGCCGCGATATGTAACGCAGCCCGCCACCGGGAAGCACGAGCGCAGCGGCCGGACCGAGAACTCCGGCGCAGCCACGACGTTCCAGACCGCGTACTCCCGGTCGAGGTCCGCGTAGTTGCGGAAGCTGCGACCGTCGGGCAGGTCGAGCTCCTGCACCGCGAAATCGCGCGCGCGCGCCGTCAGCTCGAGCTTGGCGCGCAGCGTGTCAGGGGTCTCCGGGTCCGCGATGACCGCGACTACCGGCCGGCTGCGGCGCATCACGTCGAGTTGCCCGCGGACGGCCTGCGTAACGTAGCAGCCCGCGAGCACGACGCAGGCAAGCGTTGCTGCGACGCCTCGCGCCAGCGCGGTGACAGCCGAGATGTACCAGCCGAGCGACGGCGCAGGTGTCCCATTGCCTCGCGTCGATCCGCAACGTTCCGCTAGGATGCCCTGCATGAAGACCTACCTGGTCGGCGGCGCGGTCAGGGATCGCCTGCTCGGCCGTCTGCCCACGGAGCGCGACTACGTCGTCGTCGGCGCCACGCCCGACGACCTGCTCGCGCTCGACTTCCGCCCGGTCGGCAAGGACTTCCCCGTGTTCCTGCATCCCCGGACCGGCGAACAGTACGCGCTGGCCCGCACGGAACGGAAGACGGGGCCCGGCTACCGCGGATTCGCGACCCGCTACTCTCCGGACGTGACGCTCGAGGAGGACCTCGCGCGGCGGGACCTCACGATCAATGCGATGGCGGAGGACGCCGACGGCCGTCTGGTGGATCCGCACGGCGGTCTATGCGACCTCGAGTCGCGCGTGCTGCGTCACGTTTCGCCGGCCTTCGTCGAGGATCCGCTGCGCGTGCTGCGGGTAGCCCGTTTCGCCGCGCGCTTCGCCTCGCTCGGTTTCAGCGTGGCTCCGGAGACCATGGAGCTGATGCGTCGCATCGTCGCGGGCGGTGAGCTCGGTACGCTCGCGCCCGAGCGGGTCTGGACCGAGACCGATCGCGCGCTCGGCGAGGCGCGCCCGACGGTGTACTTCGAGACCCTGCGCGCGTGCGGTGCACTGGCCAGCGTGTTTCCCGAGCTCGAGGCGCTCTACGGCGTGCCGCAACCCGAAAAGTGGCATCCCGAGATCGACGCGGGCGACCACACGATGCAGGTGCTCGAGGTCGCGGCCTCGCTGTCGGCCGACACCACGGTGCGCTGGGCCGCGCTCGTGCACGATATCGGCAAGGGGGTGACGCCTCGCGAGGACTGGCCACGCCACATCGGCCACGAAGAGACGGGCGCGAGGATGATCGTCGACCTGTCTGCCCGGCTGCGCTGCCCGAACGAGCACCGCGACCTCGCAGTCCTGGTCGCCAGGCACCACGCTCGCGCGCACCGCGCCCTGGAACAGCGGCCGGGCGCCCTGCTCGAGCTGTTCGAGCGGACGGACGCGTTTCGCCGTGCCGAGCGGTTCGAGCGCTTCCTGCTCGCGTGCGAGGCGGACGCTCGCGGACGCGGTCCCGAGCGCCGCGCCGCGCCGTATCCGCAGGCCGTCCTGCTGAGGAAGTGCCTGGTCGCCGCATCGGCGGTCCGCCTCGATCCCGCCGACACGGCGCGGGAGCCGGGACCGATCATCGCGGAGCGCATGAAGGCGGCCCGCATCGCCGCCATCCGCGCTGCGTGCGGCACCTGAGGCGCGCCGTCAGGCAAAGTGCCAGACGATGAGTCCAGCCAGCAGCAGCCGGTAGAGCGTGAACGGCAACAGCCCGATGCGCTCGATGAAACGGATCAGGAAGTGGATGCAGGCGATGCCCGAGAGGGCAGCGAAAGCCACGCCCACCAGCATCGGCACCCAGTCCACGGGCTCGGGCGACGTGAAGAGCTTCAGTTCCTCGTAGGCTCCCGCGGCGGCGATGCCCGGAACCGCCAGCAGGAACGAGAAGCGCGCCGCTCCAGAGCGCGACAGCCCGAGGGCACGGCCCGCCGTCATCGTGATTCCCGAGCGCGACGTGCCGGGCATCAGCGCCAGTGCCTGCGCGCAGCCGATCGCGAGCGCCTGCGGCCAGCCGAGCGAGCGCTCGTCCTTCCCGCCCCGGCCGAACCGGTCGGCGAGGTACATCAGGACGCCGAACAGGCTCAGCGTGCCGGCGACGAACAGCGGGTCGCGGAAATGTTCCTCGATGTAGTCGTGAAACAGCAGACCTGCGACGCCAACGGGCAGCGTCGCGACGAGGATCTGCCACGCGAGACGGCTGTCGGGCGAGTGTCGACGCTGCAGCAGCGACTCGAGCCACGCGACCAGCATGGTGGTGAGATCCTTGCGGAAGTAGATCAGGAGCGCGAGTAGCGTGCCCACGTGCACCGCCACGTCGAACGCCAGGCCCTGGTCCTGCCAGCCGAGGAAATGCGGGATCAGGATCAGGTGACCGGAACTCGATATCGGCAGGAACTCGGACAGCCCCTGCACGACGGCAAGGACGATGGCTCGCACGACGTCCATGGATACCTACAGCGTGTGACGAAGATCCCGCACGGCGAAGCCGCGCAGGGGTGAATCGTAGCCCCTGGCCAGGGCCATGACCTTGAAACGCTCGCCCATTTCGCCCGGAAGTGTGAGCACCATCGCCTGGCGCGAGAGGCCCACGCGCGCGGCGAGGTCCAGCCGGGAGGCATCGTGCAGCTGCCCGGCGAGGTCGTTGCCGAGCAGGAAGTGCGCCTGCGTCGTGTAGCCCGCGACCGCGAGCCCCGCGTCGTCCGCAGCCTCGGCAAGCGCCGTGAAGTCCACCCAGGTAGTGATGTCCTGGAGGCCCGGTCTCGCAAACGGGTCGTCGTTGAACCGGTGTCGGAAGTGACAGAGCAGGGTCCCGTCCCTGCGTTCGGGGGCATAGTAGTCGCGCCGCGGCAGGCCGTAGTCCACGAACAGCATCACGCCCCGCTCGAGTGATGCCGCGACGGTCGCGAGCCAGGGCGCCAGGGCGGTGTTGGCCTCGGAGCGGAATCCGTCCGGCCATTCGGGGTCGATCGAGCGACGAATGTGCTCGACCGCCCCGCGCAGCGCGGCGGGCGCGCACACCTCGGCCCACTCGAAGCGACCGGCGTGCCAGGCCACGCCGAGCGCGTTGACTGCCTCGCCGCGGATCGAAAAGCGCTCGACCGGCATGGCGTCGAGCAGCTCGTTCGCGACCACCACGCCGTTCAGCGGGCCTGGCAACCGGTCGAGCCACTCCACGCGACCGGCAAGGTGCGGGACGGACTCGGACACGGTTCGCCGTTGCCGCTCACGCAGATCGGCGCTCACGTCCAGGATCAGGTAGCGTCGCGGCAGTGTGCCGCGCGCCTCGAGTTCCGCGAGCATGGCAGCGGCCATCGTGCCCGAGCCGCCGCCCAGCTCGAGCACGTCGCCGCCGCCCAGTCCGCGGAGCACTTCGGCGCACTGTCCGGCGAGACA
>Ga0114938_1002412_pt1 | contig 11821 bp, 10 predicted proteins | sample AshMeaBigSpring_FD_88675 | JGI IMG/M metagenome (GOLD analysis project Ga0114938, IMG submission 88675) | Groundwater microbial communities from Big Spring, Nevada to study Microbial Dark Matter (Phase II) - Ash Meadows Big Spring | ecosystem: Environmental > Aquatic > Deep subsurface >...
TGTCCCGTGACGTTTCCCGCTTCGGGACGGGTAAATTGCGGTAAAAAGGCTAAGAAAAAGATGGAGACTTTAGGGTTGGTAATGTTCATAAAAATGCCGCGCTTATAGAGCGAAACCAAACGAATAGGCGTTTTGTCGGTTTCCAGTTTACTTTTGCCGGCATCTTTAAACGCCATAAACGCCAAATAGAGCAAGTATGCCGCACCGACGATTTTCAAAAGCGTAAAGGCAAGCAACGAGGTTTGAAAAATTACCGCAACGCCCAAAGCAACCGCCGTCGTATGAAAGATAAGACCGCTGCAAAGCCCTAACGCAATCGCGATTCCGGAGCGACTGCCTTTGCTCATCGATTGGGTTAAAACAAATAAAATATCAGGTCCCGGAGCCAAAGCTAAAAGCGTCGAAGCCGTGATAAACATGACGATCGTTTGAAGATCAAGCATGAGCTTTTCCTTTACATGTAAGATACGAAATTGTACCGACTCACGCCTTAGGTTAACCGCCTAATTGCGCAATTTGCATCGAAATCTTTAGAATCTGTACCGTAAGAGCACTTTTTTGAGTTGCATCGTGCGTCTTACTTAAGCGATTTTGTAAAATTTTGAGTCTATTTTTCAGTGCGGAAAGCAAACTTTCGTTGAGATTCGAAGAAGACGAAGCACTGTCTAGTTTTCCTAAAGCCGTACTCCCAACCGTACTGATTCCGAGACGTTGAGTGTTTGTTTCCTCTTTGGTTTCCTGCACGGTTGCGACGGCAAAATCCACATGCGACATCCATCCTACGTTGCCGTTTTCAAAAAGGACGATACTACTTTCTTGAAGCTTGGCATTTGTATCGGCACCGTTTTTATAACGAAAGGAAGACTCCGTACTTTCAAGTAACAACGCTCCGACTTGCGCTTGATTTAGAGAGATGAGATTGTCTTGCACCGCACTTTTTTGCCAAATTTTTAGCCGGGCGAAGATGCTATCGTTTTCATCGATCCAACCGTTTGCGTCTTCGTCGTACTCGGACAAATCCGCAAACCCGTCGCCGCTTCGAGTTCCAAAAAGCTCACTCCCGTCGTCGATGATGCCGTTTTCGTTTTTGTCGTATGTTAAAAAGCCGTTATTCTTTTCGAGCAAAGACAATTCGTCTTTTAACCCGTCGCCGTTTAAGTCAAACATAAACGTATCGGAGGCATCGATATCGGCAAGTCCTCCGTTAAGATTGATCACTAAAGGATCGACTAACGAAGCAAGCGATTGCGACGAAAAGGTTTCATAAGAATCTTGCCTCGATAACGTACTTTTGAGCGCAATATCAAGTACCGCACCTTCTTGCGTCGTAACGCTCCCCGTTGCTTGAAGCATTAAGCTCTCGGCTTCGTTCTTACGTGTCAATGTTTGTACTTCCGTATCGGTCGTATGCCTGATGAGCGTACTACTTTGCAACGCTTCATGATAACTTTCAATGGTGAGTGAGGATGATGTGATACGCATAGCTTTTTGCCCCCAAATAGCTTTTGAGAACTAAATCGTCCGAATCGAGGTATAATTAAAGCCTACAGATAAGGAGTTTACGATGCAACCGACCCGAAGCTACTCTCAAAAAGAAGAGATATGGCACAGTATTAGCCACGGAGTAGGACTTTTATTAAGCGTCAGCGCATTAACGCTTTTATGCGTTTTTGCCGCTCAAAGCGGTGACGGTGCCAAAATTGCCAGTGCTATCGTCTTCGGTATCGCATTGATCGTGATGTACGGGGCTTCGACGCTCTATCATGCCGTACCTTTTCCTGCCGTCAAAGCCGTTTTGCGACAATTTGATCATTGCGCTATTTACATTTTGATTGCCGGAACGTACACGCCCGTATGCCTTTTGGGGATTCAAGGTGCATGGGGTTGGACGCTTTTTGGCATCTCGTGGGGTATTGCGCTTTTCGGTACGGCACTGAAAATTCTCTTTCCCGGTCGCTTTCACCTTTTGGCGATTATCCTCTACGCGCTGATGGGCTGGATGGTCGTCGTCGCGATCAAACCGCTGATTGCCAATCTTTCGACTTTACCGCTCGTGTTTCTTCTCATCGGAGGTATTATCTACACGCTCGGAATCGGTTTTTACGTGCAAAAACAACGCTTCTTTAGCCACGCTATTTGGCATTTTTTTGTTCTGGGCGGATCGATTTTTCATTTTTTCGCCGTTTTGTTGCTCATTCGAGAGTAGCCCTTCGTAAAGGGGCTACCCTAAAGCAATTTATCAAAGCCTATCCATTTTTTCAATGCCTCGATTCCTACCGAAAGGATCAAACAAATCCCCAAAAGCACCGCAAAAATGATCACTGGATAGTGAAAAGCGTAAATAAAATCGGGGAAATAGTAGTAATAAATAAAGGTGTGAAATAAAAAGATATTAAACGAATGCACGCCGACAAATTCAAACGCTTTTTTTGCACGAGGCGAGACCGCAACCCACTCCGTCGTCCACAAGATAAGCAAAATCGCAAAAAACGTATCGGCTCTGACGCTGTCGAAAAGATAACCGTTTTGACGATACCATGCGACCAAAACCGTCAAAACCGCTAAGAGAACGAATCGTTTTTTCCCGAGACGATCCAACCATGCGATCATCTTCAAAAACCCGTCGGTTTGGGAAAGATAAACGCCGACCGCAAACGGAAAAATCCAGTCGTTAACTAAAGGAATCGGCACAAAGAGCAAAACGGCACACACGGCTAAAAACCATAGGTGAAATTTTTGCGTTAAACCGTACACGAGAGGGAAAATAGCGTACAAAACGATAATAAGGCTCATAAACCACCACGTCGCGTTGTACCCGTAGCCGACCCACGTGAACATGTGAAGCCCGAGCAATTGTAGCAACAAACCTTGCATGTACGCATGTCCGTAGACGCCTTCTAAGGTTCTGCCCATAAACCAAACGCCGATCGGAACGAATAAAAGTGCGATCAACCAATAGTTCATATAGAGTTTCAAAACCCTGCGTTTATAAAACGACGCGAGTTCCAGTCCCTTTTTCTTCACCGACTCCGCCAGCCCGAAACCGCTTAAAACCACGTAAATACCGACGCACACCTTAGCCAGTAACGCGGTTTGATACACGACCCATCCTTCTTCGGGATGTTCGTAAAAAAGATGATGCCATAAAATCAGCATCAACGCCATACCTTTACTCGCATTGGTAATCGAAACGTCAAATTTGCCCAAGACCATTCTTTCTCCTTACGGTACTAAACGTGCGATGTTTTCCTCTATCGTATCGTTTTTGTAGACGGCACTAATCACCGAATACATCGCGATGTCGTATGAGCGTAAAAGGGGTATCGTGTCGGGATTGATCCCTCCGATAGCGCAAATCGGTACGTTAAGAACCTTTTTGGCTTCGCCGAGCACGGTGTGCGGGACGACGAGAGAGTTTGGTTTCGTCGGAGAGGGGAAAAACGAACCGAAAGCGACGTAATCTGCTCCTAGCGAAGCGTAATGAAGTGCGCGTGCAATATCGCCGTAGCACGATACGCCGATGATTTTATCGCTTCCCAAAAGGGCTCTTGCTTCTTCGTAACTTACGTCGTCTTGTCCGACATGTAAGCCGTCCGCGTTGATGCGATGCGCCAATTCCAAACGGTCGTCGATGATAAAAATCGCTTCGTAAAGATCGCACAGTGCTTGAAGTCTACGGCATGTTTTTTCAGCCGCTTCGTCGCTTGCGTATTTATCGCGGTATTGAATTACTTTGACGCCGCATTTGAGCACGCGCTCCATTTGCTCTAAAATCGTCTCTTCGGGAGTCAACGTAGCGTCCGTTAAGACGTAAAGTCCGTTTAAAAGGGATCGATCGATCATGCAAAACCTCTTGCGTTTTTAAAAGAGATTGTACAGAGAAAACCTTAAATTGCCCAAGCTTGAGGACGCGGCTCGGGCAAAAGCGTTCAAAACGTTACGAGCGAAACTTACTGAGCTCGTTATTGAGGTTTTCGGTCATGGCATGCAAATGATCGCTTGCTTGCGAAACATTGTCGATACTAGCAACGTTTTCTTTGGAAATCGTATTGATCTTTTCGATTTCGTCGACGATTTTTTTGATCTTGTCGGACGTATCGATGAAGTCGTTGACCGTATCGCGGCTTTGCGTGATCGTCGAATGAATAATTTCAGAGACGTTATTCATCCCTTTTTGTAGATTTTCCGTGACGATAGCGAGGGCTTGCACTTCATGCACGTTTTGCGCAATGTCGGTATTGGCGTCCATAATAGACTGTACCACGACGTTAATCGTCGCGTCGATCTCCACCAAACTTTTTTGCGTGCGTTCGGCAAGTTTACGTACTTCATCGGCAACGACCGCGAACCCTCTTCCGTGTTCGCCCGCACGCGCGGCTTCGATGGCGGCGTTGAGGGCTAAAAGGTTGGTCTGATCGGCGATATCGCGGATAATGTTCAGCACTTCTTTCACTTCGTTGGCATTGTGACTGACCGTATTGAGCCGTTCGGCGAGGTTTTGTTCTTTGCTTGCCGTCGTTCGCATCGTACTTTCAAGCTGTTCGACTTGCTCTTTGACTCCGATAATATCGTGTTGCGTTCGGCTCAATGCCTCTTGTGAATCTTGTGCTTTCGCAACGGAGCTTTCAAGGCTTTTGACCAAAGCGATGCCCTCTTCTTTGGTCTGTCCCGTGATTTTGGATTCGGTCTCGACATTGCGGACGACTTCTATTGCCGTACGGGAAAGCTCTTCCGAAATCGAGGCGTTTTCATTGCTGATTGCTTTGGATTTTTTGACGATATCGTGCAACTTTTCGATAAAAGCGTTAATGTTACGTGAAACGACGCTAAATTCGTCGTTGGAGCTGACATGTAAACGATGGCGAAGGTCGCCTTGAGAACTTGAAAGCTCCTCCACGACCGCATTGAGACGATCGACGGGACGAAGCAAGAGACGAATCAGAACAATCATCGCTGCGACGCTTAACGCCAACATCACGAGTCCTAGCAATGCCAACTCTTTAACTTGCGTGTCTAAAAAAGCGTACGCGACGTGTTTATCGAAGCTAATTGCGGGCAACCATCCCGTCTCTTTAGACGTTTTATACGCAAAGATTTTTGAAGAGCCTTTTTCGTCGTATGCGACCAGCCCTTCACTCTTTTTGCGAACCGCTTCCGCAATGGCGGGTATCGTATTTTTCAACTCTTTGCCGAGCATTTCCGAAGCCGGATGCGCGATAAAAATACCTTTCGTATCCGTTAACATTCCAAAACCGCCCTCAAAATTAATATTGGCGATTGCTTGGGTTAGCGCATCGAGCGAAATGTCTAAAATGACCGCTCCGATAAACACTTTATCTTTAAAAATCGGTGCCGTTACCGACACCACCAATTTTTTGGTCGTCGCATCGATATACGCGTCCGTTACACCCGATTTCCCCGAAGCTTTAACGCTCTTATACCACTCTCTCACCCTCGGATCGTATCCCTCGGGCAGCTTGGCTCCGCTTCCGGTCATCGCACTTCCGTCTTCCAACCCTACCGTCGTATCGAATCCGCCCAACGTCTTGGTCGTCTCTTGTAAAATCGTACGGATTTGTAAGGTATCCATAATTTCGATATCCGTCAAATAACGCGCCGTACTCTCCATGGTACTTTTTTACCCGATGCCCAACTGTCGATGAAGTCGGTCAATGAGCGCGACGCCATGCTCAAACTGCTTTCGATTTGAATGACGCTGTTTTTTTTCGTATCCAAATAGCTAATAAGGCTAAAAAGACTCAAACTGACAAACATTAAAACGGAAATTCCGAGAATTATTTTGATCTTAAACGACATAGATTTTCCTCTCTTGTGATCTCGTTGAACGACATTATAGACAAAAATAGTCCTCATATTTTACACTCAATTGCTCACTTTTTGCCCATAAAGGGAGTAACCGTTTTGCAACCGATAGTGTTTATACTAAACGATTTTGCCGTGTATTCTCACGAAAGAAACGAAAGCATACGTCCTTGGAAGGGTTTAAATCCTAGTGTTTGACACAGTGAAAAAAGAGTAGATTTTTCGTCGTGAAAAAGTGCCACGGAGGCAAAGCCTAATGCTTTACATGTAAGAACGGCATGCTCTACGAGTGAGGCTTCAATACCTTGGTTCCCAAACGCTTTATCTACCGCTACACTCTCCAAAACAGCGTTTTTTTCACCGGTTGAAAGCGAGAGATGATGCGTTACATGTAAAAGCCCGATTACCTCGTCTTCATGCGTTGCGACATAGATCGCTCCGAAACGTTCTTCGCAAATCCGTAGCGTCAGTTCATCGGGAGCGATGCGGGGGAAAAACCTGCATAACGCATCGACATCGTGCACATTAGCACGTCGCAAACAAGGCACAATCGGCTTGTGCGCCGCTTCGTAGGCAAGGAGGATTTTTTTGCGCTCGATGCCCCAACGGTACCCGCTCATCGCACCGCTTTTGGCGATCACGCGGTGGCAGGGGATGAGATAGCCGATGTGGTTTTTCCCGATCGCACTTGCCACCGCTCGCACCGCATTGGGCTTGTCGATGTAATTGGCGATGTCTTGGTAGGTTGCGATCACGCCGTTAGGGAGATTTAACAGCGCTTTCCAGACGTTGACTTGAAGGTTCGTACCCTTGACCAAAAGGTTGTATTTTTTATTTTTCAGAAAAATATTTTCCAAATAACGTTTGGCTTTAGCATCGTCATGCACCAAATTTGCATTTTCCCACAGCTCTTGAAAGCGCTTAAAAATCGCCTCTTGGTTCTGGTCGATAAAGCCTAAAAAACAGATGCCTTTATCGGTGTAAGCGATCAACGCTTGCCCAAAAGGTGTGAGTCCAAAACCGTACGTGATGGTGACGTCTTTTCCCTTTTCGCGCCACTCCTTAGGCGTCACGCCGATCAAGTTGACAAATAGTTCATGCAACCGACTCACGCTGGAAAGCCCGATATCAAGGCTACTGTCCAAAATGGACTTGGACTCTTTGATGTGCTCTTTGGCGTAATTAAGCGTCACCGAGTGCAAAAACTGCTTGGGTGTGACGCCCACATACTCTTTAAACACGCGGATAAAATGGTACTTACTCATACCGATACGCTCAGCGATCACGTCGATGGAGGGCTGTTCTTTGAAATGCGCATCGATGTACTGGATCGCTTTTTCAATCAGCTGATAATTACCATGCAATGCTTCGATCTCTTTCATCGTACACCTCCTCCATTTTGGTCTAAACGCTAATACGTCGCCTGCTCATACACTTTAAACTTTGCCAAGAGAGCCATCAGCTCTTTTTTGATCTTTACATGTAACGTTTTATTCTCGATATGATCCAAAACATCGCAAATTTTATGCGCAATGAAGCTAAACGCTTCTTCTTTCATACCCAACGTCGTGAGGGCGGCTGAGCCCACGCGAATACCCGAGGTCTGCGCCGCACTGCGCGTATCACCCGGAACGCTGTTTTTATTGACCGTGATACCTGCATTTTCAAGCGCAAGACTTGCTTCATCACCTGAATACTCTTTATTCAGTAATGATACCAAAATCAAGTGGTTATCCGTTCCTCCACTGACCAAATCAAAGCCTCTTTGCATGAAAACATCGCTTAATACGCGTGCATTTTGCTTCACTTGCTTGGCATAATCTTTCCACTCTGGCTTTAGCACTTCACCAAACGCGACGGCTTTTGCCGCGATGACATGCAAAAGCGGTCCACCTTGGAGTGCCGGGAAAACGGCAGAGTTGATCTTTTTTGCCAACGCTTCATCGTTGGTCATAATCACACCGCCTCTTGGACCGCGCAACGTTTTGTGCGTCGTGGAAGTGACCACATGGGCATAAGGAAACGGACTCATATGCTCACCTGCTGCCACCAAACCCGCGATGTGCGCGATGTCGGCAAAGAGTATCGCACCTACTGCGTCCGCGATCTCTCGAAATTTGGCAAAATCAAGCTCTCTCGCATACGCCGAAGCACCGCAAACGATCATTTTTGGCTTAACGATCTTGGCGATTTCCATCACTTTATCGTAGTCGATCACACCATTCTCATTCACGCCGTACGAAAACGACTGGTAATTTTTACCCGAAAAACTCACTTTTGCGCCATGCGTTAAGTGACCGCCTTGTTGCAAGTCCATACCGAGTAGTTTGTCGCCTGCTTGAAGCAAAGCGGCATACACCGCGCCGTTGGCTTGGCTTCCGGAATGCGGTTGCACATTGGCATAGTTACATCCAAAAATTGCGCAGAGTCTATCAATCGCAAGCTGTTCGATCTCGTCGGCAAACGCGCAACCGTTGTAATAGCGTTTTTGAGGGTACCCTTCGGCGTATTTGTTGGTAAAAATACTCCCCGTTGCTTCCATCACGGCAGGTGAGGTAAAATTCTCACTCGCGATCATCTCAAGATGCGTGGCTTGCCTCTCAAATTCGTGCTGAAGAATCTCAAATACTTTCGCATCCGCAGTGGCTAAACGATCGTTTTTAATGTAACTCATGGTCTCTCCTTTGGCTTGATGAAAGAAGTGTAGCACCCTTGAAAAATTCATTCAATCCAAAAATTGCCCTCTTTGAGCGTAAAAGCAATTTTTGGATTATCCTTGTACCAAAGGGGAAATTTTTCAACGTTTTGACTCTCGTGCTCTTTACATGTAAAAAGACGATTAAAGCGGTAACTGACCCTTTTTCTCTAAAAAAAGAGTCAGTGCATAAAACAGAAGAAATGAATAGCTACGATTTAAACTGCCCTAGCTTTTGGTTAAGATTCTCGGCAAGTTTGGAGAGATGATCCGCAGCACCTGCGATCTCTTCGACGCTTCTGGCATTTTCACTGGTAATAGCGTTAATATTGGTGACAAGCTCAACGATCTTTTCCGTGTCATTGGCAATTTTATGAGAGTTCTTAGCACTGATAGTGACAGACTCGACGCTCTCTTGCATCACAAACGTCGTATGGGTAATGGTCTCTCCGACCGTGGTTGAGACAGAGGCTAAACGTCTAATATTTTGAGCGTTTTTACTCATTTGATCTGAAGAATTCACAATGGATTGGACAATGACATTGATGGTAGCATTGATCTCCGTAAGACTTTTTTGAGTACGTTCTGCGAGTTTTCGCACCTCATCTGCCACAACGGCAAACCCTCGCCCATGTTCACCGGCACGCGCGGCTTCAATGGCGGCATTGAGAGCAAGCAAATTGGTTTGATCGGCGATATCGGAGATCACCGTTAAAATCTCTTTGACTTGCTCGGCATCTTTGCTCATCTGTTCTAACTGCCCCGATAAAGTCGTTTCTGCTTCGCTGGCAAGTTCAACTTCGTTTTTAAGCATGACGACTTCATTTTTAGCAGATTCGAGTTTTTCGCCTGCGATGCCTATGCTTTTTTTCATAGATTCTGAAAGCAAAGCCGTCTCTTGAACAAATTTTTTAATAGAGACAATCTCTTCAATGGTATTATTGACAATTACCGTACTGTGTTCCGCGTTACGACCTATTTGCATGCTGGTGGTGCTTAGTTCATGCGAAACGGAAGCATTTTCACTGGATGAGTGCTTCACATCATCAATAATCACTTCTAAGGTATCGACTAAGCTATTGAAACTCTGTACGATCTCTTCAATTTCATTTTTCTTGCCGTACGTAATTCGAAACCTCAACTCTTTGTTTTGAACAAAACCTGCAATGCTATCACGAATCAGCGAAACACCTTGCATAATGTTGTTTCGGATTGCGATGCCAAAAAGGATGACGGCTAGGATAATCATCACCGCCGATGCTATGACCAGTAAACTCGCATGATCTTTGGTCAAAACAGCTTCTTTGGCATCGGTCTCGGCAAGGTGTCGATTGTACTCCATCTGTTGCACAAACGAGTTCGTCATGGCATTCATAATCGTAGGATTTTGAAAGAGAATATCCCTTGCTTCAACTCTTTTATCGTCTTTTGAAAAAACAATCGCTTTATCCACAAGTTGAAGGTACGCATCAACAGCTACGCGATCTTTTTGAAGAAACTCTTTATCCGTATCATCAGAAATAAACGGTTCATATTTTTTTAAAGCCTCTTCAAGGAGTTGTTTCCTTTTTTCAAGATCACTTTCGATGTTTTGCATCACACGTGAATCATCTTGAGCAATATGCTGCCAAATCAAAACGCGAATCATCGATGCATGAAACAGAGCATCGCTCAATATTAAAACACTCGGCAAAGCATCAATATTACATGTATTTGTTTTTTGATAGACCGTTTCCATTTTTTGCATAGAAATACCAAGGACTCCGATAAGACCTAAAATAGCAATGAGCAACATTGCTAATAATTGTTTTGAAATGCTCATGAAACTCTTTTCCTTTTGATTTTTTGATTGGTTGAGCTACGAAATACGAGGTTTCCCGACATCATCCATCACGTTTACGACCTGTCGTGATCTTTACTATTGTCACAAATGCTTTATCCAAAAAACGATATTACATAAAGTTTATAGCGTGGAAATAGCTTTGCACGGCAAGAATATGCATCTAAGAACGTTTAGCGTTTTCTCTTCTTTACCTTTACATGTAAAAACTTTTTGAGTTTGCCTATCATTTTAAGCCTTTTCTAATGTGTGTTGTTTTAATATATGAGCAATTGTTCATATGAGCAATTATACATTTCAAAGGAGCATGCGATGGGTGATGAATTTTGCAGTTGCGACATTGTGCATGAAAACGTCATCGAAATGGTGAAGAAGAAAATGCCCCAAGAGGAAAAGCTTTACGACCTCGCCGAGCTTTTTAAGGTTTTTGGCGACACGACGCGTGTGAAGATCATCTCGGCTTTGTTTGAGGCGGAGATGTGTGTGTGCGACATCGCAGAACTCTTACATATGACCCAGTCCGCCATCTCACACCAGCTCCGTGTTTTGCGTCAAGCGCGTCTTGTCAAGCACCGCAAAGAGGGAAAAGTCGTCTTTTATTCGCTCGATGACGAACACATCAAAAACATTTTCAACCAAGGCTTAGAACACATTTTAGAACCACGAGGATTTGAGTATGCACTTCAGTGAAAAAGCACCCCAAACCTGCGATGCGACAACGGGAAGTTGTTGTAGCAGATGCCAACCCATCGTCCCAGATCATGCCCATCATGATCATGAGGAACACGACCACCACCACGGTTTAGGTGATTCGAGTTTAAAAGAGATGCTCACGTCGTGGCATTTCATCACGTTTTGCATCGGTGCGATGCTTTTTATCGCCGCCGTCTTAATGGACGAGAGCCATCCGTTGCTCTTTTGGACGTACCTGCTCAGCTTTTTCTTAGTAGGCGGCGAGATTCTCTACATGGCGATTACCAACCTTTTCAAAGGGCATGTTTTCGATGAAAACTTTTTGATGGGTCTTGCAACCGTGGGTGCTTTTAGCATCGGCGAATACCCTGAGGGTGTTGCCGTGATGCTCTTTTTTAGAGTCGGCGAATTTTTCCAAGATTTAGCGGTCGATCGCTCTCGCAAGTCTATTACCCAGTTGATGGACATTCGTCCTGATTTTGCCAATCTTCAAAGTGAAAATGGCGAGCAAAAAGTCAACCCAAGCGACGTGAGACTCGGCAGTCGCATCATCGTCAGACCCGGAGAGAAAATCCCACTCGACGGTACTATCATCGAAGGACGCTCTACGCTCGATACTTCCGCACTTACGGGCGAATCTTTACCCAAAGAGGTGAACGTAGGCAGTGACGTACTCTCAGGAACTATCAACAAAACGGGCGTCATCATCATCGAGACGACCAAACTTTTTTCAGAATCCACCGTCTCCAAAATCTTAGACCTTGTGCAAA
>Ga0114938_1002413_pt1 | contig 11808 bp, 8 predicted proteins | sample AshMeaBigSpring_FD_88675 | JGI IMG/M metagenome (GOLD analysis project Ga0114938, IMG submission 88675) | Groundwater microbial communities from Big Spring, Nevada to study Microbial Dark Matter (Phase II) - Ash Meadows Big Spring | ecosystem: Environmental > Aquatic > Deep subsurface >...
AACCCGGCAAATCCGGGGATGCAGTTCCACAAGCTCACCAAGTCGAAGGACCCGGACTTCTGGTCGGTGCGGGCAAGCGACGACATCCGTCTGATCGTCCACAAGACGGATTCCAGCCTGTTGCTGTGCTACGTCGACCACCACGACGCCGCCTACGCGTGGGCCGAGCGGCGCAAGATCGAGCGGCACCCGAAGACCGGCGCGGCGCAGCTCGTCACGGTGCGCGAGCGGGTGGAGGAAGTCCCCGTCTACAGGCCCGTGGAGGTCCCGGCAGCGGCCGGGCCACCGAAGCCGCTGATGTTCGGCGACCTGTCGGACGACGACCTGCTGGCCTATGGTGTCCCGTCGGAATGGATCGACGACGTGCGCAGGGCAACCGATGACACGCTCCTCGACCTCGCCGGCATCCTCCCCCAGGAGGCCGCCGAGGCACTGCTCGACCTCGCTACGGGCGTCACGCCCCAAGTTGCCCAGGTTGGCGCGGCAGATGCGGACCCGTTCAGCCATCCCGATGCTCAGCGCCGCTTCCGTCTGCTTACCGATGTAGAAGAGCTGCAGCGGGCGCTGGACTATCCGTGGGAGAAGTGGACGGTGTTCCTGCACCCCGCCCAGCGGCAGTACGTCGAGCGCGACTACAACGGCCCGGCACGCATCTCGGGGTCGGCGGGAACCGGGAAGACAATCGTCGCGCTGCATCGGGCCGTGCGGCTGGCGAAGCGACACCCGTCGGCCCGCATCCTGCTGACCACCTTCTCACGGACCTTGGCGAATGCGCTGAGAGTCAAACTGGATCGCCTCGCAGGACCGGACACCGACGTTCGCCGCCGCATCCGCGTGGACGCCATCGACGATGTGGGGCGGGCGCTCTACGAGGAGGCCTTCGGAACGCCCAAGCTCGCCACCGACGGGCAGGTGAGATCCCTGCTCGCCGAGGCGTCAGGGGCCGCTGGCGCGCATGGCTTCGGCGATTCCTTCCTGGTCGGCGAATGGACCGGCGTCGTCGACGCCTGGCAGCTCAGGACTTGGGATGCCTATCGCGACGTCCAGCGCCTGGGCCGCAAAACCCGAATCGGCGGCAAGCAGCGCGAGCAGCTCTGGACGATCTTCGAGCGCGTCCTGCGCGGACTCGACGAGTCCGGTGCGATCACCTGGTCCGGCCTGTTCGCCAGGCTCGTCGATCACATGCGAGCCACAAACGAGCGTCCATTCGACTTCGCCGTGGTCGACGAAGCCCAGGACATCGGCATCGCCGAGCTGCGATTCCTCGCTGCGTACGGGCAACACAACCCGGCAAGCCTGTTCTTCACCGGGGATCTCGGACAGCGCATCTTCCAGCAACCGTTCTCTTGGAAGTCCCTCGGCGTCGATGTGCGCGGACGATCCCACACGCTGCGCATCAACTACCGCACCTCCCACCAGATCCGCGCTCAGGCCGACAAGCTGCTGCCGAGGGCCATCGCCGACGTGGATGGCATTGAGGATTCCCGCCGCGGCACCCAGTCGGTCTTCAACGGACCGCCGCCCGAGATACGCGTCTTCGACGACGAGCAGGAAGAGATTGCCGCGGTCGCGGGTTGGATCAAACAATGCTTGAACGAAGGCATACAGCCTCACGAAATAGGTGTCTTCGTCCGCTCGGAGGATCAGATCGACAGGGCCAAATCAGCAGTGGACGAAGCTGGCAGCCAGGCTGCCGATCTGTCCGATTCGGTGGACACCGAGCAAGGCCAGGTAGCCATCGGCACCATGCACCTCGCGAAGGGGCTGGAGTTTCGCGCCGTTGGCGTCATGGCCTGCGACGACGAGGTGCTTCCGCTGCAGGAGCGCATCGAGAGGATCACCGACGAATCGGACCTCGACGAGGTCTACCACACCGAGCGGCACCTGCTCTACGTCGCATGCACCCGAGCGAGGGATCGGCTCATAGTCACGGGTGTGGACCCGGCGTCAGAGTTCCTTGACGACATGGTCTAGCAGATGGCGTCCCCTGAGTCGCAAACGGGCTTAAGCCTCGCGCCGGATCTGAAGGATGCCGCCGTGCAGCCTGTCCTGCAGCAAGCGGAGGCGTTGTCGGAGCGGCGGGCGGCGTGAGTCGAGAGGAGATCCTTCCTGGGCTCAGTACGGCCAAGAGCGGACCTTGACGGCCGCAGGGTCCGGCGGCAGCATTCGGCCACTATGTGTAGTTTCGAACTATGTGGAGTTTGGCACCTCCCGTTTTCGGAAGGCGCTCCGCAAACCAGGTGCGGGGAAGTGAAGAAACGAGAGCTCCACATAGTTTCCCGGCCCTACAGGATGCTGCCCCTCGCCCGTTCGGCGGTGGTTCAGGACAGAGGTAACCATCTACACGGCTTCGGCGCCTGGTTTCGCAACCGTCAGTCAGTAAAAACGCTCTTTACTCCGCGTCGGCGGGCAGATTCAGCCGATCAGACCCGCCGGTGGCCCAGCTTGCACAACTGCAGCGATCCGAAGCTATGTGAAGGTGCGATCGGCTCAAGCACTTGGACGGGCCGGCGAGCCGCCTGGAACTTCACATAGTCTGGGGCTTCACCTGTGTCGCCGAAAGCGGTCTCTCGCGCTCGTGACCGCGAGGGATTCAAGGCCAATCGGGCCATGCTAACGATCATGGGGCGAGCCGAGCCACCCCAGAGGATGAAATGTCGCCTCGCCCCTGATCGTTCCCTCACCCCGGCCCTCTCCCGAAGGGCGAGGGAGGTTTGGTGTCGCTACGCGAGTTTCATCGGTAGGGCTTCGCGGGTGCTCGGGCTGGTCTCGAATCCGTTACCGATCGCCAAGAGCCTGGCCGAATATCCGCTCCAGGTTCCTCGCATTCTCCGCCATCAGGGTCAGAAAATCGCCGGATGATGGGCGATTGCCGCAGGGATTCACCACGATGCTTTGCACCCCGAGGCTCCGCAGGCGCTCGATGGTCTCTTTTGCGGGCTCGTCCTCCCAAATCATCCAGTTCGCGGGATGGTCCCTCAAAATTCCCTCGAGCTCTTTCCACTGGCTTTCACTCGGGACCTCGTCCGGCTCCCACATGACGCTTCTCAGATTCAGCCCGTAGCGACGAGCCAGGTACTGGTAGACGGGGTGCGATGCCAGCAGGGGACGGACGGTTACCGTGCGGGTGACTTCGGCGATCCGCTCGTCGAGCTTGAGCAAGTCACCTCGAAGCGGCTGAAGATTGCGGTCGATCCGCTCCTTCTCGTCCGGGCGCGTGCGGATCAAAGCCTGGGCGATCGCCTCGGCTTGTTGCGCGGCTTGGCTCAGATCCAGCCAGGTGGTGAAGGCTACGCCGCCGTGGGAATGCTCACCGCCAGCGCCGTGGCTATGGGTGGCGAGGTCCGGCTGCTGGATGTACTGGTCTTTGAATCCGCGGGATGTGTCTACCAGCCGTGAGCGCGGCAGGCTTACCCTGGCCGTCCACTTGGCGTAATCCGCGCCGTTCAGCAGTATCAGGTCGGCGCCCTGGTAGGCGGCGACGGTCTCGGCATCGGGCATCCAGAATGCGGGGTCGACGTCCGGCGGTGCGGGGAAGGTCACGGTCGCCAGATCGCCGCCGATCCGCTCGGCGAAGTAGGCCAGTGGATAGTTCACCGTATAGAGGCTCAGCTTCTCCCCAGCGAGCGCCCAATGGGAGGCACCGAGGATCAGGAACACCAAGGGGAAAAGACAGGACGCGCGTATGATTTTCGGCATGATCCTACTCCGAAGGGTCAGCGGATAAACAAGGCCCGCACCAGCGGCTCGTCGAAGTGCGCGACGAGAGCGAGGAGCAGACCCGTGAGCAGCGCCGAGGCCGCCAGGATGATGGCGATCTCCGCGCCGAGGAGCCGGGCGATGGTCGAGCGGCTGCAGCCGAGCTTGAAAATGGTCTGGATCTCGCCCTCGCGCAGGCGAAGCGACAGGGCGAACACCAGGACCAGGGCGAGGACGGTTGCCATCCCGACCACCAGGATGACCGCATCGAGCACGCCCTTGATGCGGAAGATGTTGGCCAGCAGGGTTTCAATCACAACTCCGGGGACCAGGATCTGCTGCAACTCGCCGTCCTCGCCCGCATGGACGTAGCGACCACGCAGGAGGGCTCCAGCCTTCTCATCATGCGGCAGGGCGATGATCGCGGTGATCGGGTAGTCCGTGGGGCTGCCGTGAAAGTGGAAGCGGTCCATGTTCTCCGGGGTGATCTCGGTGTACTGGGCGAGCTTGGCCGTGGCCGTCACTTTTCCATCGGCGCGCTCCATCACCAGGGTCGGGTCGGTGACCGTCGTCAGGTCCTGGTGGCCGTGCACCAACCCCTGGATGACCCAGGCGGTCTTCAGGTCGACAAAGACGGCCAGGTCGTCCGCGCCCTGCGTCGGCGCCAGCACCCCCGCGACGCGCATCTTCAGCGGATAGATGCCAGCAAGGTCGAACAGGGTTTCTGGAGACGACAGGAGGGAATCCCCGGGGCCGAGCCCGAGCTCCTTGGCCACGCGGGCACCGAGCACGCACTCGCCGAGCAGGGCGAGGTTGCGGCCTTTGTCGATCTTCAACCTTCGAAACTCGAAATAATCGAGGTTGGTCCCGACGATGGGAAATCCGCGTGCCTTGAAGCGCACGTAGAGAGGAATGGCCAGCGCCAGGTCGGACTCCACGACGCGGTCGACGGCGGCCATGGAGAGCAGCTCCGGCACCGTGTCACCGAAATACAGGCTGTTCATCACCAGGTCCAGGGAGCTTCCCTTGGCGCCGACGACCAAGGGCGTGGTCTCGGCGCGGGCGAGGAGCTGGCGCTCGCTCTCATCGAGCAGCAGCTCCAAGGACAAGGGCAGCACCGCGATCAGGGTCACGCAGGCGATGAGCGTGAGGCTGCGGGCCCAGTTGAAGGTCAGGTAACGCCAGGCGACATAGAAGCTGTCGATCACGCCGCCGCCCCGATTTGGGACTCGGCTTGGAAATCGGCGAAGTCCACCACCCGGTCGAACCGCGGCAGCAGCTCGTGGTCGTGGGTCACCGCAAGCAGGGTGGCGCTATGGGCATCGACACTGTCAAACAACAGATCGAGGATGCGGCCCTTGTTGCGCGGGTCCAAATTACCGGTGGCCTCGTCGGCGAGGATCAGCCGGGGACCCGGCAGCAGGGCGCGGCAGATGGCGACGCGCTGCTTCTCCCCCTGGGAGAGATCGTTCGCCTGGCGCTTGAGCTTGTCGCCCACCCCGAGGCGCTCGGCCAGCCCCTCGGCCCGCTCGCGCACGCCCCGATCCAGCCGCAGGGCGCTGATGCGGTAGGGGTGGAGGATGTTGTCCAGCACGTTGAGGTAATCCAGCAGCTCGAAGTCTTGGAAGACGAAACCGATATGGCGGATGCGGAAGTCCCGGCGGCCGGCGTCACCGAGGGTGCTGACCTCGGTGCCGGCAACCGCGACCTTGCCCGCACGCGGGGTGAGGATGCCGGCGATCAGGTTGAGCAGCGTGGTCTTGCCCGATCCGCTCGGGCCGATCACCGCGAGCTTCTCCCCGCGGTCGACACGCAGGGCCGGGATGGCGAGGCGGAACTCGCCCTCGCGGTAGCCGAAGCTCAGGCCATCGATTGCGATCATTGGAGCGGCCACGACCACTCAGTCGCTCTTGCGCCGTACCTTTCGGAACGTCTCTTAGGAAATGCTTCGCCGCGGACCAATGCTCACGACCTCGTCAACTCAGCTTGTAGCCCGGATGGAGCGATAGCGGAATCCGGGAGGGTGCCGAGGTTGCGAGCCAATTCGCCGTGTTGCCGCAATAACCTGGATTCCGCTGCGCCTCATCCAGCTCGTAGCCCGGATGGCGCGATAGCGGAATCCGGGAAGGCGCCGAAGTCGCGAGACAATTCGCCGTGTTGCCGCAAAAACCTGGATTCCGCTGCGCTTCATCCAGGCTACAGGGATGCGCTTGGCACGATCGTCACGGCCTCTCCGTCCTCGAAAAGCTCTTCCAGGGTATAGAGCGTCGCTCGTCCTTCCTTGAGCGCCTCGAGCCGCGACTTGACCTCGTCCATGCTCTCCTTGTCGAGTCGGATCGCGATGGTCTCCCGCCAGCTCTCGAATTCGTCGGGACTGACCAAGACCGCCGCCGGAGCACCGTTCTTGGTGATCACCACCTCCTCGTCCGTTGCTCGGACATCGTCCACGAGCGCGCTCAATTTCATCTTGGCCTCGGAAAGCGAAAGCGTCTTCATGCTGACAGCCCATACTCACGGTCGACCAGAGTACGAGTCAGAATAGGTGCGCAGCACATCCGGATCAATCGATCCGCCGTCAACCGCCCGACATGCCTCGGGTCGCTCCGACCGGGGCAGCGCGGTCCTGCAGCGGTTGCCCCGCCTGGTCGATGCGCTTCTCGTCCCTAAGCTCCAGATCGACGATCTTCCAGGCGCCGTCCTCCGCGGCGACCCTGACGACGGCCTCGTAGCGGTTCTTGCGCTGATGCACGTGTCCCCAGTGGCCGACGGTGCCGAGTGCCGTCCAGGTGCCGTGCAGGGCATAGGTGAGACCCTCTCCGTCGACGCGCTCGGCGCGCGCCTCTTCCACCGCCACCTCCTTGATCTTCGCCTGGGCGCCCCCGGCCTGCTGGATCGCCATGGAGCGGCGGTTCTGCAGGTAGATGTCGGTCAGCAGGTCGCCGCTGACCGTCAGGGCCAGCTTGTCGTACACGTCCTCCTCCTCGCGGAAATCGAAAGCGCGGTAGACGTTCTTGAGCAGGGTCTCGAGCAGCGCCGCCGCGCGCTCGTCGTCGAGCTCGCCGGCCATGAGCGCCGGACGGTCGACGCTGACCCGAGCGAAGGGATAGGCGGCCGCGGCAGTCGCGAGGCACAGGGCGGCCACCGCCAGGGGTAGCCGCAGGGGCTTCGCGCGACGCCGGCTCGAAAGGGTCCAGCCGGCGGCGCCGAGAAACCCGGCCAGGCAGAGGAGGCTGACGACGGGGATGCGCAGCGCTCCGAGCGATCCCGCGACCTGAGTCCGATGGACCGTCGGCAGCTCGTAGTGCTTGAGATAATTGGTCCAGGTGTGGACCTTGTCCTCCGGGGTCAGGTAGGTCGGCAGCGGACCCGCCGGGTCGGTCGAGGTCGCCGGCACGCGCTGGATCTGATCGGTGAACAGCGCCCAGTCGACGGTCACCTCTTGCGGCATCCCGTCCGTGATGTAGGCGAGGATGACCCCGACGATGGCGGAGGCGGTCTCCAGGCGCTCGGGCACCTCCAGAATCTGGATGCCGGTGAGCCCGACCTTGATGTAGTTGGTGCGGTCCAGGATGGGCTTGAGGGCCTTGCCGTCCACCTTGACCGGGTTCTGCTGCAACAGAAAATCCCCGATCCGCTGCTTCAGGGGCTCCAGCTCGTCGACCTCGATGTAACGGTCGTCGCGCAGTCCCAAGTCCATCCACTCGGCAAGGTCCTTGACACGGGTGAGGACCTCGTGGCGCACCTCGTAGGGCTCCACGTAGAGGAAGGACATCAGCGCGTCCTTGTGGTGGCGCTTGAGGTTGGGGTTGTCGAACATGGAGTACCAGGGGTCCGGGTCCAGCGCCAGGGTGCTGGGGGCGCTCAGATAGCGGAAGTCGATCACCGGCACGGACTTGTGATAGAGGATGAAGCCGATGCTGACCGACGCCCGGCCCTCGGCGTCCAGCGGCGGGCTCATGGTCAGCGTCGTAGGCTGAGTCTCCCCGAACGGGTAGACCAGCTCGGCGTAGAGCACCCGTTTGTCCGCGGGGGCCTCCGGCACCTTGCGGCTGGTATAGGGGTTGACCATCCCGGCGAAGGGGGAGAAGCGGTCCTTGCGCAGGCGCGGCTCGGCGAGCCGCAGATCGGCCTGCAGAGTTTCGCCCTTCTCCGTCACAAACCGCAGGCCCTGCTCCGAGAACCCCTTCAGCCGATCGGCCAGCGGCGGGCGCTCGACCTTCAACTCTTTCACCCAGTCGTCGGGAATCAGCGCCTCGAAGGTCTTGAGGTCGCCGACGTAGACCTCCAACGCCACCTCGACCCGGTCGTCGAAGACGGTGATCTCGGCGATGTTGGGGGCGGTCTCGGCGCCGGTGAGGTTGATCCAGTCGGCCCGCGCGGGCGCGGCCGTCAGCAGCCCAGCCACCAAGATACCTAGTCTGGTCAATGAGAGAGCGCGTATGAACACGGCTTGACCCGCGAGTGTTTGAGGCAACTACCGGTCACCCCGGGGGTAATCCACGACGACTGCCGCCCAAGATTAGGGTAACCTCGCCATATCATACAGCAGCAACCTCTTGACATCCGGCACTGACCTTCTAACATACAGCAATGTATTGTACAGCATGCGCAAGAACTCGCACCCGAAGCCGCGCCTGACGCGGCAGGACTGGATCGATGCGGCCATCCAGCAACTGGTCGAGGCAGGGATCGGCGCCGTCAGCGTCGAGCTGCTGGCGTCGCGCCTCGGCGTTACCCGCGGCAGCTTCTACCACCATTTCGCCGATCGCGAGGATCTCTTGCGGGCGCTGCTCGACCACTGGGCTGAGCAATGGAGCTACTCGATCCGGGCGCAGATCGCTTCGCTCGGACTGGACCCGAGCACGACATTGCTCGCGCTGCTTAGGGCGATCCGGAACAACCGGGCGGCAGACTACGACGCGCCCATTCGCGCCTGGGCGTTGCACGACCCGCTGGCGCGAGCCGTGGTTCGGCAGGTCGACGAGGCGCGCCTGGGCTTCATCCGGTCGCAGTTCGAGGCGCTGGGGTTCTCCGAGCTGGATGTGGAAAACCGGACACGTCTCTACCTGCACTACGAGATGGCTGCACCGGCAATGTTCGCGAGCCCCGATGCCGAGCGGGATGAGCAACTGCTCGTGGAGCGCCATCGGTTCCTGACAACGGCTCATATTGATTGATCCATCTTTATCCACCCAGGAGGAGGAAGCCATGAGGTTCAAAAGTAAAGCACCTACACGTATCGCCCTCGGCGGTGTCGCCGTCGGCCTGGTCGCCGGCCTGTCGCTGATGGCAGGGTCACCCTGGGTCTCGACATCTACTGCGGAGGAGGCCAAGGCGTCTGCGCCTGCCCTTTCGCCGGTGAAGCCCCTCAGCGACCGGGATGTCTACTACCCGGGTACCGAGGCGCTGGCGCCGGACGAGATGCGGGTCACCGCCTGCGGAACCGGTATGCCGAACGCGCGTCCGAAGCAGGCGGCCGCCTGTTTTCTCGTCGAGCTCGGCAACGGCGATAAGTTCATCTTCGATATCGGCTCTGGATCGTTCGAGCGGCTGTCGGCACTTGCGATCCCGTTCGACTATCTCGACAAGGTCTTCATCGGACACCTGCACAGCGACCACTTCGGTGCTATGGCCGATCTCTGGGTCGGCGGCGTGATCGGCAACCGGCAGCGCCCGCTGCGCGTCTGGGGCCCGAACAGCACCAAGCCGGAGTACGGCACCGCCTACGCGCTTGGGAGCATGGAGAAGATGCTGACCTGGGATGCGGCCTCGCGCCTGGGCAATGTGAATACCCAGGGTCAGAAGCTCGAGGTGCACGAGTTCGACTACAAGGGTGTGAACCAGGTCGTCTACCAGGAGAACGGCGTGACGATCCGGAGCATCCCCGCGATCCATGCGCTCGATGGCCCGGTCAGTTACATCCTGGACTGGAACGGGCTGAAGTTCGCCTTCTCCAGCGACACCTATCCCAACAAGTGGTGGCTCGAATACGCCAAGGGCGCGGATCTCGCCATCCATGAATGCTTCCTGCCCCCGAGCCTTCTGGTATCCAAACAGAAGTTCCCGGTTCCAGACGCACTCAACGTTGGGACCCAGGTGCACACCTCGCCCTCGATGTTCGGCAAGGTCATGAGCCTCACAGAGCCGCGGATGGCCGTCGCCTACCACTTCTTCAACGACTTCGACACGGCACCGGTCGTCGAGGCGCAGATCCGCCAGACCTATGACGGGCCGCTCTCGCTCGCAGTCGACTACATGGTGTGGAATATCAACAAGGATGCGATCCGCACGCGCATGGCGGTGGTGAACGAGGACGTCTGGCCGCTGCCGTCGGTGACCCCGAAGCTGCCGGCCGATCCGAAGGAGCGCATCGGCTTCACCGACTTCACCACCGGCGGCCGCCAAGTGTTTTTGGATGTGATCCAGAAGGTCTACGACGAGACGAACAAGGAATTCGGCACCGACGTGCCGGCGCCGAACTGATCTGAAAGGTCACGCGGCATGCCCGGCGTTGACGTGCTGCGCCTACGATCGACGAGGAGGCCAGCAAAGGTGGTCGGTCGGGCGCGAGCGCTCGTACCCTTAGCCTCTTCCCTGAGCCGGCGCAGTAGGCTCGCGAGGCTCCCTGCCGGCTCGGGTCCGCAAGTCGTTACTGGCGGACCCGAGCCGGTGTATCCGTTCGCGATGCCGGTCCCAGCCGGTCCGATGCTGGACCCGACCAATCCCGGTTTGACAGGTCAACGAAATGCAGCCATCTGAGGTGTCAGAGTCGTGATGATCCATTCCTTACCCAACAAGCACTTGCTGACCATCCTCGGCGCCGGTGCGCTGCTCATCGGTCCGCTCCAAGCCACGGCCGAGACGACCGCGACCGACGACTGGCAGTACGCCGCCTCGCTCTACTTCTTCGCCCCGGCGGTCAAGGGGTCAACGGCGTCCGGCTCAGACATCGATGTGAGCTTCGACACCCTGCTCGACAATCTCAACATGACCTTCATGGGCGCCTTCGAGGCCCGCAAGGGCAAATGGTCCGCCCTGGCCGACCTGCTCTACCTGAACGTCGGCGCGAACGGGGGCGCCACGGTTCCGCTGACGGGTCCGCTGGGGCAACCGTTGGGCATCGACGCCGACGCCAGCCTCAAGCTGCGCGGGTGGGTCATCGGCGCCGTCGGCGGCTACAACGTCTACGACACCTCTCAGGCGTCGGTGGACGTCATCGCCGGTCTGCGCTACCTCGAGATGAAGGCCAGCTTCGGTCTCGGCCTCCAAGGCCAACGTCTCGGCCGGGCGATCGAATCGGACGCCAGCGGCGTGGTCTGGGACGGCGTCGTCGGCGTCAAGGGCCGGGCCAACCTTGCGGCGGATTGGTTTCTCCCCTTCTATCTCGACGTCGGCACGGGCGACTCGGACATCACCTGGCAGGCTCTCGCCGGGGTGGGCTACCGATTCGACTGGGGCGACGTGTCGCTGGCCTACCGATACCTGAAATGGGACCTCGGCTCCAGCAGCCCGATCGACGACATCAGCTTCAGCGGTCCTCAACTGACCGCCACTTTTCGGTTCTGATGCGCCGGACGAAAAGCTCTTTGCGACCCTGACGGAGACAAATAAGTGAAACTGCAACTTCGCATCCTTCCGTTTGCCGTGCCTGCGCTGCTCATTGGTCACGCGTTGCCACTTCAGGCCGCCGAAGGATGCGGTCCGGGCCAGCAGCGCGTGGCCGGCGTCTGCATCGACTGTCCACAGGACCCGCGTTGCCCGGGAAACCCCAGGGGTATCGCAGACCCCAGAGGACCGGCCGACCCTCGAGGGGTTGCAGACCCTCGAGGCCCGCTCGATCCGCGAGGCGTGGCGGACCCCAGAGGACCCTTGGATCCGAGAGGGCCGGCGGACCATCGCGCTCCACGTCGCTAGGCAGTGCAGACGGGAATGCCGGCGCTTCGATTCTCGTCGCCAGACGCCGGTGCCGACAGTCCGGCCGGGGAAGCTGTCTGAGGAGAGCGCAACGGCTGGGCCGAGCATTGTAGGTGTGGATTCTCACGTTCGGTCTGGCCACACCGACGTTGGCCGAGTCAATGTTCATCACCCGAGGCATCGATGCCACGGCCG
>Ga0114938_1002414_pt1 | contig 11807 bp, 9 predicted proteins | sample AshMeaBigSpring_FD_88675 | JGI IMG/M metagenome (GOLD analysis project Ga0114938, IMG submission 88675) | Groundwater microbial communities from Big Spring, Nevada to study Microbial Dark Matter (Phase II) - Ash Meadows Big Spring | ecosystem: Environmental > Aquatic > Deep subsurface >...
CGGCGAGACGATCTGCAGCTCGTAGCCGAGCTCGGCGCCCAGCAGGCCGAAGGTGTCCTCGTCGACCGACTGGGTGGCCGTCACCATCTCCCCGAGGGCGAACAGCACCTGCACGAGGGAGGCCGGGTCGGCGCCGATCCGCTCGGCGAAGTCCGACAGCGAGGCACCGCGCGGCAGGCGGACGGTCTGCCCGTTGCCACGAGGGATGCGCACGCCCCCGATGACGGGTGCCTGCATGTTGTCGAACTCCTGGCGCCGCTGCTTCCTGCTCTTGCGGCCCCGCTGCGGACGGCCGCCGGGCCGGCCGAAGGCCCCTGCCGTGCCGGGACGCCCGCCCCGGCCGGCGCCGGGACGACCGCCTCCGGTGCCGGCGCCGGCTCCGCCTCCGTAGGGCGCGCCGCCGCCGCGGCCACGCTGACCTGCCGGCGCGCCGGAGCGAGGGCCGCCGGGGCGGCCGGTGCCGTCTCCGCCGCGCGCGGGCGGCCGGGGCGGCATCATGCCCGGCGTCGGCATGCCCGGACGGCCGCCGGGGCCGGGGCGGCCCGTGGGCCGCTGTGCCGGCCGCGGCATCCCGGTGGTGCCGCTACCGAACGGGTTGTTGCCCGGCCGGGGCCCGGTCGGGCGGGGAGTCGCGCCGGGTCGCGGCGCGGCCGGACGCGGCTCGGCACCGGTGAAGGGGTTGTTGCCGGTGCGGGGCGCACGGGGGCGCGGACTGGCGGGCTTCGGCCCGGGCGCCGGACGGCGTGCCCCGGGAGCCGGAGCGGTCGGCGCGGCACCGGGGGCCGGGGCCGCCGGCAGGGGCACGCTGGACTCGCCCGCCGGCGCGGGCGTCGACGGCGCCGGCGGGGCCGGAGCCTGCACCGCGGCGGCGGGGGCCGCCACCGTCGGCGCCACCTGCACCGCGGCCGCGGGGGCCGCCACCGTCGGCGCGGGGGCCGCAGGCTTGGCGGGCGCCTTCGCCGGCACCGCGGCCGGCGCGGCTGCGGGGGCGGCGGGAGCCGTCTGGGCGGCGAACGCGTCCCTCAGCCGCTTGGCGACGGGCGGCTCGACGGTGGAGGACGCCGTCTTGACGTACTCCCCCAGCTCTCCCAGCTTGGTGAGGACGACCTTGCTGTCGACCCCGAACTCCTTGGCCAGTTCGTGGACCCGGACCTTTGCCACTGCTCTCCTTCTCGGCCCGGGTACGTCCCGAGCCGTCAGCCGGTGTGCCTGCTCATCGCAGCGAGCTCATCGCGCGCTCTCGACCATCACGTCGTGCTCCTCGTCGTCTCGTCCGTCACCGCGGCGGAGCCGCCGGCGAGCGCCTCGAGGTACCTGCGGACCTCGGTCAGGTCCACCGGCCCGTCGACGCGCAGGGCGCGTCCGAAGGCACGCCTCCGCTCCGCCAGGTCCAGGCACCTCAGGTCGGGGTGCAGGTGCGCACCGCGACCCGGGAGTCGCCCGCGTGGGTCGGGCACGAGCACCATGGGGTGCCCGCTCCCAGCCACCACTCGGATCAGGTGGGAACGGTCCGCCCTGGATCGGCAGCCGACACACGTACGTACGTGCGCCGACCCCCGACCCGGCCGGGATTCCGCCATGAGTCTACCCCGAAGCGGGCTGCGCCGGCCCGGCGTCGGGTCGTGGCGCGGCCGGGTCCGGGTCGTCCGGGCGGATGTCGATCCGCCAGCCGGTGAGCCGTGCCGCCAGCCGGGCGTTCTGCCCCTCCTTGCCGATCGCGAGGGACAGCTGGTCGGCGGGCACGAACACCCGGGCGGCACGCGTGTCGGCGTCGACCACCTGCACCGACGTGACCCGTGCCGGTGACAGGGCGTGGGCGACCAGCTCGGCGGGGTCGTCCGACCAGTCGACGATGTCGATCTTCTCCCCGTTCAGCTCGGCCATCACCGCCCGGACCCGCGCGCCCAGCGGACCGATGCAGGCCCCCTTGGCGTTCACCCCGGACCGTGTCGACCGCACCGCGATCTTGGTCCGGTGGCCGGCCTCGCGGGCGATGGCCGAGATCTCGACCGTGCCGTCGGCGACCTCGGGGGCCTCCAGCGCGAACAGCCTCTTCACCAGCCCGGGGTGGCTGCGCGACACGGTCACGATGGGTCCGCGGGCGCCCTTGCGCACCTGCACGACGAAGCACCGCAGCCGGGTGCCGTGCCGGTAGGTCTCCCCGGGCACCTGCTCGGCGGACGGCAGGGCTGCCTCCACGTCCCCGATCTTCACCAGCACGGTGCGCGGGTCGGTGCCCTGCTGCACGACGCCGGAGGTGATCTCGCCCTCGAGGGTGAGGAACTCCCCGTAGGTCTGCTCCTCCTCGACCTGGCGCAGCCGGTGCCGGATGGCCTGGCGGGCGGTCATGGCGGCGACCCGGTCGAAGCCGTCCGGCGTGTCGTCCCACTCGCGCTCCTCACCGTCCGGCGTCTGCTCGCGGGCCCAGACGGTGACGTGGCCGCTCTTGCGGTCGAGTACGACGCGGGCCTGTGGGCGGGCTCCGGGCGTGCGGTGGTAGGCCGCGAGCAGGGCGTCCTCGATAGCCTGGACCAGGGTGGGGAAGGGGACGCCCTTCTCGGTCTCGATGGCGCGCAGCAGCCGCAGGTCGATGTCCACGTGTCAGCCGTCCTGCCCCGGCGGCTGATCCGGCTGGGCGGCCTCCCCGGGGGCGGGTCGGCTGAGCTCCACCTGCACGACGGCCTTGCGCACGTCGTCGAACGGCACCACCACGTCGGTCCCGTCGTCGAGCCGCAGGGTGGCGGCCCGCTCGTCCGAGCCGGTGACCCGGCCCAGCAGCGTGCCGCCGTCGGTGCGAACGACCTTCACGCTGCGGCCGACGTTGCGCCGCCAGTGGCGGGGCGCGGTCAGCGGACGAGCCACCCCGGGCGAGCTGACCTCGAGGGTGTACGGGCCGGGGCCGAGCAGCGTGTCGTCGGCGTCGAGGGCGGCGGAAGCGAGTCGGGACACCTCGGCGCACTGGTCGAGGGTCACCCCTGCGTCCTTGTCGACCACCAACCGCACCAGTCGGCGCCGGCCGGCCGAGGTGACGACGAGGTCCTCCAGGTCGTACCCGGCCGCCGTCACCGTGGGGGCGAGCCGCTCCCGCAGCGTCTGCGCCACCCGGTCGGCCTGCACACCGCCCAGGCTAGCCAGGCCCGGTGGGGGCGGGCCGGACGAGGCCGCGCAAGGTGGCCGCCGCCGCCTCGACGGGGACGGGCTGGCGCTGCCCGGTGCGGCGGTCCCGCACCTCGACCACCCCGTCACGCACCCCACGGCCGACCACGACGATGGTCGGCAGCCCCAGCAGCTCGGCGTCGGCGAACTTCACCCCGGCCGACCCCGGCCGGTCGTCCAGCAGCACGTCGACCCCGGCGGCGGCCAGGTCGGCGGCCAGCCGTTGCGCCGTGTCGGCCACCTCGACGTCCTTGCCGGCCACCACGACGTGCAGGTCGAACGGTGCCACCTCGCGCGGCCAGCACAGGCCCAGGTCGTCGTGGGTCTGCTCGGCGATGGCGGCCACGAGTCGGGACACCCCGACGCCGTAGGAGCCCATCGTCACGACGACCTGCCCACCGGCTTCGTCCTGCACGGTGAGGTCGAGGGCGGCGGCGTACTTGCGGCCGAGCTGGAAGATGTGGCCGATCTCCAGCCCGCGCGCGATCTCGAGGGCCTGCCCGCACCGCGGGCAGGCGTCGCCGGCCCTCACCTCGGCCGCCTCGATCGTCCCGTCGGCGCCGAAGTCGCGGCCGGCGACCAGGTCGAACACGTGCCGGCCGGCCTCGTTGGCGCCGGTGATCCACCGCGTCCCCGGCACCACCCGCGGGTCGAGGGTGTAGCGGACCCCGCTGGCCGAGTCGACCCCGAGCACCCCTGGGCCGATGTAGCCGCGCACGAGCTGCGGGTGGGCGGCGAAGTCGGCGTCGGTGAACGCCTCGGGGACGGCCGGTGCGACGGCGGCCGCCAGCCGCTTGAGGTCGACCTCACGGTCGCCGGGCACCCCGACGACGAGTGGCTCGCTGCGGCCGTCGGGGTGGCGCAGCAGCAGCACGACGTTCTTGAGCGTGTCGGCCGCCGTCCAGTCCCGGTCGTCCCGGCGCAGGTCGGGACGAGCGTTGGACAGGGCGACGAGGGTCTCGATGGTGGGGGTGTCGGGGGTGTCCTCGACGTGGGCGGCGGGCAGGGCCGGGTCGGCGGGGTCGACCGGGCAGGCGGGGACGGCGGTGCGGACCGCCTCGGTGTTGGCCGCGTAGTCGCAGCCGGTGCAGCGCACGTAGTGGTCCTCACCCACCTCGGTGGGCAGCAGGAACTCCTCGCTGGCCGAGCCGCCCATCGCCCCCGACACGGCCGAGACGATCACGTAGTCGAGCCCGAGGCGGCCGAACAGGGCCTGGTAGGCCTCCCGGTGCGCGCGGTAGGAGGCGTCCAGGCCCTCGTCGTCGAGGTCGAAGGAGTACGAGTCCTTCATGAGGAACTCGCGGCCGCGCAGCAGCCCGGCCCGGGGCCGGGGCTCGTCCCGGTACTTCCACTGGATCTGGTACAGGCTCACCGGCAGGTCCTTGTACGAGGAGTACAGGTCCTTGACCAGCAGGGTGACCATCTCCTCGTGGGTGGGAGCCAGCAGGTGGTCGGCACCCTTGCGATCCACGAGCCTGAACAGGTCGTCGCCGTAGTCGGTCCACCGGCCGGTGCGCTCGTAGGGCTCCCGGGGCAGCAGCGCCGGGAAGTGCACCTCCTGGAAGCCGGCGGCGTCCATCTCCTCCCGCACCACCTGCTCGACCTTGCGCAGCACCCGGAACCCCAGCGGCAGCCAGGTGTAGCCACCGGGGGCGGCCCGGCGGATGTAGCCGGCCCGGACGAGCAGCCGGTGGCTGGGCACCTCGGCGTCGGCTGGGTCCTCGCGCAGGGTCCGCAGGAACAGCTGGGACATCCGCACGATCACGCTGGTCTCCTGCTCGCGCCGGGGGGGTCGGGGGAACCGTGAGGATATCGGCCGGCACCGGGCTACGGTGGCGGGCCATGACGCCCGTGCCCGGAGCCTGGCCCTCGATCGTCTCCGCCGCTGACGTGGTCGCCGGTGCATCGGTCCCCACCGCGGTCTGCACGGGCGGCGGTGCGGTCTGGTGGAGCGAGACCCGACCGGAGGAGTCCGGCCGCGAGGTGGTCGTGCGCCGCGACCCGGACGGCACGGTTGCCGACGCGCTGCCGCCGGGGTGGAACGTGCGCACCGCCGTCCACGAGTACGGCGGCGGCGCCTGGTGGCTGCACGACGACACGCTGTTCGCGACCCGGTGGGACGACCAGCGCCTGTACCGGGTCGACCCGGCCGCCGAGCCCGTCCCGATCACGCCCGACCCGCCCGCGCCGATGGCCTGGCGCTACGCCGATGGGGACGTGACCCCCGACGGCACCTGGACCGTCTGCGTGCGGGAGCGGCACGAGGGTCCTGACGTCGCCACCGACGTGCACAACGAGATCGTGGCGGTCCGCACCGACGGGTTCGGCGCCCCGGTGGTGCTGGCGAGCGGGCGCGACTTCGTCGCCGCCCCTCGCATCTCCCGGGACGGCCGACAGCTGGCCTGGCTCACCTGGGACCACCCGAACATGCCGTGGGACGGCACCGAGCTGTGGGTCGGGCGGCTGGAGGTGGCCGACGGCGTGCTGCACCTGGCCGACGCCCGCCGCGAGGCCGGCGGGCCGACCGAGTCGCTCGTGCAGCCCGAGTGGGGCCGGCACGGTGCGCTGTTCGTCTGCTCGGACGCCTCGGGCTGGTGGAACGTCCACCGGGTCGACGGGGTCGACCACCTCGAGCCGGTGGTGACGGCCGACGCCGAGGTCTCGGCCCCGATGTGGCTGTTCGGCCAGCGCCGCTACCTGGTGCGCCGGGACGGCACGGTCGTCGCCGGCTACGCCCGCGGGCGGGACACGGTCCTGGTCCGCGTGCCCGAGGACGGTCCGGGCAGCGAGCAGGTGCTGGCTGAGCAGTCGGTCCTGCGACTCGCCGACGACGGCACCCGTCTGGTCGGTGTCGTCGCCTTCCCCGACCGGCCGCCGGAGGTCCGGGTGCTCGGGGCGCAGCCCGACGACCCGGCCGCCGTGCTGCGCCCGGGCGCGGGCCGACGGCTGCCATCGGAATGGGTCTCCGTGCCCACGCAGGTCGCGTTCGGCACCCAGGACGACGCCACCGCCTACGCGTGGGTCTACCAGCCGGTCAACCCCGACGTCGAGCCGGACGGGTCGCTGCCGCCGTTGCTGGTCACCGTGCACGGCGGGCCGACGGCGGCAGCCGCCCCGGCGTTCAGCCTGGACACCCAGTTCTGGACCTCCCGCGGGTTCGTCGTCGCCGACCTGGACTACCGCGGCAGCACCGGGTACGGCCGCGCCTTCCGGGACGCGCTGCGGCTGCGGTGGGGCGTCGTGGACGTGCAGGACGCCTGCGCGCTGGCCGAGCACCTGGCCGAGCAGGGCCTCGTCGACCCGCACCGGCGGGTGATCAGCGGCGGCAGCGCCGGCGGGTTCACCACCCTGCTCACCCTGTTCACCCGGGACACCTTCGCGGCCGGGGCGTCCTACTTCGGTGTCAGCGACATCCACGGGCTGGCCGAGATCACCCACAAGTTCGAGGCGCGCTACTTCGACTCGCTGGTCGGCCCGTGGCCGCAGGCGGCCGAGGTCTACCGCGAGCGCTCCCCGGTCACCCACGCCGCCGGCTGCACCCGACCCCTGCTGGTGCTGCAGGGGCTCGACGACGCGGTGGTGCCCCCGGCCCAGGCCGAGGTCATCGTGGCCGCGCTGACCGAACGCCAGGTGCCCCACGCCTACCTGGCCTTCGAGGGCGAGCAGCACGGGTTCCGCCGCGCCGAGAACCAGGTCGCCTCGCTGCAGGCCGAGCTGTCCTTCTACGGCCAGGTGCTCGGCTTCGACCCCCCGGACGTCCCGCGGCTGGCGATCGCCCACGCCGAGCACCTGCCGGGGCGCTGACGTGCCGGTGCCGTTCGTACCGGACGGCTTCGTCCCGCCGGACGGGCTCGACCTTCCCGACCTCGGGGTTCGGCTCGAGCCCCTCGGGCCGCAGCACGCCGACGCCGACTACGCGGCCTGGACGTCGTCCGTCGACCACATCCGGGCCAGCCCGGGGTGGGCGGGCTCGTCCTGGCCCCGGCCCATGACCTGGGAGCGCAACCGCGACGACCTGGTGGCGCACCGGGCCGACTTCGACGCCCGGACGGGGTTCACCTACACCGTGCTCGAGGCCGGCACCGTGCTCGAGGCCGGCGACGGTGACGTCGTCGGCTGCGTCTACCTGTACCCGCTCGACGCCCCCAGCGGCGGCGGCTTCGAGCCGGCGGCCCGCCCGGGGCCCGGCGTCGTCGACCTGCGGCTGTGGGTGCGCACGGATCGCGCCGACCTGGACGCCCCGCTGGCTCGGGCCGTGCTGGCCTGGCTGGAGGCGGCCTGGCCGTTCGCCGCCGTGCACGCGCCGGGACGGGTCAGAACAGCACGGTCGCGAACCGGCCGACCTCGGTGAAGCCGACGGCGGCGTAGGCAGCCCGGGCCCGCTCGTTGTAGTCGTTGACGTAGAGGGTGACCAGCGGTGCGTGCTCGGCCAGCGCGTGTGCGAGCACGGCCGCCATGCCCGGCTCGGACAGGCCCCGGCCCCGCCAGGGCGGGTCGACCCAGACCCCCTGCACCTGGCACACCTGCGGCGCCACGCAGCCGATGTCGGCTTTGAACAGCACCTGGCCGCCCCGCATGCGGGCGTAGGCCCGTCGGCCGTGCACCAGCTCGGCGACCCGGGCCCGGTACAGCGCGTCACCCCCGTCGGCCCGCGGGTCGACGCCCACCTCCTCGCGGAACATCGCGATGGCGGCCGGGAGCAGCACCGGGATCTCCTCGGGCTGCACCAGCCGCACCTGCGGGTCGGGAGGAACGGGCCCCACCCGGTCGGTGACCAGCACCGGCTGGTTCGGGCGCACCTCCCGCGCCGGGCCCCAGTGCGGCCGCAGCAGGTCCCACAGGGGCAGCACCATCGAGGCGGGTCCGACGACCGACGAGCAGCGCCGCCCGGCCCGCGCCGCCCGCCAGGCGAAGGCCCGCAGCGCCGCAGGGGTGGCGGCCACCGGGACGAGGTTGGCCCCGGCGTGGCACAGCGAGACGAGCTCGCCGTCCTCCTCGTACCCCCACAGCTCGCCGACCCGGCAGACGGCCTCCAGGCCGGCCGAGGCGATCCGGGCGGCCACGAAGATGGTGCTCACCGGGTCGGCGTCGAGCAGCCGGGCGATCGCGGCCCGGTCGCTGGGGCCGAGCAGCCGGCAGGGCGGGGCGGCCTGGACCGTCACGGCCGGCTCCTGCTCACCCCGGCGAGTGTGGCAGAGGAACCGTCCCGACCCCGCTCAGCCGACGCTCACCGTGGGGCTGTGCCCGTCCGCGCCGGCCGGCATCTGCTCGGCGAGCCGCATGGCCTCTTCGATGAGGGTCTCGACGATCTTGCTCTCGGGCACGGTCTTGATGACCTCGCCCTTGACGAAGATCTGGCCCTTGCCGTTGCCCGACGCCACCCCGAGGTCGGCCTCCCGGGCCTCGCCGGGGCCGTTCACGACGCAGCCCATGACGGCCACCCGCAGCGGGACCTCCATGCCCTGCAGGCCGGCGGTCACCTCCTCGGCGAGCGTGTAGACGTCGACCTGGGCGCGTCCGCACGAGGGGCAGGAGACGATCTCCAGCCGCCGCGGGCGCAGGTTGAGCGACTCGAGGATCTGCAGGCCGACCTTGACTTCCTCGACGGGCGGAGCCGACAGCGACACCCGGATGGTGTCGCCGATGCCCTTGCTGAGCAGGGCGCCGAAGGCGACCGCCGACTTGACCGTGCCCTGGAAGGCCGGGCCGGCCTCGGTCACGCCGAGGTGCAGCGGGTAGTCGCACCTCTCCGCGAGCTGCTCGTAGGCCCGAACCATCACGACCGGGTCGTGGTGCTTGACCGAGATCTTGAAGTCCCGGAAGCCATGCTCCTCGAACAGGCTCGCCTCCCACAGCGCCGACTCGACCAGCGCCTCGGAGGTCGGCTTGCCGTACTTGGCCAGCAGCCTCGGGTCCAGCGACCCGGCGTTCACGCCGATGCGCAGGCTCACGCCGGCCTCGGTGGCGGCCTGGGCGATCTCGCCGACCCGGTCGTCGAACTTCTTGATGTTGCCGGGGTTCACCCGCACGGCCGCGCAGCCCGCCTCGATCGCAGCGAAGACGTACTTCGGCTGGAAGTGGATGTCGGCGATGACCGGGATCTGGCTCTTGCGGGCGATCTCGGGCAGCGCGTCCGCGTCGTCCTGGCTCGGGACCGCGACGCGGACGATGTCACAGCCGGTCGCGGTGAGCTCGGCGATCTGCTGCAGGGTGGCGTTGACGTCGGTCGTCGGGGTCGTGGTCATCGACTGCACCGAGACCGGGGCGTCGCCACCGACGAGCACCTTGCCCACCCGGATCTGCCGGCTGTGCCGGCGGGGGGCCAGGACGGGCGGCGGAGTGGCGGGCATGCCGAGGTCGATGCTCATGGCTCCATTCTCCCCCGGCGCGGTCAGCCGGGCAGCCGGACGGGGTTGACGATGTCGGCGTACAGCAGCAGCAGGGCCATGCCGACGAGCACCGCGGCGGCGGCGTAGGCCAGGGGCAGCGCCTTCGCGACGTCCACCGGCCCGGGGTCGGGCCTGCCGCGCACCCGGGCCCAGGTGCGCTTGACCGCCTCCCAGATCGCGCCGGCGACGTGGCCACCGTCCAGCGGCAGCAGCGGGATGAGGTTGAACACCGCGATGGCCAGGTTGAACGAGGCGAGCAGGGCGATGAAGCCCGCGACCCGGGCCGAGGCCGGCGCTTCGTCCTGGGCGGCGATCTCGCCGCCGATGCGCCCGGCCCCGACGACGCCGACCGGGCTGCAGATGTCGCGCTCGCCCCCGCCGAAGGCGGCGTCCCAGACGCCGACCATCCGGGCCGGTACGTCACCGACGGCCTGCACCGTGCGGCCGGTGAAGTCGGCGACCTGGGCGAGCACCGCAGCGGGGCCGAGCCGCACGAGCTCGAACTGCGGGCTCACGCCGAGGAAGCCGACCTCGGCGGTGTCGCTGCAGGGGTCGACGGGGTCGACCGGACGGGACGCGCGCGCCAGCGTCGTGGTGAGCTCGAGCGGCTCACCGTCCCGCTCGACCCCGACCACGACGGTGCGCCCACCGTTGGCGCGGATGAGCGCGGTCATCTGGTCCCACTCGGCGACGGGCTGGCCGTCGAAGGAGACGATGACGTCACCGGGCTCGAAACCGGCCTCGGCTGCGGGCGTAGCCGGGTCGTCCGGCTCGCACGCGACCTGGCCGGACTCGCCCGACGGCACGGTGAGGATGCACTGGGAGACGGTGGCCACGGTCGTGGTGGGCGCCTGGGTCCCGAACCCCATCAGCACCACCGCGAACAGCAGCGCGCCCAGCAGCAGGTTCGTGGTGATGCCGCCGAGCATGATGGTGAGCTTCTGCCACCAGGGCTTGGCGTAGAACAGCCGCGTCGGGTCCTCGTCCTTGACGTCGAGCACGGCGTCCCGGTGGGCGTTGTCGACGATGGACTGCAACGGCCCGGTGCTGACCTGGCGCAGCTTGGTCGGGTCGGACCCGGGTTGGGGCGGCAACATGCCGACCATGCGCACGTAGCCGCCGAGAGGGACCGCCTTGACCCCGTACTCGGTCTCGCCCCGGCGGGTCGACCACACGGTGCGGCCGAAGCCGACCATGTACTGGGTCACCTTGACCCCGAAGAGCTTGGCCGGGATCAGGTGCCCCACCTCGTGCAGGGCGATCGAGACGAGCAGGCCCACCAGGAACAGCACGAAGCCGAGAACGGCGAGCAGGTCCACTGCGCTACCCCACCATCCCCGTGCCCTGGGCGACCGTCGCCACGACTTCGGCGGCCCGGGTCCGCGCCCAGCCGTCCGCATGCTCAACGTCGGCGACGTCGCGGACGTTCCCGGGGACGTGCTCGGACAGCACGGCCGCGATGGTGTCCACGATGCGCACGAACGGCAGCCGTCCGTCGAGGAAGGCCGCGACCGCCACCTCGTTGGCGCCGTTGTAGACCGCGGGTGCCGTCCCGCCGGCGCCACCGGCCTCGCGGGCGAGTCGTACCGCCGGGAAGGCGTCGTCGTCGAGGGGGAAGAACTCCCAGGTGGCCCCGGTGTCCCAGGCGCACGCGGGGGCGGCGTCGGGGACCCGGTCGGGCCAGCCCAGCGCCAACGCGATCGGGATGCGCATGTCGGGCGGGCTGGCCTGGGCCAGCGTCGAGCCGTCGACGAACTCGACCATGGAGTGCACCACCGACTGGGGGTGCACGACCACGTCGATGGCCTCGAGGGGCAGGTCGAACAGCAGGTGGGCCTCGATCACCTCCAGACCCTTGTTCACCAGGGTGGCGCTGTTGGTCGTGACCAACGGGCCCATCGACCAGGTGGGGTGGGCCAGGGCCTGCTCGGGCGTCACCTGCGCGAGCTCGTCCCGGGTCCGGCCGCGGAACGGCCCACCGCTGGCGGTGAGTACGAGGCGGCGGACCTCGTCGCGGCGGCCGCCCCGCAGGCACTGGGCCAGCGCGCTGTGCTCGCTGTCGACCGGGACGACCTGGCCCGGCCCGGCGAGCCTGGTGACCAGGGGGCCGCCGATGATGAGCGACTCCTTGTTGGCCAGCGCCAGGATGCGGCCGACCTGCAGCGCTGCCAGCGTGGGGCGCAGGCCGACGGCGCCGGCGAGGCCGTTGAGCACCACGTCGGCCGGGGTGGTGGCCACGAGTTCGGTGGCGGCGTCGGGACC
>Ga0114938_1002415_pt1 | contig 11803 bp, 10 predicted proteins | sample AshMeaBigSpring_FD_88675 | JGI IMG/M metagenome (GOLD analysis project Ga0114938, IMG submission 88675) | Groundwater microbial communities from Big Spring, Nevada to study Microbial Dark Matter (Phase II) - Ash Meadows Big Spring | ecosystem: Environmental > Aquatic > Deep subsurface >...
AAAAACGGCCAGGGTGAGGTCGCGCCCGACCGCTTTGGAGGCGAGGGTGGGCGGGGTGTAGCCCATGACGAGGATCGGCAGCGCGAGGCCGGCGGCGCGCAGGGCCAGCCCTTCCTCGGCGCGGGCCACGCCGAGCCAATCGGCCCCGGCCTCGGCGGCAGTGCGCGCGGCTTCGACTGCGCCGTGGCCGTACGCGTTGGCCTTCACCACCGCCATCACGCGTGTGCCGGTCAGCGCCTTCATCCGGCGCAAATTGTGTTGCACGGCGGAGAGATCAACTTCGGCCCAGGTGAGAGTCATAGCAGATGGCAAATGGCTGATGGCAGATTGCCGGCAGCCGACGAACACATTATCCGTGACAGCTGCCCGGCGTTCAACCGCCCGCATGGCCCAAGGCCATCCGCTATAATGCCCGCGCCCTATGACGTTCGAGATCGCTTTCGTTTTTCTCCTCATCGTCATCGCCGCCGTCGTCCTCATCACCGAGCGACTGCGGCCCGATTTGATGGCGCTGTTGTTGCTGGTGGTGCTCGGCCTCACCGGCATCGTGCCGCCGGACGAGTTGTTCAACGGCTTCAGCCGCGCCGCCGTCATCACCATCATCGCCCTGTTCATCCTCACCGAGGGCCTCGAACGCACCGGCGCGACCCGCTGGCTCGGGCAACACCTCGGGCGGGTGGCGCGGGGCAGCGAAACGCGCCGGGTGCTCGTCATCATGCTCGCCTCGGCGGCGCTGTCGTTGTTCATGAACACGATCGCGGCGGCGGCGGTGTTGCTGCCGGCGGTGCTCGGCGTGGCGCGCCACGGCGGCGTGCGCCCATCGAAGTTGCTCATCCCGCTGTCGTTTGGCGCGCTGCTCGGCGGCATGGCGACGTTGTTCACCACCGCCAACATCCTCGTCAGTGATGCGCTGGCAAAGAAGGGTTACGCGCCGTACGGCGTGCTCGATTTCCTCCCCGTCGGCCTGCCGATGGCGCTGGCCGGCATCGCCTTCATGGCCTTCGTCGGGCGGCGTTTGCTGCCGGATCGAGCGCTCGAGGGGCGCGAATCGTTGCGGCCCGGCAAGTCGCTGTCGGAAGCGTACCGGCTGAAAGATGTCGTGCACGCGGTCTACGTGCAACCCGGCTCGGCGATGGCCGGCCTCACCCTCGAGGCGGGCGGCTGGGGCCAGCGGCTGGGGCTGCATGTGCTCGGCATCTCGCGCGGCGGCGCGGTCGAGCTGGCCCCCTCGGTCAGCGAGACGGTGCGCGAGGGCGATTGTGTGCTCTATACCGGGCAGTGTGACGCCGAGGAACTCCGGCCCTTCGGCTTGACGCCGACGCAGGACCCGGCGTGGAAGGGCGAGTTCGCCTCGGAGGATATCAGCCTCGTCGAGGTGGCGTTGGCCCCGCGTTCGGTGCTGGCCGGCAGGACCCTGCGCGAGATCGAGTTCCGCGACCGCTATCAACTCTCGGTGCTCGCCATCTGGCGTGAGGGCAACACCTTGCGCGAGGCGCTCGCCGAAATCCCGCTCCGCTTCGGCGACGCGCTGCTCATCCAGGGTAAACGCGACCGTCTCGAAACGCTGCGCAAGAATCCCAACTTCCTCTTCCTCGAGGAGGACACCGGCGAGACGCCGCTGACGCGCAAGACCGCGCTGGCCATCGGGCTGATGGCGGCGGGCGTGCTCATCCCCGCCTTCAATCTGCTGCCCATCGCCGAATCCACCTTCGCGGCCGCGTGCCTGATGGTGTTGCTGGGTTGTCTGTCGATGGAGGAGGCTTACGCCGCGATTGAGTGGCGGGTGATCTTTATGATTGCGGGGATGCTGGCGGTGGGTGTGGCGATGAACGGCAGCGGCGCGGCGGCGCTGGTGGGCAACGGGCTGGTGGCGGCGTTGGGCGCGTGGGGGCCGCTGGCCGTGACCGGTGGCCTGTTCATCGCCACGACGTTGCTGACGCAGATCATCAGTGGGCAGGTCACGCCCGTCATCCTCGCGCCGATTGCGATTGCGGCCGCCGAGGCGCTGCACGTTGACCCGCGCGGGGTGGCGCTGGCTGTCGCGCTCGGGTGCAGCACGGCTTTTCTGACGCCCATCAGCCACAGCGCCAACATGCTGGTGATGGGCCCCGGCGGCTACAAGTTCAACGACTACGCCCGCGCCGGCCTGCCGCTGACGGTGGTGATGCTGGCTGTGCTGCTGGCCGGGCTGGCGCTGTTCTGGGGTGTGCGGTGACGTATCGCGTATAATCCATTCGAGAAAAGGAAGTGGCTCGTGAATCCGCTGCTGAATCGCATCTCCATTGACCCCAACATCTGTTTCGGGAAGCCGTGCGTCCGGGGGACGCGTATTTGGGTTTCCCTGTTGCTCGATTTCCTTGCCAGCGGCATGACGATGGATGAAGTGCTGGCTGAGTATCCGGGTCTGGAACGCGAGGATGTACTGGCCGCGATTGCCTATGGTGCCGAAATGAGCCGGGAGCGCTTTGTCGAAATTCCTACGCGGGTCTCGGCATGAAGTTCAAACTTGATGAGAATTTCGGAGTACGTACACAACGATTGTTTCGCGAATCCAATCACGATGTTGAGACGGTGCGCGACGAGAATTTGCAGAGTGCACCCGATGAACGTCTCTATTCCACCTGCTGTCTCGAACAACGCTGCCTGGTCACGCTGGATTTGGATTTTGCTGACGTAACCCGGTTTCCTCCCAAAGCCACAGGCGGGATCGTAGTCATTCGTGTGCCGCGCAATCCAAGCCTCACTTTGCTGGAAGACTTGATCCGACAGTTGCTCCGTTTCGCAATAGATCGCTCAGTCGTCGGCCAACTGTGGATTGTTGAACCGGGGCGCGTTCGCCTGCATCAGACTGCTTCGGACGAGTAGCCAATGTTTGAGTTCGAATTGACCGGCGCCGATGGCCGCGCGCGCGCCGGGGTCTTCCGCACGCCGCACGCCGAGTTGCTCACACCGGTGTTCGCGCCGGTGGGCACGGCGGCCACCGTCAAAGCCCTCACCCCCGCCCAACTGCACGAACTCGGCGCGACGCTGGTGCTGAGCAACACCTATCATCTGTATCTGCGCCCCGGCGATGAGGTGGTGCGCGACCTCGGCGGGCTGCACGCCTTCATGCACTGGCCCGGCCCGATGCTCACCGACTCGGGCGGCTTTCAAGTCTTTTCGCTGGCGGAGACGCGCACTATCGACGATGACGGCGTGACGTTCAAGAGCCACCTCGACGGTTCGCTGCACCGCTTCACGCCCGAGAAGTCCATCGCCATTCAAGAGAACCTCGGCGCCGATATCGTCATGGCCTTCGATGAGTGCGCGCCGCCGCTCGACCGCGACTACAACCGCCGCGCCCTCGACCGCACCCATGCCTGGGCCGAGCGCTGCGTGCGCGCGCAGACCCGGCGCGATCAGGCCCTGTTCGGCATCGTGCAGGGGGGCATCTTCCCCGACCTGCGCGAAGAGTCGGCCCGGTTTCTCACCGCCCTCGACCTGCCCGGCTATGCCATCGGCGGGCTGGCGGTGGGCGAGACGAAACAACAGATGCACGCCACGCTCGAGGTCGTCGAGCCGATGCTGCCCGCGCACAAGCCGCGCTACCTGATGGGCGTCGGCTCGCCGGAGGATTTGGTGAACGGGGTGGCGCGCGGCATTGACATCTTCGATTGCGTGCTGCCCACGCGGCTGGCGCGCAACGGCGCGGCGCTGACGCGGGCCGGCCGGCTGACGATGACCAACGCGCAGTTCGCCCGCGACCCGTTGCCCGTGGAGCCGGGCTGCGCGTGCTATTGCTGCGCCCACTTCACGCGCGCGTATGTCCGGCACCTCTTGCAGGCCAAAGAAATCCTCGGCGCGACGCTGCTCACCATTCACAACGTTCACCTGATGTTGACGCTGATGCGCGAGATGCGGGCCGCCATCCTCGACCAGACATTCACTCAATACGCTGAGAACTTCCTCGCCCACTATTCCTCGGTCGAGGCAGCGGCCGCTCACTGAATCACCCCCATGGATCTCCTCCAGTCACTCATCCTCGGCATCATCCAGGGCCTCACCGAATTCCTGCCCATCTCGTCCACCGCGCATCTCATCCTCGCGCCCTATCTCTTCGGCTGGGTGCTCGATGAGCAGGCCGTCTTCATCTTCGACGTGCTGCTTCAGTTGGGGACCGTGATCGCGGTGGTCGTGTATTTCTGGCGCGATCTGCTGGCGATCGTGCGCGGGGTGCTCGGCGGACTGGCGGCGCGGCAGCCGCTGGCCACGCCCGAGGCGCGGCTCGGCTGGCTCATAGTCGTCGCCACCATCCCGGCGGTCGTCATCGGGCTGCTGCTCAAGGATAGCGTCGAGGCGCTGCACCGCCAGCCCATCGCCGTCGCCATCATCCTCATGGCCGCGGCCTTCCTCATCTTCCTCAGCGAGCGCCTCGGCCGGCGCGCGCAAGGCCTCGAGTCGATCACGTGGCTTGACGCCTTCCTCATCGGCTGTTCGCAGGCGCTGGCGCTGCTGCCCGGCGTCTCGCGCTCGGCGGCCACCATCTGCGGCGGGCTGCTGCGCGGGCTGGATCGGCCCGCCGCCGCGCGTTTCAGCTTCCTCATGTCCATCCCCGCCCTGACCGGCGCGGGCGTGCTGGCGCTCAACGATTTGTTCGCCATCCCGAACTTCACCGGCTATCTGCCCGCCCTCCTCGTCGGCACGGTGGCATCGCTGCTCGTCGGCCTGGCGTGCATCCACTGGCTGCTCGGCTGGCTGGCGCGCCGCTCGCTCGCTGTGTTTGGCTGGTACCGGCTCGGCGCGGGGGTGATTTTCCTCGCGGTGCTGTTGTTGGCGCAATGAGGCCTGGTTATTGGTTGTTGGGGATCGCGCTGGCGGCCTGCGCGCAGGCGACGCCGACCCTCGCACCCGAGCCGGCCCGCGTCGCCGTCACCGACCTGGCTGCGCCGCTGGTCGCCGACCTCGTCGCCGCCTATCGGGATACGGGCGACGCCCCCTCGGTCAGCGTCATCCCGCTTTCAGCTCTCACCGATGAATTGCAGGCGGGCCGGGTTGTTCTGGCCGTCACCGCCTCCCCATCGCCCGAGCACTTTGCCACGCCCATCGCGCTGGCGTCGTTCGCCGTCGTCGTGCATCCGCGTAATCCCGTTGCCCGTCTCAGCCTCGCGCAAGTGCGGGCGATCTTCGCCGGCGAGGTTGTGGATTGGGCCCAGGTCGGCGGCGGCTCCGGGGTGATGGTGGTTGTGACGCGCGAGCCGAACTCCGACGGCGCGCTGGCTTTTGCCTCGGCGGCTGGCATCGAGGTTGCACCGCCAGCCTCTGCCCGTCTCGCGCCGACGTGGGCGGCGATGCGTGAACTGGTCGCCGAGTCACCCGGCGCTATCGGTTTTGTGCCCGCGCCGGAGCTGAGCGGTGAGGTAAAAGCCGTCGAACTCGACGCCGAGCTGAGGGCGCTGCTCGTCGCCACCGCGCTCAGCGAACCGACCGGCCCGGCGCGTGACTTTCTGGCCTGGGCCCAGAGCGAGGCCGGGCAGCGGGTAGTGGCGCGGCAATACGAGCGAGTGAAATGAGCTGAGGATGGGAGAACGAAGATGAAGTTGAAATGGCTTGCCCTGGCACTGAGCCTGGCGCTGACGGCCTGCGGCTCGGCGGATAGCGCAGCGCCGCCTGGCGCGGGCGCGAGCGCGCAACAGACCGCGCTGATGGAGCAGATCGTCGCCACGGCCACCGCGTTGCGGCTCACCGCGGAAGTGAGCGAGGCGCTCCCGGCCACGCCGCCGCCGCCCGACGCCATTCAGTTGAGCGTGACCCCGGCGCAATCGCTCGGCGGCACGGATTTTCAGGTCAGCGGCCCATTCACCATCGCGGCCAGCGCGCCCAATCTCGTGCGGGTTGAGTTTTACACGCAACCGTCCGACGCCTCGGTTGCGCCGGCGCTTGAGTTTGCCGATGAGGACGGCGGCGACGGTTGGGGTTGGACGTGGGCGGCCCCGCCGGCGGGCTGGTTCGGGCGGGTGTGGGTCATCGCGTATTACTCCGATGAGTCGTCCACCTCGTCGGAGTTGTTCATCACCGTCGCGCCCTGACGCGGGGCAGGTGGTTATACTTGGGGCATGAACTTCGTGCGGGTCCTGATTGTGATGGTGGTGGTGCTGGCCTGCCTCGCCCTGGGATTCATCATCGGTAAGGAAGCCATTTCGCCCGCCGCAACCCCCACCCCCGATGCGGCGGCGACGTTTCAGGCGCGGGTCGCCGCAACGGCCACCGCGCTCTCACTCACCGCGCAACCCGGGCCAGGCCAAACCCGCCCGAGCATCGGCATCACCCTCTACCCCGCTCAGGTGCTCGACCCCACGCGGATGGTCGTCTCGGGCGAGGTCACCGTCACCGGCCCTGCGCCGGACGCGGTGCGGATGGAGTTTTACCTGCAACCCGATGAGGCCGGCGCGCTGCCCGGGTTGATGTACGCCGATGTGGATGGCAGCGACGGTTGGAGCTGGGCCTGGCCGACGCCGGAGTGCTGCTGGCGTGGCCGGGTATGGGCCGTCGCCTACTACGCCGATGGCTCGCGGGCGTACTCCAACTCCATTCAAGTCTTCACCCCCGATTTGCTCGTCACCCCGGCGCCGTAGCGCGCGGGCGCCCCGGGGTTCGCGGCGCGAAGGGTTACTCGGCCAGGAAGGGATTGCTCACCCGCTCGCGCCCCAGCGTGGTGGCCGGGCCGTGCCCTGAGTACACCGTCGTCTCGTCGGGCAGCGCGAACAGCACCGCCCTGAGGCTGTGCATCAACGTCGCGTAATTGCCGCCGGGCAGATCGGTGCGGCCGATGCCATCGTGGAACAACACATCCCCGCTGAAAACCGCCCGAGCTTCGGCGTTGTACAGGGCCACGTGTCCGATCGTATGCCCCGGCACAAACAACACCTCGAACTTCAACGGCCCTGCCGCGATGGCTTTACCCGGCTCGATCAACGAATCCGGTTCGGGATAGTGGCGGGGCGGCAGCCCGAACAGCGCGGCCCCACCGCCTGCGCGGTAGAGCGGCAACTCCAACGGATGAATGAACAGCGGCGCGCCCGTCGCCTGCACCACGTCGCCCACCGCGCCGATGTGATCGAAGTGCGCGTGGGTGAGCAACACCGCCTTCACGTCGAGCGCGTGCTGTTCGATGAGGGCGAGGATGCGTCCGGCCTCGTCGCCGGGGTCAATGACGACGGTGATCTTCGTCGCCTCGTCGCTGACGAGGTAGCAATTCGTCTCGGTGAAGCCGAGGGGCAGGGCGCGAACGGTGATGCGTGCGGCGTGGGCCGGGCTGATCATGCGGCGATTGTAGCATCGCGGGTGCGTGGTTGCGGTTTGAGCGCGCGGCGTCAGGCGGGTTGCAGCAACTGTGGTACGCTGGGCCGCGTACTGTGGTGTGAGGAGATTCGTGATGCGTCCTTATCGTCGTCGTCATTCCCCCGCCGCGCAGGCTGTGCAGAGCGCCATCTGGATGATCGGGCTGGGCATTCTGTTTCTCACCGGCGATTGGTGGCCGGGCATCATGATCGTGGTCGGGGTGAGCATGGTGGCCGGCGCGCTGACGAATGCGCTGTGGCCGGCCGTCGCAGCGATGGAGCCGCCGCGCCCGCCGCAGCCGTCGCCCGCCCGTGAAGTGTCGCCCCCGCAGCCCAGCAACATCGGCCGCGTTGAGCCGCTCGTCGTTGCCACGCCGCCCCCCGCGCCCGTTGCCGTGCGCCTGCCGGAGATTTGTCCGCACTGCGGCGCACCGCCGCGCTCGCTGCCCAACCGCTCCGATAACCCGAACGCCTGTCCGTATTGCGGAACGGATTTGTCGTAGGAGCGCGGTGCGCGGGCGACCGGCATCGCGGCTACAAGCCGCTGCTACGAGTCGGTCACAAACTGCGGGGCCTCGTCGGTGAGGATAACTTCCTTGCCGGAGGGGAAGGTGACTTTGGCGTACGCCGCGCCCGGCTCTTTGCGCACAGCGACGCCCTTGTAACGCACCGTCACCGGCCAGGGAAATGGATTGTGGCCCTCGATGAACACGCGCCGGGGATTGATGATGCGGATGCCGGCGATGCGCAGAAACAAATGCACCGGCGCGACGCCCCACACATAATCCCTTTCCCCTAATCCTTCCAGCGCGTCAGAGTTGTAAGCCTCGCGAAAGGCTTTGTCAGTTTTGAGCGTGTGCAGCATCGCGTCCATCAGCCGCGTCGTCAACTCGGCGGCCTCGGCGCGATACCCGTAATCCACCAGGCCCTCGCCCAGCATCGTGTTCCACATCAGCCACACCCCGCCGCTGCCGTCGCGGTTGTCGGGCCGGTACGCGGGGTCGAGGGCCGAACAATTCGGGATGCCGTACGGCCGCCAATACCGCTGCACATCGAGCAGGGTCTTATCCACCAGCGCCTCGGCGCGGGCCGGGTTGGGGATGCCGGCCCACAGCGGCAGGAGCAACGTCTGGTCTTGCCGCGTGTAGTCCACAACCGAGACTGTGACGGCGAACTCTTCGGTCAAACCGCTGACCTCGATCCGCTCCACCTCCGCATACACCTTGTCGCTCACCGCCGTCGCCACGCCGAAATACCATTGCACGTGCGAGCGTTTCAACGTCTCCACGCGATGCCGCCCGCGCTGGCCGCGCCCGCTGAGCGTCACCGTCATCTCCGGCTTGGCCTCTTTCGGGCCGATGGCCCTTACCAGGATGCGCGCGGCCGGTTTGAAGCGGCGGTGCACCTCCACGACGAGGTTGCCCTGCCCCTCGGCCAGCGTCTCGCCGCGCGTCACTTCATGCGTGTCGCGGTCGCGATAGTGATACGAGGCCGTCTCGTCGCGCCACATCCCCTCGACCGCCTGCGCGAGTTGCGCCGCGCTGGCCGCCAGGGTCGGATCCTCGTCCCGCCCCAGCAGTTGCGCCAGGCGGATCAGCGAACGCGCTTCGCGATAGAGGTACGAGGCCAGGTCGGGTGACTCGGCGGCGGTGATGTCGGCGCCCTGCGCCCACGCCTGCCAGCGCACAAAGCTCGGGTTTTCGTCAAAGGCCGATTGGATGGTGTGCGTCCACTCGGGCACGCCATCTTCGTCGCGGTCGTGCCTGGGCGTGAACCACACATCAAAGAAGCGATTGAGGGCGGGATAGACCTCCTCGAGGAAGGCGCGGTCTTCGGTGTACTCGTAAATCAGCCAGGCGATGGAGGCGAGCAGCGGGATGCACAGCGCCTTGTTGCGTTGCCCGGCCAGGCCGGGCTTCCAATCGATGAAGCCCTTCTCATCCTGCACCGCCAGCCAGTTGCGCAGCACGGCCTTGGCCAATTCGGGCGCGGCGCTGACGATCTGCGGCGCGGTGACGTAGGCCTCGGTCGCCACCTGCCCATCCCATTGCCAGTTGTGGTCCGAGCCGTCGCCCTTGCGGCTGTAGCCTTTGTCGGGCGTGCGGGTGAAGACGAACGACGGGCCTGGCAGATGCGGCGTCGGCCCGACGAAGCTCCGCAGCGCGACGGCCTGCGCGAAGGCCAGCGCAGCGTCCCAATCCTTATCCCCGGTCTCGATGTCGAGCAGCCCGGCGTTGGTCAGCTCGATCCGCGCAAACTCGCCCTCCCACTCGCGTTCGAAGATGCTGCGGATGAGGTCGACACTCTCCTCGATTGAAGGCCGCGCCGCCTGCGCCCAGCGGATGAGCACCGGCGTGTCGGGCGCGAGTTCGAGGGTGCGCGTCAGGGCCGGGAAGGGCGATGTATCCGCCGCGATCTCGCCATCGCCCTCCATCGCAATGACGATATCGAGGTTGCCCGAGTGGCCGTGCAGCGCCATCCACTCCCCTCTCCCTTTGGGAGAGGGGCCGGGGGTGAGGGCTGGGCTGAGGGGCTGGGCTTCATCCAGCGCCTTGAGCACGCCGGCGAGCGAGAAGCGAATAGTGCGCGGCGCGTCGTCGGGCGAATGGTTGACGAACGTGAATTGCCCGGCGATGGAGTGCGAGTCCGGCGCCCAGTAGTGAGCGGTGACCGACAGGCCTTCGAGCGGCTGAAAGGTGACGCGCAGATAGTTGACGAAGAACGCCCGCACCGCCGGCGAGAACACGAATTGCGCCGGGTCGCTCAGCATCCGGTCGCCATCGCCAAAAATGGGGAAGAGGCGCATGTCGCGCGCCCGCAACCCGTAGGTCGTGCGGAGCGCCAGGGCCGGCGGCTCACCGCCCGCGAGGCTCAGTTCCCAGGTTTGGTCATCCGCGTAATCGGTTGGGGTGAGGCGCGTATCGGCCGATATCCGCAGCGCCAGCGGGTCATCCTGCGTCAGATACCAATCGCGCATGGGCCGCAATTGTATCGCAGGCGGTCACGGCGGGGATAAAGAGGTTACCTCCGCCCCCGGCATACGCAAGGTCAATGACAGTTCCGGTGGTTCGCCCTCACCCCTGCCCCCTCCCTCCGGGAGAGGGAGACGCGCCTGGCACTTTCGAGTCCACTCCCCTCTCCCAGCGGGAGAGGGGTTGGGGGTGAGGGAGAGCCGAACAACTGTGCACACACACTGACCTCCCCATCACGCTGTAGCTGTGATGGGGAGGCAAAGCGGGCAGCGTTATCGCCCGCGCGCGTACCAGATCTGGCCGGGCGTGTCGTAGCTGAAGCCCTCGCCCCAGACCAGATGCGTGTTGCCCTGATCATCAATATCCATCTCGTAGTAATCGCCAAAGGGGAAGCGGAAGCCATCCGCGAAAACGTAGCTGTAGCCGGCCACGTACGTCGAGACATCCACCTCCGCCGACCAGCTCGCGCCGCCGTTGGTCGAGGCGCGATAGTACGTGTTCCACCGGTCGAGGCCCGCCCCGGCGCGCGTGTCCATCCACGAGATGCGCACGTCGCCGTTGGCGCCGGCGGCGATGGCGGGGAAGGCGTGATGCTTGCCGGCGGGCGCAGTGGAGACATCCGCCTTCGCCGACCAGGTGGCCCCGCCGTTGGCTGACTTCGCAAAGTAGATGCGGTTGGGCGCTTTGTCGGTCGCGTTCGCATTCCACAACGCGTACAGGTTGCCCGCCGCATCCGAGGTCAGCACCGCCTGCGCGCCGAGGTAGGCCCACCCGCAACTGAACTCGGGGCAGGCCGGCGGCGCGCCGCTCACATCCAGCACTGTGTTCGTCCACGTGGCGCCGCCGTCGGTGGATTTGCTGACGAAGAGATTGACCGGCCCCTTCGCGCCGCCGTTCTGTTTGTAGCCCGCCCAGGCGAAGAACACATGGCCGTTCGGCGTGATCGTGCCGCCGCCCGCGAGCGACCAGCCCAGCTTGCCGTTCGGGTTGATCTGCGATTGGGTGAAGGTTTGCCCGCCGTCGTGCGAATAGGAGGCCCAGATCTTTTGGGCGTGATTGAAGACGACGTACACATTCGGCCCGCGCACGGCGAGGATGGGTTTGTCGGTGCCGGCGTTGGTGCGGTCGGCCACCACGACGGTCCACGTCGCGCCCGAGTCGGTGGATTTGGCGACGACGGTGTCGCTCTTGCCGTTTTGCAGCCACGAGGCATACAGCGTGCGGCCATCCACCGGGTCGACGACGATCTGCGCATCCCATTGCCCAGTGCCCGGCGAGGCGATCTGGCGCGGCGCGCTCCACGTCAAGCCGCGATCATTGCTGACCTGAAGAATCATCGTCGGGCTGGGGCAGGTCGGGCAGCCGGGCACGCCGAGATATTGCGGATACAGCACGAAGACATTGCCGAGGCGATCGGCGGCGATAGCCGGCTCCCAGCCGTCGCCCGCGTTGTACCCCAGTTGAACCTGCGGCGTGAACCCGGCGGCCGGCGCGGCCACGGTGACCCGCTCAGCC
>Ga0114938_1002417_pt1 | contig 11799 bp, 11 predicted proteins | sample AshMeaBigSpring_FD_88675 | JGI IMG/M metagenome (GOLD analysis project Ga0114938, IMG submission 88675) | Groundwater microbial communities from Big Spring, Nevada to study Microbial Dark Matter (Phase II) - Ash Meadows Big Spring | ecosystem: Environmental > Aquatic > Deep subsurface >...
TGCCGGCGGCTACGAGGCCGCCGCCGAAGGCCTTCACGTTCGCGATCACCTGGTGGGATCGGGTGTAGCCCCGCTTGGCCGCCAGCACGGGGATGCCGCGCTCGTCCAACGCCCTGGCCAGCGTCCGGGAATTCTTCACGATCTGCGCCATGTAGGCGCGGCCGAATTCAAGGAACTCGGCCGCCGACACGGCCAGCGCCGCCACGCGGTTCACCTGGTGGGTGGCCACCAGCACCGGAAAGATGGCTTCGGTTATCGGCTGCGTCAGCTTCGCATCGTTCCACAAAATGATGCCGCTCTGCGGACCGCTGAACGTCTTGCCGGCCGATCCGGTGAGGACGGCGGCGCCTTCATTCAGGGGGTCCTGAAACTGCCCGCCGGCGATGAGCCCGGCCTGGTGGGCGCCGTCGTAGAAGAACCGCCCGCCCCACTCGGCGGCCACGGCGCTCATTTCCTTCACCGGCAGCGGGAACAGCGTCATGGACATGCCCACGGCGACCAGCTTGGGCCTGACCTTGCGGGCCGTGCGCGCAAACGCATCCAGGTCGACCTCCAGCTCGGCCGGGTCGAACGGGACGTCCACGACGTTCAGGCCCCTCAGTCCCGCCGGCCCGTCGAGCCGGTTGCTGGAGTGCCCCCCGTACGGCTGGGGCACCGACATGATGGTGTCGCCCGGCCGGGCCAGCGCCTGATATACGGCCAGGTTGCCCAGCATGCTTCCCATCAGCCGGTAGTCGGCGTAGCGGCAGCGGAAGGCGCGCTTGAGCAACTCGGTGCAGAGCGACTCGACCTCGTCGATGTATTGGGTCCCGGCGAACCAGCGGTTCACCCGGCCGATGTGGCCTTCGGCCGCGCGCGTGCCGATCTCCGCGGCGAGCAGCCGCCGCACGGTGGGGCTGGTGGGCGCCTCGGGCGCCAGCAGGTTGATGCAGCGCTTGCCGCGCCATTCCTCGTTCTTGCCGACCGCCGCCAATACCAGCTCCGCCATTTTCTGGGGCGACCCGGCGTCCGCCAGCATGGTTCGGGCTTTCGCCAGAAGATCACGATCGTGGACGTCGAAATCGTTTTCCATGCCCTCCTCGCTCAAGACCGGCCTGCGAGCCGCCTTTAAAGAAGTTCGAAGGTCGCCGTGAAGTGCCGCAGGATCGGCGGCTCCTGGACGATGCGCACGCCCCGGATCGACTCCCGCCGCGCGAACACCTCGGCGATGCATTCCACCACGTAGTCCATATGGCTCTGGGTGTAGACCCGCCGCGGGATGGCCAGGCGCACCAGCTCGAGCATCGCCGGGTGGAACTCGCCCGTGGCGGGGTCGGTCCGGCCGAACATGACGCTGCCGATCTCGCAGGCGCGGATGCCGCCGGCGAGGTAGAGCGCGCAGGCGAGCGCCTGGCCGGGGTATTGCTGTGGCGGGACATGGGGCAGAAAGGCCTTTGCGTCCAAATAGACGGCGTGGCCGCCGGCGGGTTTGAACACCGGCACGCCCAGTGCGTCGAGCTTCTCCACCACGTACTCGGTCGAACGGATGCGGTATCTCAGGTAGTCCTCGTCCACCACCTCCTCGAGCCCCTGGGCGAAGGCTTCCAGGTCGCGGCCGGCCAGGCCGCCGTAGGTCGGGAACCCCTCGGTGACGACAAGGATGTTGCGCGCCCGGCGGGCCAGGTCGTCGTCGTTCACGGCCAGAAACCCCCCGATGTTGACCAGCCCGTCCTTCTTGCCGCTCATGGTGCAGCCGTCGGCATAGGAGAACATCTCCTGGGCGAGCTGCTTGACGGACCGGCCTTTGCAGCCCGGCTCGCGCATCTTGATGAACCAGGCGTTCTCCGCGAAGCGGCAGGCGTCGAGGAAGAACGGTATCTTGTAAGAGCGGCAGAGATCGGACACTCGCCGGATGCAGCCCATGGACACCGGCTGGCCCGCGCAGGAGTTGTTGGTCACCGTGATCATCACCAGCGGTACATGCTCCGGCCCCTTCCGCTTGAGCAGGCGCTCCAGGGAGGTGATGTCCATGTTGCCCTTGAAGTCCTTAACCAGCGCCGGAACGAGCGCCTCTTTCACCGGAAGATCGGCCGCTTCGGCGCCGCTGACCTCGATGTTGGCCCGGGTGGTGTCGAAATGGGTGTTGTTGGGGATGATCTTGCCCGCGCCGCCCAGCAGCGCAAAGAGTATCTTCTCGGCGGCCCGGCCCTGGTGGGTGGGGATGATGTGTTTGAATCCGGTGAGGTCCCGGACCACCCTCTCGAACCGGTAGAAGCTGCGGGCGCCGGCATATGACTCGTCCCCGTCGATCAACCCCGCCCACTGCCGGGCGCTCATGGCTGCGGTGCCGCTGTCGGTGAGAAGGTCGATGAGAACGTCTTCGGCCCGCACGCTGAAGAGATTGTAACCGGCTTTCGCTATAATCTGCTCGCGCTCGCCGCGCGAGGTCATGCGCAAGGGCTCAATGGTCTTGATCTTGAACGGCTCGATGATGGTTTGAATGGCCATTTGACTTCCCGGGGTCTGAGTGGTGTGTGGCGCGAGAAATACGATTTGAGGTATGCTATAGTACAAACCGCCATGATGCAACAGAGCAGCCACCGTGAATCGCCTCTGAAAGCCGCCGTTCATGACTACCTCGCGGCCCTTGAGGCCGGCGATGCCGACAGGCTGCTCGCGCTCTTTTCAGCCAATGGCTGGGTGCAGTCCCCCTTGCTTGGACGGGTGAGCGCCCGCGAGTTTTTCCCCAAGGTCGTGGCTGCCTCGAGCGCCACCCGACTCAGCGTTCATGACGTGCTGGTGAGCGCCGAAGGCCATCCGCGGGCCGTCGGTTACTTCCTTTACGAATGGTGGCTCAGGGACGGGTCAAAGGTTTCCTTCGAGTGCGCGGATGTCTTCAACTTCAACCCGTCCACCGGCAAGATCGAATCCCTGATCATCCTTTACGACACCCATCCGATTCGCGCCCTGGTCGGCGACAAATACGCGTGAAACCGCTTCGTCCCGGAGCAGCCACGGTTGGCCGTTTCGGGAAGAAGAACGCAAGCGGCGGATCAGTCAGGAACTGTGGGATTCGTGGAATTCGCGTGCTACAAATGAGGACGTATTCGGGTCCCAGACGGCTTCGTTTTCATGGATGATGCGCGGAGCTCTCCCCCACGAGCCGCAGGCCGACACCGCGATCTCCCCTAAAGTGAATTTCCGGCCACAAACAGGGCAGCCTTCGGCGTTGAGGGTATTGAGTTTCTCGAGATCGATCAGGACGGTGTGTTTTCTGCGCAGGGGATCTTTCATGGCGGCAGCTCCTGGAGATTGGCTGAAAGCGGCGTCTTTTATATTTTTCGGCCGCCTTCTGTATGTGTCAAACTATGGGCGCAGCTGGTTACTGTCAAGCGTGGGTGCCGATGAAGTGTTGGAAGTGTTGCGGACGTTCGGTTTATGGTCGCATAGTTGTTTCAGCTCGCAAACCGGGGACTGCACACCAGAGAAAGGCTGACCCCGGTCTGGAAAAATCCAGTTCTTTGCTCAGCTGCGCCTGAACCGAGAGATAAAAGTCCAACTGATATTCTGAAGTACGTCCCCTTTTGTGTCGAAAAATGCTGGGTTTTATGGGTAGTTGCCTGCGGAGAGGCTTTCCGCAAACCGAACGCCATTTGCCCTGTGCGGCGATGGGGCACGGGACGATTTGAAATGACTCTTGTAATTTTTCATCTGAAATGCATAACTTCGCCTCAGCATGACCTGTTTCGAGATCCGAGAATTCGCCGGGGATGACATCGATGCCGCGCTGCAGCTGTGGCGGCGGACGGAGGGGATCGGCTTGACCGACGCCGATCAGCCGGATCAATTGCGCGAATTCCTGACCCGCAACCCGGGCCTGAGCCGCGTGGCCGTGTGCGGAGGCGAGCTGGTCGGCACGATCCTCTGCGGCACCGACGGCCGCCGCGGCTACATCCACCATCTTGCCGTGGCGGTTGAATCGAGACGGCAAGGCGCCGGCCGCGCCCTGCTCTCGGAGACGCTTGCCGCCCTGCGTCGGTTCGGCATCGTTAAATGCCACGCCTTTGTCTTCCGATCCAATCGCTCCGGAGGATTTTTCTGGGAGCGCTCGGGTTGGCAGCGCCGGGACGACCTGCACGTTTTTTCCAGGGTGCTGGATTCGGGGGCGCAGCCGGTCGGCCGAGAACTTGCGTGACTGCGTTTATTTTTCCCTTCGGGAGGGCATATGAAAACCAAACGACTGGGGGCAACCGGCCTGGAGGTTTCCGAGATCGGCTTCGGGGGCATCCCGATCATTCCGCTGCCGCGTGACGAGGCTGTTGCGGTGGTCCGGCACTGCCTCGATCTGGGGGTCACCTTTTTCGATACGGCCAACATGTACACCACGAGCGAAGAAAAGCTCGGGATGGCCCTGAAGGGGCATCGCCGCCAGGTGGTGATCGCCACCAAGACCGCCCAGCGGGACGCCAAAGGGGCCGCCGGGCACCTGGAGCTGTCCCTGCGGCAGCTTCAAACCGACTGGATCGATGTCTACCAGCTCCACAACCTGTCCAACGAAGACGCGCTCAGGCAGGTGCTGGCGCCCGGGGGGGCCTACGAGGCCGCCGCCCGGGCCCGCGACGCGGGCAAGATCCGCTTCATCGGCCTTTCCTCGCACAGCATCCCGACGGCCATAGAGGGGCTCAGGACAGGCCTGTTCCAGACGCTCCAGTTCCCGTTCAACTTCATCGAAAACGACCCGCTGCAGGAGCTCTTTCCCCTGGCCGCCCGGAACCGGGTGGGGATCATCGGCATGAAACCCCTCGGCGGCGGCTTGTTGGAACGTGCCGACCTGTGCTTCAAATTTCTGCAGCAGCATCCGGATGTGCTGCCGATCCCCGGCGTCCGGTCCAACAAGGAAATCGACGAGATCGTCCAGTTTTACCGGGACCCGGAGCCGATGTCGGAAGCCGATCTGAAAGCGATTGAAGCGATTCGCTCCGACCTGGGCAAGAGATTCTGCCACCGCTGCGAGTACTGCATGCCGTGCGCACGGGGGGTCCAGATCTCGTCGATCCTGATGTTGAAACCGGCCGCCAAGCGCCTGTCGCGCGAAGCCGTCAAGGGCTGGCTCGGCGCGGCCATGGAGACCGCTGAAACGTGCGCCGAGTGCGGCGAGTGCGAGCAGAAGTGCCCTTACCACCTGCCGATTCCGGACCTGATCAAGGAAAACCTGGCGCTGTACAGGCACTACCTCAACGCTTAGCGGCGACTTTCAGGCGAGCGGGTCGAGCGGCGTCCTATGTATGAAGAACTGAATAGACAGGATCATATCAAATCCCTCCCGTCCTTCCTTTTCCAAAGGGAGGCTTTTTTAGCGCTGCTATGGCCGGATCAGCGGCGGGATTCAACCGCATCGCTGCGTATGGCCTCCATGAACAAGTCCCCGTACTGCTCGGCCTTGCGCTCTCCGACGCCGGTGATCGCGAGCAGCTCCGCGCGGCTGCGAGGCCGGCGGGCGGCCATTTCCTTTAAGGTCTTGTCGTGGAAGACGACGTAGGGCGGAAGGTTCAGGCGCTTCGCAATCTCCAGCCGGAGATGGCGCAGCTTTTCGAACAGCCGTCGGCCGTGTTCGTCTTCGAAGTCCCCTGAAGGAGGGGCGGACGGCTTGGGTAGCCTGGCGGTTTTCTTGACCGGCAGGTCCTTGCGGAGCTCGACGGGCTGCTCCCCTTTGAGGACCGGCCAACTTTTTTCGGTCAGACGGAAACCGGAAATCTCCGCTGCCTTGACGGTCAAAAGGCCGTTGGCCGCCAGCTGGCGGAAGACCGCGCGCCATTCCGCAGCGGAAAGATCCTGTCCGGCGCCGAAGGTCTTGATCCGTTCGTGCCCGTGCCGCCGGACGGCAGGGCTGGCGTTGCCGACCAGGATTTCGGTGAGGTGCGCGGCGCCGAAGCGCTGGCCGGTTCGGTAGACACAGGAGAGCGCCTTCTGCGCGGCCACGGTCCCATCCCAGGTCTCCGGCGGCTGCAGGCAGTTGTCGCAATTGCCGCAGGGCGCCGGGTAGGACTCTCCGAAGTAGCCCAGAAGGATTTCCCGCCGGCAGGCGACCGTTTCGCAGTAGCCGAGCAGCGCCTCCAGCTTGCGCCCGCGGACGCGCTTGATCGCCTCGTCGCCATCCGCCCCCTCCTGCAGCGCCCGCATCGCGACCACATCGGAGAGGGAATAGACCATCCACGCGTCCGCCGGATGGCCGTCGCGGCCGGCCCGGCCGGTCTCCTGGTAGTAGGCTTCCATGCTGGACGGCAGGTCCAGGTGGGCCACGAAGCGCACATCCGGCTTGTCGATCCCCATGCCGAAGGCGATGGTGGCCACCATGACCGCGGCCGGCTCGCGCAGGAACCGCCGCTGGCGCTCCAGGCGCACGGCCGGCTCCAGGCCGGCATGGTAGGCGGCGGCGTCGAGGCCCTGCTCGGCGAGCCAGGCGGCGATGTCGTCGGCGCGCTTGCGGGTGCGCACGTAGACGATGCCGGATTCGCCCGCATGCTCGTTGCGAATGAAGGCCTGCAGCTGCCGCCGGCCGCTGATCTTCACCTGCACCCGGTAGCGGAGGTTCGGCCGGTCGAAGCTCGACACGAACTGCGCGGCCCGGGACAGATCGAGCTTTTCCAGGATGTCCCGGCGAGTGTGCGCGTCGGCGGTGGCGGTCAGGGCCAGCCTGGGCACGCCGGCGAATCGGTTGGTGACATCGGCGATCTGGAGGTACTCGGGCCGGAAATCGTGCCCCCATTGGGAGACGCAGTGGGCCTCGTCGATGGCGAACAGCGCGATGAGGACCTTTTGCAGCAGGCTCTGAAAACCTTGGGTCAGCAGGCGCTCCGGCGCGACGTACAGCAGGTCCGTGCCGCCGGAGAGCAGGCGCTTCTCGACGCGGCGGCCTTCCTCCGGCGAAAGGCTCGAGTTCAGGAAGTCGGCCCGCAGGCCGTTTTGCTTCAGGGCGGACACCTGGTCCTGCATCAGGGCGATCAGGGGCGAGACCACGATCCCCACTCCCGGCCGCAGGATGGCCGGGATCTGGTAGCAGACGGACTTGCCGCTGCCGGTCGGCATCAGGACGAACACGTCCCGGCCCTGCAGGACGCTTTCGATGATTTCGAGCTGGCCGGCGCGGAAGGAACGGTAGCCGTAGAATTTGCGGAGGATGTCGTGCGGCGTCGGGAGCTGCGGCATTCCGGACCGGCCTCTCAGTTCATACCGACAGATAGCGCGTCTGCACTTCCTGGCTGGAGAGCAAATCCGCGCTGGGGCCGGCGTGGCGGATGATACCCTTGTCGATGACGTAGCCCCGGTCGGCGATCCTCAGCGCGAAACGCGCGTTCTGTTCGGCGAGCAGGATCGGCATGTCCGCTTTCAGCCCGGCGATCACCCGGGCCAGCTCCTCCACGATGACCGGCGCGAGCCCTTCGCACGGTTCGTCCAGCAACAGCAGGAGCGGATTTCCCGCCAGCGCGCGGGCGATGGCGAGCATCTGCTGTTCGCCGCCGGAGAGATTGCCGCCCTTGCGGTCTTTTAAGCTCGCCAGCAAGGGGAACGTCCGGTAGATGCGGTCCGGGTCCCACGGGGTCCGGCCGGCGCGGGGCGGCAGCATCGCGACCTCCAGGTTTTCATCGACGGTGAGACCGGGAAAAATGCGCCGGTCCTCGGGCACGAAGGCGATCCCCCTGCGGGCCTTCTCGTAAACCGGCCGCCGGGTGACGTCCTCGCCCATGAACGCAACCCGGCCGGCCCGCGGCGGGCTCACGCCCATGATCCCGCGCAGGGTGGTGGATTTGCCCGCGCCGTTGCGGCCGAGCAGGCAAACGATCTCCCCGCCCCGCACTTCCAGCGAGACCCCCTGCAGGACGTGGCTGTCCCCGTAGTAGACCTGGATGTCAGAGACCTGCAGCATCGAGACTGCCTCCCAGGTAGGCCCGCCTCACTTCGGGGTTGGCCCGGATTTCCTCCGGAGTGCCCTCGGCCAGCAGGCGGCCCTGGTTCAACACGAAGATTTTTTCCGCGACCGAAAAGACCACTTTCATGTCGTGCTCGGTGATGAAAAAGGTGGTTTCGGAACGTTCGGACAGGTCCTGGATCAGCCGGATCATGCGCTCGGTCTCCTCGGGGTTCATGCCGGCCGTGGGCTCGTCGAGCAGCACCAGCCGCGGCCTCCGCGCCAGCACGATCGCGATCTCGATCAGGCGCTTGTCGCCGTAGGCCAGCGTCGAGACCACCCGGCAGGACTGCCCGGTCAGGCCCACCCGGGCGAGGATCCCCTCGGCCTCCTCGGCCAGATCCCGCTGCCCGGCGATGGCGCACAGGCAGGCAAAGCTCCGGCCGTGGTGGACCACGAGCGGGACCAGCACGTTTTCGAGAACCGTGAGGGCCGGGAAGATGGTGGTGATCTGAAACGACCGCAGCAGTCCCATCTCCACCCGGCGGTGGGCGGGGGTCGGCGTGATGTCTCTGCCTTCAAACAACACCCGCCCCGCGGTCGGGGGGTAGCGGCCGGAGACCACGTTGTAGAAGGTGGTTTTGCCGGAGCCGTTCGGGCCTATGAGGGCGCAGAGCCGGCCGGACTCGACTTTCAGGGACACCTGGCTGAGGGCCTGGAACTTGCCGAAGCTGCGGCTCACCGCCTGGACGTCGAGCAGGGCCGGCTCCGTCATGGCGGCGGCCCCTGCTGCCGGCGCGCCCAGCGATCGATCAGGCTGCCCAGGACCCCCTTGGGGAAGGCCAGCACCAGCACGACCAGGATCGCGCCGAGAAAGATCATCCAGTTCGTGGTGTAGGCCGTGATCGCGTGCTCCAGCACGAAGAAAATGGCGGCGCCCGCCGCCGGGCCGAGGAAGATCCCGGAGCCGCCCAGAATGGTCATGAGCACGGCCTTGCCCGAAAAGGACCAGTGCAGCATCTCCGGAGAGGCGATGCGGTTGTAAAAGGCAAAAAGCGCACCGGCCAGCCCGGCGAGGGCACCGGCCATGATGAACGCGAACAGGCGCAGCGTACGCACGTCGGCGCCGACGAAGGACACCCGCAGGCTGTTTTCGCGGCTTCCGCGCAGCAGGAGGCCGAAGGGCGATCCGACCACGCGCCGCAGCAGCAGGGCGCCGAAGGCCACGATCCCCAGCGCCAGAAAATAGAAGCTCACCGGATGGAACAGGCTCACGCTGTGGCCGAACAGGTGGAGCTCGGGCAGCGCGAAGCTGCCGAGACCGTCGCTGCCGCCGGTCACCGAGCGCCAGTTATGGGCGACGGTGAAGAGCATCATGCCGAAGCCCAGGGTGAGGATCGCGAAATAAATTTCGTCGAGCCGCACGCAGAACCAGCCGATCACGGCGGCGAGGAGCGCCGCGCCGATCACGGCCGCCGCTAGCGCGGCCCACAACGAAGCGGGGCCGTGGATCAGGGTCAGCACGGCGAAGTAGGCCCCGGCCCCGAAGAAGCCGGCCTGACCGAAGGACAGGAGCCCCGTGTAGCCGAAGAGCAGGTTGAAGCTCAGCGCGAAGAGGCTCATGGTGAGAATTTCGGTCAGGACGATGACCCCGTAGATGGAGAGGACAAACGGCGCGGCGACCAGCGCCGCCAGAACCAGGACGGCCGGGACGGCCTCTCCCCGGAGACGAGGCTTCATGTCAGGCCTCCGCCCCGAAAAGCCCGCGCGGACGGGTCAGGAGGATGACGGCCAGCAGGATGTAGGGCAGCGCCATCTGCACGTCCGGCAGGAGCGTCGTGCCGAAGGAGTTGAGCAGCCCGAGGATGAGGGCGCCGGCGAACGCGCCGGGGAAACTGCCCATGCCGCCGATCACCACCACGATGAAGCTTTCGATGATGATGCGCTCGCCCATGGCGGGGCCGACGCTCTGATGCGGGGCCGCCAGGGCGCCCCCCAGGGCGGCCAGCCAGGCGCCGAAGCCGAAGACGGCCGTGAACACCGCCGGCACGCGCACACCCACGATCTCGGCCATCTGCCGGTCCATGGCGGCCGCCCGCAGGACCTTGCCCCAGCGGGTGTAGGCGAAGAAGGCCCACAGGGCGATGCCGACCAGCGGACCGAGAACCACTATAAACAGGCGGTACACCGGATAGCTCTGCGAAAAAAACGGGATCGCCCCGGAGAGGATCGGCGGCGGGTTGACCACGTGATAGGCCGCCCCCCAGACGAGCCGCACGCCGTCGTCCAGGAACAGCATGACGCCGAAGGTGAGCAGGAGCTGAAAGCTGACGTCCCGGCCGTAGAGCGGCCGCAGCAGAAAGCGCTCCAACAGGACCGAAAGGCCGGCGACGATGGGCGGGCCCAGCAGGAGCCCCACCCAGAAGGAGCCCACCCAGCGCATGAACTGCATGCTGAGGTAGGCTCCCAGCATAAACAGCGAGCCGTGGGCGAAATTGAGAACGCCCATGACGCCGAAGATGGTGGTCAGCCCCATGGAGATCAGAAACAACAGCATCCCCCAGGACAGGCCGTTCAAAAGGTTGGCGAGCAGGCCCTCCACGCGGCTACTTCAGCTTGCAGCCGGTTTCCTCCACCGGCGGAGTGATGTCTTTGCCGGCAAAGGACTTGATCGGCTTCAGGATGCGGATGGGCATCTTGGGATCGGCGGCGGTCCTGCCCCACACCCCGTCGGTCACCGCCTGGTGGTCTTCGGGGCGGATCGTGATCCGGCCGACCGGCAGCTCGATGGAAAGGCCTTCCAGGGCGGCGACGATCTTCTCCTTGTCCACGGACTTTGCCTTGGCCGCGGCGGCGGCGTAGGTTTTCACAGCGCCGTAGGCCCCGTGAGCATTGTAGGACGGATAGACGTTGAAGCGCTTGAGGTAAGCGTCCACGAAAGCCTGGTTGAGCGGTGTATCGTTGGCCTGGAACCAGTAGCGCGTGCCCACCCAGATCCCCTCGGGCATCTTTTCTTTCAGCGCGTACAGGACCTCCGTGGCCGCTCCCAACGTCATCAGGATTTCGCGCTTGCCGTCGAAGAACCCCATGTCTCTGGCCTGGCGCACAAAGTCGATCAGGTTGCCGCCCCACAGGGAGATCAGCACCCCGTCGGCCTTGGAGTTCATGATCTTGGTGACATAGGCGGAAAAGTCGGTGGTGGCGGCCGGCGAGAACGCCACCTCCGCCGCCGGGAGGAAGGCCGCCTCGGGTTTCTTCTTGGCCAGATACTTCTGGAAGTACTCCCAGGACTGGTGCCCGAAAGAATAATCGGGTCCGGCGGTGGTCCAGGTCTTGGCCTTCATCTCTGCCGCAATCGTCGCGGCCATGGCGATGTTCTGGTTAATGTTGAGCGAGACGCGGAAGGTGTAGCGGTTGCAGTTGGTGCCGGTGACGTCGGGCGTCGCCGCGTGGGTGATGATCAACGGCGTCTTCAGCTCCTTCATGACCGGTGCGACCGCGGATGCGACCCCGCTCGAGTCCAGTCCCATGACCACGTCGACCCCGTTTTCATACACCAGCTTGCGGATTACCCGGATGCCGACGTCCGGTTTGCCGGTGCTGTCCTCGAAAAAGGCTTCCACGTTGCTGCCGTTAACGCCGCCGGCTTGGTTGATCTCATCGATCGCCAACTCCGCCCCCTGCTTGGCGAACTGCCCATAGGTGGCGAAAGGCCCGGACATGATGTAGACGAAGCCGATCTTAACCGGTTTGTCGGCCGCGATTCCCGCTGCGGCGAGCATCAATGTGAATCCGGTGAGCAACAAACCAACGAGTCCCTTTTTCCTCATAATCACCTCCCAAACCCCCATAGATAAAATTTTGAGCCTCATCCAGCCCTCTCGATTATCTCTTGACCGCCATGGCGGCTTCCA
>Ga0114938_1002418_pt1 | contig 11799 bp, 12 predicted proteins | sample AshMeaBigSpring_FD_88675 | JGI IMG/M metagenome (GOLD analysis project Ga0114938, IMG submission 88675) | Groundwater microbial communities from Big Spring, Nevada to study Microbial Dark Matter (Phase II) - Ash Meadows Big Spring | ecosystem: Environmental > Aquatic > Deep subsurface >...
TCGCTGTCCCCGAGCGCACCCTTCGCGCCCTCGGCGACCCCGAGCGGCTGCCAGGCCTGGACGTGGTCGAGCTCGGCTGCGGCACCGCCTACCTGTCGGCGTGGCTGGGCCGACGCGGGGCCCGTCCGGTCGCGGTCGACCTCACCCCCGCCCAGCTCGCCACGGCCCGTCGCTGCCAGCAGGCGACCGGCCCGGCGTTCCCGCTCGTGCAGGCCGACGCCGCCGCCGTGCCGCTGGCCGACGGCTGCGCCGACCTGGTGCTCAGCGAGCACGGCGCCAGCGTGTGGTGCGACCCCCAGCGTTGGCTGGCCGAGGCCGCGCGGCTGCTGCGTCCCGGCGGTCGACTGGCCTTCCTCACCACCAGCGTGCTGGCCGGGCTCACGGTTCCCGAGGACGAGGGGTTCGCGCAGGACCGGCTGCTGCGGCCCCAGCGCGGGCCGTCCCGGGTGCAGTGGCCGACCGGGGGCGTGGAGTACCACCCGAGCCACGGCGAGTGGGTGCGGCTGCTGCGGGACCACGGGTTCACGGTGGAGGCGCTGCACGAGCTGTACGCGCCCGAGGACGCGCGAACGCCGGAGTACTACGTGATCGCGACGGCGCAGTGGGCCAAGCGCTGGCCGGTGGAGGACCTCTGGGTGGCCACGCGCAGCCTCACGACGGCGTGAGTTCGGCCTGGTCGTCGGGCTCGCTCCCGATCGGCTCACTCTCGGGGGGTCGCGGAGCGAACAACACGGCGAGGGCGAAGGCCGCGTAGAGCAGCAGCACGATCCCGATCTGGCCCCAGCTGCGCCCCGGGATCACCGCCAGCAGCAGCAGCGCGACGACCGCTCCGGCGACCAGGAAGGCCGTCCGGTGCCGCGCCGCCAGGCTGGGTGCCTGCCCGGCCATCGACCGGCTCGCCTGCGCCGCGCGCGAGTCACCGGTAATGAACAGCAGCAGCGCGGCGAGCACCCCGACCACGACGACCACCACGATGCCGGTCCGCAACGACGAGAACACGATCTCGAAGCTGTCGCTGACCGCGCCGCTCAGGCCCTGCTCGGCCACCGACGAGACCACGCTGCTCTTCAGCGGCTGGACGGCCAGCGAGGCCAGCAGCATCGCCAGAGCCGTGCCCACCAGGATGCCCAGGAGGGTGCGTAGCCGCCGGATCGAGACGGCAACCGCCAACCCGATGAGGGCCAGCGCCGCGATCGGCGCGAGGATCGCCGACCAGCGGGCGATCTGGTAGACCTGCTGCGCGGCCGCCAGGTTCTGCGACTCGAACAGAGTGACCTGGCCGAAGTCCGCCGGGAGGTCGACCCCGAGCCGGTCCTCCAGGGCGGCCACCGCCGCGTCGACGTTCTCGGGCGTCACCTGGGGCGCGGGGATGTCGCGGTCGAGAACACCGGACAGGAAGTCCGAGCCCTGGGTGATGACCTCGTTGACCACGGGCGTGAGGTCGAGCACCACGGTCCCGCCCTCGTTGCTGATCACCTCGGTGTCCTGGCCGGACAGGATGCCGATGGTCACCTGGTGGCCCGCAGCGAGCCCGACCTCGAAAGCCTGCTGCACCTGCGGCGTCTGCGCCAGCGTCGTCACTCCCTGCGCCAGCAGGTTCGTGGCGGCCGCCGTGATGGGCCCGGCCGCGACCGACAGCTCCGGCGGCAGCTGCTCGGCCAGCACGTCCTGCAGGCCGATGGCCTCGACGAGCTCGGTTGCCGCGGTGGTCCCGATCGCCTCGGCGACCGCAGGTTCCTCGATCACCGCTCCCACCCGCTGGACGAACAGGTCGGTGTTGTTCAGCGTCCGAAACGTCCACACCGTGAGCAGCGCCAAGGTCGTGGCGATGACGGCGAGCACCGCGAGCACCCAGGACGTGATCTGGCGGCGCCGGCGACGCTTGGCCACCGTCTCCGCCGACACCTGGGCACGCAGGGTCGCGACCTCGGCGCGCAGCGCATCGACCTCGGCCGGCTCGGACATGCGACCTCCTGACGCTCGGTGCTCAGCCGAGCAGCTTGGCCTTCTGGGCTTGGAACTCGGCCTCGGTCAGCACCCCGGCGTCACGCAGCTCGCCGAGCTGCTTGAGCTGGTCGAGCACCGACTCCATCCCGACCGCGGCCGGCGCGGGCGGCTCGGGGGCCGCGTACTGCTGGGGCGGCGGCGCGTACTGCTGCGCCTGCTGCTGCTGCTCGTAGTCCTGCTGGGACCACTTCTGGGCCTGCCGCCGCGACACGCGGTTGGACACCGCCGTCGCCGTGCCGGCCACCACTGCCGTGCGGGCCACCCCGCGGATGAGTCCTGGCATCGTGCTCGCCTCCTGCTCTGGTCTTGTCGTGTCCCGTTCAGGCCTGCTCGGCGGCCTCGAGCTCGTCCAGCACCGCCAGCACCGCCTGGACCGGGATCCGTTCGCTGGCCACCAGCTGTCCGCCGGCCTCGCGCAGGGCCGTCGCGAAGGGCGCGGCCCAAGTGTTCTCGTACAGCAAGATCCCGGCGACCCGGCCGGGAAGGACCGCCTCGGCGGCCGCCAGCACGTCCTCGTCGTCGAGCAGGCCCGACGACACCCCGTCGTAGACGCTCATGTCCACGTCCCCGGCCACCGCAAGGTCGCCCGGCTCCAGGCGGGTCACGGTGCCGTCCTCGGCCTTGCGGAACAGCACCAGGTCGTACACCGTCACCAGACGGCGTTGCACCAGGTCCTCCAGCAGCGGGAACGCCTTGCCGGTGAACTTGTCGCCCGGGAACTCGACCACCAAGTAGTCGATAGGACCGAGGCCCTCGATCTCGTCACTCATCCAGCCCTCCTGGGCACCTCGTGCGGCCACCGGCCGCGGTCCTGGCTGCTGACCCTACGTTGCGTGGCACTGGCTGTGGCGCCTCCCTCGTCTCGTCCGGTCGTCTCCGGTGTGCAGTCAGGACGCGTCCACCAACCCGGTGGACGCGCAGGCAGGCGCCTGCTCGAAAGCGGCCCTGACGGCTTGGCCACCGGCGTCCGCCACCTGCTCGACGTCCTCGGCGAAGGCGGACAGGCCAGCCTGAACGGCGACAAAGGCGGTTGTCACCTCGGCGACACCGGACACCAGATCAGCCGCCCCCGCACTCTCGGAGAGGGACTGCACGCTCGTGGCCAGCTCGTCCACCGCCACCTGCAGATCTTCCCGGCTTCCCTCCAGGTCGTCTCTCGCGGCGAGCAGGTCCGGGTCGTCGGGCCCGGCAGGCACGGCAGCCAGGGCCTCGGCCAGGGCTGTCGTGTCGTCGGTCACCGCCTGCACCTGATCGACCAGCTGGTCCCGCAGCTGCGTGAGCGCGTCCCCTTCCCCGGTGATGTCGACCTGCAGGCTGGTGCCGAGGGCGTCGACGGACGAGCGCAGGTCGTCGGCGGCGACGCACACGCTGTCGGCCCAGGCAACAGCGTCACCGGCGGAGTCGGTAGCTGCCTCGCCGGCTGGCGGCGTGGTCGTCTCGGGCGCCCCGGTGTCGTCCCCGCCGCAGCCGGCGGCCACGACCGCCAGTGCGGCCAGGCAGGTCAGGCCCGCCCGGACTCGTGCCTTCATCTGCCTGCCCACCTTGTCTCGAGCTCGCGTTCGGGGAGCCTACGGGTCGAGGTCGGCCGCGGCAGCGGGTTCAGCCGCGACGGCACCACAAGCCCGGTCAGAAGCGGCGGTCCCGCCGGTCGCGGCGGTCGTCCCGACGGTCCTCGCGCCGGTCGTGGCGGCGGTCGACGCCGTGGGCGACGACCGCCGCCGTCCCCACGACGGCGGCCGTCCGGGCGACGGGGGCACCGACGACGCCGCGCCTGGCGGCGCGGGCAGGCCTCAGCGGCATGGTTGCGTCCTCTCTTCTCAGTCGGTCTGGTCGGAGGCCTCGGCGGCCATCTCGGCCTCGATCGAGGCCAGCAGGGCCTGAATGGGGATGCGGCCGGTGGCGACGAGCTGACCGCCGGCCCGCCGGGCGGCGGAGGCGAACGGCCCCGCCCACAGGTTCTCCCACACCAGGACACCCGCGATCGTGCCCGGCTCCATGGCGGCCGCCAGGTGGGCGACGTCCTCGGCGGCGAGGATCTCGGCGACCTGCGACTCCAGGAAGGTGAGGTCGTCGACGTTGTCGAGGTCGTCGATCTCGAAGCCCTCGATGGACCCGTCCTCGGCCTTCTCGATCATCACCAGGTCGAGCACCCGGATGATGCCGGCCTCCTGCAGGCGCGCGAGCTCGGCAGCCATCTCACCGGTGAAGGCGGAACGGTCGGGCGGGAACTCCAGCACCAGGTAGTCCACCGGTCCCATCTCGTCCAGGGCGGGCTCGGTCATGAGGTTCTCCTTCGTTGTTGGCGGGTCGGGGTCAGGCCAGCGCCTTGGCCTTCATCTGCTCGAACTCCTGCTGGGTGATCGTGCCGGCATCGAGCAGCTGCTTGGCGTGGGCGACCTGCTCGGGCGGGCTGGCCGACGCACCGGCCACCGACTGGATGTAGGCGGCCTGCGCCGCCTGGTACTGCTGCGCCTGCCTCGCCGAGCGCTCGGCCATGCCGCGGCCGCGGGCGACCAGGTAGACGAGCACGCCCAGGGCCGGCAGGACGATGATGAGGATGATCCACGCCGCCTTCCCCCAGCCACCGAGGTCGTGGTCGCGGAACAGGTCGGCGAAGACGTAGAAGAGCACCATCAGCCAGGCAAAGAAGAAGAACCAGGCCAGCAGAACCCAGAACCAGTCCAGGAAGGAGTCCACGTCCGAGTCCTTTCGGTCGTGATCGGCCGACAGCCTAACGATGCGCCCTGCCGCGTTCCCCCACATCACCCTGGAGGGGTGAAAGGGCATGCGTCCGCGGCCGCGTCAGCGCCGGGGTCGGCGCACCAGTCGCCACAGGAACACGACGACGAGGACCGCGGCGACGGCCAGCGAGGCGAAGTAGCCGATCTCACTGGCGACCCGCAGCCGCTCGTCGGCGGCGTCGGCGAACACCTGGGAGGCGATGGCCGAGCCGACCAGCGCCCCGGCCACCAGCAGGGCCACCACCACCATCGACGCGATCCCGCGCAGGTCGTCGGTCTGCTGGCGCAGCGAGGTGGTGTCCAGGTAGACGGTGAGCTTGCCCTTCTTCAGCTGGTTCTGCCACGACAGCAGGCCGCGCAGGTACTCCGGCGCGGCCTGGATGCCTTCGGAGAGCAGCCGGCTGCCCTCGCGCTTGGCCAGGTCGGTGACCATGTCACCGGCAAGCGCCTCCTGGCCCAGCTCGGTCGCCGCGTCCAGCGCAGCCGCGGTGAAGGTGCGGTCGGCCGGTGCCAGCGGAGTGAAGAACGCCGAGGCCTGCATCATCGACTTCAGCGCCAGGGTGAGCTGCGGGTCCAGCCGGTAGCCGTTGTCGCGCAGCACCGAGAAGCCGGAGTTGAGCACCGCCTTGATGTCGGTGGTGCCGCTGCCGAGGTAGCGCGCCATCCGCCGCTCGAAGTCCTTGTCGAAGGCCTTGTCGTCCACGCCGCCCCGGAACGGCACCGACAGGCTGCGCAACTGCCGCCCCATCGCCGGCACGTCACCGCTGACGAACGTCCACAGCAGCACGCCGAGGTTGGCCCGCTGGGCCAGCGTGATCTGCCCGACCATGCCGGAGTCGAGGAAGGTGACCACGCCGGTCTCCAGGTCCACCAGCAGGTTGCCGGGGTGAGGGTCGGCGTGGAAGAAGCCGTCGATGATGAGCATCTTGATGGCTGCGCGCAGGGCCGAGTCGCCGATCGCCGCCAGGTCCAGGCCCGCGGCCCGCATCGCCTCGACGTTGCTGATCTTCACCCCGCTGATGAACTCCTGGGTGAGCACCCGCTTGCTTGACAGGGAGCGCTCGATCGTCGGGATGTGCACGCCCGGGATGCCGGCCAGGTTCTCGGCCAGCCGGGTCATGTTGTAGGCCTCGCCGTAGTAGTCCAGCTCGTCGACCAGGGTCGAGCCGAACTCCGTCAGCATCGACTGCAAGCCGATCTCGCGGGCGTAGGAGCTGCGCCGCTCCGCGTACGTCCCCATCACCTTGATGACGCCCAGGTCCGCCCGCACCTGGCGGTCCAGGCGGGGCCGCTGCACCTTGACGACCACGTCGCGGCCGTCGTGCAGCGTGGCCCGGTACACCTGGCCCAGCGACGCGGCCGCCAGCGGCTCGCGCGCGAACGAGGCGTACAGCTCCTCCGGCGGCGCGCCCAGCTCGTCGATCACCACCTGCCGGGCCACGTCGTAGGGCACCGGCGGCACCTCGTTCTGCAGCTTGTCCAGCTCGTAGCGCCAGTCGTCAGGCAGCGTGCTGGCCTGGCTCGACACGATCTGGCCCAGCTTGACGTAGGTCGGACCCAGCCCCTCGAGCAAGATCCGGGTGCGCTCGGCCGCCGACAGCCTCGGCGGAACCTCGTCGAGCCGGTAGATCCAGCGCTGCAGCCGCCGGCGGGGCCGGCCGAGCATCGTCCGGTCGACGAGGGAGTCGCCGAGGAAGTGCAGCGCCGTCCCATAGATCTGCTGCAGCCGCCGGTTCTCGTTGAACGTCTCCAGCCCGCCGGCCATCGCTCAGCTCCTCGCCCGGGTGTCGAGCACCGGAGGAGTGGCCCCCACGATGGTCTCCAGCAGCAGCCCCAGCACCCCCACGACCAGACCCCCGAGCAGCAGCTGCCACAGCCGGTCGTAGACGATGAGCTGGTCGAGCAGCTGGGCGAGCACGAAGAGCACGGCGGCGTTGATCACGATGACGACCAACCCGTACGTCGCCACCAGGAATCTCAGCGCCAGGAACTCCAGCAGCGGCTTGAGCACCGCCACCAGCAGTGCGTAGGTGAGCGCGAGCACTCCACCTGCCCCGAGCCTCCAGCTCGAGACCCCCAGCCCTGGGACGATCAGGACGGTCAGGATGATCGCGACACCGGCGGCCAGCACCCGCACCAGGAACAGTCGCCAGTTGAACGCCGTGCGCCTCACCCAGTTCCGGCGGGCGACCGCCGCTGGCACACCTGCCGGGGCGACATCCGCCACGGCAGACGCGGCCGACGCAGTAGGAGCCGACCGCGTCCCGGCGACGTCCTCGTTCACCGCGGCAGCGCTGTCCTGAGCTTCGGCCACGCCCTCATCCTGCCAACAGCCCTCGAGTCGGGTGACCGTTCCCCGCGGTCACGCGGCGGTGATGTCGCGCCCGTGCGCCGTCAGCGCCCAGATCACGAAGATGTCCGCGACGATGATGAGCACGGCCCAGATCGGGTACCACGGCAACCAGGCGAAGGCCGCCACGGCGCTCACCACGGCCAGGATCACCCCGATGGTCCGCGCCCACACGGCGCCGGTGAACAGGGCCAGCCCGGCCAGCAGGATCACCACGCCCAGGACGAGGTGGACCCAGCCCCAGGTCGTGACGTCGAACTTGAACACGTACTCGGCCCCGACCACGTAGAACTCGTCGTTGAGGATCGCGACCAGCCCGGCGATGGCCTGGAATATGCCACCCAGCACCATCATCGCCGCGGCGAAGATGGTCCACCCGACCGCAGCCCCGCTGTGCTCGGTCATCTGCTTCGACACGACCCGCACCTCCCGTTCGTACTCAGGCCCCGGCGGGGCCATCCACCTTCACTGTGGCCCGCCGACGTCGTCGCGTCATCACCCCGACGGCAGGATTCCCGGTGCCAGCGGTGGTCCGTATCGTTGCATGATCCCGCGCATCTTCGGCCGTTCGTACGCGATCGAGGCCGACCTGGTGGTGCCCGACGGTGGGGCGGAGGGCGTCATCGTGGCCAACGCCGACTTCATCGGCGGGTTCGGGCTCTGGGTCGACGGAGACGGGCTGCTGCGGCACACCTACTCACTTCTCGGGGTCGAGACCTACTCGCAGGTCGCGTCGCAGCCGCTGCCGTTCGGAGACGTGCGGGTGCGGATGCTGGTCGAGTCCGACCAGCCGACTCCCGGCAGCGGCGGCACCGTCACCCTCTTCGTGAACGAGGAGGCAGTGGGTAACGGGACGATGCCGCGCACGGTCCCGATCGCGTTCACGTCCTACGTCGGCATGGACATCGGTCGCGACAACGGCCTCGTGGTCGACCGGGCCTACGAGCAGCAGGCGCCCTACGCCTTCACCGGCACGGTCAAGCAGGTGGTCTTCGACCTGCACCCGCTGACCCACGAGCAGGAGAAGGGCCTGCACGAGCACCACCTGAGCCACACCGTCGGCCAGGGCGCGTCGGGCTGAGCACGCACGGGACGCCGGCCTCGGACGCCCTGGGCGTCAACCCACCGGTGGCACGGTGCGGATCGGTCAGCGTGGGGGCAGCAGGCCGCGCTCGCGGGCCTTCTCGATCGCTTCGCTGCGGGTGTGCGCCCCGAGCTTGCGGTACGCCGACAGCGCCTGCGTCTTCACCGTGTGCCGGGAGACGTAGAGCTCGGACGCGATCTCGGGGAACGACAGGTGGGTCGGAAGGTACTGCAGCACCCGCACCTCCGCGGTGGTGAGCGTCGCGCCGTGGGCCCTTTGCGAGCCCGCCGCCGACAGTCGCTCCCGCACCTGCCGGAGCATGTCGTCGAGGACGGGCGAGCGCGTCGCCGGCCCGACCAGGCGCTCGGCCTCCGCCACCAGGCCCTGGGCCCGAGCGACGTCGCCCAGTCCCAGCGACACGCTCGCCAGCGTCAACCGGCCCTGTACGGCATGCCATGGAGCCACCGGTCGCATCAGGGCTGTGAGCCGCAGGGCTCGGGCCGCCTCGGCGCGCGCCTGCGTCACCCGGCCCTCCAGCAGGTAGGCGTATGCCAGCGTGGTGGAGATCGGGGCCGACGTAGCCGCCACGTCGAAGCGACCCCGGTCCATGAGGGCCCGCGCCCGCATGATCGCCTCCACGGCCCGAGCCCGGTCCCCGGCGAGCAGGGCGAGGTCGGCCGTCGCGGCCAGGCAGTGGGCGGTCATGAGCGGCATCTCCAGCGCCTCGCACAGCACTCGGCCCTGCTCGATGGTCTCGCAAGCGCCGTGCTGGTCGCCGAGCAGACCGAGCGCGATGCCCTGCAGCAGATGGGCGATGGTCACCCATACCGTCCCCCGCCTGGAGTCGAGGAACCGCCCGGCGACCTGGGCGATGGCCTCGATCCCCGCCGCCCCGACGGTGGCGTCCAGCAGGGAGACCTCGAGCAGGAAGTCCGGGTCGCGAGCAGCCGCCGACGCGTGGGCCGCGAGGCGCATCCGCTCCATCCGCACCATGTCGCCCTTGTGGCTGGCCACCCACGCCGCAGCCAGGGCCAGCCGCGGCACCCGCTCCAGTCGGGCGTCGTCGATGCCCTCCAGCCACCTGTGCAGCACGGCTGCCTCCGCGCGACCGAGGAGCACGCCACCGTTCTCCCAGACCACCTCGCCAAGGGCCGCGTCGTCGGCGGCGGCCCGCAGGTGGAAGACGGCCGCGTCCAGATCACCGGCCCGCTCGGCCACCCGTGCGGCGGCCCGGTGCGCCCCACGCCATCCGCCCGGGTCGGCAGCCCGCAGCTCCTCGGCGAGGAAGGCGGCGAGCAGGGGGTGCAGCCGGAACCTCTCGGCGTTGACGTCCAGCGGTGCAACCAGGTGCGTGGCGGCCGCGAGTTGCCGCAGCCGAGCCAGTGACCCCGGCGAACCGGTCACGGCGTCGCAGGTCGGCCCGTCCATCTCGGTGAGCACCGACGAGCGCAGCAACAGGCGCGCGTCGTCGGCGCCCAGCGGCTCGAGCACCTCGATGCGCAGGTAGTCGGCCAGTGCTTGCGTGGTCGCCAGCCGCGCGCCCGTCCGAGCCCACCGGCCGGCCTGCAGCGCGGACGCGAGCAGCGGCAGGGCGATGGGCCACCCGCCCGTCTGCTCGAGCAGGTCCAGGACCACCGCCTGGTCCAGGCGCAGTCCCAGCGACCGAAGGATCTGGTCACCCTCGACCGCGTCGAGAGCCAGCAGCTCGGGCCCGACGACCGCCAGCTCGCCCGACGACCTGAGCCTGCGCAGGGACGGCGGCGCCTGGCTCCGGGCTGCAAGCACGAGCTGGCAGCCGGTCGGCAGCGACGTGGCGATCGACCCTGCCAGGCCGTCCCACAGCGGCCCCTGCAGGGCGCCCGCCTCGTCCACCACCACGAGGAACGGCCGCGACGCCGACGCCACCGCCTGCTCCACCACCGGCAGCAACCCGAGGTGCCAGGACACCGGGTCGAGGGCAGGTGGCAGCGTCACCGGCTCGTCGATGACACCCACCCGACACAAGCCGTCCACCAGCTCGCCGGCGAGCCAGGTGGCATCCGGGGCCTTCGGCCGCACGGTGATCCACACCAGGGGACGGGCGTCCCGCTCGGCCCACTGCCCGAGCACCGTCGTCTTGCCGAACCCGCCCGGAGCCTCCACGCTGACGACCGGCACGTCACGGTGGGCGTCGAGCAGGTCCAGGAGGCGGGTGCGCAGCACGTCGGCCACCCGCCGGCGCGACCCAGGAGGCGTGCGCGGCGCCTCCGGTCGCAGCGCAGGGCTGGTCACGGTGAGGGAATGTAACCCCCAGCGACGGCGACGGCGACGGTGGAAGGTTGTGGCTGCTATAGCCTCCACAACCTTCCATCGACAGCGAGAAGCACCGCTGCAACCTTCCGACGATCGAGCCGCGGCGCCGCGGACCTCCACCGATCTCGCCCTACAGCCACAACCTTCCAACGATCAGGCCGCCGCCCTGCAACCCCCCGCCCAGGGCGCCCCTCACGCCCCCGGTGCCCATGATTCCAGCGACGGTCCCCTGCCCTCACGCCGGCGACGTCGTGTGCCGGTCAGCACTCGTTGCCGCCCGCCGTGCCGATCTGGTTGACTGCCCACATGCGTCTCGCGCCCACCGCCGAGCCCGTCCGGGCCGACCTGGTCGCGCTGCAGGCCTGCTGCTGTTGTCGCTGAGGGTTGCCGACCCGTGGGTCAGCCCGCACCGCCCCAGCAGAACCGGCCCCTCTTATGTCCGCACCGACCGATCCACCCACCGTCGCCGTCGTGCCCGCCCATCCCGGCTACCAGGCCAGCGTCACCGGTCTGACCGTGCGCCGGCTCGCCGAGCGCGCCAGCCGAGTGTGCTCGTGACGGCCACCGGGGGGAGGGGCGAGGCGCCGCTGCGGCGGCGGGACCGAGGCGGCCCGCCGCGGCCGCGGTGGCAGACGTCCCGTTCAGCGACTACGACGGGCGGGAATGGCTCACGCGGCGCGCTGGTTGCGACGTGCTCAGGACCGTTCTCGCCGATGCCTCCGACCTCCACCCTCCCCCCACCCGAGAGGACCCGCCACCATGCGTATCGCTGACGACGTCACCCAGCTCATCGGCAACACCCCATTGGTGCGCCTGAACCGGCTCGCCGAGGGCGTGGACGCCGAGGTGGTCGCCAAGCTCGAGTTCTTCAACCCGGCCCACAGTGTCAAGGACCGTATCGGCGTCTCGATGATCGACGCGGCGCAGGAGGCGGGTCTGATCGGCCCGGACACCGTGGTCGTCGAGCCGACCAGCGGCAACACCGGCATCGCGCTGGCGATGGTCTGTGCCGCACGTGGCATCCCGATCATCCTCACGATGCCCGAGACCATGAGCATCGAGCGGCGGATGCTGCTGCGGGCCTACGGCGCCGAGCTTGTGCTCACCCCCGGCCCGGAGGGTATGGGCGGGGCGATCGCGAAGGCCGAGGAGATCGCCAAGTCCGACCCGGCGAAGTACTTCGTGCCCCAGCAGTTCGCCAACCCGGCCAACCCGGAGATCCACCGCCGCACCACCGCGGAGGAGATCTGGGCCGACACCGATGGCCGGGTGGACGTGGTGGTGTCCGGCGTGGGCACCGGCGGGACGATCACCGGGGTCGGCCA
>Ga0114938_1002421_pt1 | contig 11793 bp, 12 predicted proteins | sample AshMeaBigSpring_FD_88675 | JGI IMG/M metagenome (GOLD analysis project Ga0114938, IMG submission 88675) | Groundwater microbial communities from Big Spring, Nevada to study Microbial Dark Matter (Phase II) - Ash Meadows Big Spring | ecosystem: Environmental > Aquatic > Deep subsurface >...
CAGGCCAACGGCAAGGCGCTCGGCCTCAACGACTATGCCGGCTTCGTCAAAATCGTCACCGAGGCGAAGTATGGCGAAATCCTCGGCGCGCACCTCGTCGGGCCGGAGGTGACCGAGCTGCTGCCCGAGTTCACCCTGGCCCATAACATGGAATTGACTATCGAGGAGATCGCCCGCAACGTGCACGCGCACCCCTCCCTCTCCGAAGCCATCATGGAAGCCGCGCACGGTTTGGTGGGTGGATACATCCACACCTGAAAGGCGGGAAACGAGGGCAACGGAGGAACTGAGGGAAACCGCGGCGCGCAGTTTCCGTCAGTTCCTTTTGTTTCCGTCGCCTCCCCTGACCCATGACCTTCCGCTTCTCCACCTCGATCCCCGTGCGTTACGCCGACCTCGACGCGCAGGGGCATATGAACAACGCCACCTATTTCACCTTCATGGAGCAGGCGCGCTTCGATTACTTCACGGCCCTGGGGTTATGGACTCCGGGCAGCGACTTCATGGCGCTCGGCACCATCCTGGCCGAGACAAGCTGCACGTTCAAGAAACCGGTGCTGCTCGGCCAGACGGTGACGGTGTGGCTGCGGGTGGCGCGCCTCGGGCACAAGAGCTTCACCTTCGACTATCGGCTGACGGTGGGCGAGGCGGAAGTGGCGACGGGCCGCAGCGTGCAGGTGGCCTACGATTACGCCGCGCAACGCTCCGTCGCGCTGCCGGAGGCGTGGCGCGAGCGGTTCACGGCCTTCGATGGCCTCGACGCCGCTGAGGCGGCTGAATGATGGCGGCGGCCTCATCACGCCGGGGCGCTGCCCGCCCGCGCGCTGAGGCCGTTTTGAGTCTGCTACAATCCGCGCCGATGTTGCCCCAGGATTACCATATGCATACGCTGTTCTCACCGGACAGCAAAGCGCCGATGGAGGTGATGTGCCGCGCGGCGCTCGCCAGTGGCATCCGCGAGATCGGCTTCAGCGAGCACTACGATCTGCATCCCCTCGAGGGCACGCGCGATTGGTTCCGGCCCGAACCGTGGTTCGCCGAACTGCGCCGCTGCCGGCAAGTCTTCGACGAGCGGCTCGTCATCCGCGCCGGCGTCGAGATCGGCGAGCCGCATCTGTTCGCCGACGAGGCCCGTGCGCTGCTGTCGGCCTATCCGTTCGATTATGCCCTCGGCTCGCTGCACTGGATCGGCTCGAAGCTGATCTTCGACCCCGACTACTTCGACCGCCCGGCCGATGAAGCCTTTCGCGAATTCTTTGTCGAACTGGAGCACATGACGAGCGTCGGCGGCTTCGACATCCTCAGCCACTTCGATGTGCCGGTGCGGATCGGCTTCGGTGTGTACGGTGAGTACGACCCGGCCCGTTACGAGGACGTCATCCGCCCGGCGTTGCGCAATTGCCTCGCGCATGGCATTGCGCTGGATGTGAACGCGGCGGCGTTGCGCGGCAAAGCGCGGGTGCTCACGCCCGGTGTTGAGATTCTGCGCTGGTATCGGGAGATGGGCGGCGAGCGCGTCACCCTTGGCTCGGACGCGCACCGGCCCGACCACGTCGGCGCGCACCTCGACGAAGCCCTGGCTGCCATCCGTCAGGCGGGCCTCACCCACCTCACATACTTCGAGCAACGCCGCGCGCAACTCCGAAAGATCGAGTGACGGGGCAACGTCGCTCATCACCCGGCCCCGTCACCCATGCTCCCATCACACCAACGCCCCGTCGGCCTCGCCACGCTCGTCGCCGTGAGCGTGGCCGTTGTCGTGGCGCTGGCGCTCAGTTGGCCCGGCCGGCCTTTGCCGATGTGGGCCAGCGCGGCGCTGTCGCTCGGGCTGGGCGCGCCGCTCTTCATCGCCACCGTGCTCGAGTTCCGGCGGCAGCGGCCCATCTGGCAACAGCTCGTGCCCGAGGGGCTGGCGCTGCTCGGCGCGGCGGCGCCGTTGCTCAACGGCTACGCGGTGCTCATCAGCCTCGTATTGCTGAAGGTCCTGCCGCGCCTCGGGCCTAATCCCCCGCCCACCGATGACGCGGTCTTTCGCGCGCCGAACGATTGGATCACAGTGTTGTTACTCGCCGTCGTGGGCTTCTCGACCTGGGAGATCTGGCTGCGGCGCGGCGGCTGGGGACGGATGGCCGAGCGGTTGACCGTCTCGACGCGGCGGCTGACGCTGCTGCTGGCCCTGTGCGCGGTCGTGCTGCTGGCATGGCCATTGGCGAACTTCACCGGCGCGCTGCTCTTGTCGGGGGCCGCGCTGCTCTGGCCGTGGATCGAGCCGCGCCGGTTGCCGGCGGGCCGCGCCGTCAACGCCATGCTGGTGCTCGGCGGCGCGTTGCCCTTCGCCGGCGCGGCCGTGGCGCTCGGCCTCGAGGTCGGGTCGTTCTGGTGGTGGTTCGGGCTGATGGCCGCGGCGTACGGCGTGTATTCGCTGTCGCTGACGCTGGCCTTCATCGTGGCCGTTGCCATCGGCGCGCGTTTCGTTCGCATGGGCGTCTTCCCTCCGGCTGACTCTTTATCACGCTCATAAGCAATTACAGTGGAATATCCCCGTCTTCATGAGTCGAATTGAGATAAAATTCCGCCTGTTCATTCCATTGAGGAGGAGCGCAACCCATGGCCGCGACAACGTCCCCAATCTCGAAATTCATCGAAGGCCTGCGTTACAACGGGCGCGAGGGACACTGGGCCTACATCCTGCACCGTGTCTCGGGCCTGGCGATTTTGCTCTTCGTCGCCATTCACGTCGTCGATACCTCGTGGGTGTACTTCTGGCCGGAGGGCTACGGGCATGCGATTGATCTGTATCGCAGCGTGCCGTTCCTCCTCAGCGAGTACGCGCTGATGGCCGCCATCGTCTATCACGCCATCAACGGCCTCAACATCATCCTCAAAGACACCTTCCCGAACTGGTGGAACAAACACCTGCAGGTCAACTCGTTCTGGAAGATCATCGCGCTCTCGGTGCTCTGCTGGTTGCCGGCGGCCTACTACATCTCGCGCAATCTGTACACCTACTACCTTTGCGCGAACTGCGGCCCGAGCGAACCGCCGGTGCCCTTCCCCGGCCTGAGCATCACCTACCTCATCGTGCCGGCGGTCTTCATCGTCCTCACCGGGGTGCTGGCCTACGGCGGCACGTTCGATCAGGCGCTGACGGCCAAAGCGCCGCGCTACGTGGCCGGGCCGGGGCGGAACCTCGAAACGTGGAGCTGGCTCTTCATGCGCTGGAGCGGCGGGCTGTTGATCCTGCTCATCTGGGCGCACGTGCTGGCCAACGCGCTGCTCACCGGCGCGCACCACATTGATCTGCAATATGTGGCCGACCGCTGGGCGCAGCCGCTCAACTGGGGCGCGACGTTCACCATCCTGTTCCTGGCCGTCATCCACGGCGCCAACGGCTTGCGCGCGGTGCTGGCCGATTACGTGCACGGGGCCGCGATCAACCGTTTCATCAACGTCGTGCTCGTCATCGCCTGTGTCGTGCTGGTCGCGCTCGGCGCGGTGGCGATGATCGGCGGCGTGCGGGGCGTCTGACTCCCCTCCCAGCGGGGGAGGGGTCGGGGGTGAGGGCGAACTCTCGGCAATGAATGATGTCTGACCTGACCCACGACCGCGAGCGATTGATTGCAGCCTTACGCGCGCGCGGCGTGGATTATCTGCTCTCGGATGGCGGTGACGCGGCGGCGCTGGCCGATGATGAACTGATTGCCAGCCTGGCCGGCCACGAAGACGCGCGGCTGCGCTCGGCCCTCATCGCGCTCTTCCTGTTGCATCCCGAACTGGCCGAGCGCGTGCCGGGTGTGCTGGCGACGTTGAGCCCCGCGGCGGCGAACGAGTTGCGCGCGCGGTATATGGCCGCCGTGTATCTGCAACGCTTCTGGCGCACCCGTTTGGAGATTTACGGTTTGACCCGTCCCGACCTGCTCGATTTGTTCTCGGCCCAACTCGGCCTGCCCGCGCCCGAGGTGATGTTCGGCAAGCCCGGCCTGCACGAACTGGCCGCCTGGCATCAGCAGCAACATCCCGTGGCGTACAACCGCCGCGTCGAGTACGAGCTGGTCATCGAGCATCTGGTGGCCGCGCTCAAAGCCAAAGACCGAAACCATGAGCCTGCGGCAATCGGTTGACTCGGAGCGCATCACCGAATTTCTGCGCCGGCTGGGCGAGGCGAGCCGGGTCAACGGCCGCATCTACCTCGTCGGCGGGGCGACGGTGGTGTTCGAGGGCTATCGCTCGCGCACGCTGGATATTGATTTGACGCTCGAGGCCTCGCCGCAGGATGAAGACCAGCTGCTGCGGGTGCTGCGCGAATTGAAGGACGAGTATTCGATCAACATCGAGCTGGTCTCGCCGGGCGATTTCATCCCGCTGCCGGCCGGCTGGCGCGACCGCAGCGAGTTCGTCGGGCGCTTCGGCGGGCTGGATGTCTTTCACTTCGACTTGTACAGCACGTCGCTGAGCAAGATCGAGCGCGGCACCGAGCAGGATTACGCCGACGTGCTGGCGTTGCTGCGCGGGGGCCGCATCGCGTGGATGGCGCTCGAACAACACTTCGCCGAGATCCTGCCGCAGTTCGGGCGCAGAAGCCTCAAGCAAGACCCGGCGGATTTCGAGCGCAAGTTCGCGGCGCTGAAGGCGAAGTGGCTGGGCAAGATGCCAGGTAAGTTGCGAAGCAGTGTTTGAGAAATCTGCCGCAGAGCACGCAGGGTTCGCGGAGTCTGTTCCCGGCGCTCTCAGCGTGCTCCGCGGTGTACGAGCTCTCGGGTTGAAAAGGAGCTGAACGAATGGTTCACCATCACAAGTTCGATGCCATCATCGTGGGCGCGGGCGGCGCGGGGCTGATGGCCGCGCTGCACGCCAGCAAAGCGGCGGACGTCGCCGTCATCTCGAAGCTGTACCCCACGCGGTCGCACACCGGCACGGCGCAGGGCGGCATCGCCGCCGCGCTGGCCAACATGGAAGAAGACCATTGGGAATGGCACATGTACGACACCGTCAAGGGCGGTGACTATCTGGTGGATCAGGATGCGGCGGAGATTCTGGCCCGCGACGCCATTGACGCCATCATCGAACTCGAGCACATGGGCCTGCCCTTCGACCGCACGCCCGATGGCCGCATCGAGCAGCGGCGCTTCGGCGGGCACACCGCCGATTATGGCAAACGCCCGGTGATGCGCGCCTGCAAATCCGCCGACCGCACCGGCCACATGATCCTGCAGACGCTGTTCCAGAATTGCATCAAACAAAAAGTGAAATTCTTCGACGAGTTCTTCGTCGTGGATTTGATCCTCGAGCACGGCGTGTGCAAGGGCGTCATCGCCCAGGACATCAACACCGGCGAGTACCACGTCTTTCACGCCAAGGCGACGCTGCTGGCCTCGGGCGGCTTCGGGCGGATGTTCAAGGTGACGTCGAACGCCCACTCGCTCACCGGCGACCCGGTGGCGGCGGCGTGGCGGCGCGGGCTGCCGCTCGAGGACATGGAGTTCTTCCAGTTCCACCCGACCGGCATTTACAAGATGGGCATCCTGCTTTCGGAGGCGGCGCGCGGCGAGGGCGGCGTCTTCATCAACGACAAAGGCGAGCGCTTCATGGAGCGCTACATGCCCACGCTCAAGGACCTCGCCCCGCGCGATATTTGCAGCCGCTGCATGTACCTCGAAGTGAAGGAAGGGCGCGGCATCGGCGGCAAGGATTATCTCTACCTCGACATCCGCCCGGAGAGCATCAACAAATACAAGAGCGCGCCCGGCGGCAAGACGGTGACGGCGCACGAGTTGGAGCAGAAGCTGCCCGACATCATCGAGATGATGCGGGTGTATCAGGGCGTCGAGCCGATGAAGGAGCCGGTGCCGATCCAGCCGACCGCGCACTACGCCATGGGCGGCGTCCCCACCGACAACGATGGCCGCGTGCTGGCGGAGGCGAGCGGCAAGCTCGTGCATGGCTTATTTGCGGCGGGCGAGGTGGCCTGCGTATCGGTGCACGGCGCCAACCGCCTCGGCACGAATTCGCTGGTGGATCTGGTGGTGTATGGGCGGCGCGGCGGCAGGGCGATGGCTGAGTTCGTGAAGGGCGCGGATTACGCGCCGCTGCCCAAGGACCCGGAGGCCGCCATCATCAGTGAGTTGGAGCGCATCCGCACACAAAAAGGCAGCGAGAAGGCGGTGAAGATCCGCAACGAGATGCAGGAAGTGATGATGGATAACGTGGGTGTCTTCCGCACCGAGGCGATGATCCAGACGGCTATCAACAAGGTGAAGGAACTCAAGGAGCGCTTCTGCCGCGTGCAGATTGATGACAAGGGCCAGCGCTTCAACACCGATTTGCTCGAAGCCTTTGAGTTGGGCTGTCTGCTCGACCTGGCGGAGGCGACGGCGGCCTCCGCCCTCAATCGCACCGAAAGCCGCGGCGCGCACGCCCGCGATGACTTCCAGCAGCGCGACGACGCCAACTGGCTCAAGCACACCTTCATCCGCTACACCGGCGCCGAGACGATGGAGCCGACCAGGATGGGCGCGACGGCCATTGACTACAAGCCGGTGACGATCACCAGGTTCCAGCCGCAGGAACGCAAATACTGAAGTGTCAAAGTGTCGGGTGTCGAGTGGCCTCCGCCAGGATGGGCGCTTCGACGCTCGATATTCGGCACTCGCCTTGAGAGCCATGAAATTCACAGTCAAGATCAAACGCTACAACCCCGAGACCGATGCCAGGCCGCACTTCGAGAGTTATGCGGTGGAGGCCGACCCGATTGACCGGGTGCTCGATGTGCTGCACACGGTCAAGTGGCATCACGACGGCACGCTAACGCTGCGCCGCTCGTGCGCCCACGGCATCTGCGGCTCGGATGCGATGCGGATCAACGGGCGCAATGCGCTGGCCTGCAAGCTGCTGGTGCGCGACGTGGTGAAGGAGGGCGGCACGCTGCAAATCGAGCCGCTGCTCGGCCTGCCGCTCATCAAAGACCTGATCGTGGACATGGAGCCGTTTTTCGAGCACTACCGTTCGGTGTCGCCGTTCCTCGTCAACGACGAGCCGCTGCCCGAGGATGGACGCGAGCGATTGCAATCCTCCGAGGCCCGCGAGCGCTTCGATCACGGCACCAAGTGTATTTTGTGCGCGGCCTGCACCACCTCCTGCCCGAGCTTCTGGGCCAACGGGCAATACGTCGGCCCGGCGGCGATTGTGCAGGCCCATCGCTTCATCTTCGATGACCGCGACCACGCGGCGGAGGAGCGGCTGCAGGTGCTCGGCGAGCAGTTCGGCGTGTGGCGCTGCCGCACCGCCTTCAACTGCACCGAGGCCTGCCCGCGCGAAATCCCGGTGACGCAACTCATCGGCGAGGTGAAGCAGGCGCTGGCAAGCGGCAAAATCGAATAAGTGAAAGCCCCCGACCGGGGGCTTTTTGTTTATAATCGCTGGCGACGCCCCCGTAGTTCAACGGACAGAACAGGGCACTCCTAAGGCTCTGATGTGGGTTCAATTCCTGCCGGGGGCACTGGCGGGGGTTGTGGGCGCCGCGGATAGTGGGGCGACCGCAAGGGTCACCCCTACCGGCGGCGCTCTTTCGCGCGCTTCTCTGTGCGGCAGCCCCGTTTGCCGGCTTCGATCGTCCTCAGCCCAGGGTCAGGGGAAATGCTACAATTTTGGTCGCTATGCCTTTCGTTTGCCATCACTCGCGCCCCACCTCTCCCACGCCGGAAGTATTAGCCCGCCGCGAAAGGCCGACGCTTTAGGATGAATCGAGGCCGAAGAACACCGACCCGCTGGCCGGTGGCGGTGATGGCCAGCGGCGTCCTGGGCTTAATCGCGCTGGCCCTGGCCGGGTTCGGGTACGTGTTCGATGATCGGATTCAGGCCCGGCTGGATGAGTGGCAGGCCGAACGCTTCCGCGCGGAGAACAACGTGCCCGAGGTGCTGCCGACCGCGATGGTGGGCGCGAGCAACGCGCCGAACCCCGCCGCGCTCAGCGCCGTGCCGGCGCTCGATGACGCCGCTGAACTGGGCGTGTTGCAGATCGCGCCGACCGAGGTCGCCGGCGCCGCGCCGAGTGTGACGCCGGCGGTCAGCGCCCCGCCCGCCGCCTCGCCCACGCCGCCGCCATCCAGCCATCTGTTGACGGGCTTCCGTTACGAGAAGCAGAAGTTCAACAACTGCGGCCCGGCCTCGCTCGCCCTCGACCTCAGCTACTGGGGCTGGCAGGGCACGCAGGAGGATACGGCGGCCTTCCTCAAGCCCATCTCCGACGACAAAAACGTCTCGCCGATTGAGATGTACAACTACCTCACCAGCCTCGGCTACGACGCGTACATCCGCGTCAACGGGGATGTGGCGCTGTTGAAACGCTTCATCGCCGCCGGCTACCCGGTGCTCGTCGAAAAGGGTTTGCAGTGCGCGCCCAACGAAGGCTCGCGCTGTTCGGATTGGTTCGGCCACTACTCCACCGTTGTCGGCTACGACGACGCGACGCAGACCTTTGTCACCCAGGATACGTTTCGCGGCCCGGATTACGTGCAGACGTACGCCGAGGTGATGCGCAACTGGCGCGCCTTCAACTATCTGTTCGTCGTCATCTTCCCGGCCGGCCCGGGGCGCGACGCCGAGGTGCAGCGCTTGCTCGGCGCGGCGGCCGACCTGCAACAGAATTACACCGAGGCGCTGGCCCGCGCCCGCGCCGAAACCGAGACGCTGACCGAGCGCGACCTGGCCTTTGCCTGGTTCAACGTCGGCACCAACCGGCAATATCTGCGCGATTACGCCGGCGCGGCCGAGGCCTTCGATCGGGCGCGCGAGGTGGGCCTGCCCTTTCGCATGGTGTGGTATCAGTTCGGGCCGTACCGCGCGTATTACAACGTGCTGCGCTTTCAGGATGTGATCGACCTCTCGACCGCCGCCATCAACAGCACGCCCAAGCCCGGCCTCGAGGAGGCCTATTACTGGCGCGGCCTCGCGCTGGAGGCGTATGGCCAGGGCCTCGAGGCGGTGGAAGATTACAAGGTGGCGCTGGAGAAGAACCCGCGTGACCTGGAATCACGTGAGGCCCTCAAACGGCTGGGCTATTTGCCCTAGCTGCGGCTGGCCTCGGCGGGCAGGCTTTATCTTTGACGGCCCTCGTTGATTCGACTAAAATCGCGCCAGTTCAATTCCCGGAGACGCATTCATGCAAGGTAAACGCCTGGCCGTGCTCGGCATCTCGCTCGTCATCGGCATTGCCCTGACCGTTTTCATCATCTACGCCGCCATCCCGTTGCCGTTCACCATCCCGTTCCTCAACATCAAGCAGATCGGCTTTGGCACGACGGCCTTCAAGTTTGCGTACAGCAACGTGCTGCTGCTGGTGCTGTCGCTCGGCGGCATCGCCTTCATCTGGCTCGATTACGCGCTCGGCACCGAGTTTCTGAAGAGCTGAGCCAGCCCGCGAAATCACCCAGCGCAACGCCCACGGAGACGGGTCACCGACCCGTCTCTACTTTTTTGCCCACACCTTGATCCAACTGAAAACCACGCGGCCCGGGCCGGTGCTGCGCGCGATGAGGCCGAGCCGGCCCGGCGCCCCGGCGTCGAACTCGGCGAGCAGTTCGTCGTTGAGGCGGGCGGTGACGCGCGCGCCGCGCACCTCCACCCGCACGCGATTGGGCGCGTTGCCGTACAGGATGTGCGGCCACTGCTGAAACGGGAACGCCTCGGCCCGTTGCGGCCCGGCCCGGGCGAAGGCCTCGGCGTAGCCGTTGCCGTTGAGCCACACCACGTTGTACTCGCCCGGGCCGCGCCAGCCGAAGACGAGGCCGTAGCGCGCGCCGATCTCGCCCTCGGTTTGCGCGGCGGCCATTTCGAGGGTGAAGTCGCCGGCGGGGCCGTCGGTGAGGGCGGTGACGGTTTGCTCCGCCTCGTTGAACGACGCGACCAGCGCGCCGTCACGCGGGGTGAGCGTGGCGCCCGGCGCGGCCTCGAATTGCCAGCGAGTGACATCGCCCTTGAAGTCGTCTTGCCACAATAGCGGCCCGGCGCGCGGCGGGTCGGCCAGGCCATTGGCGAGCGCGACGGCCAGCGCAGCCACGCCGATGAGGCTGAGGCCGAAGCCCCACGTCACGGCGCGCCATAACCAAGGAGGCACAGAGTCGGTTTGCATTGGGCGTGAGGGGCGTATGTTATCATCCGCGCGATGTGGGAACGAGCGTGGGACGGAAATAAACATCAGCGGAAGACGGACGGCCGGCCATACCCGAACAAGCCCGCGCATTCGATTTTTTGGCTGTGCCTCGCCGGCGTGCTCGCCGCGTGCGCACCGGCCCGGCCCCCGGCAACGCCCACCGTCGCGCCGACCGGCCTCCCCGCCACGCTCACGCTCACCGCGCCGCCCGCGACCCGCACGCCGACGGTCACCCTCACGCTGGCGCCGGCCTCAACCCCCAGCGTAACGGCGTCGCCGGGGCCGACGGCCTCCCCCCTCCCCAGCCTCACACCGCGCCCGCTGCCCACGCCCGATGCGCAGGCGCGCTTGCGGACGGTTCGGCTGCCCATCCTCATGTATCACTACATCGAGCCGTGGCCGGCCGACGCCGACATCTACCGGCAGAGTTTGACCGTGAAGCCCGAGGACTTCGCCGCGCAGATGCAGTATCTGCACGACAACGGTTACGCGGTGGTGGATTTGTACGCGCTGGCCGGGGCGCTGGCGCTGGGCGCGCCGCTGCCGGAGAAGGCGGTGGCGCTGACGTTCGACGACGGTTATCGCACGCTTATGGATCATGCCGTGCCGGTGATGGAGCGCTTTGGCTTCACGGGCACGGTCTTCGTCATCACCGAGTTCGCCGACCTCGACCAGCCGCGCTACCTCAACTGGCCGCAACTCAAAGCGTTGCACGCGGCGGGGTGGGATATCGAGCCGCACACCAAGACGCACCTCGAACTCGCCGGCGAGCCGCGCGATTTGCAGCTTTATCAAATGCTCGGGGCGATTGAGTCCATCGCGGCCAACCTCGGCGTGCGCCCGCGCTTCATGTGCTATCCGGCGGGCAAGTACGATGCGGTGACGCTGCAACTCGCCGAGGCGATGAACCTGTGGGGCGGCGTCATCACCGTCAACGGTCGCCGGCATGGCTTCGGCGACCGCTTCGCGTGGACGCGCGTGCGCGTGGATGGGCGGTATGGGTTGGACAACTTCATCTATGCAGTTACGACGAATGAATAGAAAGTAGAAAGTAGCGAGTGGCGTGACTACTTTCTACTTTCCACTCCTATCCAGCACTATGGCCAGCCAATCCTCTCGCCTCCCCGGCTTCTACCAGAAATCGCTCGCCGAGCGCGCGCAGATCGTCGGCGCGTGGGCGGCGCTGACGCCCGAGGAACTCGCCGCGCTCGACGGCTCCGGCGGCCTCACCGCCGCGCAGGCCGAGCACATGGTCGAAAACGTCGTCGGCACGTACGCGCTGCCGCTGGGGATCGCGGCCAACTTCGTCGTGAACGGGCGCGAGGTGCTGGTGCCGATGGTGATCGAGGAGCCGTCGGTCGTGGCCAGCGCCTCGTTCATGGCCCGGCTCGCCCGCGCCGGCGGCGGCTTCACCGCTACGAGCACCGCGCCGGAGATGATCGGGCAAATGCAATTACTGGAGGTTGATGACTGGGAGGCTGCGAAGGATCAGCTTCAGGCGAACAAAACGCGGCTGCTGGCGCTGGCGAACGCGTTCAATCCCTCCATCGTCAAACGCGGCGGCGGCGCGCGCGATATCGAAGTGCGCGAGATCGCCGGGTCGCCCATCGGCCCGTTCCTCGTGCTGCACGTGATCTACGATGCGG
>Ga0114938_1002422_pt1 | contig 11785 bp, 3 predicted proteins | sample AshMeaBigSpring_FD_88675 | JGI IMG/M metagenome (GOLD analysis project Ga0114938, IMG submission 88675) | Groundwater microbial communities from Big Spring, Nevada to study Microbial Dark Matter (Phase II) - Ash Meadows Big Spring | ecosystem: Environmental > Aquatic > Deep subsurface >...
AGCAGCGACGCACCGGTAGGCGAGATCGTCGCCACGCCACCGCTGAAGTAGTTGTTGGCCGCACGCAGTCCGGCCGCCGCGGTGCCATTCGAGATCATGAACAGCACATTCTCGATGCCGGCGGGACGCCCGGACTGGGCCAGCGACGCGTCGCCGCCGAGTGTATTTGCGTTGGTGATGGCAGCGAACAGGCTGCCCTGCCCGGTGCTGTTCGTGTTGGAGACCGTGTCGAAGTTCCAGCCGAAGTCCACGCCGGTCACGTTCGCGGCGCTCACGGTGACCGGCGCGAATGCGTGTGCTCTGCCCGATCCGCTGCCCGAGAAGACACCCGTCGTCGCGTTCAGGATCCATCCAGCCGCCGCATCCGCCGCATCCTGCGTGGCTGGATCATGCCCGCCCACGTGATCCGTGACATCAACCGCCGTGCCGGTCGCGGCGTCGGTCCGGAAGGTCATGACCGGGTACAGTACGGCCACCGTCCGCGACGAGGTGACGCTGGAGCTGACCACACGCACCGTGTAGGTACCTGCGACAAGCCCGGTGAACGAGTAGTCGCCATTGGGACTGTTCGTGAGCACCGATGTGATGAATGCGCCGCTGCTCGCATTGAACAATTCGACGCGGGCCGCCGGACGGGCTGATCCGCCGTTGCCGAGCGCAGTGGCGCGATTGCGCCCGGCTCCACCTCCGTAGTTCACGTCTTCGAAGACCGTGCCCGAGACTGCAAAGGTCGCGACCGCACCAAGTTCGTACGCACCGATGTCGTAGCCGGCTCCCTGGGGCCGTGTAACCCCACGCTGGTCGGTGGCGGGCGCGCCGGTCGCAGTTGCCGTGTCGATCGCAGGGCTACCCGCAAGAAGCGCATGGGTGGCAGTCAATCCGCCGTTGTTGGCCAAGGGCCCAAGCAGCGGGTTGGTGTTGATCTGGTCCCCGGCCATGGCAAAACCGCAACTGTTGGTGGACTCGAGGTTGAAACCCTGCGAGGTGACCGTGTTCGAGCAATTACCCCCAAGGGTATTGTTCGCCACGATGGTGTTCCGCACATTCACCGTTCCGCCCTGTCTGCGGATACCGCCGCCCGCGCCGTTGGCGGAGTTGGCGGTGATCGTGACGTTGACCAGCGTGGCGGTACTTTCGTTGGAGAAGCCACCGCCGTTGCGATCCGCCAGGTTGCCGCTGAGGGTAGAGTTCGTGAGCGTGAGAGTGGCGCCTCCTCCCCGATTGAGGATGGCGCCTCCGTCCTCGGATCCCGCCGAGTTGGAGGCAAAAGTCGACCGGACGACCGTCGAGGCCCCACCATCATTGTGGAGGGCGCCACCTCGCCTCGTCGCCTGGTTGCCGGAGAGCGTGCAATCTTCAACCACCAGCGTCGCGTCCTTGACGCCGATCGCGCCGCCATCCTCGGCAACACCATTCGCGAAAACCGTGCGGCGCGCGATCAGCGAGGCGGAGGCGCCGTTGACGTACACGCCGCCTCCTATGCGACCTTGTACCTGGTTATCCGTCACGACCGCATCTTCCAGAGTCAGTGCACCGAGCACCAGGAACCCGCCGCCGTCGGACCCGCCACTAAAGAAGCCGTGGCGGACGGTGGCATCCCTGACGGTTGCCACCGCCCCTGACCGGATCTCGAACACGCGGTCGATTCCGTTGCTGGCGTTCGTCCCCGCCTGGATGATGGTGCTGCCCGCCCCCGCGCCATTGATGGTCATGTTCGCGACAATGTCGAGGTCGCCCGTCGCCGCGGCGTTTTCCCCCGCTCCCGCCACAGTCAAGGTGTATGTCCCGGCGGGCACGGTGATCGTCTGGCCCGGAGATCCGTTTGCTTTTCTGATGCACTCGCGGAGTGTCCCGGGCACCCCCGTATCGGCCGTCGTGGTGACGTTCCACCCCGGGCACATGTCGTACGTGACCGTGAGCCGAGCGGCGGTTGAGGCAGACCCATCGTAGGAGGCAGCTGACCGGTGACCTGTCCCGGTTATGATGATGGCGATGGCATTGCCCGAGGCCCAGGCGCCCTGGTTGACGATTTCCTGAATGACCGAAACGATGCTGGGCGAACTATAGTCCGTGCCCGCCGTCCATGATGTCGGAACCCATGATGCCGAAGCCGTCGTCAGCGGCCGGCTGCTGATGTCGCCACTGGCAGTCGTGAATGTGGGTGCATTGGCAATCAGTTGACCCCTGATAGTCAGGTTGGTCGCATCTGAATTGGTCATGGGTGAATCTGCCGCCACTGCCCGGAAGGTCAGGTACGCGCCGGTAATTGTCGCTCCCGCCGGAATGGTCATCGCCGTGAAGCGCAGTCCGATCGTCTGCTCGCCATAGCTGGGTGATTCAAAGTCGCTGACAAGCTCGATGTCAGAACTTGCAAGGGTCATCGCGAAGGGGGTAGTACCCGTTGGCCCTTGTTCTTCAGCATCATCACTGCCGGCCGCAACACTTCGGGTGATGCTCTGCGCATGAGCCGTTGCGGGAGCGCCGATACACAGCGCAATTGCGAGCGCCATTGCCAATGGCCTCGGCGTGGCAACAGACGAATCCCACCAGGAGGCGGACAAGTGAGTCCGCAAACGAGCCGCGCATGCCAGGATCATGCGCATGAACGAAGATTGGATTTTGCGACCGCTCATCGCGTATCCCCGTCCGTTCCCAGGCGCGTGTCCTGGTCGAACTTGAAGCGCATGGTCAGGAACGGCCCCTGCGCGGTGTAGTGCGCAGTCGCGAAATCCCGGTCGTCGAAACCGCGCAGGTTGTAGCCGAAACTGATCCAGGCGTTGTCGAAGGGCGAATAACCCACCACCGGACCCACTGCGTATTCGTAGCTATCGGCATCCCAGGCATGCAACACGCTGCCGCTGACACCCACATCGATCTTTGGCGTGATGTCATGGCGCCATTCGACGCCGAGCATGTCGGTATAGCCATCGTAGCCCGTGCCGCTGAAGCGGTCGAACACGTACTTCGAGCCGTAGTACAGCGACCACTGGCTGCGCTGGTTGAGTTCGAACAGGTTGCCCTGCGCATCCTCGGCATCCCACCCCCGGGCCACGCGATTGAGCACCAGGTTGTTCACCAGGCGTCGCGACCTGGCGTTGCCGTTGACTGTCAGGCTGTTGGCGCCGAACAGCCCGCTGCCGGCGAGACCGGTGCCGCCGGTCAGTTCATCGTGGTGGAACTCCAGGCGCTCGAGTATCGCCCACTGATGTCCGAGCGGACGGAACGCCCACGACAGGCTCACATTGGCGAGTCGGCCCCGTGCGCCCGTGGCTTGATCGGTCCGGAACGCCTGCGCGGACGCGGCGAAGGCGACACCCGCCTGCGCCTGGCGCAGCAGGCCGGTCGTGAAGCCGATCCGGTCGGAGGTCTCGCCGTTGCGCGATTCGGCGCGGCCGGTCCACGACCAGAATTCCGAGCGGTAGGTCGCGCCGCCTGAGAAGGAGACGAAGTCCTCGGTCAGCGCGCCGTTGCCGAGCACGCCGCCGGATGCGATGGGTTGCCTGTCGTTGATGACCAACGGCGGCTGGCTGGCCTGGTCGAAGGTGCGGCTGGCGTCGGTGGATACGTCGAAACCCCAGCGCTGGCCCACCAGGACGGACTGTGTCAGGCCCAGCAGCGCGAATGTCCGTGGCCCGTGCTCGGAAATCTCGCTCTGATTCAGCGTGCTGGTCAGGCGCGCGCCCTTCCACGGCGCGACTTCCAAGCCGATCCGCGTGGTCGAACTGTCGAACGGCTCGCCGTCGGTGATTTCATAGGCGGCGATCATCCGCACATCGTCGGTGACGGCGTAAGCCGCGCCGAGCCGATAGCGGTTCGGGAAGTCCACGCTGTCGTTGGCGGCGCCCAAACTGAACTCGCTTTGCGCCGTCAGTTCCAGTTTCTGGTCCAGGAAACTGCGGTTGGCGGCGATCGTCGCCTGGCGTGACTCCTCGCTCTCGCCCGTGATCGCTTCATCCTGGGCGAACTGCGCGCCGGCCCGCGCACTCCAGAGATCGGTGCGATATTCCAGTTGTGCGTCTGCCGCGTCCCGGGTGGCGCCACTGGCCAGGCTTTCCAGACGATAGGTCCGGCCCTGCACGGCGAGGTGCTCGCCCAGGCGCAGCTGGGCGTCAACGCCGGTCTTGAAGGTACCGCCTTCGGCACCGTTCTGCTGGCCCACGCCGAATTCTGCGGACTGGCGGCGCACGTAGACGAGTGCGTTGAACGAGTCGCCGCGGTGCTCGACCTCCGCGATGTAAGCACTGCCCTCCGGATCGGACGCAACGCCCTGGCTCTCGCTGCCCGCGACCTCGACCCGCACCTCGGTCTCCGGCGTCAACTGGAACTTCGCATCGACGCCGCCCAGGTCCGACTGGCCGGCGATCGATTCATCGCGGATGAAGGAAGCGCCGGCCTGCAATCGGCCGTCGAGGAACCGGGCACCGATCCGGCCGCCCGCATTCAATTGCCGGTCTGCCGTGCCCACCGTTTCGTATTCGGCGACGATAAAGATCGGGTTGAAGTCGAAGTCGCGGCTGTTAACGGGCTCACGGAAGAGCAGCGTGCCCGCGCTGTAGTCGATGTCGTAGTCGATGTGGCGCAGCAGCTGGCGACTCGCCACGATGATTTCCGAACGGAAGCGGTCACGGGTCTCGATGCGGATCTTCTCGCCGTTGATCACGACACTGCCGCGCGTCAGCCGGTAGAGGCCCGAGGTGCCATTGCCCTGGATCTCGTCGCGCGCGAAATTCTCGGCAGTGTCGGCGGCGAAACCACTGAATTCGACGACCTTACCGTGGTACTCACTCTTGACGCCGGTGAGCGTGCGGCTGTAGCGCGACAACTGGGTCTGCGTGAGCCCGGTTTCGTAGTCGCCGATCAGCGCGTAGTACTGCTCGCGTTCCAGCTTCAGATAGAGCTTCTCGCTGCTGGCGCCGTCGTAGACCTGCTCGCTGCCATCGCCGTACAGGGTGTAGAACTCGTTCGGATCGATGGTCGACAACAGGCTCTCGCGGCCGCGCCCGGTCGGTCTGTCGGAGTCGTAGGCCAGGGTCAGCAGCCACTTGCCGAGCACGCGGCCCTTCGCGTACAGGCTGAGCTCGCCGTCACTGTAACCCTCGTCCTCGACGCCCGATTCCGCGAGCGATTGCAGGTTGCCGCTCAGGGTGTTGTAACCGACGGTGCCCGCTGCAAAGCCGACCACCACCCAGTCGCGCGGCTGTGCCTGCAGCCACACGCGCAATTCCTCGGTGCGCGCCGTGCGCTCGTCCTGCGGGAAGATGAAGCTGAGGACCACGCTGCCGCTCTGCGTGGTCGGGGCCAGCTCGACATAGGCGATGCCCCGGTCACCTTCGATGCGGAATGTCGGCGCGAAACGATCGAGCCCGGTGAGTTGCCGCTGCTGCTCGCCCTCGATCTGCTGCGCGGCCACGTAGGGCGGATTCACGCGGAAAGCACCGGTCACGCCGGCGCGCACCGGATGACCGCTGCGGTCCAGCAGGCGCACGGCGATCACGGGCCGGCGCTGGCCGTCGGCAACCAGCACCGATTCCTCCGGCACCCATACGGCACGCGCGATCGTGTTGGCGTAGTGGACGGTGCGCGCCAGCCGGGTGACGACCGCACCCTGTTCGTCCCGCACCTCGGCGACGAAGTGATTGTCGCCGTCGCCGAGCGGCAGGCCCCGCCAGATGCTGACGGACACGGTCCCGGCGGCGTTGGTCTCGACGCCGTCGAAGTTCAACGGCTGCACCGGCTCGCCCCGGTGACTCAGGACGATGCTCTGGTTCGGCGCATGCTTGATCACGATGCGCTGCGTGGGCGCGCGCGGATTGTGATCCGGCGCCGGGAACAGCCATTCGGTGCCGGGTGCCTGTCCGGCCAGCCAGTCGACGTCGGCGCCGGCGGCCGCCGGATCGTCCTGGACCGCGCGACGCGCCGCCTGGGCCTGCCGATAGGCGATCTCCGCGTCCGACGGTTCACCGGCGCCGGTAACCCGGATCGTCCTGCGGCTGCTGTCGTTCTCCGCGCGCGGGGCTGCATCGCCGCAAGGCAGCAGGCTTTCGGCCACTGGCGTGCGCAGTCCGGACTGGCTCTGGGTGGAGAAATTCGCCACCGCCTGGCTGGCCAGTCCGTTCGCCGAACAGACCAGGCCTTCGATGGTCTCGGCCGCCTCGCTGAAGACGGTGACCTCGACCCGGCGGTTCAGGGCCATGCCGGCACGCGTGTCATTGCCCGCCAGCGGTTCGTCCGGGCCCCTGCCGTCGATGCTGAATTGCTCAAGCGAAATGCTCAGGGCTTCCGCCAGCCTCCGCGCCACGGTCTGTGCGCGCGCCTGCGACAGCTCGTGGTTGTCGCGGAAGACCTGCTGACGGGACGCCGTCAGGAGCTGGGTGTCGGTATGCCCCACCACTTCGATCCGCTGGATGCGTGTGCCGCGCAATTTCGCGATGAGTCCGTTCACCGCGGCCATCCCCTCGGGCTGGAAGCTCGCCATGCCGGAATCGAACTGCGCGCGCAGCGTATATTCCCTGGCATCCCCGCGCCTGACCGCGCCCGCCGCGCGCCCGCTGAACTCGATCACGCGCCGCCAGTTGACGCCGGGATCGCCGAGCCGGAACGCGGCAAAGCTTTCCGTGACCAGCGGATCGGCGCCGGCCACGCCATCCACCCGCGCGCTACCCGGGCTGTAGCTGACGCCTTCCGGCAGCCGGACCATCGCCACGAGGTCGTGGACCGCCACCTGGCCGCCGTCGAGTTCCACACGGAAATCCAGCCTGCCGCCGACCGCCTCTGACCTCAGCGTGCTTTGCAGGCGGATGCCGACCTCGGCGTCGCGGCGCCGCAGGTAGAAGTCCGCGCGCCACAGCGTGCCGCCCTGCGCCTCCACGAACTGCGAGAACGAACGCCCGGCAAAACGGCTGTTGTCGATGCAGGAGACCGCTTCCAGGTCCGGCGGCAGGCTGTCGAGATCCAGCTGCACCACGTGCGTGCCGGGGCGGACGCCTTCGAAGTGGAACTGTCCGTCGCGATCCGTCGGCACGTAGGTACCGTTGTCCAGCATGAGCCGCACCCCGGGTACGCCTTCGAGGTCCTGCCACGGCGTGCCGCACTCACCCACGACCACGCGGCCGGCGATGGTGAACTGCGAGGTGAAGAATGGATCGCGGATGCGCACCGCGAACCGCGCGTCGTTCGAGGCAAGGCCGCCGCTGCCGGTGGCCAGGGCGCGGTTGACGGCTTCCCCGGCGCGCGCCCCGGCGCCGACCTGGACCACGTAGGTGATTTCGGTCTGCGCGCCGGCGCCCAGCGTGCCGACCGCGATCGTCAACGTGCGGCCATCGGCGCTGATGGCCGGTTCCGCCGCTGCCTGGCCGGCAATGCGCAGGGAACCCGCCTGATAGCGCATGCCAAGCGGCAGCGTGTCGCTGATCCGGACATCCGTGACGGCGCCCGCCGTGTTGAGGTTTTGCAGGGTCAGTTGATATTGCAGGTACTCCCCGACCGCGATCTCGGTCGTCGACGCACTCTTCTGCAGCAACAGACCGGTTTGTATCGGGTCAATCGGGATGTCGATGCGCGTGCCCGGCCCCGCCTGGCGGCTGAAGTCCTCGCCGAAGGAACCGCTGCTCAGCACATAAGGATTGCCGGTGGGGTCGCGCAGCGCCTGCAGCACGGCCAGCGGCACCACCGAGGGCGCGCCGTAGCCGCCGGGTGGCGTTACCTCGAGCCGGTATTGGCCTGGCGCCACCAGCGGGAACTGGTACCCGCCCGGCGGTTGCGCGTAGATGCGCCCGCTCGAGTCGGTCACGCTCGCGCCGCTTACGACGGTCGCCGGATACGTGCTCGTGCCATCCACGCCGAACACGGTTGCAGGCAGGCCGGTCGCAACGTCGATCAGCGTGACCGTGACGCCATCGACCGGCAGGCCATTGGAAGAGTCGAAAACGATGCTGACCGGATCTACCGAGGCGCTGTCCACGGCCGTGTCGGCAGGAAACAACGCATCCACGTAACTCGCCGTCATGGTGGCATCCGCCACCACCGAGAGCCGGCAGTCAAAGGCCGTCGCCGCCGGTGGCATCGCGGCGCTCTGCAGTGCCGTCACGAACACGCCGGTGTCCACGCCGGTTTCCTGCAGGCGCAGGACTTCCTCGTCGCCGGTGATCGAGGTCACCCGCAGGTCGATGAAATCGCGCGCCGCTACGTCGAGGTTGCGGTTCGCGTCGGCGAGCCGGATGAATACCGCCTCCCCGAGCTGATAGGAAGCGGCATCGATGATCGGCGCCGATGCCAAGGCGATGACGGCGCCGGCAGAATCCGTCACCGGCGGAATCGGCGCAAACACCCCGGCGCTGTTCTGGCAGGAGCCGCCGTCGGCCGGCGTCGCCGCGCTGGCCGGTGATCCCGGTGCGTAGCGCCAGAATTCGACGAGCGCCGGCGACGGCGGGGGAATGGTCTCGAGGGTGACGGTGTTGCTGATCGCGGTGCGGCGGGTCGGGCCGTCCAGGAAGTCGACGGCCGCGGTGTTGCTGATGGTCACCGCCGATGCCTGGCCGAAGAAGAGCGCCAGCAGCAGGCTGGTGCCTATCCGAAGCGCTCCGGTTCCTGGTCTCGTGAACGACATCGCGTGAACTGCCAACAAAAGTCCGCCGAGGCCCTGCGACCCCGGCGGACGTGTTCTGCTGGGCGATTCCGGCGTCAGTTGACGGTGACGCGGAACAGGGCCTTGTAACGCGCCCCGGCCGCGACGTTGCCCCCTCGCACAGTGACGGCACCCGCCGTGGTCACGTTGAAGTCTCCGGCATCGCCGACACCCGCCGCGTCGTCGTCCTCGGCGGTGCCCGTGCCACTCGTGCACGCGGTGCCGACGCCAGCGACGTCAACGCGGATCGTGCCGGGTTGATAGGTCGTGTTCGCGGGGATCGCATCGGTCATCACGATGGCATCAGCCTGGGTCGCACCCGTGTTGTTGATGTCCACGCAATACTCGATCACCGCGCCCGGGATGGCCTTGGGGTTGACCGCGCCATTGAACGGGTCGCTGATGACCACCTGGCTCTTGATCACGGTCAGCGCGGCCGTGACGACGTCATATTCATCGTCGTCGCTATGGCTGCCGTCGCGCGCCAGGTCGCCGGTCGTATTCGGCGCACCGGCGGTATCGCCGAACACGGTGTCGACCACCAGCGCGGTATCGGCGCCCGCGGTCTGCGTCGCATCGGCGCCGAGCACGCCGGCACTGCCACTGTTGGCCGCGAACGCACGCAGCGTAATGCCGGCCGTGTCGCCGTTGACCTGGCCGACCGGGATGTCGATGAGGACGAACACCGTGCGCGTCTGGTCCGGTCCGAGCTCGTCGATGAACGTGGCGGTGTCGATGGCCGGCTCGTAGATGCCGTTGCCGTTGTCCACGAACACGCGGACATTGGCACCTTCGAAGTTGTCGGTGTCGCCGAATGCGGTTCCGGCACCGGCCGCGTCGTTGGTTGCATCCAGGCGGAAATCCTGCGTGCCGTTGGTGCTGTTCGAGACCGTGAAGGTGGTGATGCGGTCGACCGAGCCTGGGATCACATCGGTCGCAATGCCGCCGACCTCCGCGACCGTCAGGTTGATGCGGCGGTCCACGACGAAGTTCACCGTGTTGCTGTTGATGTTCGGTTGGCCAACGCCGCCGACCGTGTAGCTGACCGTGGCAGTATTGGCGACATTGGTGCCCTGCACCGTACCGAGCGCCTGGGCCTGCTGGACACCCACCAACAGCAGGATCGGTGCCAGGGATTTGTACAGACTCTGTCTCACTGTCTTAACTCCTAGAATGCAATGGGGTGTTCAGTTGCAGCGCCCGGCCTACTTGAGCCGGGCCTTGAAAGAAACCTTGCCGCCGTCGCCGGGAAGCAGCGCCGTGTTCAGCATCCAGCGCACGTGGGTCACGTCGGCCGACTGCGCGGGGCGTGACTTGCCGTCGGCACCCGTCACCGTCAGGCTGGCGAGCGGTCCATACAGCCTGCCGCCATCGACGGACACCTGGTTGGCGGGCGCCGGGCCGAGTACCGCGACGTACTCGAGTTCCGCCGGCACGGGATTGGTGATTGCAATGTTCTCGGCCGGCTGGTCGCCCCCATTGCGGTAGGTGATCACGTAGAACACCTCGGTGCCGGGCACGACCGTGGCCGCCGGCACCGACTTGCGCTCGGGCTTGCCGTCGGCCCCGATGACCTCGATTTCCTGGAAGACCTCGTTGCTCAGCTGCAGGCCGCCGGCGGCATGCGCCGTGCCGAGCCACAGCAAAGTGCTCGCGGCCAGCGCGAGTGCCGATGAAACCGTCTTCATTCTGAAACCCCTCTTGGTCGCGTCGAAACAACGTTCCCGCGGAGCGTCGCGGTACTGCGAAAAGGCACGCGGCGATGTTCGCCGTCACCGCGGAGGAGCGCAGTGACCATAATCACGGTTCGCAAAGATATTCAGGGTGCGCGGTGAGACTTTTCAGTCCCAGCGCGCGACGGGCCGGCGCACCGGCCGGAACCGCGTGACCGAGTTCTCAGTTCCGCCGCCGGTTCGCCGCGGCGATCAGGGCGGGCCGGAAACTCCATCCGTCGCGGGCACGGCCTCCGACTGGAGTTCGAGATCCGCAGCCGCGAGGAAACGCGGCCGGATGTCCACCGGCACCTTGCCGAGGCGGTCGAGCACCGCCTGCACCTCGGGGCGGATCATCACCAGCCGCGCGATCACGCGCTGCGCGCCGTCATGATCGCCGGTCGCCTGCAAGGTGAGGAGGTCGCGCGTCAAGCCGGCGACCGCCTTCCTGGCGCGCCCGAGGTCGACGCTGAACGTGCCATCGCGATTCACGCGGAAGGCACCGGCGTCCATCAGGTAGTTCACCTGCATCGCCATGCCCTTGGCATGGGAATCCGACATGCCGAAACGCAGGGTCCGGAAAGCCGATGCCAGGAAGGTCGTATACATCGCGCGCTCCTCGCGCCGGTTCAGCACCCCCTTGTCCATCAGCTGCTGCAGCGCCCACAGTCCCGAGATGTCGGCCTTGGCCTCCTCAACCTGGCTGTAGAGTTCCTTGAGCGCCTGCCGCACGCCGCCACCCCTGCCGTTCGGGCCGGTGTTGGTGGGGCCGAGGCCGTGCATCAGCTCGTGCATCAGGATGTGCGTGAAGAACGCGTCGAAATTCACGTAGCCCTGGTCGCCGGGCGCGAGGGCGACCCTGGAAATCGGCAGCAGCACGTGCTCGAACTTCGCCTGCTGGAAGTTCTTGAGCATCGTGCGCTTCGAGCCCGTCTCCGCGACGATGCGCTCGTCGTTCGGCAGGTTGAAGGCCGCGGTCTGCACGCCGTGGTTGCCGTCACCCGCCGCGAACACGACGTTCACGACGCGCATGGGCGCAAGCCCGCCGAGCTTCTTGCGCCGAAAGTGCTTTTCGACGGGCAGGCGGTCCTCGAGCCACTGGAGCTCGCCGCCGAAGCGCTCGAGCTTCGCGGTCTCGGCGGCATCGCGCACGGTGATGAATGCCTCGAACGCGGCCTTGTAGTTGAACCACTCGTCCTCGTACACCTCGTAGGGGCCGATCGTCGGCTCGATCGTCGCGTCGAGCTTCATCCAGGCGACGTCGCTCGCGTAGTAATCGTTCGTGAAAAAAGCGTCGGCGCGCGACTCGAGGAAAGCCTTCAGGTCCGGCTGGCGGGTCGCCGCCGCGGCGGCGCGCAGGTGGCGCGCCATCTCGGCGAGCTCTCCCTGGTACTCGACGCTGTACGGGACGCTCGTGAACTTCCCGGACGCATCGCGGCGGATGGTCGTG
>Ga0114938_1002423_pt1 | contig 11785 bp, 5 predicted proteins | sample AshMeaBigSpring_FD_88675 | JGI IMG/M metagenome (GOLD analysis project Ga0114938, IMG submission 88675) | Groundwater microbial communities from Big Spring, Nevada to study Microbial Dark Matter (Phase II) - Ash Meadows Big Spring | ecosystem: Environmental > Aquatic > Deep subsurface >...
GAGTTCGGCATTCACGCCGCTTTTAATCACTCCTCCCTTATTGATCAACAGAGGAGGATCATTATTGATCTCTTTCTCTATCCGATCTCGTATGGAAATACAAAGATTCAACTGTTCGCCAATGCGGTTTAGACTCGCATTATCAGCCTCCATACAGGCCGTTTTGATGGGTTCGATGGCCTGCAAAGCCACTTTCAGTTGGGCCACTTCCCGAGGAGAGACCCGTCCGACAGCTACTTTGGAAATAATACGCTCAAGGTCGCCAATCAAATGCAATTGATCTTCGATGAGCTCCTTAAAAGTCGGCTCACGGAAGAAATATTCCACCACATTCAAGCGGTCGTTGATGGGCTTCACCTCTTTCAACGGAAAAACCATCCATCTCTTTAGCAGTCGGGCCCCCATCGGACTGATCGTCCGATCGATCACACTTAGCAGACTGCTTCCGCCATCGTTCATGCTACCGATCAACTCAAGACTACGCACGGTAAACTTATCCAGACGTACGTATTTGTCCTCTTCAATGCGGGCTAAGGAGGTGATGTGTCCAATTTGCGTATGTTGAGTCATCGTCAGATACTGCAAAATAGCACCCGAAGCAATCACTCCATTCTTCAACTGCTCCACACCGAAGCCTTTCAGGTTCTTTGTTTCGAAATGTTTGAGCAACTTCTCCCGAGCAGTTGTTTCAGTGAAGATCCAGTCGTCCAACTCAAAAGTGAAGAATTTATTTCCGAAGTTCCCCTCAAACATCAGCCGTTTACCCCGCTCGAAAAGCACTTCCTTTGGAGCGAAATTATTCAAAAGCTTGTCTACGTAATCAAAAGGACCCTCAGCCGTGAGAAACTCACCGGTAGAAATATCCAGAAAAGCCACTCCACAGTTTGATTTGCCAAAATGAACAGCAGCTAAAAAGTTGTTCTCCTTGTAATTAAGAATATTATCATTGATCGATACGCCCGGAGTGACCAGTTCGGTAATTCCGCGCTTAACGAGTTTCTTAGTCAGTTTAGGATCCTCCAATTGATCACAGATAGCCACGCGTTTGCCGGCACGGATCAACTTAGGTAGATAAGTATCCAGCGCATGATGAGGAAATCCGGCCATCTCGATCGTCTTGCCCTTCCCATTGGCACGCTTAGTAAGTGTGATTCCCAAAATATCAGATGCAATAACAGCATCTGTAGAATATGTTTCATAAAAGTCACCGCAACGAAACAGCATCACCGCATCCGGGTGTTTGGCTTTCAAATCCAAAAACTGCTTCATCATTGGGGTAAGCACAATATCTTCGCTCACGGTTCTTTTCCTTTCTTTTTATAATAAATAACCAGATTATCGGAACAAAGATAATAGTTTTCCAGTATAGAATCAATCTAAAGAGTAAAATCGCTTTTCACAAATAGCGTTTACAATTGCTAAAAAAAAGCCGGGTAAGTCTTAACAAAGTCATGTCTTTTATTAAAACATGTTATAAAACACATTGTTTTAGTTGGAAAATTTGCAGATTTCGCCAAACTCCGTACCTTTGCACTGTGTTTTTCATAGTATTAGATTTAAGGTTAACAAAGGTTGGGTCAAGGCGTTGACCCTTTTTTTTTGCCCTTACTTTTCGTACTCCCTCATTTCTATTACGAATGCTTTTCCCACAAGTGCATTTAATGCAGTCGTTTTCCACGCAATCAGCTTGAATAGGTTTAAAGATTGTTACATATCTCTAAGAGACCCATATGGTACGAAAAAATTTGTGTAATTTTGCTGTCAACTTATAAACAACAATCACTATACATCTAATTATTGACCATTAAAAATTTAAAGTTATGAAGCGTTATATTTTTCCATTGTCATTACTGACAATCTGTTTATTGCTCACTAGCTGTGTAGCAAAAAAACAATTTACTAGTCTTCAAGATGATTATAAAAAGTTGCAAACTGAAAACGGTGATTTAAAGAAATCTTATCAAGATGCTCAAATCCAATTAGCAGAATGCCGTACAGGTAGCAAAAGCTTGGAAGATCGTATTGCTGAAGCCAAAAGGACCAATGATGAGCTCCGTGCATCTTACACAGCCCTACAAGGCTCACTAGACAAAAGTTTGAGTCAGAACTCGCAAGGTAATATCAACATCTCTAAATTAGTAGATGAGATCAATGCATCGAACCGTTTTATCAAGCAACTGGTGCAGACAAAGAGCAAGTCGGATTCATTAAATTTGGTATTACAGAACAACTTAACCCGCTCATTAAGTCGTGAAGAGTTGAAAGAGGTAGACGTACAAGTGCTAAAAGGAGTGGTATACATCTCTTTAGCCGACAACATGCTCTACAAGTCGGGTAGCTACGAAGTGAACGATCGGGCAGGAGAGACATTAAGCAAGATCGCCAAAATCATTATGGATTATAGAGATTACGATGTTTTGATTGAAGGTAACACTGACACTGATCCTATCTCACGCCCTAACATTCGCAACAACTGGGATCTAAGTGCATTGCGTGCATCCTCTGTTGTACAGGTACTTCAAACCAAGTACGGAGTTGATCCGAAACGTCTGACTGCTGCTGGTCGTGGTGAGTACAACCCCATTACCGACAATAACTCTGCTTTAGGCAAACAACGTAACCGCAGAACTCAAATCATCATCACCCCTAAACTCGACCAGTTTATGGAACTGATTGATAAAGCACCGGAATCGTCGGACAACAAATAAATGTATGAGAGCAACTTATTCAAAGGGATTTGCAACAAAGACCTTAGTAAGATAGAGCTTTAACAACAAAAATAAGAGATGGTTGGAAACTTACAAAAGAGTTTTCAACCATTTTTCATTTGGGAGAAATACACCCCACCCACAATGCAAGCAGCACCGACGAGAGCAACAGTCGTGATCTGTTCACCGAGAATAATCACCGACGCAATCATAGTGACCAGAGGGTTGATATAAATATAATTTGAAGCTTGTAAAGCGCCCAAACGTTTTAAGACAATGTTCCACAAGATATAACAGATCAAAGAAGCCAAGACAGACAAGAATAAAAGGTTGAATAACACAACCGGCTTCAACAATATTTGCGCTTCAAAATGAGGTGGATGTACCAAGAACAAAGGTAAAATAGTGATCAAGCCATAAAAAAAGATTTTTCGGGTCAGGAAGATAGTTGAGTAACGTCCACCCATCTTCTTAACGATCAAGCTATAAAAAGCCCAAGATAAGGCTGCACACAGCGTGAGAATGTCGCCCAAAGGAGAGATACGTAGCACAACACTGCCATTAAAAACAACTAATCCCACACCGAATAAGGCAAGTAAGGAACCAAAGATGAGTCGTTTGGTAGCTTTCTCCTTTTTCCAGATTAAGAAAGAAAGAAAAGTAGTCAGTAGGGGAGCCGTACAAATCAAGAAAGAGACATTAGAAGCTTGAGTGATCTGCAAAGCGGTATTTTCTGTGAAGAAATAGAGAGATCCACCAAATACACCTCCTGCCATCAGCCAAAGTTCATCCTTCACATTCTTTGCGAATAAAATACGCGGAGAGATCACCCAGATACCTAGATAGGCAACTAAAAAGCGATAAAAGAATATTTCATGAGGAGATAATCCGTTATTGATTAAAAGTTTAGTAGATATAAATGTCAGTCCCCATATAGAGACAGTCATTATAGCAATAAGATGATAATATCCTTGTTTCATTCCCCTAAAATATCCATTTGATTTAATCGCGGCAAAGGTACTCACTTTTCGAATAGAAATAGTAGCCATAGAGAAGAAATATAAAGCATGAGAGAATTTACACTCAACTATTTAAAAGTTATTGCTTATTCACTGCTTATTTTAATTATCTTTCCCCATCGAATGCACTCTCATAATCAGAAAAAGTTGAATCGAATAAAAGTTCAAAGCGTAAGCAAAATTAAGAATCACTTCTCACTTTGAATGGAAAATGCATCCATTGCTATCTATTACTTTTTAAAAAAATGGTAAAATAGGTAACAGGGAGAGCCAATAATGCCTATATCATCGATTTATGGGTATTATAAGCCAATATAAACGGCTTTTGTGAGTCAGAAAAGGTCTATTTGAGAACAAAAATAGCATTATAAATCAAACTTATTGCAGCATGGTACCGAAAGAGAGCGTGCATTAGGCCCGAATGCATGTTACATTGCGACCGAACAAAAGCTCTGTTTGACTTAAACTGACGCTCTGTTCGGTCCAACTTGACGCTCAGTTCAGTTCGAGTTGATGCTCTATTCGGTTCAATTAGACACTACATTCGGAATAAAGGCAAAAAAGAGCGATAAAATAGGCTTTTCAAATGTAAAAAGAGGCTATACTTTGCTAGTTCGGAGTTGAATGCGGTTGGATGAAAACTATCAAATTGGAAAAGAAAGAAAAAATAAACACATATGGTGCCAACACAATTCTCTAATACCGCCTCCTTAATTGGGCAAATCAGAAAAAGTTCTTTCTTTTCGAAAAACTCTAAGTGCCCTACAATAAGAAAAAACAAATCAGCTTGCCATTCCCTCAGAATAATAGAATTAGAAGGGCATCAGAATAGCAAAGTGTCAAAATGAGAAAAGTGATAATGTGATAGAGAATTAAAACAAAAAATGTCTGTTTTTATCTATTTTGAAATAATAATAATTTCTATTAGCTTTGCCGGCGAAAAAAACACATTATTCTTTCTATAAAAAACGTTTATTGGACTCCGCAAATACATATTATTGGTATAATAGCCAATAGCCAATCAAATTACAATTAAAATAAATCCCAATGAAAAGACTTAAAAAACAATTGCATAAAGAAGATAGCGACGAGCTACTTTGGCAAAAACTTCAGCAAGGGGACGATCATGCTTTAGAAGTTATCTATTGTCGGTATTTTGGAACCTTATACAATTATGGAGTCCGATTTTGTCCGGATGAAGAAATTGTAAAAGATTGCATTCAAGATCTTTTTATATATCTTCTTTCTTCAGAAAAGTCAACCACTATTATAAATATACGGGCGTATTTAATGATTTCACTAAGAAACAATATTATTGCTAGTATTGAATACAATAAGCAGTTATCAACTTTAGATGAAAAAACATTTGAATTCTCTGTTTCCGATGAAGAATTATTAGGTCTATTTCCTCAAGATGATGACTCTCTGCAAATTGGGTTTAGATTAAGGAAAGCTTATGAAAAACTTAATTATAATCAGAAACAAGCAATTTATCTATATTACATAAAAAACTTTTCCTGGAAAGAAATTAGCTTGATCTTAGATATTACCCCACATTCATCTATGAATTTGGTTGCAAGGGCTGTCAGCAAGCTACATATATTAATGACTAGTAAGAAAAAATAAAGTAGATATTAGGTGCAATAAACAAAAATTTGTGATTCAGTATTAAAAAAAGTTCAAAAAAGTGAGGAGTAAAGTAGTGACTTACTCTCTTACATAAAGAATACAACGGAATGGAAGACAACAAAAAAAAGATCGAACACGTAGAAAACCGCATCATTAAGTTTTTAACCGAGCGGGAAAATCATTCTTCACAAGAAGTACAAGATGAAGTATGGGCACGCATTATGCATAAAAAAGAGCAATTAAATATTCGTCCTGTATCTTCACACAAAAAATGGTTTACTTGGTTAAAAGCATCAACAGCTGCTTGTCTAGTTATTGCAATAGGGATAGGAAGCTATTTTACAATTGGCTCTTCCAATGAATCTGACTTATTAGATGCAGCTATAGCCATGCAAAGTTCGATTAAAAACTCAACAAACAAGGTAGAGCTAGTAATGTCCTCTGGTGATATCATAACCTTATCCGATGAGTCTAAAGTAATTTCTCAAAATGAGGACGGTACAATTTTGATCGACCAAAGAAAGATTCAAAACTCTGGAGTAGATAAAGAAAAAGCAGAAACCACATTCAACCAAGTAATCGTTCCTTATGGCAAACACATACAGTTAGCCTTGACTGATGGCTCCATATTAGATATTAACTCAGGAACAAAAGTAGTATATCCACAAGCTTTTAAAAAAAATAGTCGAGAAATTTATGTAGAAGGAGAAATATTTATAGATGTAAAAAAAGCAAATGGCATTCCTTTTATTGTTCGTACCAACAAATTTGATGTAAACGTACTTGGAACAGCTTTCAATGTTAGAGCTTATCCTGAAGATCAAAATTCGGAAGTTGTGCTTCAAAGAGGAAAAGTAGAAGTTAAAGACTTAAACAAAAAAACGGTTTCAATGAAACCCAATGAATTAGTTTCGCTTAGAAACGGAAAATATGCCCATAAAGAAATAGTAGATGCCTCTGAGTACATTTCATGGAAAGATGGTTTATTACTTTTCAAAGGAGAGCCTATGATGGAAGTGATAAAAAGACTTCATCATTATTATGGTTTTCAATTCGATTGTGACAATGAAGTACGGCAACTGACATTATATGGTAAATTGGATATCAATGAACCCATTGAAAAAGCCCTTTCAGCAATATCTACAACAACAGGGCTCAGTTGGGAGTTTAAAAAAGGTACTTATCTATTTAAAAAAAGAGAATGAAATATTTAGTATTAACCTTAAAACTCGCAAAGCAATGAAAACATGAAAGACTAAAAAAGCCGGAATATATTGGCAGTATACTCCGGTAAAAGAAACAGTTACCTCTTCTCAAAAGAAAACAATTTCAATTTAATACAAAAATATGAAAAACTATCTCAACACTAAAAGCAGGAGGGTTAAAAATTTAAAACTTCTGCTTATGTTAAGCTTTATTTGGTTTACATTATCAGCTTACGCATCAGATACTTCTTATTCTCAATCCAAAGTTTTTACATTTTCCTTTAAAAACACGTCTATTAAGAAAGTATTTGAATATATTGAGCAAAAAAGTGAATTGGTATTTCTGTATTCAGGTGAAGTCATTAATCCTGAAACAAAAATAACAGTAGATGCTAAAAGTGAGACAATTTATCAGATAATGGATAAGTTATTAAAAGATCAATCTATTAGCTATACTGTTAACAATCGCCAAGTGACATTAAAAAAAAAGGTCCAAGTGCCGTCTCCTCAACAATCAAAGAAGGGTCGTGAAATTTATGGATTGGTTAAAGATATCGGAGGTACTCCCATCATTGGTGCAAGTATACAAATCAAAGGTAAGAATACTGGAGCAATTACAGACCTAGATGGTCTGTATACTCTTCACATTTCAGATGAAAATTCTGTGCTAGTTGTTTCTTTTATTGGATACGTAACGCAGGAAATAGCTGTCAAAGACAATAAAACAATTAACATCACCCTAAAAGAGGATACCAAAAACCTGGAGGAAGTAGTTGTTACAGCTTTCGGCGTGGGACAGAAAAAAGAATCGGTAGTAGGCTCAATAGTACAGATAAAACCAACCGAACTAAAAATCCCATCATCCAACCTATCAAACTCTTTTGCTGGACGTCTAGCAGGAGTAACTGCTTTTCAACGTACTGGGGAGCCTGGAAGTAATGGTTCGAACTTTTATATTAGAGGAATCTCAACCATTAACGATGCTGCTCGTAATCCATTAATTATCATTGATGGTGTAGAAGCTTCTTCTGGCGACCTGAACGCACTTGACACAGAGGTAATAGAAAGTTTTTCGATTTTAAAAGATGCTACGGCTACTGCCATGTACGGTACTCGAGGTGCCAATGGAGTGATGATTGTAAAAACCAAAAATGGAGCTAATCTAGAAAAAGCAGCCATTAGCGTTCGCCTTGAGGCTAATGTAGCCACACCCTCTAAAATTCCTGAGTTTGTTGACGGGGGATCGTACATGGAGATGTTTAATGAAGCGGTTAATAATTATGGTACCGGTTCTGTTTTATACACACAAGAACAAATTGATGGGGTCCGTAACAACGTAAATCCCTATTTATATCCAAATGTGAATTGGTATGATGAGCTATTTAAAAAAGCTGCATTCAACCAAAACGCCAATTTCAACGTTAGAGGAGGAAGTAGCCGGATGGACTACTTTATGAACATCAATGTGAATCATGAAACAGGCATGTTACGTAACCGTAGTAAAGAGTTCTACTCTTACGGAAACAACATTGACATCATGCGTTATACATTCCAAAACAACTTAAACTTTCATATCAGCAAAACAGCATCCTTATCGTTGAATGTAGGCGCCGAGCTACGCGACCACTATGGACCAGCAGCAGGAACAGGCGATTTATTTAATAACGTGATGAATAATAATCCCGTTGATTTTCCCACTTTATATCCGATCGGTTCATTTGTAAATTCGGAAAATAACACGAACAAATATCTCAAATGGGGATTTAATGAAAACTCCGATGCCGGTAACCCATTGGCAGATATGACAAAAGGGTATAAAGATTTCTTCAGCAGTACTGTGAGGGCCAACGTGAAGTATAATCAGAAACTTGACTTTATCACAAAGGGATTAAGTTTCAACACTTTGATATCATTTAAAAACTATTCGCATTCTTCCAGAACCCGGACTACAGGATATAATAAATATTATTTAAAAAATGCTATTTATTCTCCAGAGGGAGATATCACCAATTTGCTGTTAACATCTCATGGTGCGGAGCAGAACTATAATTTAGGTACAGAAAATGAAAGTGGTGGTGACAGAACATTTTATATTCAAGCGACTTTAAACTATGATCGTACTTTCAACAAAAAGCACTACGTATCGTCGACGCTTCTTTATAATCAAGACGAATACTCTTTAAATACTGTTGAGAAAAACAACTTAATCAGTAGCTTACCAAAAAGGAAAATGGGAGTTGCCGCTCGATTGAGTTACGATTACGATCATAAGTATATGGTAGAGTTGAATATGGGCTATAATGGTTCAGAAAACTTTGCCAAAGGACATCGATATGGACTCTTCCCTGCAGTTGCAGTAGGATACAATATTAGCCAGGAAAAATGGTTTGCACCACTGACAAAAGTAATTGATAATTTAAAAATTCGTGCATCTTATGGTTTAGTTGGAAATGCAGATGCAGGTACCCGTTTTTTATATCTACCTTTAGTGAGCCTTCAAGGGAGCCCTGAATGGACAACAGGGAATGGAGACCAATCCCTCAAGTTAAAAGGACCGCTCTATTCAAGATTTGAGAACAAAGATATTACTTGGGAAGTAGGGTATAAAACAAATATTGGCGTCGATTTAGGTCTATTTAATTCTCTCAATTTAACATTCGAATGTTTCCAAGAATTGCGAAAAGATATTTTCATGAAAAACCAAATGATACCTAATTACTTAGGAACGATGAAAAGCGAAATATATGGTAATTATGGAGAAATATTGAATTACGGCTTTGAGCTTGCTGCTGATTATGGCAAACAAATCAACAAAGATTTGTCCATTCAATTTAAGGGTACTTTCTCATTTGCCAGAAACGAGGTGAAAAAGTATGCCCAATCATTCCATCCTGATTATCCACAATTAGATATTGTAGGACAAAGTTTAAACAAACATCAAGGTTATATCTATGCCGGACATCTATTTAAAGATCAAGAAGAGATAGCTAATTCCCCCGAACAGATGATTTCCGGTAATATAGCCCCCGGTGATATAAAATACATTGACTTACCCAATAAATATGGAAAAACCGATGGTATTATTAATACATACGACCGTGAATATATGGGGCACCCAACTGTTCCGGAAATTATTTATGGCTTCGGTCCTTCCATTCAATGGAAAAAATGGGATTTCTCTTTTTATATGCAAGGAGTCGCAAACTCTTCATTAATGATGAACAATTTTCATCCATTTGGAAAATACAATAATCGTAATGTGCTGAAATTCATTGCAGAAGATTATTGGAATTCAAATAGCCAAAACATCCATGCAGCATATCCGAGATTGACCAAATTAGATCACGAGAACAATACCGTAGCTTCTAATTATTGGTTACGCAATGCCTCTTTCTTAAAATTAAAAAATATAGAAATTGGGTATAGTTGGAAATTTATGCGCGCTTATATCAGCGGTGCAAATCTGCTTACTTTGTCTCCTTTCAAACATTGGGATCCGGAAATGGGAGGTGGAAACGGTCTGAAATACCCTACACAACGCGTATTTAATATTGGTGTTCAAATGTCTTTTAAATAAAATCAATTATGAAAACATACAAAATACTTTTATTACTTTTAATCACACTCTTTAATTTTAGCTCTTGTGATTACTTAGATGTTGTTCCAGATGAAAGAGAAAAAGAGGAAGATGCATTTAAAGATGTCGTTTCGCTACAACGATATTTATATTCATGTTATGCATATATCCCAAACCTAATCAGCGGATCAGAATCATTGGATTTCCTTACCGGTGATGAAGTTATTACGGGATTCGAGCATGAAACATTTGCAAAATTTCCAAAAGGGGATTTCACTGCTGCAAATCCTATTATTTCCTATTGGAATACCTTATTTGCCGGAATCAGACAGTGCTATATATTGCAACAAAACATTGATAAAGTACCTGATATATCTGAAGAAACGAAAGCTGATTATATAGCACAAACCAATTTTTTAATTGGCTATTATCATCTACTACTGATTCGTTGCTATGGACCAACCATAATAGTGGACGAACTGCCTGATATTAAAACAATCCCTTCCGATTACAAAGCCAGAAGTAGCATGAAGGATTGTGTCTCCTTCGTTGCCAATAAATTTTATGAAGCTTCGAAAGTTTTGCCTGCTAAACGTGAAATTGAAAATGAAGTTGGACTTGCAACTTCTGTAGCTGCTTTATCGCTACGCGCTTATTTGTATATGCATTATGCTTCACCGATGTGGAATGGCGGAAAAGTTTGCAAACAACTGGCAGAAAAATTAGTAAATAATGATGGGACAGTTTTAGTAGATGCAACCGAAGATCGCCAGCGATGGGTGGTAGCACGAGATGCGTATAAAGAAGCGATCGATGCAGCTTTAGCAGCGGGACATGATCTATACAAGGTCGAAAACCCCCAAATAAACAATCCTTACCCAGAAAACTCAACCTTGCGAGTTTTAAAAGCTAATTTGTGTACGATTGTGAAGTTCAATAAAGAGGAAATATGGACAATGGCTTTCGATGAAGGGCTATATGGATTACAGAAAAAATCAATGCCTTTCGTTGCTAACCATTGTTTTAACGGTATATGCCCAACAATGAATATGTTAGATCGTTTTTATACGAAAGATGGATTACCCTATTCAGTGGACCCCGACACAAAGAATCTGAATAAATTTGATATAGTCAGTTTGAATAATCAAAACTCAAAAATGAGTTTTGCAGATGGAACACAGGCTATTATTGCAGAATCAGGGAAACAAACTTCACAAATGAATTTAGGAAGAGAACCCCGTTATTATGCCTGGATTGCTTTTGAAAGTGGCTTTTATGAGTTAACCAATGCAACTTTAAATGGTGGATACAGCACAGACCCATCGGTCAAGAAGTATCAGAACAAAAAAATGGTCACAAGTTTTTTAAGAGATGGAAATTGTGGACGTCAAAACAGAGATAGAGGGTATAGCCCCGGCGGATTTTTAAACAAGAAAGGTGTTCATCCAGATAATACAATAGCTAAAAGTGGCGTTAATCCGTTAAAGAAATATCCTTGGCCGGTTATCCGTTTAGCAGAATTATATTTAGGATATGCTGAATGTTGTGCAGAGGTAGGTACAGCTACAGACATCACCAATGCCAAAACATACTTAAACAAAGTACGTGAAAGAGCAGGTATTCCTGATGTTGATACTTCATGGTCGA
>Ga0114938_1002424_pt1 | contig 11784 bp, 11 predicted proteins | sample AshMeaBigSpring_FD_88675 | JGI IMG/M metagenome (GOLD analysis project Ga0114938, IMG submission 88675) | Groundwater microbial communities from Big Spring, Nevada to study Microbial Dark Matter (Phase II) - Ash Meadows Big Spring | ecosystem: Environmental > Aquatic > Deep subsurface >...
CGACTGCCGCTGAAGATCGAAATAGGGGACGCACCCCGATTATCGGTCGGCTAAAGGGGTGCGTCCCCTATAGAATGTCCGGCGATGTCCGGCGCCTACCAGCTGCTCGAGTTCATCCACATCCTGTCGAGCACGCTCCTGTTCGGCACGGGGCTCGGCACCGCTTTCGCCCTGTGGCGCGCGCATCGCACCAACGACGCGCGCGTGATCGCCGCCGTGGCGCAGGGCGCCGTGCTCGCGGACTGGGTGTTCACGACGCCCGCGGTCGTGATCCAGCCGGCGACCGGCGCACTGCTCGTCACGCTGCATGGCTTCCCGTGGACCATGTCCTGGCTCATGGCGGCGCTCGCGATTTATGTCATGGTCGGCGCCTGCTGGATCCCGGTCGTGTGGCTCCAGCTGCGGATGCGCGATCTCGCGCGGCAGGCGTCCGCGGCCGGCGAGGCGCTGCCGCCCCTGTATTACGTCTATTACCGCCGGTGGTTCGCGCTCGGCTGGCCCGCGTTCGCGGGCGTCGTCGTCATCTTCTGGTTGATGATCTTCAAGCCCTGAACGGTCCGAAAAAGGCTGTTTCCCCCGATTTCCGGCGAACTGTGAACGGTGCCCATGCCGGCGCGGGCGCGCCGCGCGATCATGCGAACAGCAGGAGCGCCCACGATGTTCACGAAGATTCTGTACAACGGACTGCCGATCCCGCTCTTGCTCGCGGCGGCGGCGGTCACGCAGTTCCTCGCAGTCAGCGTCTTCGCCTGACGCAGTTAAAGGGGACGCCTCCATCCAATAGGGGACGCACCCCTATTCCCGTGCCGAAATAGGGATGCGTCCCCTATTTCTCTATTTCTAAATGGACGCGTCCCCTTTATCCGAGCTGCAGCGGCAGGTCGCGCAGACGCTTGCCGGTGAGGGCGAACACCGCGTTCGCGACCGCCGGCCCCACCGGCGGCACGCCGGGCTCGCCGACGCCACCCGGCCGCTCGGTGCTCGGCACGATGTACACCTCGACCTTCGGCATCTCGTCGAGCCGCAGCACGCGGTAATCGTGGAAATTCGACTGCTGAGGCCGCCCTTCGCGCAAGTCGATGCGGCTGTGCAGCACGGCGCCGAGCGCAAAGGCGACCCCGGACTCCATCTGGGCGGCGACGCCATCGGGGTTGACCGCGATACCACAATCGATGGCGCAGACCACGCGGTGCACGCGCAGCGCGCCGTCCTCGACCGATACCTCCGCCACCTGCGCCACCCAGCTGCCGAAGGACTCGTGCACCGCGATGCCGCGGGCGCGGCCCGCGGGCAGCTTCGTGCCCCAGCCGGCGCGTTCCGCGGCCAGGTTCAACACGCCGAGATGCCGCGGATGCTGCGCGAGCAGCGCGCGACGGTACTCGAGCGGGTCACGGCCGGCCGCGGAGGCGAGCTCGTCGATCATCGACTCCATGGCGAAAGCCGTGTGCGTGTGGCCGACCGAGCGCCACCACAGCACCGGGATGCCAGTCTGCGGCGAATGCAGGTCCACGAGATGGTCGGCGATGTCCCTGACGTAGGGTGAATCGGCCACGCCCTCGACCGAGGTGGCGTCCACGCCGTCCTTGACCATCATCGACTCGAACGGCGTGCCCGCGAGGATCGACTGCCCGACGATCGTGTGCGACCAGGCCACCGGCATGCCATCCGCGCCGACGCCGACGCGCAGCCGGTGCAGGTACGCTGGGCGGTAATAGCCGCCGCGCGTGTCATCCTCCCGCGTCCACACGGTCTTGACGGGCCGGCCCGCGGCTTTCGCGACATGCACCGCCTCGGCCACGAAGTCCGACGTCGGCGTCGCGCGCCGGCCGAAGCCGCCGCCGAGGAACATCGTGTGGATCTCGACCTGCTCCGGTTTCAGGCCGGTGATCGCGGCCGCCACCTGCTGGTCGAAGCCCTGGAACTGCGTGCCGGTCCAGATCTCGCACTTCCCGCCGGCAATGCTGACGGCGCAATTGAGCGGTTCCATCGTCGCGTGGGCGAGGTAGGGCACCGCGTATTCCGCCTCCGTCACCTTCGCGGCGCGCGCAAGCGCAGCCGCCGCATCGCCCGCGCGGGCCGCGACCGTGCCGGGCTTCGCCGCGAGGCTGCGGAACTCCTCGCGCAGGCGGTCGCTGTCGACGCTGGCAGCGGGGCCCGGCTCCCATTCGACCGCGAGCGCATCGCGGCCCTGCCTGGCCGCCCAGAAGTGGTCGGCGACGACTGCGACGCCAGAGGGCACCTGCACGACGTCACGCACGCCGGGCACGGCCCTCGCCTTCGCGGCGTCGAAGGACTTCACCTTGCCGCCGAACGAGGGCGGACGCGCGACGAGCGCGGTCAGCAGCCCGTCGAAGTGCACGTCGAAGCCGAACTGCGCGCGGCCGGTGATCTTCTCGGGCGAATCCAGGCGGCGCGTGGGCTTGCCGATCAGCTTCCAGTCCCTGGGGTTCTTGAGGGTCACCGTCGCCGGCGGCTCGAGTCTTGCCGCGGCCGCGGCCAGCTCGCCGTAGCGGGCGCGCTGATCGCCGCAGATCACGGTGCCGCCCCGCGTTCCGCAATCCGAGGCCGGGACGCCGAAGCGCTCCGCGGCCGCGGCGACCAGGAGCGCGCGGGCGAGGGCACCGGCCTGGCGGTAACGGTCGAACTCCGACCAGGTGCTGGTCGAGCCGCCGGTCATCTGCGGGCCGAAAGCCGTGTGGCCATAGACCGGAGCGGCCGGCGCGTGCTCGACGCGGATCTTCGTCCAGTCCGCATCCAGCTCTTCGGCGATCAGCATCGGCAGCGTGGTCCAGATGCCCTGGCCCATCTCCGAGTGGGCGAGCAGCACGGTAACGCTGTCGTCGGCGCCGATGCGCAGGAAGGCGTTGGGCGGCGGCAACTGCGGGGTGGCGGGCTGCGCGAGCGCGAAGCGCCGCGCGCCGGGCACGAAGAAGGCGATGACCAGGCCGCCGAGCGCGGCGCCGGTGGCGATGAAGTCGCGGCGCGAGAGGGTCACGGCGTTCATGCGGCGCCTCCCTTGCGGGCGATTTCCGCCGCGCGGTGCACCGCGGCGCGGATGCGCTGATAGGTGCCGCAGCGGCAGATGTTGCCTGCGAGCGCGGTGTCGATGTCGGCATCGGTCGGGCTGCGGTTCCCGGCGAGGAGCGCGGCGGCCGCCATGACCTGGCCTGACTGGCAGTAGCCGCACTGCACCACGTCGAGCTCCGTCCAGGCCTGTTGCACCGGGTGGTCGCCGTTCGCCGAGAGCCCCTCGATCGTCGTGATCTTCCGGCCCCTGGCCATGGCGAGCGGCGTGATGCAGGCGCGCACGGCTTCGCCATCCAGGTGCACCGTGCAGGCACCGCACTGGGCGATGCCGCAGCCGTACTTGGTGCCGGCCAGGTGAAGCAGGTCGCGCAGCACCCAGAGCAGGGGCATATCGGCGGGTGCGTCGACTTGCCGGGTCACGCCGTTGATCTCGAGTTTCATGGACGCGTCCCCTTCAGATCAGCGTTTCGAGGGCGGTGCGGGCGGAAGCATAGCGCTTCTGCAGCGCCGGCAGCTCATGGCGCGCCGCCGCGAGGTCGCCGCGCTTCGCGGCGGTCTCCATGGCGATCGCCACCGCCTCCAGCCGCGAGGCGCCGATGTTGGCGGAGGCGCCGACGATCGTATGGGACAGGCGCTGCACGAGCTCGCGATCGCCGCGCGAGATCCCGGCCTCGATGTCCTGCACGCTCCTGCCGACGCTCGCAACGAAGGTCTCGACGAGCCCGCGCGCGAGCACGTCGTCGCCCATGGTGACCTCGCGGAAGCGCGCGAGCGCGATCTCCGGCTTCTCCGCCATCGTGCGCTCGGCCGCCGCGGGCCGGACGACGTGCCGGCCGGTGCGCGTGCCGACGGGCGGCGCGTACTTCTCCAGCACCGCCTCGAGGCGCTGGCGCTCGAGCGGCTTCGCAATCACGTCGTCCATGCCGGCGTCCCGGCAATCCTGCACCTGCTCCGCCATCGCATTCGCGGTCAGGCCGACGACCGGCAGGGGCCGCCCGCCCTCGCGGATGCGCCGCGTCGCCGTCAGCCCGTCCATCACCGGCATCTGCACGTCCATGAGCACGAGATCCACGCGCTGCTCCTCGAGGCGCGCGAGCGCCTCGGCGCCGTCCGCGGCGAGCACGACGTCGCAGCCCAGGCGCTCGAGGAACAGCTGCGCCACGCGCTGGTTGACCGGGTTGTCCTCGACCAGCAGCACCGTGCGCCCGCGCCGGTGGTGCTCCTCGACGATCAGGTCGCGCGTGACGATCGCGCGCAGGCGCTGGGTGAACTCCTGTCCCTCGTGGGCGAGCACGCGCTCGAGCGTCGCGAGCAGTTCGCGCCGGCGCATCGGCTTCGACAGGTGGCCGGCGAAACCAAGCTCGCGCAGCTCCTGCCGGTTGGAACGGTCGTCGATGGAGCTATATAGAATGAGTCGCAGCTCCGCGATGGAAGGGGTCGCGCGGATGCGTCGGGCGAGCTCCAGGCCGTCGATGCCCGGCATGCGGTGGTCCATGAGCACGGCCTGGAAGCCGGATTCCGACTCCGCCGCGCGCTCGAGAACGGATAGCGCCTCGATCGCCGAGGCCGCCGTTTCCACCTCGTAGTCGCCGCCGCGCAGGATCTCCGCGATCACGCGCCGGTTCGTCTCGCTGTCGTCCACGACGAGGACGCGTCGGCCCTCGGCGGCGACGATGGCGGGCGCGGCCGCTACGGCCTCGACCGCCACCGCCGGCAGCCGCGCCGTGAACCAGAAGGTCGAGCCGCGGCCCTGCTCGCTGGTCGCGCCGACCTCGCCGCCCATGAGTTCCGCGAGCCGCTTGACGATCGAGAGGCCGAGGCCCGTGCCGCCGTACTGGCGGGCGGTCGAGGCGTCCGCCTGCGTGAACGGCTGGAACAGCCGCACGAGCACTTCCGGCGCGAGGCCGATGCCGGTGTCGGTGACCTCGAAGCGCAGCAGGTCCGGCGCGGCGTCCGCGCGGGTGTTGCTGCCGCCGGCGTCCGCGCGCTGGACGCCGATGACCACCTCGCCGGCCTTCGTGAACTTGATCGCGTTCGACACCAGGTTCGAGAGCGCCTGGCGCAGCCGCCCGGGGTCGCCCAGCACGCGCTCGGGGAGGCCAGGGGCGAGATCCACGACGAGCTCCAGCTCCTTCGCCGCAGCCGCGGCCGCCTGCGTGGTCGCGACCTCCTCGACGTGTGCGGCCAGGTCCATCTCGATGCGCTCGAGCTCGAGCTTGCCGGCCTCGATCTTGGAGTAGTCAAGCAGGTCGTTGATGACGACGAGCAGCGCATCCGCGCTCGCACGGATCACCTCGACGTACTCGCGCTGGCGGCGGTCGAGGTCGGTGTCCTGCAGCAGCTGTACCATGCCGATCACGCCATTCATTGGCGTGCGGATCTCGTGGCTCACGTTCGAGAGGAACTCGCTGCGGGCCTTGCCCGCGGCCTCCGCTTCCTGCCGGGCCCGGGCGAGCGCGGCACGCAGCCGCACCACCTCCTTCTCCAGCATGGTGATGCGCTCCGCGGCGGAAAGGCTCATTTCCGTTGTCCGGGACGCCGGTCACGCCCCCCTTGCCCGCGCGGTTCTAGTATTCTGCGCACCGGAAACGCATGCATGGCCGCAGAGTCTAGCGCACCGCAACGCCTGCTGATCGTCGAGGACGACCCGCACATGGCCTACCTGCTCGGCTACCTGGCCGAGAAGGAGCGCTTCACCGTCGAGACCATCGCCGACGGGCGCCAGGCGATGGCGCGCATCGAAGCCGGCCCGGCTGCCGACCTCGTGCTGCTCGACGTGATGCTGCCCTACACCGACGGCTTCGAGCTGCTGGAGAAGCTGCGCGGCGACGCGAAGTGGAAGCAGGTGCCCGTGATCATCCTGACCTCGCGCACGCGCGAGCACGACGCCGTGCGGGCCCTGAGCCTCGGTGCCGATGACTACCTCAACAAGCCCTTCAGCCCGGCGGAGCTCGTTGCGCGCATCCGGCGGCGGTTGAAGCCGGCCGGCGCGCCGCAGCAGCCGCGCGAACAGGAGAGGACGTGAAGCGCTTCGGGACGGGCGCGCGCCATGGGGCGAACGGCGCCTGCCGGGCGGCGCTCATTGCCTGCCTGCTCGCGTTCGCGCCGGCCGCTCCCGCCTGTGACGAGGCACTGCGCGCGCAACTGGCGGCGCAACCCTCGAACACCGACCTGCGCTACGAGCTCGCGCGCAGCTGCGCGCGCGCGGGCCGGCCGGCCGAGGCGCTCGCGGAATACGACACGCTGCTCGCGGCGCACCCGGACAACCCGGACTGGCTGCTCGGCCGCGGACAGGCGCTCACCGCGCTCGGCCGCGCGCAGCAGGCGCTGCCCGCGCTCGAGCGCGCGCGCGCACTGGCGCCGCGGTACGAGGACGCCTGGCGCGCGAACGTCGCGGCGCTCGAGTCCGCGGGCGAGCCGGATCGCGCCCTGGCGCTCGCGCGGGAGGCCGGCCGCGCATTTCCCGAGGCGGCGTGGCCACGCGACAGGCAGGCCGCGATCCAGCGCGCACGCCTGGTCGAGCGCGGCACGCGCGTCTCGCTGAACCTGAGCTACGAGGACCTCTCCGGCGGCCACCCGTCCTGGCAGGCCGCGACGCTCCTCGTCGATCACCCGCTCACGGGCACGCGGCGGCTGTTCGCCGGGGTCAACGTCGAGGAGCGCTTCGAGCGCCAGGACGAGCAGTTCACGATCGCGCTCGTGGACCGGATCGGCAGAAACTGGTCCTGGGGCGTGACCGCGGAGGTCGCCTCGGACGCAGAGATCCTGCCGGAATGGAACCTCGTCGGGGAGGTCGGGCGCATGCTGCCGGGGGATCGCAGCATTGCGCTCCGCGCCCGGCACGCGGGCTACGCGGCAGTGGACGTGGATTCGCTCGCCGCGACGGTCGAGCAGTACTTCGCGTCAATCCGCGCTGCCTACACGCTGACGGCCTCGAAGCCCGACGGCATCCCGGCACGTCTGGGACACACGCTGCGCGTCGCGCACGACTACGACGATGGCAGCCACGTGACCGTCGCCCTGGGCTATGGCGAGGAGGCCGAGACCGTGGCACCGGGCGTGGTGCAGGTGACGCGCAACAAGAGTGTGTCGCTCCTCGGCACGCACTGGCGCTCCGCCGCCTGGGGATTCTCCTGGGAGGCGGGCTGGCACGAGCAGGGCGATCTCTACGATCGCGTGCGGCTCCGCCTTGGACTCGAACACCGGTTCTGAGCTGATCGTCACGATCGCCTGGCGCAGCGCCGAGGTCGCCGCGCTCGCCTCGGCGCTGATGCTCGCAATCTCGCTCTTCGTGCGCGCCAGGCTGCGGCGCGAGGAGCGGCTGCGGCAGCGGGTCATCGCCACCTGGCGGCCGCTGCTCGCGCGCATCGCCCTCGAGGACGGCGCGAAGCCCGCGTTGCCGGCGCTTCGCCGTCGCGAATTGCCCCACCTGATGGAGGAATGGAACGCGATGCACGACTCGCTGAAAGGCGAGTCGGCGGAGCGCCTGAACGCACTCGCGCCCTGGTTCGGCTTCGACGTCGCCGCGCGCCGCGGGCTGAAGTCCGGCAGCGTCAGCGACCGCATCCTCGCCATCCGCACGCTCGGCAACCTGCGCGACTCGTCCTCGTGGAAGGAGCTGCAGGAGCAGCTGGTCTCCGACAATGCGCTGGTGTCGTTCCATGCGGCGGCCGCGCTCGTCTCGATCGACGCCCAGCGCGCGATGCCCGGCATCATGCGCGAGCTGTCCGAGCGCGAGAGCTGGCCGGGCGAGGCGATGGCGCGGCTGCTGGTGGACGCCGGCGCCGGGATCGCGCGCGAGCCGATCCGCGCACTCATGCTGTCGCTCGCGCCCGACAAGGTGCCGCCGCTCCTGCCGTGGCTCGCGCATGTGGACGCGGTGCTCGGCGGCGAGGTCGCGGTCGAATTGCTGCGGCGCCATCCGGAGCACGAAGGAATCGTCGCCGCGGCCCTGCCGGTCGTCCAGGAGCCGGAGCTCCTCCCGGAGTTGGCGCGTTACACGGAGTCGCCGAGCGCCCTCGTGCGTGAGCATCTCGCCGAAGCGGCCGGGCGGCTGGGCGGGCTGGACCAGCAGGCCCTGCTGGTGCGCCTCATGAGCGACCGGGTCTGGTGGGTGCGCTACCGCGCGGCGCAGGGACTGCTGAAGCTCAAGGGCATGACGGACGCGCGCCTGGTCGCGGTGCGCGCCGCGCTCACCGATCGCTACGCCTCCGACATGCTGGACCAGGCGGTGGCCGAGGCGGCGCTGCCATGAGCGCGCGCGGCTTCCTGGTGGCGGTGCAGTGGGGCTTCCTCGGCTACTTCGTGCTGCTGAACTTCATCTACCTGGGCCTCGCGTTCACCGCGCTGCACGGGCTCCGGCGCTACATGCGGGGCGCAAGCGCGGCCGAGCGTGTGTACTCGCACCTGCAGATGCCGGTGTCCATGATCGTGCCGGCCTACAACGAGGCGGCGACCATCGCGACCTCGGTGCGGGCGCTCCTGCAGCTGCGCTACCAGCACTTCGAGGTGATCGTCGTCAACGATGGCTCGAAGGACGACACGCTGGAGGTGCTGAAGCGCGAGTTTAGGCTGCAGCCGTTTCCGGAAGCCTACCGGGTGCAGATCAAGTCGGAGCCGGTGCGCGGCATCTACCGCTCGCTGACGCACCCGAACCTGCGCGTGATCGACAAGGAGAATGGCGGCGGCAAGGCGGATGCGATCAACGCCGGCATGAACTCCGCGCGCCACCCGATCATCTATGCGGGCGACGCGGACTCGGTGCTCGACCCCCACAGCCTCGAGCACGTGGTGCGGCCGTTCCTGGAGGACCCGCGTACGGTCGCCTGCGGCGGCACGGTGCGCATCATCAATGGCTGCACCGTGCGCGGCGGCGTGATCGAGAAGGTTGCGCTGCCGAGGAATCCGCTCGCGCTGGTGCAGGTGGTCGAGTACCTGCGCGCCTTTCTCGGCGGGCGGCTCGGCTGGAGCGCGGTCAACGGGCTCTTGATCGTGTCGGGCGCCTTCGGCGTGTTCCATCGCGATACCGTGGTCGCGGCGGGCGGGTTCCGCGCGGACGTGATCGGCGAGGACATGGAGCTGATCGTGCGCCTGCACCGCACGCTGTCGGCGCGCGCCACGCGCTACCGCATCACCTTCGTGCCGGATCCGGTGTGCTGGACCGATGCACCGGAGGACCTCGGCACGCTCGCGCGGCAGCGCAAGCGCTGGCACCGCGGCCTCGCGGAGAGCCTGACCGTGAACCGCGGGCTGTGCTTCGCGCGCGGCAGTGGCGCGGCGGGGTGGCTCGCCTATCCGTACTTCGTCGTGTTCGAGCTGCTGAGCCCGGTGGTCGAGGTGGGCGGATTGGTCGTGATGGCCGTGGCGTTCGCGCTCGGCATGATGAACGGCATAGGCTTTCTCGCATTCGTGGCCGCGGCCTTTGCCCTGGGCGTCATGCTGTCCGCGACGGCGATCCTGCTCGAGGAGCTGTCGTTCCACACCTACCCGAAGGCGCGCCACGTGCTGGCGCTCTTTGTCGTCTCGATCCTCGAGAACTTCGGCTACCGGCAGCTCATTTCATTCTGGCGCCTGCAGGCGCTCGTCGCCTGGATCATGGGCCGCCCCATCCACTGGGGCGTCATGAGGCGCAAGGCCGACTGGCAAGCCTAATAGGGGACGCACCCCTATTTCTGTAATAGGGGACGGACCCCTATTTCCTTGGGCGGTCGCCCCGGATGGCGTGAGTGCAGTATCCGGCCGGTACTTCTTTCCAGCGACTCGACGAACTGCCGCGACCCGCATGGCAGGCCCTTCACCGTCTGCCTTCGAAGTTCCCCGAGCGCCTGGGCTTGATCCGCCTCCGCCAGCCAGGTTGACCAGTTCACCACACGCTGCAGTTGCTGCCGCCAGTGCGATGAGGCAGTCAGAACAGGATCATTGCGAAGTCCGCAGTGCGCTCCCGCGCTGGACCATGAGTAGTCCTCGCAGCGCTCTACCAGGGACGCGCGAACGGGATTGCGTTCGACATAGCGGATTGCCGACCAGAAATACGGCTCGTCGAGTACGGACGCGAAATATCGGCCCTGCCAGACATGGCCGAGCCAGTCCCGGTGACGATTGACGCGTTGCGCGTAGCGCATGTGCAGGCAGCGCAGAGCCAGGTGGATCGAGTCCTTGTTGCCCGGCGCCAGGACCAGGTGCACGTGATTTGGCATCAGGGCATATGCCAGCACTTCGAGGTCGTACTTGGCCGAATAGTTGCGCAACCAGTGCAGGTATATGAGGTAATCGCCGTCCGAGAAGAACACCCGGTTTCGACGGTTCCCGCGCTGGGTAACGTGGTGAGGCAATCCAGGGAAGACGACTCGGGCGGTGCGAGGCATGCCGGGAAGGATGGTCGACCCCGCAGCGCATGCCTCGGTTGTTTTCGGCCGCGAACGGAGAAATAGGGGTGCGTCCCCTATTTATGTTGCCGCGGATATGAGTCCGAGGGCGGTGACGCCCACGAGCAGTGCCGCGACGAATGCGAGCAAGACCGGCCGCCAGCCCGCTTCGCGGACGTGCGCAAAGGTGACGCCGAGCCCGACGGCCGCCATGCCGACGAGCAGCAGCCATTCGGACGCGATTTGCCCGGCAGCAAGGCACTGCTTCCATTGCTCAGCCTGGCCACCCGCCGCGCCGACCATCGCGTCGCCCACCGTGCGGGTTACCACGAGCACCAGGAAACCGATCACGAATGCCGGCACCGCCTTCTTCCGCAGCCCCGCAGTGCCCTCGACCGGCGCATCCTCACGTGCCGCGAGCCAGGCCGCGAGCGGCACCAGCAAGAGGAGCCCGAGCGTACGCAGGAACTTCGTGAGCCCGGCCATCGCGACCACATCAGGAGCGGCATGCCAGTCCGCATGGATCATGGCAGCGCCGATCACCTGCGAGGTGTCGTGGATCGAGGCGCCGAAGAACATGCCGGCCGCGCGAATGTCGGCGCCGAACACGGCACCCGCGATCCACGGATAGCCCATCATGGCGATCGAACCGAATAGCACCACGCATGTCATCGCGATGCCGACGTCAGCCTTGCGCGCATGAAAGAGCGGCGCCGAGGCGATGATCGCGGTGCAGCCGCAGATCGCCGTTCCCACGGCCAGCAGCCGCCGCATGGTGAGATCCACGCCAAGAGCGCGGCCAAGCCAGAGCGCCGTGCTGACCGCAACCGTGACGCACGCGAGGACGATCGGGATCGCAATGATGCTCACGTCCGCGAGCGTCATGAGCGTGAGCCTGAGCCCGATCAGCGCGATGCCAATGCGCAGCAGCGTCTGTCCGGCGAACTCGAGGCCGGGCCCGGCCCAGACGCCGACACCGAGGAGGTTGCGCCACAGGACGCCGGCCATGATCGCGACGAGGGTCGGGCTGACCGCCTCACCGGTTGCCTGGTAGACGAAACGCGCTGCCACTGCGAGCGCTGCGGCGAATGCCAGGCCGGGAATAATGTTGCGCACTACCATGAAGCCGGGGGAAATAGGGGTGCGTCCCCTATTTCGGTATCAGCTCGGCGGGGTCGTACACCACGCCATCCTTCATCACCCGGTATACCTTCTGGAGATTGGCGACGTCCGCGAGCGGGTCTGCGTCCAGGATGACTAGGTCCGCGCGCATGCCGGGCGCGATCGCGCCGGTTTCGACCACGGTGCCCAAGGCGCGCGCGGCGTCGTAAGTCGCCGACCGCAGGATCTCGGCGGGCGTGAGGCCGGCTTCCCGCATCAGCGCGAACTCGCG
>Ga0114938_1002425_pt1 | contig 11782 bp, 7 predicted proteins | sample AshMeaBigSpring_FD_88675 | JGI IMG/M metagenome (GOLD analysis project Ga0114938, IMG submission 88675) | Groundwater microbial communities from Big Spring, Nevada to study Microbial Dark Matter (Phase II) - Ash Meadows Big Spring | ecosystem: Environmental > Aquatic > Deep subsurface >...
CGGCTTACTCAACCAAACACTCCCAAAACAAACGGTATGGTGGAACGAGCCAATGGCATCATCAAATCAAACACTATTCTCAGAGAGCAATATGCCACGAAAGAAGAAATGAATACACATCTGTTACGGTTTCTTGTTTATTATTTGCTCTACAGAAGACACGGAAGTTTGAAAAGAGAACTCGGAGTGAAAACGCCTTACGAAGCAGTAGAAAAATGGTATCAACTCAAACCCGAAATTTTTGTTGTGAAAAATATTGTGCAGTTTAAAAATAAAATACTACTTTTACAACATCAAAATAAAGCAAAACAAGTTTGTTTTACCCAACAACCTTGTGAAACTTGACATTTATTTCTTTTCCCATTTCTCTAGTCCATCTTCTAGTTCGTGCATCATACTAATATAGCTATCATATCGTGCGGGATTGAATAATCCTTGCTCTAGTGCACTTATAACAGCACAATGAGGTTCATTGCGATGGGTACAATTAGTAAATTTACAATTAATCATATACCGTCTTATCTCTGGCAGATAGCCTCCTAATTCAGCGGCTTCCATATTTGCTAATCCAAATTCTTTGACTCCAGGAGTATCTATGACTGCGCCTCCGTCAGGTAGGGTATGCCATTCGGCAAATGTAGTAGTGTGTTTCCCTTTATTACTAAATGCAGATATCGGTCCTACTTTCAAGCCTAAACTAGGGTATATTATATTCATTAAGCTGCTCTTGCCTACTCCACTATGTCCACAGAGTAAATTGATATTGGCTTTCAATATAGTATGTAAATCTGCAATACCTTCTTTTGACATTATACTCGTATGGATCACTTTATATCCTGCTAGAGTATAAGTATGATGCCACTCATTAATTTTATCTATTTCTTTTTTATTTGTATATATATCTATTTTGTTGAGTATAATAATTGGAGTGATATGATACGCCTCACATATTATCAATAGTCTATTGATAAATCCATCGCTTGTGCGGGGGGCATTTGCTGTGGCAACTATGAGGGCTTGATCTATATTTGCCGCAATGACCTGAGTATATGCTTTCTTGTGAGGATCGAGTCGTATGATATAATTGTTGCGATCTAGAATCTCGGAAATGATATAGGAGTTTGATTCATGATCTAGCCTTAAGATTACATTATCGCCCACCGCTATTGGATTTGTGGATTTGATTTCGTCAAGTCTCAATTTACCTTTGAGCCGACATTGTACAACTGTGCCATTTTCTACTATAGCATTATACCACAATCCAGTAGATTTTGTAATGGTTGCTTTCATATTATTACAATAAAGTTTTTGTATATTATACAAATGTAAGATATTAAAAAAATAATTGTAAGGTCTATAAACTCAATACAAACTAAAAATAAATATTTATCAAAAGGATATAAAAAAAATAGAATTTCTCAGTATAATTATTATATTTTTGATAAAATAATCAGAAATGTATTCCATAGTAAATAGTCTAGTGGCTTGGTATCTCAGTCGCCGCTGGTCTGAGATTGATAATTTTGTATTATATAGTCATGATATACAACGCAAATTATTATTTCAGATGCTGGCTGATAGCGCAAACACAGTTTTTGGGCGCCAATATGATTTTCATAAAATGAAAAACACGCAGGACTATAAAAGTGCTGTACCTATTCATACGTATGAAGACTTAAAACCATATATTGAGCGTAATATGCATGGCGAACAGCAAATATTATGGCATAGTGATATTGAATGGTTTGCCAAAAGCAGTGGAACTAGCTCTGATAAGTCTAAATTTATCCCTGTAAGTAAAGAGTCATTAAATGAGATACATTATAAAGGAGGACAAGATTTATTGACATTTTATTTTAGAAACAATCCAGAGAGTAAATTATTTACAGGGAAATCACTAATAATGGGTGGCAGCTATTCATCATTGCCAAGAGGCGATAAAATACGTGTTGGCGATGTGTCTGCCGTTATGATGCAAAATATGAGTATGCTCGGCAATCTATTTAGAGCACCAGATTTGGAAATAGCCCTAATGAATGAATGGGAAGAAAAAATAGAAAAAATAGTGCATACCACGATAAATGAAAATATAACACAAATAGCCGGTGTACCTTCATGGACTTTGGTCCTTCTCAAACGAATATTGACTATAACAGGCAAATCAAATATACTAGATATATGGCCTAATCTTGAGCTATATACTCATGGTGGAGTAAATTTTATGCCTTATCAATCACAGTTTGACAATATACTGGGGCGCAATAAAATAAAATATTATCAGGTATATAATGCTAGTGAAGGGTTTTTTTCCATACAGGATCGCAACAATTCTGATGATATGTTACTCATGCTAGATTATGGTATATATTATGAATTTATGCCGATAGAGGAATTAGCAAAAGGTAGTCCACGGACTCTTTCTTTATATGAAATTGAATTAAACAAAAACTATGCCCCCATCATTACTACCAATAGTGGATTATATAGATATATCATAGGTGATACTATACGCTTCACATCTACTTCTCCATATCGAATACAAGTAACAGGGCGAACCAAGGCCTATATCAATACCTTTGGCGAAGAATTAATAGTAGACAATACCGACAAAGCCCTTACACAAGCATGTAAGCAGACAAATGCTGTATTACATGAATATACAGTTGCTCCAATATATTTTACCGATAAAGATAATGGCGCACATGAGTGGATAATTGAATTTGAAAAAGAACCGAAAAATCTGATTCAATTTACTGAAATTCTTGATACACAATTACAAGCTATAAATAGTGACTATGAAGCAAAACGATATAAAAATATAGCCCTCCGATTGCCCATAATACATAATGCTCCAAAGGGTACTTTCTATACATGGATGAAAAGTAGAGGAAAGGTAGGAGGTCAAAACAAAGTGCCGAGACTAAGTAATGAAAGAACATATATAAATGATATTTTAAAATTAATATTATAACCCATCTTCATATAAATTGTACAATATAGCTTATTTATTATTTTTAAAACTAAGATTATCAAACAATTATAACATTATTATACATTAAAGTATAAAAAAATACGACCGTGTTTTGCTTGTTTTTTGATTAATCTATAGTATGCCTTGTCTTCCATTAGACTTAAGATAAGGGCTTTTGCTATTATTTTTTTTTGAGTTTTTTAAGCAAACCTATTGATTAATTGTATGATTTTTTCTCAGATAAATTTGAATTTGTATCTTTTTTAAGTCCCTTTCCTATATTGTAAAACTTGGCATCACTCTGCACAGATAAAATAGTTCTATGATTAAATGAAATGTATTTACCAAAATCACTCTTCACAAATAGAACCTAATTGTATTGTCAAATAATTATCTTCATTGATAGATAGTATATAAATATAAAAAAATTAACTAATTTATTTGCTTTGTTACAAAACATCTTTATGCTAACCTGCCAATTAATTATTATAGTTTTTACTCATACCCCATCGCTGCATATCGATAGAGCATTGCATTTACTATATGTTCCTGCTGATAGCTGTGGATATTAAATAAGATCTCCATTACCTACAACATATCTCTCTGTTACCATTTACTTGATTTCTTATCTAATATCGCATTGATTATTCCATAGTATTTATTTTTATTTTGTCATGTAATTTTTTTTTCTGAGGTAAAATAAATTCCGGTTCAGTGCCATATCCAAAAATTATCCAGCAGCGTTGCTATCTACTACATGCCGGGAGGCTATTTCACCTACTAATATATATGGAGCTAAAGTAGTCAATATAATGCGACCCTCGGCATCATGGTATAAAAAAAATACAATAGTATCTCCTATCTGAGTCAAGTTAGTCGATTAATTATTTGATAACTATATGCGCTTGTATTTCCATAATCAAGAAATACACGTATGGGCGGGCTAGCAATTCGTGGACATACTATATCTTACTATATATCATCGAAGATTATTAAGTGAAATATTTCTCTGTATATATTTACCGAGTATATCAAATTCTATATTGACATATTGTGATTCACGCAATTGGTGAAAATTTGTATTCTCATAAGTATAAGGGATAACACATACTTCAAAAGTCTCTAAGGAGGGATTGCAAATAGTAAGAGATACCCCATTGATACATACACTGCCTTTATCTATTATCAAACCCGTATATTTCTTATCTATTGCAAAACGATAACGCCAGCTACCCCTCTCCTCAACTATAGCAATACATGGAATGATAGTATCTACATGCCCCTGTACTATATGCCCATCTAATCTTCCATTCATGAGCATGCTGCGCTCTAAATTAATTTTTTTATTAATAGCCCATTGAGATAAAGTAGTCTTGGATAGCGTCTCAGCTATTGCTGTCACTGTATAGTTTTTATCCTCTACCAAGCCGGTCACTGTAAGGCATACACCGTCATGCGCTATGCTTTGATCTAATTTTAATTGAGCGGTGAAAGGGGACTTGACTGTATAATGGATATTGCCAGAGTCTTGTACTATAGCTATTATCTCACCGATGCATTCTATAATTCCAGTAAACACTTTATTATATTAATTAATTTTACAAAAGTACTGGGTATTAATTTACTTATCGCATCAAAATTACTTTACCACTCAGATATTTTCCTTCTTGGTATTCATATTTTAAATAATAAATACCATTAGGATACGTGGTCATGTCTAGAGAGGTGATTGTTTTATTTATTGGGGATATTATTTGCAATAATTTCCCTGAAATATCTGTCAAATATAAATTTTCTATAGCGATACTACTCTCTATATATAGTGTGCCTTGATTTGGGTTTGGGTAATACTTCCAATCAATCAGTGGTTCAGTGTAATACAATTGATTTAGAAGGTTTGAATCCGTTATTGTGTCGGACATATACACTACTCCGGTGTCGTTTTTTATATCTTTTATTTCTTGGGCTAATTGTTCATCATTACAGCCTGGAGTATAAGCAAAATTGATAATAACATTTTGTAAAATAGTATTGAGTTTACTATCATCTTGTATTACATCGGTAGTAGGGCTTATATGTCCTCCACCTATTCCACTCTTATCACTCAGATAGATATATGTACCATTAGTAGCAAGGGCAATAGAGCGCATCAAGTATTCGGTGGACTTGTCTATACCACTACATCCTATGGGTACAATACGTATGCCCATAGCTGCAGCACTGCGTATGCATTGGTGCAGCTTAGTTATGTTGTGCATTGCATTATGAGGAGGTGCATCTAGTATAAGAAATAATATTTTTGCTGTAGCCTTTTGACTCCATTGTGTATTGTGTATAGCTTTGTCTAGTCCATCCTCCACAGCCTCAGGAAAGTCTCCTCCACCACTGGCATATTGGGCTTGTATAAAATCCAAAACACGATTGAATTTATCCGTTTGATCGCATGTAGTAATATAGTTAGCACCATCACTTATATCTTTATAGAATATGGAGGCATAATTTATTTTGGTGTTTTTGAGTGTATTTTTTACATTGTTGATTACATCTATCAAATCACTTTTAAGATAATTGATCTCATCACCCATAGACCCTGTGGCATCTACAACAAATGCAAGATCTAATATACGCATATCATCACATGCCCAATTAACAGTAAAGGTATTAATACCCTCATTAATTGGTACTATAGCATTCATTTTTTTTGTATTATCGTTTTTATATATTTTGATACTTAAGTTTTCAGTTTTTGTGCTTTTAGTAATAGTAAAATAATTTACCCATAATTCGGCTTTGCCCGTATTATCTGTTACTGCTTGCCATACGATATTCTCATCCGATATTAATTGTACTATACAATTGAGCATAGGATTACCTTGATCATTGCGCACTAACACACTATATCTCATATTTGGGAATAACTGCCACATACTGCGATATGCGGTAAGCTCTTCTTGTGACTTATCATTCCACAATGACCACTTAGCAAAATCATTGATTTCTCCACAGGTAAGTAATCCTGCATTGCTATAGTTAATAGGGTATGCTGCTAGTTTATCTACAGGATCAATAGCCATAGAGACAGGGGCTAGGTCATCAACAATTTTAGTATCTGGTACTAAATCGTAAGCAATTGGTTCAATTACGGGTTTCTCTTCTATGACTAAAGGACGTTTATGAATTATCTTGATTTTATTGGGCTTGTCAGATTCTTTTTTTATATCACTATCCTTATAGGCTCTACTAATATTATTTTTGGTTGAAGTGGTTTTTATTACCTCTTTTATCTCTTCGCCCGTTGATTTGTTTTTCACAACATTTTCGGTATGTACAATAAAGTTGACTGGTGTTATTATGGATATATTTTGAGTAATAATGTCGCCTGTATTTACTGCCAATACTATACTAGTACTAGAGTCCTTATATACAGCATGATAAAATCGTAAAGTATAATTACCCGGCGTAAGATTGAGTAAATATTTGCCGTCACTTGATGAATGGGATGAGTATAATAGTTTTTCTGACTGCAATACATCAATAATTGCATTATCAACAATAGTACTATCGGCTGAGCGAGTGATAAGACCCTTTATAGTAGCGTGCTGTGTATAAGCGGCAAAGGAATATAAAATACAAATTATAAATAAAAGAGTAGATTTCATAAATATATAATACTTTGCAGTAGGATGCCAAAACATAATTAATTCCACACATAAAGTAGGAGCGATTGTCCTATATCATTACTTTTTAAAATATACACAAAATCCTTTCGCCATTTTTTTATCCTTGTAATGATACCATATCTTCTAGTTCTAGCAATGGATCTGCTTTGGGGACACTTCTGTCGGCTTCGTCTATTTCTACTTTCAGATTATTGATGATAAATTGTTGTCTTTCGGGGGTATTCTTGCCCATAAAATAAAGTAATAATTTCTGTATTGACATATCATCATGCATGATTACTGGCTCCAATCGTATATTCTCCCCAATAAATTCTGCAAATTCATCGGGAGATATTTCTCCGAGTCCTTTAAATCGGGTGATCTCGGGTCTTCCTCCTAGTTTTGAGGCAGCAGCATCTCGTTCTGCTGAACTATAACAATATATCGTCTCTTTTTTATTGCGCACCCGAAACAGAGGCGTCTCTAATATATATATGTGATTATTGCGTACAAGCTCAGGAAAAAACTGTAGAAAAAAAGTCAGTAGTAGCAATCGGATATGCATACCGTCCACATCAGCATCTGTGGCTATTATTATTTTATTATAGCGTAGCCCTTCTATCCCATCTTCTATATTTAGTGCGTGCTGCAATAGATTAAACTCTTCGTTTTCATATACTATTTTTTTGCTCAGCCCAAAACAATTGAGAGGCTTACCTCTTAGCGAAAATACAGCTTGGGTATCTACCTGTCTGGTCTTGGTGATACTACCACTAGCCGAATCACCCTCCGTAATAAATAGCATCGTACTTTCTCTCTTATTCCCCATATCATCAGTCAAATGAATACGACAGTCTCTTAGTTTTTTATTATGAAGGTTTGCCTTCTTAGCTCGTTGATTGGCAAGCTGTTTTATACCTGCTATATCCTTGCGTTCACGCTCACTCTGTAAGATGCGTTTTAGTAATTGATCTGCAGTAGCCGGGTTTTTATGTAGAAAATCATTGAACTGTTTTTCTATAAAATCATTTACAAATTTACGCACAGTGATGGCGTCATCATCAGGAGCTATGGTCAATGAACCGAGCCGGTTTTTGGTCTGAGATTCAAACACAGGCTCTTGTATTCGCACAGCCAATGCTGCAATGATACTCGCTCGTATATCTTGTGGCTCAAAGGTTTTTTTGAAAAAATCACGTATTACTTTGACTATACTTTCTCGTAGTGCAGTCTGGTGGGTGCCTCCTTGTGTGGTATGCTGTCCATTGACAAATGTATAATAATCTTCTCCATATTGTACGCCATGGGTTAAGGCTAATTCTATATCATCGCCTCTAAGATGTATGATAGGATATCGTATTTCCTCCGGGTCAGTTTTTCGAGATAGGAGATCATATAATCCCTTGGAACTGTAATATTTTTTACCATTAAAAATAAGTGTAAGACCAGAATTGAGATATGCATAATTCCACATCATATTTTCTATATACTCATCTTGATACGTATAGTTTTTAAATATTGTATTATCAGGAGTGAAACTTACATAGGTGCCATTATTTTCACTAGTTGCTTTTTCCTTTTCATCTTTTACCAAAACGCCTCTTTCAAAATAAGCTTCTTTGTGTATGCCGTCACGCACACTATATACACGAAACTGGTCACTAAGAGCATTTACTGCTTTGGTGCCTACTCCATTGAGACCTACCGACTTCTGGAATACTTTACTATCATACTTGGCTCCTGTATTAATTTTGCTCACCACATCTATTACCTTGCCGAGCGGAATACCTCGTCCATAATCTCGCACCGAAACTATTCCAGACTCCAACTTTATATCTATTGTACGCCCATGCCCCATATTATATTCATCTATACTATTATCAATCACCTCTTTGAGCATTATATATATACCATCATCTGGTGCACTACCATCTCCAAGCTTGCCTATATACATGCCTGGACGCAGACGAATATGTTCACGCCATTCTAGCGTTTTGATACTATATTCGTCATATCTTACATGAGACATAATTATAAAGTTTCGTTGAATGTGCTTGTAAAAATAATAGAATGAATCGTGTACTTTTAATAATAGTTTTTAACATCAGAAAGGTAATGTCTATTAAATATATAAACATTTTCAAGTGCAATATATAATAAGTATAAGGCAAGTAATATCATTTCTCTAATAATAGATAAAATACAATTAGCCTTTGAAATATCAAATTAACTTAAAAACAAAAGGATTGGTTTTATAGCTCTGCTATCTGGATATTTTCAAAAGTGAATTAATATCCTTAATTTTATACGCCGATATTTTATTATAATTTACAATTAATAAAGATTTATTCTAATAATTGAAACAGGAACCCATTATTATAAATAACTATATAGATGGTGTATTTCAAAACTCCGCACAAGGGCTTACTATGCCCCTGATCAATCCTGCTACTGCATCTAGTTATGGTACTATGCCTTTATCTAGAGTAGAGGATGTGGACCTTGCTTATATGGCTGCCTATAAAGCCTTTCCAGGCTGGAGTAGTCTTAGTGCCGCTCAACGCAGTACAATATTACTGTGCATAGCCGAAGGCATAGAATCAAGAGCCGAAGAGCTATCTTTGGCCGAATGTATTGACAATGGCAAACCCTTGACACTAGCACAGAAAGTAGATATCCCGAGAGCTGCAACGAATATGCGTTTTTTTGCCCAAGCCATTACTCAATTTGCAAACGAAAGCTATAATGAACCGGAATATATCAACTATACTTTAAGGCAACCAATAGGTGTTGTAGGCTGCATATCCCCTTGGAATTTGCCATTGTATCTTTTTACATGGAAAATAGCTCCTGCACTGGCTACAGGCAATACCGTTGTCGCTAAGCCTTCAGAAACAACCCCCTATACAGCCTATTTATTCTCTGAAATATGCATGGCTGCTGGCTTACCTGCTGGTGTATTAAATGTCCTACATGGTACTGGTGCCGAATGTGGTAATGCTATAGTGTCTCATCCTGGCATCAAAGCAATATCATTTACGGGGGGTACAGCTACTGGCAAACATATTTCAAGCATCGCAGCCCCTATGTTTAAAAAATTAAGTTTGGAATTAGGTGGTAAAAACCCCAATATAATATTTGACGATTGTGAATATGAAACTATGCTCCACACTACTCTGCAATCATCATTTAGCAATCAGGGTCAGATCTGTTTATGTGGCTCTCGTATATATGTGCAAAGAGGAATATATGAAAAATTTAAAAAAGATTTCGTTGCTAAAGCTACTGCATTAAAAGTAGGCAATCCCTTATCTCAAGATACTAAGGTGGGAGCTATTGTAAGCCTTGAACATTATAATAAAATACTATCTTATATAAAATTAGCTAAACAAGAAGGTGGCCACATTTTATGTGGAGGTCATGCAGTACACCCGGAAGGTGAGTATAGTAATGGATATTTTATAGCTCCTACAGTCATAGAGGGCTTATCAAATAGCTGTCGTACTAATCAAGAAGAAATATTTGGTCCTGTAGTTACTCTTACGCCATTCGATACAGAACAGGAAGTAATGGCACTTGCTAATGATAGTATATATGGCTTATCGGCTACTATCTGGACACAGCAACTTGATCGAGCTCATCGTATGGCTAAACTTATAGAGGCGGGTATAGTTTGGATTAATTGTTGGCTACACAGAGACTTACGTACACCGTTTGGAGGAATGAAATCTTCAGGAGTAGGAAGGGAAGGTGGGCTTGAAGCCTTACGATTTTTTACTGAGCCCAAAAATGTATGTATAAAAATTGATTGAGTAATATTGAATAATGTAAATAAATATAACTTGTTTTGGTATATAAAGCATCATAACAAATTGATCAATATCATTATCGTTATATTATGTTTAAGTACATTTTCCACTGACCTTATTGCACAACAAGACACTATTTATAATCAACTAAATGTGCCTATAGATACCTCTTTTAGTGTAGGAGAAGAGGAAGATGGAATGTTTGCTAGCTGGGACAATGTAGAAATAGACCCATATAATTATAAAATCACTTCTGATTTTCAGCCTTTATACATGACGCTAATTGATCCCCAGAAAGGAGAAGAATTTGTAATGCCACATGATGGTGTGGTTACTTCTCACTTTGGATGGAGATGGCACAGAGCTCATAAAGGCACAGATATAGATTGTGTGACAGGAGATATCATACGCTCCTGCCTAGGGGGGGTTGTGCGAGTGGCTCGTTATCATTCTGGGTATGGGTATTTGGTTATCGTAAGGCATCAAGATGGGCTTGAGACTTTTTATGCTCATCTATCTACATTGCTAGTTAGCGAGGGGGACCATGTATATGCTGGCACTGAGGTGGGGCTGGGTGGCAATACAGGACATAGTACAGGAAGTCATTTACACTTTGAGATGCGTTATAAAGGCAATGCATTCGATACTCGTAAAGTGATAGATTATAGCACTCGTACACTACACAGTAATAATATCGTTATAGACAAATCGTTTTTTAAAATAGTGAACCCTCCGGCTCCTAAGCCATCTACAGCATCTACACAAGATATAACGGAAGCAGTATATCATACGGTAAAAAAAGGAGAAACCATAAAGGCGATAGCTACCAAATATAAAGTAAGTGAAGCCTCTCTGTATAAGCTTAATCATATGACGAGTAAATCGATATTAAAGATAGGAAGACGCTTACGTATTTTGTGATTTTATTTTATTGATTTTTTGTTTCAATTTTGCAAAAAATAATATTATTGCATGAAGCCATTACACAATATTTATGATAAAAATATTTTAAAAAAAAGACTTCAAGAAGAGGCATATAATCGTATTACGCTTTCATTTTACCGCTATGTAATCTTAGATAACCCTACAGAAATAAGAGACGAGTTATATACAGCGTGGAATGCTCTAGAAGTATATGGTCGTATCTATCTTGCACATGAAGGCATCAATGCTCAAATGAGTGTACCCGTGCATAATGTGGAATTATTTAAAGATGAGCTACAAAGCAGAAAAATATTTGAAAATATGCCCATCAAAATCGCTATAGAAGACGATGGTAGGTCATTTTATAAATTAAATATAAAAGTAAAAAAAAATATAGTTGCTGACGGGCTATCTCATGA
>Ga0114938_1002426_pt1 | contig 11781 bp, 11 predicted proteins | sample AshMeaBigSpring_FD_88675 | JGI IMG/M metagenome (GOLD analysis project Ga0114938, IMG submission 88675) | Groundwater microbial communities from Big Spring, Nevada to study Microbial Dark Matter (Phase II) - Ash Meadows Big Spring | ecosystem: Environmental > Aquatic > Deep subsurface >...
CTGCTGCTAATGATCTGGATCGCCATACCCGGCCGGCGGCCCATTGCTTCGACGGCGCTGCTTGGGGGTCTGGCCCTGACGGTCGCGAAGGTGGCGGGGCTTGGGCTGGTCATCTGGACCTTCGTAAGGTCCCGCTCTGTACAGGTCCGTGCTGCAATCGTCTTGCTGGGGTCCATTTTGCTCGGCGTCGTGGGAATTGCCGGCCTTGCCGAATCCGAGGGCGCCGTGGCGCACGTGGCCAGTGGCTTGCTGCATCTTGAGGGTCTCGTGTCCGGAATCCTGCACGGACTCCAGCATCCACTCGGAACGGGCTTCGGCAGCGTAGGGCTGGCAGGGGCGATCGGCGCAGATGCCGTAACGCCCGGCATGGAGTCATTCGTTGGATCCACCGTCGCCGCGCTGGGCTGGTTCGGCATCGCGATCATTGCCTTGTCAGCCATGTTGTTCCTCGGTGGAGACGATTTTTCCCGTGCGCTGGGTGCGGTCGTCCTCGGCGGGATACTGATTTCCGACAATGTTGCTTCTCTCTATCTGTATGCGCCGCTGCTGTTGCGGCCGTTTGCCGCGCACTTCGGCGGCATGTCAGTCAGGACGTGAGCATGCCAAATGAGAAAATTCCATCCGTCGCGCTGCTCGGTATTCGCGGCATCCCTGCTCGGTACGGCGGGTTCGAAACGTTTGCTGAAGCTCTCGCCGTTGGGCTGGTGCAGAAGGGGTGCGCGGTCACCGTCTTTTGCGAGCAAGGCGATCAAGAGCCTATAGCGACGTATCAAGGAGTGCGACTTGTTCGCATCCATGCACCGCGATTGGGGCCACTCAGCACGATCGTCTTTGACCTAAAGTGCCTGCTGCGTGCCCGATCTGGCTACGACATCGTTTACATGCTCGGATACGGTGCGGCGCCATTCTGTTTAATCCCGCGCCTGTTCGGTCGCCAAGTGTGGATTAACATGGATGGCGTGGAGTGGAAGCGCAGCAAGTGGTCCTGGGCGGGTCGAACGTATCTGCGCATCATGGAGCGAGTGGCCGTCATAGTGGCCAGCCGCGTGATAGCGGATGCAGCGGCGATCCGGGACCACCTCGAAGCTCGATATGGCCGGCTTCCCAAGTGCGTTGTCATTCGGTATGGCGCGCACATCACACCGGTGATGGACGGCGCGGCCTTGGCAATGTTCGGGAACGTCACGCCGGGCGAGTATTACCTGGTGGTTTGCCGTCTGGAGCCTGAGAACCACGTCCGCGAGATCATCGAGGGATTCGAGTCGTCCGGCAGCCCGTATCCGCTGGTGATTGTCGGTGGCACGGCCGAGCCCAACGAATACATCCAAGCGTTGCTGAACCGGCAGAGCGAGCGTGTCAGGTTCGTCGGCGCGATCTACGACCAAGCCTTGCTGTCTGCTATGCGATATCACGCAAGGGGGTACATACACGGGCATTCCGTCGGTGGAACCAATCCCTCGCTGCTGGAGGCAATGGGGGCGGGCAATCTGGTGATCGCCCACGACAATCCCTTTAATCGTGAGGTCCTGGGCGAGCATGGTCTGTACTTTCGGGATCCCACCCAATTGAGCGACGCGATCCGGCACACAGACATTTTGGAGGATGCGGCGCGGCTTCAGTTGGCTCAGGCGGTCCGCGGCCGCATCTCAGAGTGGTACAACTGGCAGAAGATCGTGGATGACTATTGGGCTCTGGTGCGCAGGGAGCCCAGCACTATTGGCGGAAACTAGGCAATTTCCGTATTGACTTTGGATACGGACCCGATTTCTACTCGGGCAAACAGTGACGAGGTCACGTAAGCTCCCCCGCCCGATAGACATCAGAAGCTAGACTCTCCCGGTCATTGACGTTGGTCCCGTTCGTAGACAGTTCTGATCTAGAGTTCGGCTGACTTCCGGGCCCGGTTCTCCTGACGATTGCGAATGAACTCGCTGGGTGTCAGGTGACCCAGTGAGCTGTGGGGTCGTCGCTGATTGTAATCCACGCGCCACGCTTCGATCTTGGCCCGCGCGTCGTCGAGCGACATGAACTGCATGACGTTCAGGCATTCATCTCGCAGCCGGCCGTTGAACGACTCGATGTGCCCGTTTTCCATGGGTTTTCCGGGTCGGATGAAGTCGAGCTTCACACCGCGCCGCCAAGCCCAGTCCTCGAGCGCCTTGGAGGTGAACTCCGAGCCGTGATCCACGGTAATCGACACCGGCGCCGGCATGTCCGCGGTGCGCGTTTCCAGAGCCTCGGCGACCCTCTGTCCAGACATCGCGAAATCAACCTCAATCAACGGACTCTCGCGACTCAACTGATCGACCACCGTCAGGATACGAAACGGACGACCATCGAACAGCTGATCGTGCACGAAATCCATGCTCCATCGCTCGTGCGGAGCGCTCGGCACAGGCACCGGACCACGGTGCAGGCACATGTGCTTGCGCCGCCGAATCCGCGTGCGCAGTTGCAGCCCGTCGAGCCGATACAGCCGCCGAACCCGCTTCTTGTTCACCGGCCAGCCCTCCCGTCGCAGCATGACGTGAATGCGCTGGTAGCCGAAACGCGGTCGAGCATGCGCAATCTCGCGGATGCGCAACCGCAACGCCGACTGATCCTTGGCCGTGCTCTTGCGGTAGAAGCCGGCGCGCGAGAAGCGCGCCAACCGGCATGCTCGCACCGTCGCAACCTGAAAGCGCTCCTTGATCCAGCCCGCCAGCACGCGACGCCGGGCGGGCTTCAGAGCTTTTTTGCGATGACTTCCCCCAGGATGTGCTTGTCCAAGGTGAGGTCGGCGACCAGACGCCTCAGGCGTGCGTTCTCATCGCGCAGCTGGCGGAGCTCCCGGATCTCCGTAAGCCCCAGCCTGCCATACTTCTTCTTCCACACGTAGAAGCTCGCCTCGCTCACGCCCATCTGGCGACAGACGTCGGCGACCGGCGTGCCGCCCTCGGCCTGGCGCAGCGCAAAGGCGATCTGCTCCTCCGTGTACCTCGACTTCTTCATGCCCTCATCTCCCGTGCTGAGGACCCGAGAAGCCAGCTTAGTCCAGTTCTAATCTGTCGTCGAAAAGCGGGACGACGTCACGTCAGCTCAAGTGCCCGGCAAACTCATAAAGTATCTGCATTCTCCGTCGCCTCCAGGGGCGCCCGGTGAGGGCACGGAGGGGGTTCAGGCCGTAGACACGCGCATACAGTTGCCATCCGTACTCGGTCCACCCCGGGCTGTCGAATATATCGTTGCGTATCGGCCCCAGTGATCCAAACGAGGTACGGTCATAGGACCGGAGGTGCTCTTCGCTGAGCGGACGCTCACGGTAAGGCACGATTACGAAAAGCGTCCTGCATCGATCTAGGAGCGACGCGGCGGTACCGACGTCGTCGTCGAGATGCTCCAGAACGTTCGAACAAACGATCACGTCGCTGTGCGGGACCACCTCGATGCCGCCGCACGCAAACGTAGCCAGCTCGTCGAAGCGTGACTTGCAGAGAGCGATCGCTTCCTTCGAGAAGTCGACCCCGAGGAGTTTCGCTTCCGGGAAGGCAGTGCGATAGATCGGAAACGAATCGCCGGCGCCGCAACCAAAATCGCAAAGGCTGCCACGGAAGTTCCGGCTCAGGCCGAATCGCCCGACCTGCGAAGAAGCAAAGCCTTGCGTCTGGGAACATCCGGCCTTCGCAGACCAATCGCCCGAGCCGAAACGAAAGTTCCAATACTCCTCAGAATTGACCTTCAACGGGAACTCCAGCGTATCGTTGGTCGACGAGCTCCAATCGGGGCCGAGAGTATTCCAGATAACCTCGCGCGTCTCCAGCGGCCTCTACGGGAAAAGGGCTGCTCCGGAAATCGAGGGTGCGGCTGCATCTTTCTCGGATAGCACGGGCGTAGCACTGCCGACCGGCCAGTCGATCTTTACCGTCGGGTCGTTCCACCGAATTGCGGCTTCCGCCGTCGGAACGTAGTAGTCGGTCGTCTTGTAGAGGAAATCGGCACTGGCGCTGAGAACGAGGAATCCATGTGCGAACCCCGGCGGTATCCAAAGCTGCCGATAGTTCCCGGCGCTGAGTTCTACGCCTATCCACTCCCCGAAGCGCGGGCTGCTGCGCCGAACGTCCACGGCGACGTCGAAGACCTGCCCGGAGGTGACTCGCACCAGCTTGCCCTGTGCATGGGGCGGAAGCTGGTAATGCAGGCCTCTCAGTACGCCTCGAGCAGATCTGGAGTGATTATCCTGCACAAAATCGACTTCGTATCCAACAGCCTCGTTGAAAGCGCGCCGGTTGTAGCTCTCCATGAAATAGCCACGTTCGTCGCCGAATACCCTCGGCTCCAGGATTAGTACCTCCGGCAACGCGGTCGAAACCACCTTCATCAGAACACCCGCTCTTTCAGGACGTTGAGCAGATACTGGCCGTAGCCGTTCTTGCGCAACGGCTCCGCAAGTGCTTCGAGCTGCGAAGCACTGATCCAGCCGGACCGATAGGCAATCTCCTCGGGGCAAGCAACCTTCAGCCCCTGCCGCTTCTCGATAGTAGAGATGAACTGCCCGGCCTCGAGCAGGCTGTCGTGCGTGCCGGTATCGAGCCATGCGTAGCCGCGCCCCATGATCTCGACGTCGAGTTGTCTCTGCTCTAGGTAACGCGCATTCACCTCGGTGATCTCCAGTTCGCCCCGTGCGCTGGGCTTGATGCTCGCCGCAATGTCACACACCTGCTCATCGTAAAAGTAAAGCCCGGTGACGGCGTAGCTGCTTTTCGGCGCCTTGGGCTTTTCCTCGATCGATACGGCCCGCTGCCGTTCATCAAAGGACACTACGCCGTATCGCTCTGGGTCGGTGACGTGGTAAGCAAACACTGTCGCCCCGGAAGTCCTCGAATTTGCGCGCCTCAGCAATGCGGCAAAGTCGTGACCATAGAAAATGTTGTCACCCAACACCAATGCGCTCGGATCTCCGCCGACAAACGCGCGACCGAGGATAAACGCCTGCGCGAGTCCGTCCGGGCTTGGCTGGACGCAGTAACTCAGGTCGATTCCCCAGCGGCTTCCGTCTCCAAGCAGCGCCTCGAAGCGTGGGGTGTCCTGAGGCGTGCTGATGACCAGCACGTCGCGGATGCCGGCCAGCATCAGGGTCGAGAGCGGGTAGTACACCATCGGCTTGTCGTAAATCGGAAGCAATTGCTTGCTGATCGACAGCGTAGCCGGGTGAAGGCGGGTGCCGGAGCCGCCAGCCAGGATGATTCCCTTGCGCGACATTTCCGAATTCCTGGTCTATTGAACTGAGCGTGCCTGCCGGTCAGCGCTCAAGTACTTCCGTCAGCATGCGGTCGACGCCTGTCGCCCAGTGCGGAAGCTGGAAACCGAATGTCTCCCGCACTTTGCTCGTATCCAGCCGCGAATTCAGCGGTCGTGACGCGGCCGTCTTAAACGCCGCCGATTCCACCGGCCTGATCGCATCAGGCGCCACGCGGATCGGTTGTCCGGCGGCACGCGCGGTTTCGATAACATGGCGGGCATAGCCGTGCCACGTCGTTTCCCCGGTCGCGGTCACATGATACGTGCCACCCAGCGCGGGTTGACGGATCGCGGCGAGCAACGCATGAGCGGTGACGTCGGCCAGCAGGTCGGCGCCGGTCGGCGCCCCGTGCTGGTCGTTGATGATGGTCAGCTGGTCGCGCTTAGCGGCCAGACGTAGCATCGTGCGAGCAAAATTCTGGCCACGAGACGCGTAGACCCAACTGGTTCGAAAAATCAGGTGCTGGCAGCCGCTCGACCGAATCTGCTGCTCGCCCTCTAGTTTAGTCTGCCCATAGACGTTGAGCGGGCCGGTGGCGTCATCTTCGGTCCAGGGCTTGGATCCTGTGCCATTGAAGACATAATCGGTACTGTAGTGGACGAGCCACGCGCCGCATTTTGCTGAGGCCCGCGCCAGTACTGCCGGCCCGGTTGCATTGATCGCTCGCGCGAGATCTGGCTCAGTCTCGGCCTTGTCCACGGCCGTGTGTGCGGCCGCATTCACGATCGCGTCGGGCTTGACGTGCTGGACGGTCGCCAGGACTCGATCCACATCGGTCAGATCACCGCAGAACCTGCCGGTGTCATCCCGATCAACAGCAACGAGTTCCGCGATCGGTGCAAGCGCGCGCTGGAGTTCCCAACCGACCTGACCGCTCTTCCCGAAGAGCAGGATCTTCAAAGGGCCGCCCGGGAGGCGTAGTTCGTGCCGATCCATTCCCGATAGCCGCCAGACAGCACGTTTTCGATCCAGTCCGGGTTGTCCAGGTACCACTGGACGGTCTTGCGGATACCGGTCTCGAAGGTCTCGGCCGGATTCCAGCCCAACTCGCGCTGGATCTTTCGCGCGTCGATGGCATAGCGTCGGTCATGACCCGGCCGATCGGTGACGTGCGTGATCAGGCGACTGTGGCGACCGGCAGGGTCGGGCCGCATTTCGTCGAGCAGGCTGCAAATGGTCTGCACGATCTCTATGTTCGGCTTCTCGTTCCAGCCGCCTATGTTATACGTCTCGCCGATCCGGCCAAGCGCGAGCACCTCCCGAATCGCGCTGCAGTGGTCTCTCACGTACAGCCAATCTCGCACCTGCATCCCGTCGCCGTACACAGGCAGCGGCTTGCCGGCCAGCGCATTGACGATCATCAGCGGGATCAGCTTCTCAGGGAAATGATAGGGACCGTAGTTGTTGCTGCAGTTCGTCGTCAGAACCGGCAGGCCGTATGTGTGATGCCATGCACGCACGAGATGGTCGCTCGCGGCTTTGCTGGCGGAGTAGGGGCTATTCGGTTCGTAAGGGTGGTTCTCGGTGAAAGGCGGGTCGTTCGGACCGAGCGAGCCATACACCTCGTCCGTACTGACATGCAGGAAGCGGAAGCCCGCGCGGGCATGCTCATTGAGCGACATCCAGTAGCCACGAGCGGCCTCGAGCAGCGTGAATGTGCCCGTTACATTCGTTTGCATGAACGCGCCCGGACCGTGGACGCTCCGGTCGACGTGACTCTCCGCTGCGAAGTGGACGATTGCGCGGGGGCGATGCTCGGAGAGCAGGTGATCAACAAGCGCCTGGTCGCAGATGTCGCCGCGTACGAACACATGGCTGCGATTGCCTTCGAGGCTTCTAAGGTTCTCAAGGTTTCCCGCGTAGGTCAGTGCGTCCAAGTTGACGACGGGCTCACTGGCCGTGGCCAACCAATCGAGGACGAAGTTACTGCCAATAAAGCCTGCGCCGCCCGTTACAAGAATCACTTGTTCATCCTTGCCTTGATCCATGCCGCCCGGGCGTGGTCTCGGCCCGGTTGACCCATAATTGTAAGGGGTATCGTGCCCCGGATAGGCGTCCGCGGTGGCCCGTTCACACGGCTGACGGGGACTTTGCGATAAAATACACTCTCTCACGTCCGGTAGTGGACCTCACCTTTCGCGCGTGAATCTGCGACGTCTGGGGTCGCGCAAATTGATTTGGTGACTCGGTAACAAGGAAAGTTCATGCTGACGGTTGTCACGCCAGTGTCTATCGGTTTCTTGGTGACCATGACGCTGATGCTGGTCTTGCGACCGGCAGCGTCGCGCCTTGGGCTCGTGGATGTCCCGGGAGGTCGCAAGACCCACGTCGGTGAGGTGCCGGTCATCGGCGGCATCGCCATGTACTTTGGGCTACTGGCGGCAGTCCTGGCCATTGGCATCTCGAACACGGGCGAGGCGGCCTTGCTGGTTGCCGCGGCGCTATTGGTCGTGGTCGGTGCGCTGGATGACCGTTTCGATCTCGCGCCGTACTCCCGCATTCTCGCCCATATCGCCGCGGCCGTGACCCTAGTCCTTGCCAGCGGCTACACGGTCGAGAGTCTCGGTGATCTTTTCGGTTTCGGCGAGATCGGGCTCGGCCCGCTGGCGTTCGTCTTTACCGTCGTTTCGGCTATCGCGCTGATCAACGGATTAAACATGCTCGATGGTCTGGATGGTCTTGCGGGCGGCGTCGCGCTGATCGCACTTTGTGGCTTGGCCTTCTATTTCACGGGAGCGGACGTCCCGGAAGGGGTCGTCGTCACTCTCGGGCTCGTCGGCTCGATCGCAGCGTTTCTCATCTTCAATCTGCCGGCGAAGTTCAATCGTCCGGTGCTGGCGTTCATGGGCGACGCCGGCAGCACGCTGCTTGGGTTCATGCTCTCAGGATTGGCACTCGTTGCGATTCAACCGCGCGAGGAGACGTTGCCGGCAGTGGTCGTGCTCTGGCTGCTGCCTGTGCCGATCATCGAACTCTTCACCAGCACCATCCGTCGTCTTGTGACCGGGCTCTCCCCGATGCAGGCCGATCGAGGGCATTTCCACCATCGCCTGCTCGAAGGTGGTTTCTCGGTCCGTGCCATCTTCATCCTGTACATATTCGTATCGGCGGTCTCTGCCGTCGCAGGGCTCTGGCTGTGGCGGGCGGGATTGAGCGAACCGTTCCTGTTCTGCCTGTTCCTCGCAACGGCCGCGATCTGGCTGCTGGCGACCCACAACGTCAAACGTCTGGTGGGTTACGTGCCCGAGTCGCTGCAGCGAGGGAAGCGGCCGCCACGGTTGGTGCCCCGGCGCGCCCGGGCCGCTCGCGATCGCCGCTGATCCCGCGAGTTCGGGTTGGGTCAACCAGCCAGTCCGGCAGAATCAGTTTGGTTGCGTTCGTGGTCTAGCCGGACCATATCTTTGCTAGAATTTCACGCGCCCTGTTCCGGCAACGGAAGCTCGCGACATATTGTGAGTCTAATCCATTGATTCTTATGAACTATCAGTTATGGCTGGGCAGGCCATGATGGCCTTGCTCGCGCCGGTCGCAACGGCATTTCTCATCACAATAGCCCTCGTGTTGTCACTGCGGCACGTCGCGCCGTTCGTTGGCCTCGTGGACGTCCCCGGCGGGCGCAAGACTCACCATGGTGAGGTCCCGGTCATAGGTGGCATCGCTATGTACCTGGGTGCGCTACTGGCCGTGTTACTGACAGGCGAGGAAGTTCCCGCGGAAATCGAGGTGCTGCTGGCGGCCGGCCTGATGGTGGCGGTGGGCGCGCTCGACGACCGATTCGATCTGCGTCCGAGGGTGCGCGTGGTGGTGCACCTCGCGGCGGCGGTGACGCTCGTCATGGCCACGGGCTTCCGGGTCGACAGCTTGGGCGACCTGTTCGGCCTCGGCGAAATCAGGCTCGGTCCGCTCGATTTTGCCTTCACGGTGTTCGCCACGGTCGCGCTGATCAACGCCTTCAACATGCTCGACGGCGTCAATGGCATCGCGGGAGGCGTGGCGCTCGTGGCGCTGGCTGGGCTCTCGTTTGCCTTGGTGCCGGCGGACAACCTCGCGGCGACGGTCACGCTGGCGCTGGCAGGCGCGGTTGTCGGCTTCCTCGTGTTCAACCTGCCGGCGCGTTTCAACCGCAAGTGGTTGGCATTCATGGGCGATGCGGGCAGTACGCTGCTCGGCTTCGCGCTCGCCGGACTTGCGCTGGTCGCGGTGCAGTCGCGCGTTGGCGGTGGCATGCCGCCGGCCCTCGTGTTGTGGATGCTGCCGATGCCGATCGTCGAGTTGTTCACGAGCACCATTCGCCGGTTAGTGAACCGCACGTCGCCGATGCGGGCCGACCGCAGTCACTTCCACCATCGGTTGCTCGATGCGGGCTTCTCGGTACGCGCGGTGTTTATCCTTTACACGGTCGCGTCTTCGGTCTCGGTGTTGACCGGGCTCTGGCTGTGGCACGCAGGCTTGAGCGAGGCCGTCCTGTTCGGCGTGTTCCTCGTCATGTCGGTGCTGTGTTGGATGGCGATGCACAACGCTCGGCGCCTGATCGCACTGGTACCGCGGTCGCTGCGTCGCGGGGCATTGCCTTCTGCCTTAATGCCCCGGCGGACACGCCTCCGCCGCGACTAATGTCGTTCGCTCGAGTGGCCTGAGTCTCGTCCTTCGGGGTGCGGAGCCCCTAGACTTGGCATCCAGTGTAGGCCGTTCGTCGTTCGGCTCCGGAGCGTGCCTTGAATTCCAAGCCCGTGCTCACCGTCCACCTCATCCCCGCGGCGCGCCCGAACTTCATGAAGATCGCGCCGCTCTACCACGCGTTCGCCCGCGAGCCCTGGTGCCGGCTGCAGATCGTGCACACGGGCCAGCACTACGACGCGAACATGTCCGACGCTTTCTTCCGCGACCTCGGGCTGCCGAAGCCGCACTTCCACCTCGAGGTGGGCAGCGGCACGCACGCCGAGCAGATGGGCGGCGTGATGGTTGCGTACGAGAAGGTGGCGATGCGCGAGAAGCCGGACTGGATCGTCGTGGTGGGCGACGTCAATTCGACGGCCGCCTGCGCGATGGTCGGCACCAAGCTGTGGATCCCGGTGGTGCACCTCGAGGCGGGCCTGCGCAGCGGCGACCGCCGCATGCCCGAGGAGATCAACCGGCTCGTCACCGACGCGATCTGCGACGTGTACTGGACGCCGTCGCCCGACGCTGATGAGTACCTCGCGCGCGAGGGCGTGCCCGATGCGAAGATCGACCGCGTCGGCAACATCATGAGCGACTCGTTCGAGATGATGCGAGGCGCGATTGAGGCCGACGGTACGCGCGCGGGCATGGGGCTGGAGGCGAGGCGATATGCCGTGGTCACGCTGCATCGTCCGTCGAACGTGGACACACGCGAGGCGCTCGAGCCGCTGGTGAAACAACTGGTGCAGGTGTCGAGCGAGTTGCCGCTGGTGTTCGCGGTGCACCCGCGCACCAGGAAGAAGCTGGAGGAGTTCGGACTGATGGACGCCCTCACGCAGGGCGGGCAGATCGCCCTCACTGAACCCTTGGGCTACATCCAGTTCATGAATCTCGTCCACAAGGCCACCGCGGTCATCACCGACTCGGGCGGCGTGCAGGAGGAGAGCACATACCTCGGCATCCCGTGCCTCACGCTGCGCGAGAACACCGAGCGGCCGATTACGGTCAGCGAGGGGTCAAACCGGCTGGTGAAGCCGGCCGACCTCTACGCGCAGGTGAAGTAGGTGCTGGCCGGGCGGTGGCCCACCGGACGGCGCCCTGCGCTGTGGGACGGCAAGACGGCCGATCGCTGCGTGGCGGCGTTGAAGATGCGGGCAGGGGTTGAGTAGCGGCGGTTGCTGCGCCGGCAGTTGAGCCAAGTCGACCGGCCTTCGCCTCGCAAAAGTGCGACGTCTTTCGGACTCTCGGCAATCCACTCGGCGAGCCGTCTGCTATGATCCGCGACTGAAAGATGGCAGGAATACCGTCCAATAACCGAGCATTCGCAAGGGCTTACGCGTGAAAGTTACAGTGTTTGGTTCCGGCTATGTCGGCCTCGTCACGGGCGCGTGCTTCGCCGAGGCGGGGAACAACGTCCTGTGCGTGGACATTGACGCTGGCAAGGTGGCCCGCCTGCAGCAGGGCGAGATCCCGATCCACGAGCCGGGCCTCGACGAGCTGGTGAAGCGCAACTTCGAGAAGGGGCGCCTCAAGTTCACGACCAGCGCCGAGGAGGGCGTTGCCCACGGCCTGTTCCAGTTCATCGCGGTCGGCACCCCGCCTGAGGAAGACGGCTCGGCCGACCTGTCGCACGTGCTGGCGGTCGCCGAGACGATCGGACGGCACATGAACGAGTACCGCATCGTCGTCGACAAGTCGACGGTGCCGGTCGGCACGGCCGACAAGGTGCGCGAGCGCATCGAGCAGACGCTCGGCGAGCGCGGCGCCAAGCTCGACTTCGACGTGGTGTCGAACCCCGAGTTCCTGAAGGAAGGCGCGGCCATCGCGGACTTCATGAAGCCCGA
>Ga0114938_1002430_pt1 | contig 11762 bp, 6 predicted proteins | sample AshMeaBigSpring_FD_88675 | JGI IMG/M metagenome (GOLD analysis project Ga0114938, IMG submission 88675) | Groundwater microbial communities from Big Spring, Nevada to study Microbial Dark Matter (Phase II) - Ash Meadows Big Spring | ecosystem: Environmental > Aquatic > Deep subsurface >...
AAGTAAGGGCAGAATAAATATCGATGGTGCTTCTCAGGTTGCCTGCAGCAAAATATTTTCCATCCCGGCTTACAGCAAAGCATTTTGCCTTATCATGAATTAAAGGAATATGAAACACCTGCCGGCCTGTTGTAAGGTCCCAAATCCTGATTTCTTCTTCAATCGAAATTTCATCATCACTGGTGATAATTTTTTTACCATCTGCTGTAAGGGCCATGCTTTCGATCTTAAACGGGCATTGTATGACCCTTATCTTTTCTCCTGTTTGTATTTTCCAGATGATGATGGTTTTATCGGCAGCAGATACCAGCAACAGGTTATCCGGTGTAATGGCCAATGCGGAAACAACGGCCGTGTGGCCTTTAAAAAAGAACGCTGAGGAGGGAGGTGTCAGCCGCAGGGATGAATCTTCTTCGTAAGGTATTTCGTTATAAGGGTATTTGTAAGAACCAGGAGAAAAGATCTCCTTCAGCTCCCATCGCATGATGCTATAGTCTTCTCTTCCGCTGAAACAATATTTGCCGTCAGGGGAGAAAATACCTTTACTTAGTTCGGCTTCCGCATCATCAAGATCTCCGCTGAAAATTTCAGCCAGCTTTCTGCCATCACTGGTGCGCCGCAGCACATTTTTATTACTGCCGGTTCCCAACAGATATTTTCCATCAGGACTGTAAGCCACATCATACCCGTATGTATCATAATTATAAAAAGTAAACACTTCAAAGCCCAGTTTGGTATCCCAGACTTTCACACTACCATCGCTGCAGGTACTGGCAATATTTTTTCCGTCAGGACTGAAGGCCACTCCGTATACAGAACTGCTATGCCCGGTTTGAATGACTATATCCACCGGTTGTGACGAAACAACCACTGCCAGTAACAAATACCAGCTTAAAAATAGTAGCCTGCAAAGCATATTTCAAGTTAGCAACAGAAGTTGAATATTTATTAAAAGTTTAGGCAAAACCCGGCATTGATGAGATAAGTCTATTACCGGCGGAAATAATAGTAATTTTTTATTATTGAAGGATTAGTTCTGCCGGATGATCACCTCATCAATGAATAAATGACTGGGCGAGCCGGCGCTTTCATGCCAGGCAGGTAATGAACCGCCATTTACCGCCCTTACTTTTACATATCTTGTTTTGGCTGTAACCGCCCCGCCCAGTTGCTGGTGAACAGGGCCTTTTGTATCTGTACCAATTTTGTTTTTAATAATCGTCAGTGGCTGCCAGCTTTTGCCGTCGTTGCTCATTTCAAAAATCACTTCTTTGGGATAAATGATCCAGGGGCTTACCTCCTGCAACACATGCACTCCCACATACTGCAATGGTTTTTCTTTTTGCAGATCAATGATGGCTTCAAAATCTTTTCCGTAGTAACTCTGCCAGTCGCCGGTCTTCCAGTTTTCTGTGCCGGTAATGCCATCGATCAGTGCTTCCTGGCCGCCGGCTGTGTACATCGGGTGTACTTCGCTTAGAACAGTGATGCTGATGTCAGCCGGTATTTGATAGAACTTCCGGAAAGTAACCGGGCTTTTCCGGTTATTCTTTTCGGCATATACCGTTACTTGTATGGTTTTGTCAATCGTAAAAGGTTTTGTGAAGCGGACAAATTCTCCGTTACTGCCATCTTCCTGTTCCAGGCTATAATAGATATCAGCGGCGGGATCAATATGCTTTAGCTGCACAGCGGTGGATGTTTTGAATTTATAACTTTCCATATCGAAGTAAGGAACAGCTACAAATGCTTCGTCATTTACCCTGCTGTGCGGTATATCGCTTTCAGCCGTTCCCCTTGTTTTGCTGGGTTTGTTGTTCATTGAGAAAACCAGTTCGCCTCCTTTGGCTATATCACTATGTTGTATGAAGGTGGCAGTATGCGTTTTTCCATTGAGCGATACATCTTCCACATAAAAATTTTCTTTCTTCCGGTTCGTTGCTTTAATGATAAATGATTTACCGTTTTCCAGCTGCAACTTCACTTCATCAAACAAAGGAGTACCCAGCACATAGTCTCCGCTGCCGGGGGTAACGGGATAAAAGCCCATGGCACTCAGCACCAGCCAGGCACTCATCTGTCCGCAGTCTTCATTGCCGATCAGTCCGTCAGCATTATTCGGATAAAATTCCGTACAGATCTTATGTACCAGCTCCTGTGTGCGCCACGGTTTTCCGGCATAATTGAATAAATAAGCCATATGGTGACTGGGCTCGTTGCCATGTGCATATTGGCCGATCAGTCCGGTTACATCGGCCTGTTCCCTGCCGCTTAATTTTGTTTGTGTGGTAAAAAGCTCTTCCAGCTTTTGTGCAAAAGCATCATTGCCGCCATAGAGTTTTTTCAAGCCGTCAATATCCTGCTGTGCCGTAAAAGAATAATGCCAGGCATTTCCTTCAGTGAAGAAATTGTTTACTTCTGCCGCATCAAAAGGATGATACCAGAAGCCCTGTACTTTACCACGGATATGTTTGGTGCGGGGATCAAAAAGGTTTCTGTAATGCAAGGAACGGTTCAGGTATTTTTTATACACTTCATCATTGCCGGTCCATTTGGCAAATTGTGCAATGCACCAGTCATCATACGCATACTCCACTGTCTTCGATGCACTTTCATGATCATCTTCATTGCTGATAAAACCCTGTTTAATATAAGCGGGTAAGCCATAGCGTTTGCTTTCTGCATAATCGGTCATGGCCTTAAGGGCCAGTTTAGTATCAAAATCACGGATGCCATTTTTATATGCATCAACGATAACAGGCACAGCATGGTAACCAATCATGCAAAAGGTTTCATTGCCGCTGAGTTCCCATACCGGCATCATACCGCCCTGTTTGTACTGTGCCAGGAATGTTTTGATCCAGTCGAGGGTACGTTGACGGTTAATGATGGAGTGCAAAGGATGCAAAGCCCGGTGTGTGTCCCATAAAGAGAAAACAGTGTAATTGGTAAAGCCAACGGCTTGGTGAACCTTTAGATCAGTACCGCGGTATTCACCATTCACATCCGTATAAATATTTGGCGCCAGCATGCTGTGATAAAGAGCGGTGTAGAATGCTGCCCGGTTATCTTCGGTGCCGCCGCTAACGGCAATTTTTCCCAGCTCTTTGTTCCAGGCATCTTCGGCTCTTTGTTTTACAGTAGTAAAATCGGTGTTGCCAATCTCTTTTTCCAGGTTGAGCCTCGCATTATCTGTGCTTACCCCGGAGATACCGATTTTTACCTGTACGGTTTTATTGCCTGCAAGTTCAAAGGCAAAAAAGGCTTTGAGTTTTTTTCCATCGGCAGAGGGCTTTGTGATATCTTTTATTTTCAGCAATTCATCATTATTGGCCAAACCATAATTCTTTACAGGCTGATCAAATTTGAGGTAGAAATAAACCACCTGGTTTTGCGCCCATGATTTGCTTCGGCGCATTCCTTTTACTTCGTAAGGATTGATGACCTCCACGGATGATTCGAGTACTTCGTCCCGGTGCTGGAGGTCCAGCAGAATTTTTCCTTCAGTAGTTGTAGCATCATAGCTGTATTGATACATGCCGGAACGGTAAGAAGCCGTCATGGCAGCTTTGATATTATTTTTCCGGAGAACCACTTCGTAGTATCCGGGACCGGCCTTTTCTTCCCAATGAGAAAAGGAAGAAGCATATTCCTTATTATTCCATTTTACTTCTCCGGTAAAAGGCATCAGCAGTATATCGCAATAATCGGGTATACCGGTGCCGCTCAGGTGCGTTTGGGAAAACCCGTAAATGAGACTGTCAGAATAATGATAACCGCTGCAGCCATCCCATCCTTCCAGTCTTGTATCCGGGCTGATCTGTATCATGCCAAAGGGCATACTGGCACCGGGATAAGTGTGGCCGTGTCCGCCGGTACCTATAAAAGGATTGACGAATGAAGTGTATTTTTTTTGTGCAAATGATACTGCCGCAAGCAGCATAAACAAACTTAATAACCTGGAAGATTTCATAGCAGTTAAATTATTCGCTGCTCAAGTTAGCAGAAAAACGAAAGACGGGGTTAGTTTTTGTCACGGTACCTTTGCGCAAAAAGCAGATAATGACGATTGCTGTTTTAGGTGCCGGTATGGTGGGCAGGGCTATTGCGCTTGACCTGGCAACGAATTTTTCCGTTACTTCTTTTGATGTAAGTGCTGCCAACCTCGCTTTGCTGGCAGAAAGAAATAGGCAGGTTAAAACGATCAATGCTGATCTTACTCAATATGCCAATTATCCTGAATGGCTCTCGGATTTTGATTTGGTAGTAACGGCTGTCCCGGGTTTTATGGGATATAAAACACTGGAGGCTGTGATCAATACCGGAAAGAATGTGGTGGATATTTCCTTCTTCCCGGAGAATGCATTGCAGTTAGACAAACTGGCAAATAAAAAAGAAGTTACCGTAATTACTGATTGCGGTGTAGCGCCGGGTATGAGCAACTTCATTCTCGGCCGGTATAATGCCGAAATGAAAGTGGAGGCATTTGAAGCATATGTCGGTGGCCTGCCGCTGCATCCACAACCGCCGTTTAACTATAAAGCCCCTTTCTCTCCGGTGGATGTGATTCAGGAATACATCCGCCCGGCAAGACTGGTGGAGAACGGAAAGATTGTAACCAAACCCGCCCTGAGCGACAGGGAGCTGATGGATTTTGGTAAAGCCGGAAAATTGGAAGCGTTTAATACCGACGGACTGCGTTCATTGATTTTTACGATGGGCCATATACCGGATATGAAAGAGAAAACGCTGCGCTATCCGGGTCATGTAGATCTTATTATAGCTATGCAGCAGGCTGGTTTCTTTTCCCAAACAGCGGTTACAATAAAAGATACTTCAGTAATTCCGCTTGAGTTTACATCAAGGCTGCTGGTCAATGAATGGAAACTGGGCGAAACCGAAGAAGAATTTACCGTGATGAAAGTGATCGTAAAGGGAGAAGAAAAAACGGTGACCTATTACCTGTATGATCAGTATAACCCCATGACTCAAATTTCCTCCATGGCCCGCACTACCGGTTATACCTGCACAGCGGCGGTAAATCTTATTGCAAAAGGAATGTTTACCGAAAAAGGAGTCTTTCCTCCTGAGCTGATTGGTAACAGGAAGGAGTATTTTGATTTTGTGCTGGGGTATTTGAGAGACCGGGGAGTCAACTGGGTAAAAGCGATTAACTGAGGAGGCCATATACCGTTCCGGCGGTATGTTTCAGCAATACATATCCTGTAACTTAGGGGCTTGTGAAAGTCTTCCGCATTTTATATTGCCTTATTTTTTTCATACACTTCAATGCCAGCCGGGCAGAAGCACAAACCTGGGAGCAACTGAATGACAGTTTTCATTATTACTTCGAAAGAGAAAATTATAAGCAGGCCCTGCCTGTAGCACAAAAAATTGTGGACCTTGCCCGAAATGATTTTGGTGAAGCAGATCAGCAATATGCCACGGCACTTAATAATCTTGCTTACACTTTTTACAAAACCGGTAAGATTACAGAAGCGGAAGAAAATTTCCTGGAATGTTTTAATGTAAAACTAAGAGTATATGAACCTGAAGATGAACGATGTCTTAGTACAGCACAAATGCTGAGTGATATCTATAAGGAACAACAAAACTATAAAGAGGCAGAAAAACTATTAACCGGTTATTTGCAAATCCTTTCAAGGAAAAACAAGCAGCAGTCAAAAGCATTTGTCTATTCTCTTTTTATGCGGGGTGACAGCTACCGGGTATTACAACAGAATGACCGGGCTATAACAGATTTTCTTGGGGTTTTGAAAAATGAAAAAGAGTTTATTACAGATACTTCCCTTTTGTATGGTGCCTACGAAGCGCTGGCTGATCTGTATGGCGATGTGTCAGGCCTGCAGAAAGGAGAAAGGATCTTCTTGAGGCATACAGAATTTTGTAAAGCGGTAGATGGGGATCAAAGTGAAAAATATGTGCTTTCCCTGTTTCGCCTGGCGGCATTTTATGGGAGGGCCAGGCAATATTTACAATCACAGCGAACTCTCGACAAAGTAGTTGATTGGTATAGTAAGAACAAAGGCATGGAAAGTGAAGAATATCTTTCTGCTTACAACAACAGCATGCTATTGCTGTGTAAACTGGGTAACTACACTGCTGCGGACAGTATGATGGATGCACAATTGTTACGATTGAAAAGCAAGATGGGTGAAGGCACATCAGCCTTTGAAAATGCCGTTCACAAAGCAGGCATGATTTTTATGCAGGCAGAAAATCACTCCAAGGCAGAAGAATATTTTAAGAAAAGTATTGCCCTAAGCCGCCGGTTAAATAATCCTGCATTGTTGATGAGCCGGCTAAATGTACTCGATTCCCTGAATGTTAACAGGCGAGAAGAAAGGATCTCTATATTAGAAGAAATGGTTGCGCTGCACGAAAAGCATAAACTGCTAACCGATTCAGCTTATGCAACCAAATTGATTTTCCTTGGCGGTTCTTACGAGAGAAGCGGTTACAGTGATAAAGCAGTAAACCTGGTGCCAAAAATGGACAACGCAGCAAAGAAGGGGTACAAGGAACGTTCAAATGACTTTATTGATTCCCGCACCATCATTGCCAATATATATGTAAGTGCCGGGATGTTAGATAAAGCGGACAGTTATTATCAGCAGTCACTCAAGTTGGCCGAGGAAGTATGGAAAGACAGAAAGGACAGGTATGCCGGGTTACTAAAAAAAGTAGGCCAAATGTATAGTGAGGCCGGTTTTGATAAAAAAGCCGAAGAAATGCTGATGATGGCTCGTCAATGGATGGAAGAAAGCCAAAGTACCGATTATAGTGACTGGTCATCTGTTCTTTATGAACTCGCAACTGTAAAAAGTACGTTGAAAAAAACAACAGAGGCTGAGTCGGCCTTCAGGGCTGCAGTGAACTATGCAAAAAAAGATACGGCCCTTTTTTATGAATATCTGCAGTACGCATTACTTTTCGCCGAATTTTTTACCGGCAATAAACTATTTGATAAAGCCGATAGCTTATACAGGGAAATTACCGGAGTTACAAACTACCCCGGAAAAGAATCGTACAGTGTATTTCTTTCCACTTTATCGGCCTGGGGCTTATGCAAATATAAATCCGGGGATACGGTCAGCGCTGCCAGGATTATTGACTCGGTAGTACAGTTGGCTCATCATTATTATAAGAACAATCAAAACTGGGACGAAGGGGTTCTCTTTCGGCTATCACATTATTACAGAGTTACAGGACAATATAATGAAGCTGTTTATTATGCTGAAAAGCATTATCAGATTGCCGCTAATAAGGGCCAGGATGATAATACATTGTTTGCACCAAGAATTATCCTGCTGTTTGCCTGCCTTCATGCCGGCCAGTATAGCAAGGCAGAAGAGATGATTGCAGCGATGAACAAATCATCGTTGAAGCACCTGCACAATAACCTGGATGCTTTTTCGGATGCCGAAAGGGAAAAGTATTTGTCCAAAATAAACAGCAATTTACATTTATCAAATACCATGTTGCTGCGGAATAAAAACGCCACACCGGCATTCCTGAAAGAAAGTTTCAATGAATTACTATTGCTAAAATCCCTGATACTGGCAGAAAACCGTAAACTGATTGAATCAGTTATTGGGGGCAGTGATACTACTTTGCAACGGCTTTATGGTCAGTGGTTGTCAACCCGTAATTTATTGTCCCGTGAATATGCAAAACCTGTGAAAGAAAGGAGGGGAGATATTGTACAGCTGGAAGAGCAGGCAGAAAGCCTGCAGAAAGAAATGAATCAAAAATCAGCATTTTTAGAAAACAGGCAACGGAGTAAAACAATTTCGGTAAGTGATGTACAAGCTGCTTTGCAGGAAGATGAAGCAGCTATTGAGTTTGTTTCTTTTGTTGTAACCAATGAAAGGAATGACAGTATAATGTATGCGGCGCATCTATTGTTAAAAAATAATCCAGTTCCTGTATTTATACCACTTTGTACGGAAAAGCAACTGCAAAAACTTTTTGACAGTGCCGGGTCTACTGCTACCGGTATGGTCAATCGGATTTATCGGGGTATTGATTTAGGCACTAACAATACTGCTGTTTATTTGGGCAAGGAGCTATACAATTTAATATGGGCGCCGCTGGAGCCACACCTGAAAGGGATTAAAAAAATTAGTTACACCCCTTCCCGCAAACTTTTCAATATTGCATTTCAGGCATTACCTGCAGACAGCAGCCTGTTGCTGATGGATAAATATGAGTTTCGCCAGTATTTCAGTACCAAACAGGTGGTATTGCGAAATGAAAAGGTAACAACTAACACAACGGGTGCCCTTCAGCCCAAAACCATTTTTTTATTTGGCGATGCCAGTTTCAACGTTGCCGGTAAAACTACAAGCAAGCAGCCGATGAAGAATAAAGGCACATCCGGCTTTTACCTGCCGGTTAGCAGGGGGAGTGATAATAATGTATGGTCGGCCCTGCCCGGTACTGCAGAAGAAGTAAAAAAGATTAAGAAGCAATTTGAGTTAAACAAAGTGCCTAGTAAAATTTATATGCAGTCTTCTGCCAGTGAAGAAAACCTGAAAGCACTCAGCGGTAAATCTCCGCAGGTTTTGCATATTGCTACACACGGCTTCTTTTTACCCGAGCCGGAAAGAAAGAATGATGATCTCGTTTCCGATAATCAAAATGCTTACACACTGGCCAATGACCCTCTGCTGCGCAGCGGCCTGATATTAGCCGGCGGTAATCATGCCTGGAGCGGAAAAACGCCTGTTGAGGGTATGGAAGACGGCATTGCCACCGCATATGAGATATCGCAACTGAACCTCAGTAACACTGAACTGGTAGTGCTCAGTGCCTGTGAAACAGCGCTGGGTGATGTAAGAGGCAGCGAAGGTGTGTTTGGTTTGCAAAGAGCATTCAAAATGGCGGGAGTAAAAAAGATGATCGTCAGCCTGTGGCAGGTGCCGGATAAAGAAACGGCTGAACTGATGACCAGCTTTTACAACTACTGGTTAAAAGGCAAAACCATTGAAGGGGCTTTTGCACAGGCGCAATCGGATATGCGAAAAAAATATTCACCGTATTATTGGGCGGCGTTTGTGCTGGTGGAGTAAATCTGCATTCCTGATTTTCCTGTTTTTGCCTTGTTGATTTCAGCTTGCTGCTATATGCGTCTATCTGGCAGCATAATACCGCAAAGCTTATTGGGTTAGTCATTGGCATTGTATCAAATTAATGTTTACTTTGTTTTATAAATATGTTTTCTTGTCTGTACCTGAACAGATTGTTTACTAACCAAAATAACCAGCATGAGAAAAACACTTTTTACACTTGCCTCATTAGCTATTTGCCTGTTGTCATTTTCACAGGATAAAGCTGCTAAAGAAAAAAAGCAACCAACTTTATCTTTCACAGCCGGACCTTCAATCCCTGTTGGTGCTTTTGGGGAGAAAGATCCATTAAATGTCAGCAGTGGTATGGCTAAAATGGGAACTGGTTTTTCAGCTACATATACTCATTTTATACAAAGGGATTTCGGCATTGCCGTTTCTTTCCTGGTAAACTGGTATGAAACGGATACGTTGCTATATTCCCAGGGAAGGGCTTCAAAACCCGGTGATAACTGGCAGATGGTAGGTTTCTCTGTTGGGCCTGCTTTCTCCCGGAGTTTTTCAAAAAAACTGGAAGGTGATTTTCGCCTCACCGGCGGTTTTATGAATGTAAATACACCGGTACTTACTTATGCACTGAGAACAGTTAAAAAGGACACTAAATTTACGCCGGTTCTGCAGGCCGAAGCAGGGTTGAATTATTCAATTGGTAAAAAAATATATCTTCTTTTGAATGCAGCGTATATGCATATGGACCCCAAGTTTGATGCTGTACTTACCATCAATGGCAATGCAGCTGATCCTTACCAGCAAAGCATTTCTGTTATCAATGTAAGGGCAGGGCTTGGAGTAAGACTATAATGAGACAGCGTTTACGTAAATAAAAAAGGGCTGTATTTCCGATACAGCCCTTTTTAAATGATATAAGTTACTTATTCTGCTTCTGCCACCACTTCTTTTACCTCTGGTATCATCCGCTTCATCATGCCTTCAATACCGGCTTTTAAAGTGATCATAGATGAAGGACAACCGCTGCAGCTCCCCTGCATCATCAGGTTTACCACTCCCTCATTATAACTTTTGAACTGGATAGCGCCACCGTCCATTTCAACAGCAGGGCGAACATAGTTATCTAATAATTCCTTGATACGTTTTACCACATCATCGTCATCGGCGGCGACTTCGTTGCTGCTTTCCTGTTTTACAGCAGCGAGTTCCTCTTCATTTACAACGGCCTTACCTTCTTCCAGGTAGTCTTTTAAAAACTGGCGAACAGAAGGAATCACATCCTGCCAATCTGTTTCTGCTGTTTTGGTCAGCGTTACAAAATTGCTGGCTATGAAAACAGCCTTAATAAATGGGAAACCAAATAACTCGGTCGCCAGCGGCGATGGTTTGGCACTTTCGGCATCCGGAAAGTCAATGCTTTTACCGGGGTACAGGAGTTTGTTGGCCACAAACTTCATGGTTTCCGGGTTGGGCGTCATTTCGGTATAGATGCTGATGATAGGATTACCAGTTTTAATCATAAACTCACATTAAGCTGCAAAAATAACAAATCTGCCGGCCTAATGTTTACGAAGGCGGGAAAGGAAACAGTCAGAGGTGTACTGAAAACAAACCGCTTATTCTTTCATTTTGCCGCTTTTTTTCAGGTAGCGGACAATAGCGTAAACAACCACGAGGATGCCGAGAGAAATACCCAATAACAGGTTGCGATGATTTTCATTATACCCGCTGAGCTGGGGATAGTTGAGTAAAAGTATTAGTACAATACCACAAAGCCAGATGAACTGTGTAGTATGCTCTTTCAGAATCCATCGCTTCCATTTGAACTCCATGCTGTTGAGTGTTTTGCCCAGCCCTTTGAAGTTGGGAAACCAACGATTAACCTTTTTACAATATTCATCAAATCCACTGCCGAATTTGCCCCGGAGAAAATTTTCTTCGGCTAATACAATGGCCTGGTAAATGAATAAAAAGACCGGAATTATAATGGCAACATATACCAGCGAATTGGCCAAAATACCTACACCCAGCAGCATGAGGATATTGCCTATGTACAGTGGATTGCGGCAGTGACGAAAGATCCCTTCCGTTACCAGGCCTTCGGCATAAGGTTTTCCCTCTTTACCACCTCTGACGATGTAAGCGAGGCCAATGGTAAGGCCGCGGATCAGCTGCCCTAAAATGGTTACCAGCAAACCGATTGCAATGGGCCAGATAAAATAATTACTGCCAAAGTTTGCGGAAGAAAATAAAGGCCAGGAAGGAATGAACAAGGCTCCATAGAATAAAACGAAAATCCAGTTCCGGTGTTTGAAAAAGAAATTCCCGATACTAACCATGCCTTTTATTTTTTGACTGCAACCAGTCCCGCAAAATTGTACCATTTAAAAAAGACCTCGCAGTGGGCAAATCCCTGGTCACGCAGAAGGGTGATATTTTCGGATAATTTATAAGGGACAAGTACATTTTCCAGGGCTTCTCTTTTTTGGGAGATTTCCAGTTCGCTGTAATTGTTTCTGCGTTTGTAATTGTAATAGTAATTGATAAAGTCCCGGTTGAAATTATTTTCTTCGGCTAAAATCTTTTCTACCAGAATCAGCACACCGCCGGGATTAAGCCCATTGTAGATATCCTTTAAGAGCTGCTCCCTGCAAATAGGTC
>Ga0114938_1002431_pt1 | contig 11759 bp, 11 predicted proteins | sample AshMeaBigSpring_FD_88675 | JGI IMG/M metagenome (GOLD analysis project Ga0114938, IMG submission 88675) | Groundwater microbial communities from Big Spring, Nevada to study Microbial Dark Matter (Phase II) - Ash Meadows Big Spring | ecosystem: Environmental > Aquatic > Deep subsurface >...
CCACGGATCTGGTGGGTGGAGACGCGCAGAGGGTCTGGTTGATCCGGTCTGCGCGTCCCTACGCACGGAGCTGGTGGGTGGAGCCGCGCAGAGGGTCTGGTTGATCCGGTCTGCGCGTCCCTACCCACGGATCTGGTGGGTGGAGCCGCGCAGAGGGCCTAGTGCATGCCCTTCTCGAAATCGTCCTCGAAGGAGACCATCTTGCGTCCAGGACGATCGGGCGAGGGGGCCGCCGACGTCGGTGCGGGTGCCGCATCCCGATCCCGACTAGACCCGCCGTCGCGACCACCGCGATCGCGACTTCCGCGGTCGCGACCACCGCGATCGCGACTTCCGCGGTCGCGATCACGGGAACCCCGGTCTCGGTCATCGCCCCGAAAATCATCGCGATCGCGACGCTCGGGCCGTGGGCTGTCTGGCACGTCGGCTTCGCCGGCGATTCCCAGGCTGACTTTGCCGCCCCGGTCAATCTCGCGCACCACCACCTTGACTTTGTCGCCAAGGTTGTAGACGTCTTCGACTCGCTCGACATGCTTGGTGCCGCCTATCCGGCTGATGTGGAGCAAGCCATCCCGACCCGGCAAGATGTTGACGAAGGCTCCAAACTTGGTGATGTTGACCACTTTGCCGTCGTACTCCTTGCCGAGTTCTGCCTCGGGCGGATACACCACTCCGAGTACCAAAGCCCTGGCCTTCTCGACTGCTTGACCATCCACTGCACCGATGATCACGGTGCCGTCGTCTTCGATCTCGAGGGTAGCGCCCGTCTCTTCTTCGATCTTTCTGATCATCTTGCCCTTGGGTCCGATCACCTCACCTATCTTGTCGCGGGGCACCTGCACCGATTCGATCCGAGGCGCAAACCGGTTGATCTCTGTACGTGGACTCGCAATCGCGGCTCGCATCACCTCCAGGATCTTGAGGCGCGCCTCTTTGGCTTGGTCTAGCGCTTGAGTGAGAACTTCGGCGGGAAGCCCTTCGATCTTGGTGTCGAGTTGTAGAGCGGTAACCAGGTCTGCCGTACCCGCCACCTTGAAGTCCATGTCACCCAACGCATCCTCGGCTCCGATGATGTCGGTGAGAGTGACGAACCCACCCGAATGGGCAATCAGGCCCATTGCGATACCAGCCACCGCGTCCAGGGTGGGGACGCCAGCATCCATCAGCGAAAGGCTGGAGGCGCACACCGAGGCCATCGAGGTGGAACCGTTGGAGGCAAGTACCTCGGAGACCAGCCGCAGTGCGTAGGGGAACTCCTCCTGGGAGGGAACCACCGGCAGCACTGCCCGCTCCGCCAAGGCGCCGTGTCCGATCTCTCGCCGCTTGGGTCCACGCATGAAGCCGGCTTCACCGGTGGCGTAGGGAGGGAAGTTGTAGTGGTGCATGTAGCGCTTGGATTCCTCGATGCTGAGGGTGTCGAGCATCTGCTCCATCCGCTTCATCCCCAGCGTGGTGACCCCCAGGACTTGGGTCTCTCCTCGCTGGAACAGAGCCGAACCGTGCGCCCTTGGCACGACGCCAACTTCGGCGGTGACCGCCCGCAGATCGCGTGGTCCTCGCCCGTCGATCCGGATGCCCTCTTCCACCACTCGCCGACGCATGGTCTCTTTGATCAAAGAAGCAAACGCCTTGCGAAGCCCTTGGCTCTCAGCCGGCTCGGTGGTGGCCGAAACCAACGACGCCATCAGCTCGGTTTCGAGATCGGCAATCGCCTGGCGGCGTTCCTGTTTGCCGACGATGCTGACTGCCCCAATTACCCGGTCTGCCGCCGCTTTCTTCACGGCGGCGGCCTGGGTGGGCGTGTAGTCGACCACCTTCGGCCATTCGACCGGGGTCGGACTGAACTGCGCCTCGAATTCGAGCTGGAGGTCGATCAGCTGCCCGATAGTGCGCTTGGCCTCCTCCAAACCCCGAGCCACCGCGGCTTCGTCTGAAGCAGGCTGGCCACCCCGGATCAAGCGGAGACCCTCATCGGTCGAGCTTGCCTCGACCATGATGATGTCGATGCCGCCCTCTGGGTTCCGCCGACCGGCCACCACCATTTCGAATACTGACTCTGCCAGTTCGGCGTAGGTGGGAAATGGCTTCCACTCACCGTTGCTGAGGCCCAGCCGGACTGCGCCGATGGGACCTTGGAACGGAATCGAAGATATCCCCAGCGCGGCGGATGACCCGTTGAGCGCCAGCACGTCATAGGCGTTCTCGAGATCCACCGAGAGGATGGTCGCAATCACGTGAGTTTCGCTCCGGTAGTCGTCACGGAAGAGCGGACGCAAGGGCCGGTCGATCAGGCGACAAGTGAGAATCGCCTTCTCGGTCGCTCGCCCCTCTCGCCGGAAGAAGGAGCCGGGAATCTTTCCGACCGCGTACATGCGCTCTTCGACGTCGACGGTGAGGGGAAAGAAGTCCGCCCCCTCCCGGAGACCGCGACTTGCGGTAGCGGTGACCAGGACCTCGGTCTCCCCCATGCTGACCAACACCGCCCCGTCAGCCAATTGGGCAAGCTTGCCGCCTGAAATACTGAATGTTCTGCCGCCGATCTCGGCGCTTACTTTGATCGCTTCCACGCGCATCACTCCTTTGAATTGGGGAGGATGCGGGCCAATTACCAGTGGTCAACCCTCGGACTCTCCGAGGACTGGCGACTGACAACTGAGCCCGATCCCCCTATTTGCCGGGTGAACCGACTGTCTATTCGAGATGTTACCGGCGGAGTCCGAGCTTCTGGGTCAACCCTCGATAGCGATCGACATCAGTCGATTGAAGGTAGTCGAGCAGTCTGCGCCGCTTCCCCACCAACAACAGCAAGCCACGCCGACCATGGTGATCCCCGGCATGGGTCTTGAGATGCTCAGTCAGGTGATTGATACGATCGCTGAGGAGTGCAACCTGAACTTCGGCCGACCCCGAGTCGCGGTCGTGTTGACCAAACTCGCGGATGACCTCGGACACCGGCTTCATCAGTGGCGGCAGCTTAGCAGGCCCCACCTCCGGGTCCCATTCGCAGTTAATCGGGGAGCCTTGAACCTACGGCACGTAGCGACCCATTCGCCTGCGATCCTTAGGCGGGCGGATCCGGATGACTTTGAACCAACGACCCCTTTTCATGGCGGGAGGACGCCGGTTAACCGTGATTTCTTGTCCGATCCGCTTCCAAACTTCGGGGGCCTTTGCCACGTAGCCGTGCGCCTCTATCACGCGAGCGCCCCCCCGGAGGACAGCTCCACCCACCGCCACCGGCGGGTATCGCACTCCAATCACCGGTAGCGGTCCCAGCGCCTCTTCCACCGGAGACGGTCCCGGATCGTCGATGGTGACAACCTCGAGACCGGGAGGTCTATCCGAGAAGTTCGAGATGTTAAGCGTGTCCGGGCTGCGAAACACAACCACGTCAGTTCCTGACTTACGACCCAGGTGGTCCCGCTTGTCTGTGCACAAACTGCATGCGCTGCTTTGGTGAGGCGAGCAGACCACTGGGTCGAAGCCACCATCGTTGGGCAACCCAAACCGCTTTCCTGCACTCTGCAGGTCGCCGAGTAGACCGTCGGCAATCGGAGGATCGAGCAGGGCGGCACCCATCACTTGGTAAGGGCGGGAGTTGGGTTTCACATCCCATGCCGCGACCAGCTCAGCGATGGCGGCCCCCCCCTTGCTGAAACCCACTAGGTAGACCTGACGCCCTCGCAGCTGCGGGTTGTCCTGACTTCGCACCAGCGCATCTAACGCGCCGGCAATCTCCTGTGAGGAAGAACTGTTGGTGCCGCCCACCGATTCGTAATCAAAGTAAACCGCCTGGCCGGGTGGAATTCCGAGGTGAGTCGTGATCTGGTTGAAGCCGGTTCCCGACTCCGACCCCCACCCTCCGACGAACACAACCGCAACATCTGTCGGGAAGAGATCGGTTGTCGGTCGGCTCCTTCGGGTGAGCGCGTATCCGCCAGATGCCAGCATCACAACCGCCGCGCCAGACGCGGCAGCCGGGCTCGAAGAGCGAACCGGGGCAGGCATTGGCGGACCCACTGGCCGAGGCGGGGGCGGTCCCTCCCGCAGAATCAGGGCGTCACCGGGAGCTGCTGGCAGCTCCTCCTCAACTGCGGTGCCAGTCGGTTGCGGCAGGTCGGCTTGCGTCTGGGCTCGGGCTCCCCCCGCCAAAAGGATCGAAACCAAGAGTGTTGCACTGAGCATGACCATTCCCTTCCGGGGAAGGCACGGCCAATGCCAACTATGCGCAAGTCAGGCGAGCAGTTCAACTGTGTAGTCTTGCGGTTTCCTGGACCCGATTGCCGGCGAGGCGTCCCTTACATCGAAACCGTTCAACAACAGGCGGGGAAGCCCCGCCCACCCCCGAAGAATGTACCGTGGGGTTAGGTAGCAACCGTGGGTTTGGGTCCTGGCGGTCAGGCCCCGAGGAGTTTGCGGGCCTTCTTGATGTCTATTGCGATCTGGCTGGCGAGCTCAGCTGCGCTCGCAAACTTCATCTCGTCCCGCAGCCGCGACACGAACTCGAGACCCAGCCGGGTTCCATACAAGGACCGCTCGAAATCCAAGATATGTGCCTCAACTGTCTCAGCAGTCTCCGCAAACGTGGGACGGACCCCGACGTTGACAACCGCCGGAAGCCGTTTGGCTTCCAGTACCGCCTCGGCCGCATACACCCCGCGGCCCGGGAAAACCAGTTCGGGGGGAACTGCCAGGTTGGCGGTTGGAAATCCCAGTTGCTGGCCACGGTGTTCTCCTTCGACAACCAAGCCGGTGAGTTCGAATGGTCGTCCGAGTATCTCGGCAGCCGCCTGCATGCGGCCCTCGGCGATTGCTGAACGAGCCAACGTCGAAGACACGACTCCGGTATTGCCAGACAGTAGATCAATCACATCCACCTCGAAGCCGAAGTGGTCGCCCAGCCGTCGCAGTACCTCGACCGAACCCGATCGATCGCGCCCGAAATGGAAGTCCTCGCCAACCACCACCAAGCGGGCTCGCAGCCCATCGGCCAGCACCTCCCGGCAGAACTCGTCCGGGGTGAGGTTGCGGATGCGATCCCCAAATGGGACCACCGCAATCTGGCCAATCCCAGCTTCACCGATCAGCTCTATCCGGCGCCCCAACGTCGTGATCAGACGGGGAGCGGCGCCCGGAGTGATGATCGCCCGAGGATGCGGATCAAAAGTCACCACCGCACTGGTGAGTTTGCCTGCCCTGGCGGTCAGCTCAGCCAAGATCGCCTGATGGCCGAGATGCACTCCATCGAAAACGCCGACGGTTACCGCCGAAGCTACGGTGGGAAGGGGCCAATTCCTCGGATCGTCGCGCCACACGTTCATCTCAGCACCACCTCCGCCTTGGCTTGGCTGCCCTCGTGTCGGTAGACGCCAAGTAGTTTCCCACGTTGGTCGAGCACTCCAAAATGTTCGGCAGACCCCTCCGGATGCAACGGAAGCATGCGTCCGTTGGCAACTGCCTCTGCTACATCTTCCCCGACCGCGATCATCGGCAAACCCGTCAAACCGGCGGCGGGCGTAAGTAAGCGGGCCTCGGGATCGGCTTCTAGCTGGGTTGGCGTGACCGATGCCTCCACCGAGAGTGGGCCGATGGCGAGGCGACGCAAGCTGAGGAGGTGGCCGTGACCTCCCAAGTCGCTGGCCAGATCATCAATCAGCGAGCGGATGTAGGTGCCTTTGGAGCAACGCACCCGGAAATCGAACTCGGGGAAGTCTCCCCCTGTGAACCCGAGCAACTCGAATTCGTAGATATGGACCGCCCGCGGGGTTCGTTCTACCTCGATGCCCTGGCGAGCCAAGCGGTGCAGGCGCACCCCATTCACCGAGATGGCAGAGGCCATCGGTGGAATCTGTTGGATCGGTCCCACCCAGTCTGCCATGGCCGCCTCCAAGTCGGCTGGGGTGGTTGGCAGCGGTTCTCGATGGTTGATCTCACCTTCCGGATCCAGGGTGGTGGTCCCGATTCCGAGCACTCCCCGCCCGCGATAGGTCTTCTCCTGATCGGATATGAAGCGAAGTAAGCGAGTTGCCTTACCCACCCCCAGCACCAGCAAGCCAGTTGCAAACGGATCCAGCGTGCCAGCGTGGCCTACCGCTCGCATCCCGAGTATGCGCCTAACTCTGGCGACAACATCGTGAGAGGTCCAGCCCTCTGGTTTATCCATCAGCAGGAAACCGTCAGGCATGCCGCAATGCCTCCCGCACCACTTCCAGCGCAGCCGCCGACTGGCCGCGGTGGGTGAAGCCCGCGGCCCGGACATGCCCTCCCCCCCCCAGCAGGCTGGCGATGGCGGCTACGTCGACCCGGCCTCGGGAGCGGAGACTACCCTTGGTGCCAGCTGAGACCTCCTTGAGCAAGAGGGCGACCTCCGCCTCCTTGGCAATCCTGAGGTCGTCGATCAGGCGATCGGCATCGGCATAGCCCACCCCGGCCGCCTCGAGGTCGGCCAAGCCCAGCTCAGACCACACCAGGTCGAGTTCCGGCTCTAAGACCGCTCGTCCCAAAACTCGCGCCGACAATGCCAGATAACCAAACGGAACCGCTTCGTAGAGCGCTTGCCCAATCTGGTCAGGTTGGGCGCCTGCTTCCAGCAACGCCGCCGCCACTCGCAGCACTTCGGGCGAAGTGGCAGCGTATTGGAAGCGTCCGGTGTCTGTCACCAATCCGGTGTGCAGGCAGGTGGCAACCTCAGCATCGATCTGCCAGCCCAGTCGCTTGATCAGGTAGTAGGTCAGCTGGGCGGAAGCGGCCGCCTTGCCATCGATCACCGGAATATCACCAAACCCGTGGTTGGTGACGTGGTGGTCGACTACCACCACGGTGCCGGCCTTGCTCACCCGGCCTGCCAGTGAGCCGAGCCGGGAAAGATCGGCAGCATCGAAAACCACCAACACTTCGGACTCTTCTGGGAACTCCGAGGGTGCCACTAACGACGAGAGCGGCAGGTAGGAGAAAGAATCCGAGGTCTCGAATGGTTGGCCGAAGGAAACCACTGCTTGCTTGCCAGCCCGGCGGGCAGCCGCCGCGAACCCCAGCGCCGAGCCGAGCGCGTCACCGTCTGGCGAAACGTGACACAGCACGCCCAACTGGCTGGCGCCGGCAATCGCCTTAGCTGCTTTGTCGAGGTTGGGTTTGAGTTGAGGGTTCATTGAGGTTGCGGAGAAGGGCGTCGATGCGGAGTCCGGTTTCGACGGAAGAATCGAGGCGGAACTCCAGGCGCGGGGTGTACTTGATTCTGATGTAAGCCCCGATTCTGCCTTGGATGTGGGGGGCGGCGTGGGAAAGCCCCGCCGCGCTCTCGGCCTGCTCCTCGGGAGTTCCCAACACCGTGTAGTAGATGGTGGCATGGCGAAGATCAGGTGAGGTCTCCACTCCGGTGATGGTGACGAACCCGATGCGGGGATCTTTGAGTCGAGCCACCTCATCGGCAATGCTTTCTCGCATCGCCTCGTCGATCCGGCGCAGGCGCGTACTGCGGGGGCGCTTCATTCCGGTCGCTCCAGATAGGAAGTGGCGACCTCCAGCAGCTCAAAGCTGGAAGAAGCCCGCAGCTTGGTTTCGATGGTATGCAACAGCCGTTGCAGATATCCGAACTGCCCAGCCACCGCCGCCAGCCCGATGGCGGTGCGTTGCCACAGGTCCTGGTAGTCGACCTCGGCTACTCCAACCGCCGGGAAGTCGTTGCGCAGTTCCGCCAGCAGGGATTTGAGGTGACGGCGTTTGTCCTTGAGGGAATGGGCATCCCGGATGCGCAGATCGAGGCGCATGGCAGCCGCGTACATTGTCTCCCTCTTAGGTGGCGGCGACTTGTCGTACCCGGTATGCCTCGAGCAGGTCGCCCTGTTTCACGTCTTTGAAGTTTTCCAATCCGATCCCACACTCGTATCCAAACGAGACACTGCGAACATCGTCCTTGAAGCGGCGCACCGAAGCGATGGTCCCGTCGTAGACCACTACCCCGTCGCGCACAAGTCGGATTCGATCTCCACGAGTGATCTCGCCTTCGGTTACATAGCTACCCGCCACGTTACCAAGCCCTTTGGCTCGGAATACTTCTCGCACTTCGGCCGAGCCAAGGATGTCCTCCATCTCCTGCGGGGCTAGCAAGCCAACCAGCATTTTCTCGACCTCTTCCAGCAGCTGATAGATGACGCGGTAGGTGCGAATCTCGACTCCCGCCGCTTCGGCCGCGCGCCGAGCATTGGCATCTGGGCGGACATTGAAGCCCAACACCACCGCCCCGGATGCCTCCGCCAGCGTGACATCGGTTTCGTTGATGCCTCCGATCCCGCCGTGCAAGAGCACGATCCGGCTCCCATCCCGGGTGATGTTGGTGATCGATTCGCGCAGCGCTTCCAACGATCCGTGGGTATCTACCTTCACGATCAACCGGAGCTCGGCTTGATCCTGGCTACGTAGATCAGAAAGCAGCTGGCTCAACCGCTCGGAGGAGCTGGGGACCACCAGCTGACGGTTGCGCAGATCCTCGAAGTTGATGGCGGCTAGCTCGCGGGCAGTGCGGTCGTCTGCCACCACCTGGAACCGATCCCCCGCCCGGGGCACGTCGGTCCAGCCGGTAATCAACACCGGGGTGCTGGGTCCTGCCTGGCGAAGTGGCTTGCCGGCAAAGTCGGTCATGGCTCGCACCCGGGCTGCCACCGGTCCCGCCACCAAAGCATTCCCCACCGAAAGAGTTCCCCGCTGCACGATCACCGTACCGATGGCGCCCTTCCCCTTGTCGAGGTTGGATTCGATCACCGCTCCCTCGGCCGGCGCCGCAAAATTGGTGGTCAGGGTCTCCAGCTCGGAGGTGAGTTCGATCACCTCCAGCAGGTGATCGATCCCCTGGCCGGTCAGGGCAGAGACTTCCACCGAGACAACCTCTCCTCCCAATTGCTCGACGATGACTCCATGCGCAGTCAGTGCGGCTCGAACTCCGTAGGGGTCGGCTCCTTCAGTATCGATCTTGTTGATGGCGACGATGATCGGAACCCCAGCCGCCTGGGCATGGCTAATCGCTTCGATGGTCTGCGGCATCACTCCGTCGTCGGCCGCCACCACCAACACCACGACGTCAGTCACGTTGGCGCCTCGCGCCCGTAGGGCGGTGAAAGCTTCGTGGCCGGGCGTATCGATGAAAGTGATCGGCAAAGTGTCTCGGGGTACCTGGTAGGCGCCAATGTGCTGGGTGATGCGTCCGGCTTCGGACTCGACCACCGAACTTTGGCGAATTCGATCGAGCAGCGAGGTCTTGCCGTGGTCAACGTGCCCCATCACCGTCACCACCGGACCCCGCGGTTTCAGGTCCTCGGGTCGATCTTCGGCGTGTTGGAGCGGACGCAGGCTGGGAACAGGAACTGAAGGGGGCGGCGCCGCATGTCGCACACTCACCAGGAAGCCGAACCGCTCGCCGAGTGGTTCCAGCAGTTCGTCTGGAACCGCTTGGCCGGCGTTGACCATGGCGCCCATGCCGATGGCGGTCTTCACCACTTCTGCAACCGGCTTACCCAGCGCCTCCGCCAGAGCTTGCATGCTGAGCCCGGCTTCGATCTCGATCAGCTCGAGGTCTGCCTCTGGTTCGGATCGGAGTGATGAAGGCGGCAATTCTGGTTCGGGTTCTGGTGCCGGTGGCGGGGCCGCGGCCGCATCAACGCGTTCCGCGAACGCCAATCGGATGAGTTCGGCAGCCTCCGCCTCGAGGCCGGAGGAGGCGGTTTTGGCGTCTAGTCCAAGCGCGGAGGCCTGCTCCAGCACATCTTTGGATTCGGCTCCCAGCTCCTTGGCCAGCTCGTAGACGCGGATCTTTGCCAAGCCATCCTCCTAAGCCACGGCCGAAGGAGTCTCGCCCCCCCCCGACTGGGGTGGCATGGAACCTTCGGTGATTGTTTCGGCCACCTCGGCCGCGCCCTCGGCGGAGAGGGTCTCTCCCTCGCTCGGTTCCGGCTTTGCTTCCGTCATTTCGCTGGAGACGGTGACAATCTCTTTTGCGGCGACAGGCGGTGGAGTCACTGCCGCTTCTGGGGGGGCGGGTTCCGGCACCTCGGGACGGATATCGATGCGATAGCCGCTAAGGCGGGCGGCAAGTCGAGCGTTCTGGCCCTCCTTCCCGATTGCCAAAGAGAGCTGCGAGTTGGGGACGATAACGGTGGCGGTCTTGGTCTCCTCGTCGATGATCACTTCGCGGATGCCGCGGACCGGGCTGAGCGCCTCGCCAATGAACTGGCGGGCATCGGTCCTCCACTGGATGACGTCGACCTTTTCTCCCCGGAGTTCGTTCACGACCTGGCGGACCCGGGAGCCACGCGATCCCACGCACGACCCCACTGGATCCACATTGGGATCCGATGAAAGCACCGCCAGCTTGGTGCGATGGCCGGCCTCTCGGGCAATCGCCTTGATCTCGATGGTGCCGTCGATCAGCTCCGGCACTTCCAGCTCGAACAGGCGGCGAACGAAGTCGGGATTGGCGCGCGACACAACCAGCGGCGCCCCTTTGGCCTCCTTGCGGACTTCGATGATCATCGCTTTCACCCGGGCGCCACGCTCCAGTCGTTCATAGGGAATGCGCTCGGAGGCGGGCATGATGGCTTCGACGTTGCCCAGGTCCAGCATCAGGTAGCGGTGATCTACCTGCTGGACAATCCCGGTGACCAGGTCACCCTCACGGCCTTCGTATTCCGTGAACACTTGATCACGTTTGGCATCCCGCAGCCGTTGCTGGATCACCTGCTTGGCAGTGGAGGCGGCGATTCGCCCGAAATCCTGGGGAGTGTCTTCCCACTCGCGGACCACGTTGCCTTCCTCGTCCAACTCCTGGGCGTAGACCATCATTTCGCTGGAGTCAGGATCAATCGTGACCCGGGCTTCCTCAGCCGCTCCCGGGCTGCGCTTGTAAGCAGAAACCAAAGCGTTGGCGAGGGCATCCAGGATGGTGTTGGCGGGGACGCCCCGCTCGCGTTCGATCAGCTCCAGCGCCTCCATTAACTCGAACTCCATCTTCATGCCCATGCGCGCTGGCCTCCTTTGGCGGCCTTCGGCTGGGAGGGTTCCCAAGCAAAGACGGTAGAAGCGGAATGTACGTCCTGGTAGGAAACCCGGACTCTGGCGTCCCCTTCCGTCAGCTCAAAACCCTCTGCGTCGGCTGCCACCAGGATCCCGCGATGGCTGGCGAGACCCTTGACAACCACTTCGCGCCCGATCGACTTGGTGAAGTGGCGAGGTGTCCGCAGTTTTCGTTCGAGTCCGGGAGTCGTCACTTCCAGCGCATAGGAGCCCTGGATTAGGTCAGCGGCGTCTAGCAACCCGGAGATTCCGCGCGAGACATCGGCGATCCGACCTAGATCCACCCCGGGACCGTCGACCACCACCCGCAAGCGGCGATTGCGACCGAACCCGACCAACTCGAGATCATCGAGTTCGATGCCCTCCGCCGCCAGGTACTCACCCAGCACCGGGGAGAGCTGTTCAATCGCCTCTGCCACCGTATCCTCCTACATACAAGCGCCTTCAACCATCGTCCCCACCAATCGTCGGCCAGCCTCGGGGCCGACCATCACCCAAGAAAAAGAGTGGGCTGGGCGCCCACTCCGTGCGTCCTGCATCGTCAGCCGGGATTATAGCCGGGTCCCACCTCCCCCGGCTCAGCCGATTCCGGCAGCCACCCGCTGGGCGACCACCTCGACCACCTCGGCGGTACCGATCTCCTCCACCGCCCCCCCGGACCTGGTAACCAGCTCCACCCGCCCCTCGGCCAGCGCCCG
>Ga0114938_1002432_pt1 | contig 11754 bp, 10 predicted proteins | sample AshMeaBigSpring_FD_88675 | JGI IMG/M metagenome (GOLD analysis project Ga0114938, IMG submission 88675) | Groundwater microbial communities from Big Spring, Nevada to study Microbial Dark Matter (Phase II) - Ash Meadows Big Spring | ecosystem: Environmental > Aquatic > Deep subsurface >...
GGGAGGAAAACATCTCACAAAAGGCCTTGCCGGTAAAAACCTGATGTTTCTGCCATCCGATTTCGGACAGGGCAACCGTCGCCCGCCTCCGAGATTCGTCCGCAGTGGCGGGCGAGATCTTACCGTCAACGGGAAACCAACCGGTATTCGAGCCAATCCAGTCGCAAAACACCATGAAGCCCGTGAACCAATGAAGGCGAGCCGATTTTTCCACCCCCTCCGTGGGCAGCGGCCCGAACGCAGAACAAAGCTCTTCAATCAGTTCCGCACGAAACTGATGCACCCACTCCACCTCACCCTCAACAATCTTGCGGCCCCGAGACGATGTGCATGTGTATTTTCCGTGGTGGCCCCCAATGGAAATCAGCCAATTCGGAGGTTTCCCGCCATAATCCGCCAGCGAAGCCAAGAACCGGTGACCGACCTTGGCATGGTTCCCCTCATAGATGTCCGGAGAGTCGAGATCGAGTGCGCGTTGCCACCGGGACCGCCATTCCGGGCATTTCAGCAAAAATCCCGGTGTGATTTTACCGATGTCATGAGCAGCAATGAGAGAAAAGCCTCCTGCCGGGAGGAGCGTTCGCGTGAAGGAGGCCATTGCTCTGAACGCAACCTCCGCCACGGCACCAACATTCAGGCAGTGATCGCGAACGGGGAGTGCCGGGCGGCCGGATTCGTCGGTTTTTGCCCAGCAGTCCGAGAGGCGGAGGGGGGGTGGATTTTGGTTGTTCATGCGCGGATTATAGCAGGCGAAAAGTCCAAGGGCTGTCCTACCCCCCAAAATATTTTTAATTTTTTTTTCGGGGGTGTTATTGGCGGCAGTGGGCAAGATGGCAGGGGGGCATGGGTGATCTTTGGGAGGAGGATTGGATGGCTTTGCGAATGGAGTTGCGGGGGCGGCGATGTGGACGGTGTATTGATTTGCGGGAGGGTTACCAGAGAGTTTTGATGCCGGGGTAGGTGGGGATGGTGCGGTCGGAGGTGAGGATGGTGAGGTTGTGGAGGAGGGCGGTGGCGATGAGGATGCGGTCGAAGGGGTCTTTGTGCAGAGGGGGGAGTTCGGTGGAGGAACAGAGGAGATCCGTAGTGAGAGATATCTCGGTCAGCCGGTAGTGGGCGCAAAGGCTGACAAACCAGTCCAGCGGAGCAACATCCAGACGGAGACCTCTCCGTTGGTATTTGATGGCCACCTCCCAAGCCGAGACGGGAGACACAAATACATCGCCAGCCCGACCGAGCGCGGAGAGGCTCTGCCGGGGGAGTTCGCTATTTCCGAGGGCCAGAAGGCCGCAGGTGTCGAGCAGGAGGTTCATCGGCATTCGGAAGGCCATTCGTCTTCGGACAAAGGTTCCGCCGGATCATAGCCCGGAGCGAAGGTCGCACGCAGAGAGGGATCGGGCGGGATTTTGTCCCTTCTCACCGGAGTGCTGATCGGGGTGATCTGAGCGACCGCTGTGCCGTTGCGTTGGAGAATCACGGTTTCCCCCTTTTCGACCACGGCTTTGACAAGGGCGGAGAGGTGGGTTTTGGCTTCGTGCATGTTGGCGGTAATCATGATTAGCTAATCTAGCTAGGTTCCGGGGGATTTCAAGGGGTGGGGGGTGTCCACGGAAGATATGGCAACCATGCGGCTCCCTGCGCCTGTCCGGCGTGGTGGGTTGCGGCAAAATGCAGCCATAGCCGCCAGGCGTGCCAGAATTTCGATTGTGCGTTGTCGGTGCCTTGGAAGGTCGGAATGACCCCCGAAACGACCTCCTCGGCAAACGCCTGGGAGGGGAATTTTTCCTTGGGAACCGTGGATTTCGTTCGTCCGGCCAGCGGATGGAAAAATTGGACCCCGCCGCCGAGGCTGACGCCCGGTGCGCCCTCTGGTGCGATGAACCGGTCGGCTGCCGCAGCGGTCCAATCGGCCTGTTTTTCTTGCCAAGCCTCGGCGAGGCCGAACGCCCCGGCGTGCTTTTTCGCCTGTTCGGTGTGGTGCGGTCCGAAGTCGTAGGCCTTCTCCGGTGGATCATGCAAAAAGGCGAGGAGTTTTTGGGTCCAGTTCATAAGAGGCATTCAGTAGAGGGATTCTGTCCGATTTGCAAGAATCCGGACGTCCCCGGATGTCGCTTGCGGGGAAAGGGGAAAATTCTGGCATCGTCGATTGGGGAGAATCAAGAAATACTCGTGTCAGAAGAGAAAATGATTTGCAAGAGTGAGTCCCGACAGAGTGCAGCAAAACCCCAATCCAGGGATCGTCTGCTGAAACTCCTCCCGACTAATTTGCCCGTAAGTTAATCGCGCTTCCATTTCCGGGCACCGGGTTCTGATAACAGGGACCCCCTGAAGAGCTGGACTTTGACTGAAATAAGACGTGCCCGGATGGCAATCGTTGGCAGAAAATTTTTCGAAAAAGATAGCACTCTTCACGAAATCTTAAGGCGGCATGGTGTAAATTCCCACTCAACAAACAAGAACTTCCGCCATGCACACGCCTGCCTCCCGTCAAAACCCCGCCTCCCGGCCCGCCACACTCGGCGCGCGATCCAAACACGGATGGCGCTCATTTTCGCTGACGTTTGTCGCCGTGTTGGGTCTGCAACTGGCTTCCGGACTCACGCAGTCCGCCGGAGAAAAAGACCAAATGAACGAAATTTGGGACATCATGACCTCGCCTGACAACCCAGCCAGCAAGGAACATGGAAACAAACCCGGTCGTGGCAGAAACAAACAAAACCGCGACATCCCCATGCCCGAAGGCGAATGGCCGGTTGCGTCCCTCTTGGTCGCACGGCCCGGCGCCACGACCATGGACATCAATGTCCTCGCCTCCACGGACCTCTCCGGCCGTATCGAGTATGGAGAAAAAGGCGGGACCAAATCACTCAACACTATCTGCATGGGCGACGATTTCAGTGCGGACAAACTCCGCGAAACAACCGCCGCCGAACTTGCAAAAGTCTATCTCAGCCACCGGCACTATCTGGGGCTCATCGGGCATTCTGCCCCGCTCTTCCTCGTGAATGGCAACCACGAGCAGGCTGCCCGCTGCAACCTTGACGGAACTCCCAACAATGTCGCCGTCTGGGCGCAGAACAGCCGTGAGAAATATTTTTCCCAACCGGTCCCGGAGGGAATCTTTACCGGAAACCCCGAACCCGTCGAACACATTGGACTCCTGCGGAACTATTTCGCTTGGACGTGGGGCGATGCCCTCTTTGTGGTGATCGATCCCTACTGGCATTCATCGGCCCCGGTCGATAATGCCTATGGCGAAAATAAAAAAGACCGGCCAGAAGATGGGAAATCCGAAGGGAAAAACAAGCGCGATCTCTGGAAAATCGGTCTTGGGGACAAACAATACGCCTGGCTCAAGGAAACTCTCTCCAAGAGCAAGGCTCCCTTCAAGTTCGTATTTGCTCACCATGTGAATGGAACCGGACGCGGGGGAGTTGAGCAGGCCGCCTATTATGAATGGGGAGGAAAAAGTCGCAATGGCAGCGATGACTTTGCGGCTCAACGCCCGGGATGGGACCTTCCAATTCACCAACTCATGGCGAAATACGGTGTGACCATCTTCTTCCAAGGGCACGACCACATCTTCTGCAAGCAATCCCTGGATGGCGTGATCTACCAGACCCTCCCCGATCCTGCCAACACCGATTACACCGTGCCGCGCAATGAAAAGGCCTATAAAATAGGCGATGCTGTGGCAAATTCCGGGCGCATCCGAGTCAGCGTTTCCCCAGAAAATGTCAAGGTGGACTACATTCGCTCCTATCTTCCAAAGGATGCGACTCCCGAGCATCCGGATGGAGAGATTTCCTATTCCTATACAATTCCCAGCAAAAACAAAAAATGATACATATTATGAATAACCGATACTTCGCCATATCAACAATCGTGGGGCTCACACTTTGCAGCTCCGCTGGCATGGCCTTTTCCCAAGAGCGTCGGGACGATCCGAATCGGCGTCCCCCCCGTGACGAGAAAAACCGCAGGGGCGGAGAGCAAGGACAACGCGGGGGCCCGAAGACATATTGCATCGAACAGGCTATTTCCGACAATGCGCAACTCCATACCATCGCCTTCAATGGACTGGCCTTTATTACGGGCGACTTTGGCGCCTCGACATTTATTCCCCCGGGAAAGGTTTGCGACTACTTTGGCTTCCAGTATATGCGAGACATCGATGCCGCGCAGAAGGGCCACAACCCCGTGTTTCTCAACCGGGTCTCGGGTAACGTTCTCCAGATCCTCACCGAGGACCAACGTAAAATATTCGCGGACCTCGCACGCGAACAGGCCCCTCAATTTCTTGAACTGGCAGCCATGCGCTTCCCTCTTATCGATGCCTTCTGTCGTCAACTCAAAGGGGAAATCCCCTTTGGAAGCACGGGATTGAACCAAGAATCGGTGGTCCGCTACGTGGGTGACATCTTCGCGTTCGATGCCTCCCTCAGCTATCGCCGTGCTCAAGTTTTCGGGGAAATAGCAAAATCCCTCACAAGCGAACAAAAGGCCTCCCTCGCAAAGATGACCTTCGGCAATTTCGCCACTTGGCCGGATGTCGATGTCAATCCCTACAAAATGCCTCGCGGAACTGAGAAAATGATCAATGTTGCCTACATGACGTATGCCAGTGAGTTCTTCAGTTGGTATGCCGGATCGCTGGATGCTGATGTCTATTTCTGCCCGGAGCGACATGGCACATATTTTGGCGGCTTCTATATGAAAGATATGCCGGCTATGGGAAAGAAGGATTACGACATCAGCACTTCGGTGACAGGTGACAGCGGGAAAGAGTTTATTGACTTGCTCAATGGAAACCAAAAGAAAGAAATGACCTCTCTCCCTGACAAACAGCGCAAAGACCTTAAGGAAATCATCGTTGTCCGCCGGGCGATTTCCTCAGAATTGCGCAAATTCCTCAAGGGAGAAACTCCCGATCGTAATAAGGTATTGGACCTTGGACACCAGTATGGCGAATTGGATGGTGCCATGTCGTATCTTTACGCCATGGCCTTTGCGAAGGTGAACCAAACCCTGACTTCTGACCAGCGTGCGGCGTTCCTGAAACTTCGGAATCTCGATGGCTATACCAGCGCTCCGGCCTACTTGTATTCCTCGCCAATGAAGGAAGCTCCCAATATTGGCGATACCTCCCGGTTCTTCTTCCCGCCAAAAACATCGACCGGAAACACCAAATGAAAGTGTTCATCGGAAATCCCTGGCTCCCTCTCGCCTGCGTGCTTCTAGCCGCAGGCGGCTGGCCCGGGGAGACCTTTGCGCAAAATCCCTCCAACCGCGATGGGAAACAAGAAGTCTTTCTGACTGAAATCCCCTCCTCCAAGGGCAATGTGATTCTGTCTCGACCTACCGACCATTCGATTCTGGCAAGTGTTTTCTCCATTGAAACAACCAAAGCCCAGGTGATCTACGGACGGAAGGGCGAAGCCGCCAAAAAACGATCAGCCGTCTTTGAATTGGCGGCAGGCGCGACAAAAGAAATCCTGCTCGAAAGCCTGATATCCAACACGGACTACGACTACCGGGTCGTCAATCCCGCGACCGGTGTCCTCCTATTTCCTGACGGAGCAAGCGGACACTTCCACACCTGCCGCCCGCCTGGGGCATCGTTCTCGTTCACCATTCAGGCAGACTCCCATTTGGATGGAAATTGCCTGCCCGAACTCTACAAAATCTGCCTCGCCAACGCCTTGGCGGACAAACCGGATTTTCACGTCGATCTCGGAGACACGTTCATGACCGGCAAACACCCCGGACGAGACTCGGCGGCTTTGCAATACGCCGCCCAGCGGTATTATTTCGGACTCATCGGCCACAGTGCTCCAGTATTCTTCGTCCTCGGCAATCACGATGGCGAGGAGGCAAAAAAGCCGGAGGCACGCGGTGCCGACGGTCTGGCAGTCTGGTCGTGCCTTCAGCGCAAACATGTCCTGACCAACCCGGAACCGGACGCCTTTTACTCCGGAAATTCGGAAAAACACGCTCACGCCGGAATGTTGCAAAACTTCTATGCGTGGACGTGGGGCGACGCCCTCTTTGTCGTGCTCGATCCCTACTGGTCCTCCCGTTCCACCCGAGGAGGGAAGGAACCATGGAACATGACACTCGGGAAAACCCAATACGATTGGCTTTCAAGGACACTCCGAACCTCCCAAGCCAAACATAAATTCGTCCTCATCCACCAACTGGTGGGCGGATTGGACAAAAGTGGACGCGGGGGCACCGAGGCCGCCCGGCTATTTGAGTGGGGAGGCGAAGAATTCGATGGCTCCAACACATTCGCAGCCCACCGTTCCGGCTGGGAGAAACCCATCCACGCCCTCCTGAAAGAGACAAAAGTGGACATCGTATTCCACGGACACGACCATTTTTACGCGAAGCAAGAACTCGATGGCGTGATCTACCAACTCGTCCCTCAACCCTGCCAGCGCAACTCCCGCAACGACCACGCCGCCGAATACGGCTACACCCAAGGCGAGTTCCTCCCCAGTTCCGGTCACCTCCGCGTGCGCGTTTCTCCGGACTCCGTCACCGTTGACTACATCCGCGCCGCCACGGCGGACACTACCCGGCGAGACGGAATCTCCAACCGAGACACTTCCGCCGCCTACACCTTCGGAGCAGCGAAAAGCAAATAATAAACCCCGCAACCATCCATGTGCGCGGCGCGACAAGCTGCCGCGGGGACCGAAATGCCGTTTGTTGGCTGAGCCCGTCATTGGCATCGTTTCCAGTCGGAGAGACGTGGTAGTCGGTGGCACTTGCCTGCGGAGCGACAAGCCAACCGAGGGCGGTGGACCGTGAAAACCGGGTTCGGGTGGAAGCCCAAACGCGGCTAAAGCCTCCCGTTGAGTGGGGCCGGGCGGGTCATCGTGCTGGTGAGTTCGATGGGGGTCCGTTTTTCTGCCGAGTCCAAGATCGAATGGAGAACGTCAAGAACATGGAATCCCATCCGTGCGCTGGCGCGGGGTTCCCGTCCGTTAATGATGGCTGCCGCGAGGTCCGCCACCCCGATGCCGGGTTTGCTCGCGGTGTCCGGACAAGCGATATCTTCCATTTCCATTTGACCGGCACGGGAAATCTGGGGGCATCCCTCAAAGGGAAGAGAAAGATGCCCCTTATCCCCATAGATGTAGAAGGAGGGCATTGCTCCGGGATCAAAATCGTAACTGAACAGGAGGGTGGCATTCGCTCCGGATTCGAAGTGCACGCTGGCGTTGATCGTGGTCGGTGCTTCCGCCGTGAATTTTCGGCCCGCGAATGGCCCGGTAGCAATCGTGCGCTCCCGGCTTTTCCCCGACGCGATGGCGAATGCCTCCCTCACCGGTCCCAGCATGCTCATGAGGGCCGTCAGAACAGCCGGTCCGTAGTCGAAAAGAGGCCCCCCCGCCTTTTTGTAAAGCATTTCGGGCTCCGGATGCCATGTCTCGGGGCCGGCATACATAAAGGAAACGTTCGCCCAGATCGGCTCGCCGATCGCTCCGGAGTCGATCACGCTTCGGCACGCCTGCAGAGCTGGCCCCAAAAACATGTCCGGACCGCACGCGACGCGCAGCTTGGATGCCTGTGCGGCTTCCAGAATCTCCTTCGTCTCTTTGCGTTTGCGGGCCAGCGGTCCCTCGCTGTACACGTGTTTGCCTTTTGCGAGTGCCGCGAGCGTCACCTGCGCTCGCACTGGGAGGCTGGCCAGATTGATCACCAGATCCACCCCGGGGTCCGCGACCAATTCTTCCTCCTCAAGCGTACGGGCTATTCCCTGCGCAGCGGCAAACGCCTGCGTGCAGTCGGCATCGGCGTCCGCGCATGCAACGACCTCGAAATTCCCGAAGGACTTCCCTGCCGCCACATAATTGCCTGCCGATTCCACGCATCCGATGATGCCCGCTTTGATCGCTGATTTCGATGCCATGCCCTGAATCTCCACCACGTCGGCACTCTTCGCGAGAAATTTTCAAAAAAAAGTTGATTTTTGCAAAAAGAAGCATCGACGCGGGCGGTTCTTTCTGGTTCAATGCGACCGCTTACAGAAACTTAACCCATGATATCGGCACCATCCAAGACCCGCTCAGGCCCGCACCCCATCATTCTTTGGCTCTTCTCGTCCCTCGGGAAGAAGACCATCGTCGCACTCACAGGCATCGTCCTCGTGATGTTCGTCACCGGGCACCTCCTCGGTAACTTCACCCTCTACCTCGGCCAGGACTGGCTGAACTGGTACGCGCTGCACCTCCAGCACCTCGGCCCCGAAATGTTCGGGATTTATCCCGCCCTCTGGGTCATCCGGTTGGCCATGCTGACCACACTGGTGGTGCATATTTTCTTCACCATGCTTCTGTGGAAGGAAAATGCCGCCGCCCGTCCGAAAAAATACCTCGCCTCGGAAAAGGGGATCACAAGCGTGTTCGCCCGGACCATGCGCCTGACTGGTGCCATTGTTCTGGCCTTTATCGTCTTCCACCTCGCCCACTTCACTCTCATGGTAGTGGATCCCGGGTTCAAACACATGGAAGCCGCTCTGACAATCGAGGGGAAAACCCACCAAGTCCACGACGTTTACACGATGGTCGTCAAGGGATTCCAAAATGCCCCTGTGAGCATCATCTACATCGTCTGTCTGTTCCTGCTCACGTTCCACCTCAGCCACGGCATCGGCAGTCTGTTCCAGACTCTTGGCCTCACGAATCGTGCAATGCACAAAACCATTGAAAACGCCACCAAGGCCTACGCTTGGCTTCTCTACCTCGGCTACATCTCCATTCCTCTCTCCATCCTCACCGGAATCGTCCAACTCCCGAAATGACACCCGACGCCAAAATCCCAACTGGTCCGCTTGACAAAAAGTGGACGTCCTTTAAGAACACCGCGAAGCTGGTCAACCCGGCCAACAAGCGCAAATTCGAGATCATCATTGTCGGTTCCGGCCTCGCCGGTGCCGCCGCCGCCGCCACGCTGGGCGAGCAAGGGTACAAAATCAAATGCTTTTGCTACCAGGACAGCCCTCGCCGCGCGCACTCGATCGCGGCCCAAGGCGGCATCAACGCAGCGAAAAACTACCAGAACGACGGCGATAGCGTTTATCGTCTCTTCTACGACACGATCAAGGGTGGCGACTTCCGTGCCCGCGAAGCCAACGTCCACCGCCTTGCAGAGGTCAGTTCGCTGATCATCGACCAGTGCGTGGCGCAGGGCGTTCCTTTTGCCCGCGAATACGGCGGACTCCTCGACAACCGTTCTTTCGGTGGCGCGCAGGTCTCCCGCACATTCTACGCCCGCGGCCAGACCGGTCAGCAACTTCTCCTCGGGGCCTACTCGGCTCTCAGCCACCAGATCGCGCTCGGGCAGGTCCAGATGTTCCCGAAAACGGAAATGCTTGACCTCGTCCTCGTGGACGGCCATGCGAAAGGCATTGTGACCCGCGATATGGTGACCGGAGAAATCACGTCCCACGCCGGCGATGCGGTCCTTCTCTGCACCGGCGGCTACGGCAACGTGTTCTACCTCTCGACGAACGCCCGGGGTTGCAACGTCACTGCGACCTACCGCGCCTTCAAGAAGGGTGCGCTCTTCGCCAATCCCTGCTACACCCAAATCCACCCGACCTGCATCCCGGTCAGCGGCGACTACCAGTCGAAGCTTACTCTCATGTCGGAGTCCCTCCGCAACGACGGACGCGTCTGGGTTCCCAAACGCAAGGAAGATTGCGGCAAGGCACCACAAGACATCCCGGAGGATGCTCGCGATTATTACCTCGAGCGCAAATACCCGAGCTACGGCAACCTCGCCCCCCGCGACATCTCGTCCCGTTCGGCCAAGGAAGTCTGCGACGACGGACGCGGGGTCGGCCCTGGTGGACTTGGTGTCTATCTCGACTTCAGCGACGCGATCAACCGCCTCGGCAAACACGTCATCGAAGAGCGCTACGGCAACCTCTTCGAGATGTACGAGAACATCACGGGCGAAAGTGCCTACGAGCGCCCGATGCGCATCTATCCGGCCGTCCACTACACGATGGGCGGACTCTGGGTTGACTACAACCTCATGAGCAATATCCCGGGACTCCACGTCCTCGGCGAGGCCAACTTCTCCGACCACGGTGCAAACCGACTCGGAGCCAGTGCTCTCATGCAGGGTCTCGCGGATGGTTATTTCGTTATCCCCTACACCATCGGTGAATACATGGCCTCCCAATTCGGCAAAAAAGTGGACGCGAAAGCACCCGCCTTCGCGGAAGCCGTTGCGCAAGCCAAGGAACGCACCCAGAAACTCATGAGCATCAAGGGCAATCGCACAGTGGACAGCTTCCACCGCGAACTTGGGCTCCTCATGTGGGACAAGTGCGGCATGGCTCGGAACAAGCAAGGCCTCGAAGAGGCTCTGGTCAAAATCCCGAAGATCCGCGAAGAATTCTGGAAAAACCTCAAGCTTCTCGGCGATCCCAAGGGCATCAACATGGAACTCGAACGCGCCGGACGCGTGGCCGACTTCCTCGAATTCGGTGAACTCATGTGCTTGGACGCGCTCAACCGCAACGAATCCTGCGGCGGTCACTTCCGCACGGAATACCAAACGCCCGACGGTGAGGCCCTCCGCGACGACGAAAACTACGACTACGTGGCCGCATGGCAATACCAGGGCGAGGGCAAAGCTCCTCTCCTCAACAAGGAACCACTCGTGTACGAGCAGGTCAAACTCTCGACACGCAGCTACAAATAACCGACCAACTGACACTTCCTATGAACTTCCACCTCGAAGTCTGGCGCCAAAAAGGCCCGAATACCGAAGGAAAACTCGAGCATTATGAGGCCAAGAATATCCCGGCCGAAGCCTCGTTCCTCGAAATGATCGACATCGTCAACGAAGACCTCACCAAGGCGGGTACCGAGCCGATCCAATTCGACTCGGACTGCCGCGAGGGCATCTGCGGCAATTGCTCGCTGACCATCAATGGTGTTCCTCACGGACCCGGACGCGGCACGACCTGCCAACTCTACATGCGCAAATTCCAAGACGGCCAAACGATCACGATCGAACCGTTCCGCGCGGACTCGTTTCCGCTCGAGCGCGACCTTGTCGTCAACCGCGCCGCCTACGACCGCATCATCCAAGCCGGCGGCTTCATCAGCGAGCGCGCCGGTTCGGCTCCCGATGCGAACTCGGTTCCGATCCCGAAAATCATTGCCGACCAGGCAATGGACGCTGCGGCCTGCATTGGCTGCGGAGCCTGTGCCGCCGCCTGCCCGAATGGCTCGGCCATGCTCTTCGTCAGTGCGAAGGTCGCCCACCTCGGCCTTCTGCCCCAAGGCAAACCCGAGACCGATCGCCGCGTTCTCAACATGGTCCGCCAGATGGACAAGGAAGGGTTCGGCAATTGCTCGAACTACTACGCCTGCGAAGCCGTTTGCCCGGCTGGCATCCCTGCCTCGTTCATTGCTGCCATGAACCGCAGTTACTCCGTCGCCGCCATTAAGGAAAGCCTCGGCGTCCCGGTCTGACCCACAAACACCCTCAATCCCATGCCAAACCGCGCCGCCCGCTCCCCAGCGGGTCCGGCGCGGTTTTTTTCGTTATGAGAAACTTCCTCTTCGTATGCACTGTCGCAAGCTGGCTCCTCCTGGTCACTTCGCCAGACTCTCCCGCCGCCGATCCGGTACCGGATGACACCGGATTCGCCAACTCAACGACCCTCGCCGACCCGGCCTGTGGCTCACAGAAGGGACCTCTCAAAGCCCCCCGCCAGTCGGA
>Ga0114938_1002435_pt1 | contig 11750 bp, 10 predicted proteins | sample AshMeaBigSpring_FD_88675 | JGI IMG/M metagenome (GOLD analysis project Ga0114938, IMG submission 88675) | Groundwater microbial communities from Big Spring, Nevada to study Microbial Dark Matter (Phase II) - Ash Meadows Big Spring | ecosystem: Environmental > Aquatic > Deep subsurface >...
AACCTGCGAGGCCATGCGGGAAGCCGCTGCCTGCGTGTTGCGACACCGGCCTTCGGCAATCGCTGTGATTTCCCCGCACTCGCCGCGCAGAGCGGGGGCATTCGGACTTTGGGTGGACGATCCGTTGGCCGGATCGTTTTCCCCGTTTGGCGCGCCGGAGGCAGGAGTTTCCGTGATTCTGGATCGGGACTTTGAGCGACAGATGGAAAGGGAGGCCCATGCACGCGGTTTGGAGACTTGGCGGATTCTGGGGTGCCCTCTCGATCATGGCGCACTGGTTCCCCTGTGGTTTTTGGCGGACCAGGGCTGGCAGGGACCGACGGTCGTCATCGGACTTGCGGACGAGGAGGATTTCGACCGGCAAATCGCCTTGGGCGAGTCGATCGCCACCGCCGCTCGCGCGATTGGACGACGGGTTGGCGTGGTCGCGAGTGGAGACATGAGCCATCGCCTCACGCCGGATGCGCCCTGTGGGTTCCACCCCCGCGCCCATGCGTTCGATGAGGCCTTCATCCGGATCGTCCAGAGAGGTGATTTTCGTGAGATTCGGGATATTCCCTCCGATTTGCGAGCGGTGGCGGCCGAGGATGCGAGCGCATCCACGCTGGTCGCCGGTGCGGCGGTTGGTTGGAGACATTCCGGTCATGACGTTCTGTCCTACGAGGGGCCTTTTGGGGTGGGTTATGGGGTCGCGGTCCTCGACTCCCGGTTATGCACAAGGCCGTCCGGCGGAGGCCTCGAGTCCGGCGAGGCTCTTCCCGGCTTGGCCCGCGCTTCTCTGGAGTCGGCGCTCTGCGGCATTGGCAGCCCCATCCCCCCGCCTCCGGTTGGTGACTACCTGACGCGGAGGCTGGGGGTTTTCGTGACAATTCACGGGCACGATGGAACCCTCCGCGGCTGTGTCGGAACCATCTCCGCCACATCTTCCGACCTTGTGGCGGAAACCTGGCGCAACGCCCGCTTGGCTGCCCTGCACGACAGAAGGTTCCGCTGTTTGCGGGCCGACGATCTTTCCGGTGTTCGTCTGGATGTCAGCGTCATCCTGCCGCCAGAGGCGATTGACTCGCTGGCCGACCTTGATCCCCGGAGGTATGGGGTCATTGTCACGGCCCGCGATGGACGCCGGGGGCTTCTGCTCCCGGGTATTGAGGGGATCGAATTGGCGGGGGAACAGGTCGCCATTGCCAAATCCAAGGCCAATATCGGACCGGACGAACCGGTCGCTCTCGAGCGTTTTGAGACGGATCTCTTTTCCGAACCGGAACCCATGCGCGATACCCGCGCGGAGGAGGCACTATGAAAACGCAGGAAAGACCGCTCATCGCGCCCGGGACGGTTCCCGGCCAGTGGTGGCATCCTTTGGTGGACGGACGCATCCAGTGCGACCTGTGCCCCCGCGCCTGCAAGCTCGGCATGCGACAGCGGGGATTTTGCTTTGTGCGGGAGAATATTGGTGGGCGCATGGCCCTCACCGCCTACGGTCGGACCAGCGGGTTTTGCATCGACCCGATCGAGAAAAAACCGCTCAACCACTTTTATCCGGGATCCGCTTCGCTTTCCTTCGGAACCGCCGGATGCAACCTCGGCTGCCGCTTTTGCCAGAATTGGAACATCTCGAAGGCCCGCGAGTCGGTACTCCTCTCCTGCGAAGCCAACCCGGAGGACATCGCCCGTGCGGCGCGGAAACTCGGCTGCCGTTCCGTCTCGTTCACCTACAACGACCCCGTTATCTTTGCAGAATTCGCCATCGATGTCGCCGAGGCCTGCCATGCCGAGGGTGTCGCGGCCATCGCCGTCACGGCCGGCCACATGACGGGTATTTCGCGCCCGGAGTTTTTCCGCCACATGGATGCCGCGAATGTGGACCTCAAGGGGTTCACCGATTCCTTCTACCGCAAGGTCTGCGCCGGACAACTCGCCCCCGTCCTCGAGACCCTCAAATACCTCCGCCACCAGACAACCGCTTGGCTCGAGGTGACCACGCTGCTCATCCCTGGTGAAAACGACAGCGAGGAGGAACTCAACCTGGCCGCCGAGTGGTTTTCCGCCAACCTCGGGGCGGATGTGCCCTGGCATTTTTCCGCATTTCATCCGAGCTACAAAATGCTCGGCACGCTGCCGACTCCTCCTGCTTCCCTCGCCCGGGCGCGTTCGATCGCTCGCGCCCATGGCCTGATGTACGTGTACACCGGCAACATCCACGATCCCGTCGGCGGCAGCACATGGTGTCCGCATTGCGGCCACCTCGTCATTGGCCGGGACGGCTACTCGATTTCCCGATGGCAAATCAAAAATGGAGCCTGCGCGGTCTGCGGATTCCCCATAGCCGGCCATTTCTCGAAAAAGCCCGGCACTTGGGATGGTCGCAGCCAGCCCGTCCGTCTTCCGCTCTGAGTTTCCCGAATGCTCGGAGGGCCTCCAGTCCGCCGCTCGGGTGCAATTTCAAAAACGGCAAGTGTGCCCGGGGAAATACGTTTGCTGAGGAGCTTCTCCCGGGTCAGTTTCCCAGAGGTTTTTCCTTGGAGGATCCGGGGCTGGGCGGGACGGGGAACGCTGCGGGATCGTCGGGGCGGGCGGGATCGAAGCGGGGGAGGTCCTTTGTGAGGTGCTGGGCGAGGGACGGTAGGGCGTCTTGGATGCCATTCACCACGCAGCGGGCGATCTCGTAGGCCCCGAAGGAATTGTGGTGAGTGTGGTCGAAATTCGCATCGTCCGGAGAATCCGATTTGAAAAGTACGCGCGCGCGGTCCGGTCCGAAGGCCTCGTAGAGGATCTTGCTGCTTGCGTGGAGATCGATGAGCGGAAGGGCCTTTTCCTTGGCCACTTGTCGGACGGTTTCCGGGTAGTCGCGCAGGCTGTTGGCGATCGAGTTGCCTTGGAACGAGTGGCGGTGAACTGAAGTGACCAATACCGGAAGTCCGCCCTGTTTGCGGATCCGGTCCACCCAGTCCTCGAGGGATTTGCGGTATTGCGCAAGGGCATCCGGGGCCTTGGACTTCATGTCGTTGTGCCCGAATTGGATCAGGACGAAGTCGCCGGGTTTGAGGAGGCTGAGCACTTTGTCCAATCGCCGGGTCGCGGTCGAGCGGGCGAGTGATTCGCCGGATTCCGCATGGTTGGCCACCGCCACCGTCGGCTTGAAAAACCGGGGCAGCATTTGCCCCCAACTGGCATAGGGTTCGTTGCCTTGGTCGGATACCGTGGAATCCCCGAGGATGAAAACCGTCGGCAGGTCCACCGGTTCGATTTCGAGCGAAACCAACCGGGGATGGCGGCCATTGAATTCCAGCGTGAGCTTTTCATCCCAGTCCGCGATTTTGTCCACCGTTTCGCGGGGGTTGTTGAGAGTGACCCCACCGCCGCCGGGAATGGCCGGGGTTCGCACATTGGCGATGAATTCGATTGTCGCAAATCCACCGGGTTCGGTCGCAAGCGAGGGGGTCATCAGTCGCCGGGCTTCGGATTTCACCGTTGTTTCCGATGGCAGGGAAGGGTTGCCGGTTTTCACCCGGACCCGGTAGTTGCCCTCCGGCACGCGAACGGAGAAAAAGAAGGGATTCACCCCGTCATTTGGCGTGGTTGTGACCGGGGAGGTTCCCTGAGGAAAGGCTCCGGGATACACCGCCGAAGCGGAGTCGAATCCAAACCCGGTTTCGGGTTTGTACCGATCCGATGGCCGAACCGGGCGACTTTCTGGGACCGTCTCGACCGCGTCGAACGAAAATCTCATCGGAAAGCGGGTTTCGGCCCGCAGGGAGGAAATCGCAGTGCAGAGCACAGCCAAGTGGCAACAGACTCGGATCGAAGCGAGTTTTCTCATTATGCCGACCGAAGATTTCTAGCCGTTGGTGTAGGAGCTTTCGACCCTTGTGGCGACGTCACGGTAGAGGTAATCGACCTCGTAGATGAGTTTCATTTGGCCGATTGATTTTTCCTGCTGGCCCATTTTATCGTACACGAGTCCGAGGCTATAGATGATGTCCTTCTTGGTGTTGTCCGTGCCGGTGATTTCCGAGGCCGCTTCGGCGAGGGTTTTTTCGGCCATGTCGAGCATGGAGAGAGCCGTGAAGCATTGGCCGAGCAGGCTCATGGCGCGAATGCGGACGGACGGATTTTGCTTGGCGCGTTGGAGTTCCGGGATGGCCTCGCGGAATTGTCCGGTGGAAACGAGGATGTCGGCGAGGTCGAATCGGGCTTGGAGGTCGGTTGGTGTGCGTTCGACGCGTGCGCGTGCGTCTTGGATCAACAAATTGGCACGCTGGGCTTTCATGGACTCCAACTCTTCGGAATAGAGTCGAGATTCTTCCGAGTCGGGGTCTGCTGCGATGAATGCTTCCCTGGCTTGGATGGCTTCGTCGAATTGGCGGAGGCGGAGGTCGGAGGCTTTGCGGACGAGGGCCTGGTCGGCGTTGTTACCGAGTGCGCAGGTGTAATCGAACCACGCGACCGCGTTTTCAAGGTCGTTCTTTTGCTCGTAGAGTTCGGCGATCCCGCGGGCGGTATCGACCGAGGGCGGGTTTTCTTGGGCCATGCGCTCGTGGCGCTCGGCCAGAAGTTGGTCGATCATTTCCTCGCTGCGGACGACGCGGGATTGTTGTTCGAGGGAGACCGCCTCGTCTTTGTCTTTGATGAGGTCGCGGTAGGTGGTCTCTTGCCGTTCCCATCCGCCCCGCTGCATGGAAGAGGCGGCAGCGGCGTCTTTGGCACCCTTGATGGCAGAGAGGTCGTTGGGGGTGATAGCCGTGATGCGACCGTAAATTTCAACCGCTTTGTGCGGTTCGCCGTGCTTGATGTAGTGGCGGGCCAATTCGTGAAGGATCTTGGTGTCCTTCGGGTTGCCCTCCACGATGGTTTCCATTGCAAATGTGGCCACTTCGTGGAATCCGGCGGCGAGTGCCGCGTCGCGGAGGAGTGCGTTTGCCTGGGGGCTGTAGGGGTCGTTTCCGAGGATTCGCTCCACGGCATCCATGGCGGCGATGGGGTCTTTTTTGAGGAGTCCCTGAGCCTTCATTGTGCCGAACGAGGCACTCGAAAGGGCTCCAAGCACGCTCTTTTTTCCAGACGTGACGGCGATGGCCGCTTTCCGGCAGAGTTGGCGTCCGGCCAGGAAGTCGGGGGCGGTCTTGAGAACCGACTGGAGGAGTTCGATCGCGTATTTGTGGTTACGGATTTGGAATGCGCTCATGGCTTTGAGCCATGTGGCGCGCTGCTGATCGGTGAGGTCTTTTTCTGTTTTTACAGACATGGGGGTTCGGTGGAAAAATTGTGGAGAAGCCTGCGGGCAGAGCTAATTGGCGTTGACGGGGGAGGGTGCGGGGGACGTTTCTTGGGATGCGGAGTCTGCCGCGGGCTTGTTGGTGGCAGGTTTTGAGTCGGCGGGTTCGGTGTCTGCTGGTTCCGTGACGATGTGTTTGGTCTCCGTTCCCCTGAAGGCGCGCCATTCGGCGGCAAAGCCGGATCGCAGATTTCCGGGGCCGTGCTCAAAGAGGACGACGAAAAAGAATGTCAGAAAAACCAAGAGGGCGATTTTCCAGAGGATCGAGAGGACGAAGTGGACGTTATTCACGGGGTGCTTGTGGTGGGACCGACCGCATTCGATCACAAATCTTGCGAAAAATCAAACATTGCGTGAAATTGTTCGGCCATGAGTCCCGTGATCTCCGAGTCTGAAATTGAGGAATTGTTTTGCCGATCCGGCGGTCCCGGTGGCCAGCACGTGAACAAGGTTTCGACGGCGGTCACCCTGCGCCACATTCCGACGGGTGTCACCGCAACCGCGTCGGATTCCCGCTCGCAGGCGCGCAACCGTGAGGTTGCCAGAATTCGACTCGCGGCCAAACTCCAGGCCCGTGTGGTGGAGAAAAAACTCACCCGCCTTGCCGAGGCCGCCAAACAGCGCCGCCGCAAGGCCAAGCGCTCGCGTGGTACGAAGGCGGCCCTCGTCGAGGGCAAAAGACGCCGGGCACAGACCAAGTCCTTCCGGAAAAAACTCGGACGATGCGAGGCGGGAGATTGATTCCCCGATGGCCTTGCAACTTGATTTGTTCGCACTTTCGGACGATTGGGGAGGAGGTCCCGCTCGGGAGGTCCGGGCGGACGTCGGGAATCCCACAACATGAAAATTGGCATCTTTTTGGCACTTTTGTGCGTATGCGGTCATTGTATGGCATCCAACGAAGAAAAAGCGGTTTTGGGCGGCGGGTGTTTCTGGTGCGTCGAGGCGATCTTCCAAGGCCGGGCGGGCGTGAAGTCGGTGGTCAGCGGGTACGCCGCCGGACGCAAACCGAATCCGACTTACGAAGACGTTTGCACGGGGAAAACCGGACACGCCGAAGTCGTGGAAATCACATTCGATCCGGAGAGCGTCTCGTTTTCGGAACTTCTGGAGCTTTTTTGGGCCGCGCATGATCCCACGACGCCGAATCGGCAGGGGGCCGACAGCGGAACGCAATATCGGTCGATCATTGTGGCGCAAACTCCCGCCCAGCGGGAGGCCGCCGAAAAATCCCGGACGGCGGCCCGGTCGAGATTTTCTTCTCCCATCGTCACGGAAATCGTCGAGGGTGCCCTCTTTTATCCTGCCGAGAACTACCACCAGGATTTTTATCGGAGCAATCCCTCGCATCCCTACAACCGTGCGGTGATCGCTCCGAAACTGGAAAAACTCCGCTCCTGTCCGGTCCTGCGAACGCCCGCACCATGAAGGGCAACCGCGCAAGCCGGATGTCCGGTGTTCGGTCTTCCGATGGCCCTCGGAGAGGGGACAAGGCGTGATCATTCGGACGTTGGGAATTCCATGAAATGGCCGAAGGTCACGATAGCAACGGGAGAAGGCACCCAAGACGGAATTGCTCCGAGTGTTGTTTCGGCGAGCCGGGCGACCGATATTCCGGCGTTTGGAGCCGAATGGGTTATGGAACGCTTCCGGGAGGGGTACACGGTTTGGACGAACCCGTTCAATGGCCGCCGCCAATATGTCTCCGGGAACTGCCCTCACCAATGTGCCTATTGTTACGCGAACCGTCCGCCGACCATGCGCGTCGGCCAAGCAGCGAATCCTCCGCGTGGCGGTTTGTGACCTCAGCTGCCGGTGGGAGTCAATTTTCGTCGTCGAGGAGGGCGCGGAGGGAGGCGAATTGGGCTTCGAGATCCTCCGGGGCGATGGGACGGTTCATGATGTCCTCGTAGTGTTCGGAGAGGACGCCCTCGCCTTCGATTTCCTTGAGAAACGGGCTGGGTCGGCAGGCCATGGCGCTTCCGAATTTGAGGCGGTTCCGGCAGTGGGTGATCGTGAGGGATTTCATTGCGCGGGTGATGCCGACGTAAAAGAGGCGGCGTTCCTCGTCAACGGTTCCCTCGAGTTTCGAGCGCTCGTGCGGGATCAGCCCGTCCTCGGCTCCGATGAGAAAAACATGGGGAAATTCGAGCCCTTTGGCGGCATGGAGGGTGATGAGGGTGAGTCCGCGCACTTCTTCTTTTTCCTCCTCGCGGTCGCGGTTGAGAGCCATGGAATCCAGGAAATCCTGGAGTGTTCCCTGGCCCGAGCGTTGTTGTTCGGCGAGGATGCGGAGGATTTCTCGGACGCTGCTTTCGCGGTTGTGGGCCTCTTCGGGCGTTTTGCACGAGCGTTGCAAGTCCTCGAAATAACCCGACTCCTCGAGGAATCCCGAGACGATGGCCGCGCAATCGGCACCGGGCGTCATGAGGTGGATGCGGGCGGTGGCGAGGTCGGCAGCGAAAGCGGCGATGGACGCGGCGGTTTTGCGGGTCACCTGCTCGGCGAAGGCGGGGTCCGAGAGTTCCTCAAACACGCTGCGAGAGGCCTTGGCACTGCGCTCCAGGGCGAGGTCGATTGTCGTCGGTCCAATGCCGCGTGGCGGGGTGTTGATGATCCGGAGGACGGCGCTGTCGTCGGAGGAATTGACCATCGCGGTCATGGTGGCCAGGATGTCCTTGACCTCCCGGCGGTCGAAAAAACTTTTCCCGCCAACAAGCCGATAGGGGACCCGCATTTTGCGGAGGTTTTCCTCGAGGAGTCGGGACTGGGCGTTCATCCGGTAAATGATCGCGAATTGCTCCCATGGGATATTGTTCGAGGCGCGGAGGGCGCCAATTTCGTTGACGACGAATTCCGCTTCACGGCGGTCGTCCGGAACGGCCACGACGTGGACCGGGTCGCCGCCCGGTTGGGGGCTCCAGAGGTTTTTCCCACGTCGTCGGGGGTTGTTGCGGATGAGTCGGTTTGCCGCGCCGAGGATGGCGTTGGTGCTGCGGTAGTTCTGTTCGAGACGGATAATTTCCGGGTTCGGGAAGTGGGTTTCGAATTCGAGGATGTTCGAGACCTCGGCTCCGCGCCATCCGTAGATACTCTGGTCGTCGTCACCCACGACGCAGATATTCGGAGGATCGCCTGCCGCCAAGAGGCTGACGAGTTCGAGTTGGAGTCGGTTCGTGTCCTGAAATTCGTCCACCAGCATGTGGCGGAAGCGGGAACTCCACTTCTCCCGCACGTCCGGGTGGTTGGCCAGAAGTTCAACCGCCTTGACGAGGAGGTCGTCGAAATCCATGGCATTCAGGAGCTGGAGCTCCCGGTTATAGCGGGAATAAACCTCGCCGAGAAGGGTTTCGGCTTCGACCGGTGCACTCCATGCGTTATTTTTCGCCTTGCCAATCAGCGTCTTCGCCAGACCCGGATCGAGCTTCTCATCCCGGGCCGCCGAGCGGTTGATGATTTTTTTGATGAGGCCGAGTTGGTCTCCATCGTCGAAAATGCTGAAATTGTTTTTGAAGCCGATTTTGGCGGCATCGGTTCGAAGAATGCGGACACAGAGGGCGTGAAACGTGCTGGCCGTGATCTCGGAGGCCTTTTCCTTGCTGATCATCCCGGCAATTCGCTCCTTCATTTCGCGGGCCGCCTTGTTGGTGAATGTGACGGCGAGGATGGCCGATGGGCTGATGCCTTGGGCGACAAGCCAGGTGATCCGCGCGACGATTGTGCGTGTTTTCCCCGTGCCCGCCCCTGCCAGGATGAGGAGCGGACCATTCTCATGCGTTGCGGCCCGTTGCTGTTCCTCGTTGAGGTCGTAGAGACGGAACCGGCTCATGGAAGTTCGCGGCGTGCGAAACGGGCCACAACTTCCGGGTAAAGCGAGTGTTCGGCCACTTGGATGCGCGAGTGCAGGGAAGCCGGGGTGTCGCCGGGCAGAACCGGCACCTCGGCTTGGGCGATGATCTCACCGGAGTCCATCCCCGCATCGACGTGGTGGACCGTGCAGCCGGACTTTTCCGCCCCGGCTTCGACCGCCTGCCGCCACGCCTCAAGGCCGGGAAATGCCGGAAGCAACGAGGGGTGGATATTGATGAGCCTGCGGGGGAATGCCTCCAAAAGCGGCGCCTTCACCATCCGCATGTAACCGGCCAGCACGACCAAATCGACCCGCATTTCCTGGAGTGCACGGACGAGGCCCCCCTCGATTTCCGGTGAGAGTCGCGTGCGAAAGCGGGACTCGCGGACCACGATGGCCTCCAGACCCCGCTCGCGGGCCAAATCCAGAATCCCGGCGGATTCGACATCAGAAAAAACACCCGTCACCTCGGCATGGATCCGGCCATCGTCAATCGCCTCCGCGATTGCGCGGAAATTCGACCCCTTCCCCGACCCCAAAACTCCAATTCTCAATGCGTGCATGACGGTTGCATCATGCACAGGTGCCCGTCCGCTGGCAAGCGGGAGTTCGTCCACAGGCAGGAGGAGGGAGCATCTCCGTTCGGTTCGGAACAGTTCGAACATGAGGAGGGATTCGGTCCTGTGGACGATGTATATGAGTCCGCCCACGAAAACAGCCGCGAGTGCCAGAAGGATCAGGAAGGCGTCCTTGGCCTTCGCGCTCGAGCAAGTTGGGGATTTGCGAATTACCCCGTCCATTCGGGGAAGCGGGCGATGCGTTCCAGGGCAAGGCGGCGGGCGAATCTCCGCAGGCAGGTGCGTCCGCGCCGGGCATTGGCCATTGTGGATACGGTGTCGGGGCCTCCGGCGATTTCGAGAATGATGGCGCCGCCGAAGTGGACGTGCGTGAGTTCGCGCAGGAAGGTCTGCCAATTGATCTTTCCGTCGCCGGGGGGGGAGTGGTCGTCGCCACGGCCGTTGTTGTCGTGCGCGTGGATCATGCGGATGTGGGGGGCCAGTTTATGAACCATGAGGTGGAGGTCGCCTGAAAGTGCGGCATGGCCGGTGTCGAGACAGGCCCCGATCTGGGAGGTTTCGAGTGCGTCGAGAATCCAGAGAATGTCGTTGATCTTCCCGAATACCAAGTGTGGCAGCTTGTTCTCCAGCACGCAACCGATCCCCAGCTCGCCGCAGCGGATGGCTACCCGGTCCAACGCGGCCACCACGTGCTCCATCCGTTCGAGGCGTTCGTCCGGGGGGGACATTTCGATTTCCTCGGGTCCGGGGTGGATGACCATTTCGTGCACGCCCAAGATACTCGCCGCCTCGGCGGCGCGGAAAATTTCCCCGACCGAGAATTCCCTGCGGGCCGGGCTGGGGGAGGAAATGTCGATCTCCCGTGCGAATGGGGCATGGAACGAATAGGCTTCCATCCCGAGGTGGTCGATGCGCGAGGCCGCTTCGCGGACGGCGGCGAGGTTGTGGAAATCCAGATGTTCCGGAGAAAAGCACACTTCGACCATGCTGAACCCGCTTGAGCGAATGGTTTCGAGGCTCTCCAGGATGCTCCGGTTATGGAAGCATCCGGTCGAGAGTCCAATCGGCCAGTTTGTTGTCATGGCGTTTCTCCAGTGCGGACCGCCGGTGGTCGTCGAGGTTGTGCGGGCAGGCACTCGGCGGACAAACGCCCTTCTCCCGCGCCGACTGGCAATTGCAGTCGAGGAAATCGTCGATGGCCACGGCGAAGAGGCCCGAAAAAATCCGTGTGTAAAAGTCGGCGCGGAGGCCCTGGTCGTAGCCCTTCCATTGCGTGCCCCAGTGGTGGTCTCGCTCGAATTTCGAGCGGATCAACCCGGCGATATGGCGCGGATGCCAGCCCCGGGCCAGAAAGACCTGGGATACCATCCGCATGTTCGCCGGACGCAGGAGAAGGTCGTTCGGACAGGCGAAAATTTCTCGCACACAGCGGGGAAGAACCGACTCGTCCACCCGGTCGTACGTCCGCGGCCAATTCTTCGGCGGTTCGTGGGATTCCGAGTAAAACCAGTCGTGGAAATCCCGCAGGGGTGACTGCCGGTATCGCTCAAGCAACAAGCCCGTCCCGGTCGTCATGTCGGGGATTTTCGCGCAGGCCTCCCGTGCGAGGGCGGCGGCCTGGCGGGGGTCGCGGAGCGCGTGCAGTCCGCGTGTGGGGAGGGATTCCGGAACGGGAACAAAGACGAGGGGAACGAGGTTTCGGACCACATGGGCACCGACCGAGCCGACCTGTTGCCAAGGCTTCAGATACCCGCTGAATGGTACGCGCACGGTCCGGGTGCAAAGCGGATCCCCATACTCCGAAAGATCGAGGGAAATCATTTCCCGCCCGCGAATCGAGGGACCGACCTCGACAGCCGTCAGGTCGATCGGAATGGCGCAGGACGGGGAGGCCATCCTTTTGACAAGGTGGGCGACATGTTCCATCACCAACCCCAACCCGGCGAATGCCCATTCCATGTCGGGTGGAACCACTTCGCCCCGAGGGGATCTTGCGGAACCGGCACCGTCCGGAACAGCCCCTCGCCCAAAGGTGGCCAGCTCGCGG
>Ga0114938_1002436_pt1 | contig 11749 bp, 8 predicted proteins | sample AshMeaBigSpring_FD_88675 | JGI IMG/M metagenome (GOLD analysis project Ga0114938, IMG submission 88675) | Groundwater microbial communities from Big Spring, Nevada to study Microbial Dark Matter (Phase II) - Ash Meadows Big Spring | ecosystem: Environmental > Aquatic > Deep subsurface >...
TAGCGCGCCATCACCTACTACGAAGACCCGCACGAACTACTGGGTAAGGCCGATTATGTGATGGCCAACCCGCCCTTCAACGTCGACGAGATCGACGCCGACAAGGTGAGCAAGGATCCGCGCCTGCCCTTTGGCCTGCCTGGCGTGAACAAAAAGGGCAAGGTCAGCAACGGCAACTATGTGTGGATCAGTTACTTCTACAGCTATCTCAACGCACGCGGGCGCGCCGGCTTTGTGATGTCGGCGCAGGCGTCGAGCGCGGGCCGCGACGAGGCGAAGGTGCGCCAGTCGCTGGTCGAGACGGACGCGGTGGACATCATGGTGGCCGTGCGCGCCAACTTCTTCTACACGCGCACGGTGCCGTGCGAGTTGTGGTTTCTCGACCGCGCCAAGCCGCCCGCACGGCGCGACAAGGTGCTGATGATCGATGCGCGGACCATCTACCGCAAGGTGACGCGCAAGATCTACGACTTCGCGCCCGAACAGGAGCAGAATCTACTGGCGATCGTCTGGCTCTATCGCGGGCAGACGCAGCAGTTTCTCGACCTGGTGGGCGCGTACTGCCAGCGCAGTCTGGCGGAGACGGCGGCGTGCTTTGCGCGTGAGGACGCCGACGGCAAACGCAGCGCCCCGCTGCACGACTATTGCGCCGCCATGGCGAGCCTGCTCAAGACGCTTGACGCGCCGGCGGCAGCGGGTGAGGCGGTGACGCTGGCGCAGGAAGCGGCGGCCAGCCTGGCCGCGCTGCGCGGGGCGATCACGAGCTTCGAGTCTCTGCTGGCCGGGGAATGGGCGGGCTGGTCGGCGCCGCAGACGGGCGCCGCGGCCACCGAACTGGTGGCGGAGCAGACCGACGTGGCCGACAAGAGCCGCGAGCTGGTGCGCCAGGTGGAGCATCTGTCCAAGCTGGCGAGCCGGCTGGCGGACGCAGCCACGACGGCGGACGCAGGCAATGGGAACAGCGGTGCGGGGCGCGGGCTGGCGAAGCTGCGCAAGTCCGCCGACGACGCGCGCGGCGTGGCCGTGGCGCAGCTCAAGTTGGTGCGCTATTTCTGGCGGCAGGCGCACTGGCTGGTGGAGCGCTTCCCCGACGCAGTGCTGTGCGAAGTGGCAGGGCTGGTCAAGCTGGTGGATCGTGAGGAATTGGCCGCCAATGACTGGAGCCTGACGCCGGGGCGCTATGTAGGCGTGGCGCCGGAAGACGTGGACGAGGAGTTCGACTTCGAGGAGACGTTGAAAGCCATTCACGACGAACTGGAGACGCTGAACACCGATGCGGTGGAACAGGCAGCGACGATTCAGCGCAATTTTGCCGAGTTGGGGATCTGAACATCGGCTGATTTTCCAGGGCAAAAAGCGATGAACAACCAAATTTTGACCGTAATTGTTCAGGTGGCATCCCAATAAGGCTCGGAATAGAACGCGGATGACGCTGATTGGACGGATTTGCGCTGGTCCGATCCGCGTCGATCTGCCAAATCCGCGTCATCCGCGTTCTATGTCAACTGGCTGAACGGTTACGGGTCAATATCAGTCGCTGCCTTCGCCATTTTGCACAACGATGGCGGCTTGATACAGACGCTCGCAACGCTGCCGGTGTAGACGCAGAATGCCCGGTACGCGTGCATCGCCAGGCTGTCTATTTGACCAGACTTGCCGCCGCCAGCGTCTCGGCTTCGCGCATGGTGAGCGTCTTGCCGGCGTAGTGGGTCGTCCAGCCGAACAAGATCATCGCATAGGCCAGCCCTGCCAGCGTGCCGACCACGGTGACAGCCAGCGGCAGCCCCCACCACACGCCGATCAACATCGGCAGCGTCACCGGCGCGGCGACCACCGCCATCGCCAGCGGCACGACGACGATCTGCACGACGCCGGTGCGCCAGCCGCCGCCGGCACGCTGGCGGACGGTGCTGTTTTCGTCGAAGGGGTAGCTGTAGTAGACCGCCGCCACCATGTTGACGGCGACCACGACCAGCGCTGTGCCCACGCCCGCCAGCAGCCCCACGATCACAAGCGGGCTGCGGGCGATGGCGGCCAGCACGGCGGCGTAAAACGCGGTCGGCGCCAGCGCCAGCAGCGTGTAGGCCAACCCCTTGCCGAGGAGAAGCTGCCAGCGCGGTGCGGGCGTCAGCAGCAGCGTTGCCAGCCCGCGACTCTCCATGCCGAGCATGTTGGTGCTCAATCCCCACGCGGCAAAGAGCATGATCGCGGGCAGTCCGGCGGCAGTCCACTCCGGCAGCCGACTGAGCGCCTCCATCTCGCCAAAAAAGATGGCGACCATCAAGGCGAAGGGCGCCAGCACACTCTGGATCAAGCCAATGCGTCGCTGCGGCACGCGCCAGGTCAGCTTGAGTTCTTTGGTCAGCATCGCCCGCGCTGGCGCCGGCAGCCAGGCAAAGCCGATGGCGGCGACGGCGTCGCTGGTGCTGAGCGGGCGACGCGGCGCGGCGGCTTTGGGCGCCGGCAGGCTCCAGGTGGTCGCGCCGGTCGTCATGCGCAGCAGCAGCCTCCACCACGCCCAGGTCAGCCCGGCCAACCACGCCACGGCGTAGCCCAGCCACAGCCCGGCGCTGAGCCAGTCGCCCTGCCCTGCCACCGCAATCGCCTGCGCACACGCGCCGGGCGGCAGCCAGCGCAGCGCCAGCAGCGGCTCCAGCGTGCGCAGCGCGGCGGCGTCGGTCGCCTGCGCCCAGCTTTCGACGAGACGATTGATCAGATAGCACGACGACCCCAGCAGCGAGAAGACCACAATCGACAGGTCGCGGAAGCGCCGGCTGCGGAGCAACCCCATACTGGCAGTGAGGACAAGTTGCCCCGTCACCATCATCAGCGCGTAGGCGAGGAAGATGGCGACCAGCGCCACGGGCAGCAGCCACGGCTGCTCGAACCAGCCGACGAGGATCGCCAGAAAGAAGGGGAGCGTCACATAGCTGGGGCCGTCGAAGAGGGTGCCCAGCAGCGCGCTGGCAACCAGGTCGCGCGTGCTGAGCGGATAGACGAGCAGCCGCGAGAGGTCGAGACCCTCATTGGTGCGAAAGGCAAAGAGCGGCAGTGCAATCCAGGCCAGCCACAGCCCGATCAGCACGATTCCCAGCGCTTGCACCGGCCAGGGTTCCGGCGCCGCGACATAGATGAAGCCGGACGCCGTCGCCAGCAGCAGCACCAGCGGGCCAAAGATGACCAGGAAGACGATGAAGCCCACCATCCGCCCCGGCTCGCGTTCGAACTGGCGCTGCAAGAGACGCAGCCGCAGCCCAATCAGGGCGCGCTGGCGCGTCGCATCCAGCCCCAGCCACGTCAGCGCACGGTCGGCTACGTCAGCCATGACAGACTCCGCTCGCCGCCCTCCCGCCCCTGTTCGTCGGTGGCGCCGACCGTGCGCAGGAAAATATCTTCCAGCGTGCCATGTTCGCCGGTCTGCGCCAGGGTGCGCAGCTCGGCCAGCGTGCCCTGCGCCACCAGACGCCCCTGCGCAATGACGCCAATGCGCGTGCAGAGGCGTTCCACGACTTCAAGAATGTGTGAGGAGAAAAAGATCGTGGCGCCGCGCGCCCGCAACTGCTGCAACACGTTGCGGATGGCGCGCCCGGAGATGGCATCGACGCCCTCGAAGGGTTCATCGAGAAAGATCACGCGCGGGGTGTGGATGATCGCGGCCGCCAGCGCCGTCTTCTTGCGCATCCCTTGCGAGTAATCGACGATCAGCTTGTCGGCGTCGGCGTCGAGATCCATCAGGGCGAGGAGTTCGTCGGTGCGCTGCGCAGCGTCGCGCGGGGGCAGACCGTACATGGCGCCGACAAAGCGCACGAACTCACGTGCGGTCAGCCGTTCGTAGAGCGCCAGTCCCTCCGGCAGCACGCCGATCAACTGCTTGGCGCGTAACGGCTCCTGCCAGATGTCGATGCCAGCGATGCGCGCCTGCCCGGCGGTTGGGCGCAGCAACCCAACCAGCATCTTGATGGTCGTGGATTTACCGGCGCCGTTAGGGCCAAGAAAACCGTAGAATTCGCCTTCGTCGACGGCCAGATCAAGGTGATCGACGGCGACTTTGGGGCCAAAGGTGCGGGTCAACTGAATCGCTTCGACGGCCGGCATAGCGGCAATCCTTGCGTGGTGGAAACCTTCCCAGAAGTTGACAGCTTCTGGGAAGGTGGGGTTGATCGATCAGCCGGGGCTGGAGGCGGGTAATGCATTGCGACCGCGCAGCGCCTCACGGAAGCTGACCAGCGTGCGCTTCTCCTCATCCCACAACGCCAGCGAGGTGGTCTTGAAGCTGGTCCACACGGTCAACTGCACCACGCGCTGCATGATCGGATTCTCGGTGTGGCAGCGCTCCAGGTTGTAGTTGGGAATGCGCGGGCTGAGGTGATGGATATGATGAAAACCGATATTGCCGGTGAACCACTGCAGGAGTTTGGGCAACTTATAATAGGAACTGCCATGCATCGCCGCCAGCGTGAAGTCCCACTCCGGCGTGTGCTCCCAGTAGGTGCGCTCGTATTGGTGCTGCACATAAAAGAGCCAGGTGCCGGTCGCCGACGCCAGCACAAAGGTCGGCAGGAAGATCGCCAGTACAGGGATTAGCCCGACCCAGGCGATGAAGAGCGCAAACAGACCCGCCAGCGCCAGGTTGGTGTACATCACCGACTCGCGCTCGCCGTTGTGCCACTCCTTTTCGCCGCCGACGGGGAAGCGCGTCAAGATCAAGAAGTTGACCGCCGGCGCAATCCCAAACAAGAAGAACGGGTTGCGGAAGACGCGATAGGCGGTGCGCTTCCACCACGGCGCCGCCAGATACTCCTCGACGGTCAGCGTCCACACGTCGCCGATGCCGCGCTCTTCCAACTCGGCGTGGTGGGCGTGATGGATGGCGTGTGACTTGCGCCAGAACTTGTAGGGCGTGAGGGTGAACAGGCTGCACACGATGCCGACCGAATCGTTAGCCTTGCGTAACTTGAAGAACGAGCCATGTCCGCAGTCGTGCTGGATGATGAAGATGCGCACGGCAAAGCCCGCCGCTGGAATCGATAACAACAGTGTCAGCCAGTAGCCGACATTCAGGCTGAAATACATCAGCACCCACATCACGAACAGGCCGCCAAACGAGTTGATAATCTGCCAGGTGCTCTTGCGCACGTTGGGCTGCTGGTACTTGGCAACGACGGCGCGCCAGCCTTGATAGGCGTCTGGAGTTTCGGCAGGTTCAAGCAGGTGACTCATCGAACAAGGTTTCCTTTCGTATAGCAAAAACAAGATAATTTGTGACATAACACCCAAGCTGCAACACATCTTTGTGCCGCAGCTACGCAAAGCCGCTCGCCTCATAGACGACAAGCAATAGAACACCGTCACCCGCCAAAAGGCGCGCTCATCAGCAGCGCCTGACTTGTGACGAGTGACGCATCACGCATCCAAATACCGCGCCGCCGCACTCGCCAGCAGCGCCACGCCCGTCGCAAGCATCCGCTCGTCGAAGTCAAAGGTGGGGCTGTGATGCGGGCTATTGAGCGGCCCGTCGGGATCGTTGGCGCCGACGAGCACGTAGCAGCCCGGCGCGCGCGTCAGGAACTCCGACATATCCTCGCCCACCATCGCCGGCGTCATCGTGGCGACCTGCTCGCGCCCGACGATTTCGGCGGCGACCTCGCGCATCAGGTCGGCGCCCGCCACGCTGTTGATCGTTGGCAGCACACCGGCGGTGAAGGTCAGCTCGCAGCATGCACCGTGCGCCGCACACACGCCGTCCGCCACCTCATGCATGCGCCGCACGAGCAGGTCACGCGTCGCCAAGTCGAAGGAACGGATCGAGCAGCCCAATTCGGCGCGCCCGGCGATGACGTTGGCAGCGCCGCCGGCGTGAAAAGTGCCCACCGTGACCACCGCCGGGGAGTTCGGATCGACCGAGCGCGCCACGATCGTCTGCCACGCCAGCACAATTTCGCTGGCGACGACAATGGCATCGATGGTCTCGTGCGGCATGGCGCCGTGGCCGCCTACGCCCTCGACCACGAGGTTAACCTTGTCGGCGCCCGCCATCAGCGGCCCCGCCTGCACGACGACCTGATCTAGTGGCATTCGGCTCCACAGGTGCAGCCCAAACGCGGCGGCGGGCGTCGGTGCGGTCAGCGCGCCGTCGGCGATCATCGCCAGCGCGCCGCCCAGCCCTTCCTCCGCCGGCTGGAAGACGAGCTTGACGCGCCCTGCCAAGGCGTGGCGATGCTGCGCCAACACCTGCGCCACACCCATGCCGATGGCGGTGTGGCCGTCGTGCCCACACGCGTGCATCACGCCCGGCGTCTGCGAGCGATAGGGCACGTCGTTCGCTTCTTCGATGGGCAGCGCGTCCATGTCGAAGCGCAGCATCACGGTCGGCGCGTCGGCGGGCAGGTTTTCCGGCTCCACCAGCGCCACCACACCGGTCTTGCCGACGCCGGCGGTCAGTTCCAGCCCCAGGCCGCGCAGGTGATCGGCAACGATGCCGGCGGTGCGCACCTCCTGGAAGCCAAGCTCCGGGTGCGCGTGAAAGTCACGCCGCCATGCCACAAGCTGTGGCTGCAGGGCGGCGGCGTCATCCTTAAACTGTGCGAATATCGACATCGGTGCTTCCTTTTGATGCCAGAAATTTGGCTTGTTATCGCCCCATCTCTACGCCGTCTGCGCAACGTCCAGCCCGTCGTAGATGCTGTGGACATCGGCGCCATGAAAGCGCGCCACATGATCGGTGGGCGGCAAGGCTTCCCGATAGAAGAACGCGGGCAACTCGTCATCGGCGGCGGTGAAGCCGGCCTGGCGATTGAACTCACGCTCATAGGCCAGGGTCATACGCCCCAGTTCCTCGAAGAAGGCGGGCGTCAGATCTGCACCGTGCGCAACGTTGATGGCGTCGGTCAGGAAGTCCAGGTTCGTGTTGGTGACGCTCTGCCCGAAGGCGCACAGCCCCAGCGAGTCGTTAGCGGCGACCTTGATCTGCTGTTTGAGGCTCAGGTCCATCAGCGTTTCCAAATCCATCTCGCGTGTCTTGAGGCGCGGCAGGTTGCCCGCCGTGTGGTCGGCGCCCTGCGCCGTCACCATCATCGTCACGCCGGTCGCCTCGACGACGCGCGGGTCGTAAGCGCTGATCGCCTGCTTCTTGATGACCGGCACACGCGCCACCTTGTAATGGGCGCCAACGCGCGCCGTGCCTTGCGCCCACAACTGCCCCAACTCCGTGCCGCGCCCGATCTCGGCCAGCGCCTGCGCCATCCACTGCACGTCGCCAAAGGTCGCCAGCCCAGCCTCCATCAACACGCCCAGCGTCGCGCCGGCCTCGATGGAATCGATGCCCAGGTCGTTGGCGATGTAGTTGAGCTGCGCCAGGTCGTCGGGGTCGCTAACGCCGCAGTTGGTGCCAAGCAGTCCCAGCGTCTCGTACTCGACCGGCGAGACGATCTCTTTCCCATCGGCGCCGTAGAAGACGTTGCTGCACTGGATAGCGCAGCCGGGCATGCAGGGGTGCGTCTGCTGGCCGCCGCGGCTGGTATTGAGTTCACCGATGTAGTCGCCGCCCATCTTGAAGGTTTCGCCTACGGTCGTGTCGGCCAGTTGCCCGGCGCTGAAGTTGCGCACCGGCAGCCCGCCGATATAGTTCTGGTAGTCGGCCATGCCCATCGTGCCGACCTTGTTGTAGAAGTTCATGACAATCGAATCTTCGCGCAGCAGCTTTGTGTACTCCTTGATACTGCTGTTGACCTTTTTAGTGTCGCCAAAGAGGGGCGCCTTGTCGAGATCGACGACGATGGCTTTGACGCGCTTGCTGCCCATCACGGCGCCGACGCCGCCGCGCGCCGCCAGCCGCGAAGGGCGCAAGTCCTTGTCGCTAAAGGCGATGCCGGCCAACAAACCTTGATACTCGCCTACCGGCCCGCACAGTGCAATCGCCACTTTGCGGCTGTAGCGCGTGTAAAGCAGGTCAGCGGCTTCGAAGTTGCCCTTGCCCAGATAGGGTGTGGCGTCGTCGAAGTCGATGCCGCCATCTTTGCGGAAGTGAATCACGACCCAGTCGGGCGCGGCGCCGTTGAGCGTGAAGCCGGCAATGTGCAGTTGTCCCAGCCCGTAACTGAAGGTGCCGCCGCCGTTCGCCTCCTTGATGCCGCCGGTCAGTGGACTCTTACAGCCGACGCTGGTGCGGTTGGCGTTGGAAAAGGTCGTGCCGGCAAAGGGGCCGGCGGAGAAGATCAGCGGGTTCGCCGGCGCAAGCGGATCGACGCCAGCCAGCCCGCGTTCGACCAGCGTCTTGGCGATCAGGTAGCGTCCGGCCAGTACGATGTCGGCGCCGTGCAGTTCACGGGCAGCGATCGCGCGGCTGGCGAGATCAATCTCATAATAGGTGCGCATCGTAGATTCTCCAGGTTCCCGTGGCAGAGTGTTTGCAATATGCATCACCGTAACGATTCTGTTGTGTGCAAGCGGTCACACAGCTTACCATGTTGCGCCGCGCTTGACCAACTGACCGCAAACTACAGGTGCGTTTTTGTGTGGAAGCAATTGCTGTAAAAACGCGCGTCTTCGGAGTTGACACGTCGCAAGCACCATGTTATTATTTATTTATGCTGACTGTGGTGGCTGGCCCCAATCCAGCCTTCGGGGGACCACAGTCAGCATATTTTTTTGCCTACTGACTTTCCCCTCACCGATTTCTTCGCCGCCGCAACCACTCAGACAAGCTCACCATTGACCGACGCCAGATAGCTGTGTAGAAAGTGATGCGTCGCGCCCAATGCGCCGTTGCTTTCGCCGCCGTGCTTGCCTTGCTGGATGACGGTGTTGTGGCTGACCAGCTCCGGTAGATAGCCGCGCACGCTGGCTTCCAGGGTGGCAAACAGATCGTCCGGCAGAGCGCTCAGCAGCCCACCGATCACGATTACATCGGGCTGCACCAGCAGCGTCGCCGTCGCCAGTGTCACCGCCAGCACTGCGATCAGGGCTTCTGTCAACGCCCGGCAGAGGGGCAGGTCGGCGCGTGTCAACAGTTGCTGTACGCGCTCACGCGGGCTGCCCGGCAGCAAGTCGCCGTAAAGCATCTGGTCGGCTGGCGTCAATGTCGCCAACCGCTCCGCAAAGATCTGATCGGCGCCGTTGATGGTCAGCAGGCGCGCAGCGTCAGCTGACGGCGCCAGTCCGGGGATGTGCAGCAGGTGCGCCGCCGTCAACCCGGCGTTGCCTAATGTGCCCTTGTACAATTCGCCCTTGAGAAACAGGCTGATCTTGACGCCCTCATCGAAGCCCACGTAGGCCAGGTTTGCCCCACGCGGCGCGTGCGTGGCGTGGAACTCGGCAAAGGCCATGCAGTCCACGTCGTTAGCGATATGCACCGGCAGCGCAAGCGCCGCTTGCAGCCGCCGGCAGATTGGAAAACTCCCCCAGGCCGGCACACGACCAATCGATAGGATGTCGCCGTTGCTCAGGTCGATGAAGCCCGGCGCCCCTACTCCGATCCCCAGAATCTGGCGCATGGGCTGTGTTTCCCTGATGTGTGTTACATAAGCCGCAACTGCTTGCACAACTTCTTCTGGCGTGGGCACGGCGCTGTCGAATCGTTCGCGCGCGTCCAACACCTGCCCATTCAGATCGGCCAGAATCAGGCGGATGCCCGGCAATTGCAGGTGTACGCCGACGATGGCAAAGAGGCTGTCGTCCACGCCAAAGAGCATGGCTGGGCGACCACCATTCGCCTCCGCCTGCCCGACGACGCGAATCCAGTGTGCGTCGGAGAGCTCCTGCACGGCGCGGCGCAGCGTGGGCAGGCTCACCTGCGTTGCAAGTTGAAGATCGGCCAATGACATCGGCGCCGTCAGCAGATGGCGAATGATGGAATGGTGTAATGACATGGTTGCGCCTGAAATTGGATATTGACAATACTTTTATAAATGATATTATAAAAGTATCATCATCAACAATCAATATCCGTTGGGAAGTTCCCTGGTAGCTATCAATACTGCATTGTAACAGAACCGCCAGGAATCAACCTGGGCTTGTCGCACCCTGATTTGCGAAAGGTGGCTGGCATCGCGTCATGTCAACTCAGCTCACGGCCTATCAAGCGCTGGGCGTCTACTACGGCGACCTGCACAACCACTGCGACTTGAGCTACGGTCACGGCTCGCTCGATGCGGCCTTGACCAACGCGCGCTTGCAGCTTGACTTTGCCAGCGTCACCGTACACGCGGTCTGGCCCGACCTGCCTGTAGATGACCCGGCGCTGGAGTATCTGGTCGAATATCACCGTACAGGGTTTGCGCGGGCGCAGGCGAACTGGCCGGCTTACCTTACCGCCATGGACGCGGCGAACGTGGCGGGCGACTTCGTCACCTTTGCCAGCTTTGAGTGGCACTCCAATGCCTACGGCGACCACTGCGTCTACTATAAACAGGCTGCCGGCGCGCCGATCATTGATGCGCCCGATCTGCCGGCGTTGCGGGCGGCGGTCAAACAGACGGCGTCGCCAGCCTTTGTGATCCCGCATCACATCGGCTACAAGCGTGGTTCGCGCGGCATCAACTGGGCGGCTTTTGCGCCGGAGTTGTCGCCGGTGGTCGAAATCTTCTCGTTTCACGGTCTTTCGGAGAGCAGCGAGGGGCCGTACCCCTATCTCCACTCGATGGGGCCGCGCCACGCACAGAGCACGGCGCACTACGGTTGGGCGCAAGGCAACGTCTTCGGCGTCATCGGTTCGACTGACCACCACAACGCGTTTCCGGGCAGCTACGGTTATGGTCGGTTGGGCGTCTGGGCGGCGGCATTGACGCGCGACGCCATCTGGGAGGCCATCGCCAACCGGCGCACCTATGCGCTGACCGGCGACCGCATCGACCTCGCCTTTGCGCTCAACGGCCAGCCGATCGGTGCGATCTGTCCGCCCGCGGCTGACCGCTGGATCGAGGTGGATGTGTGTGGCGGCGGCGCGCTGGATTACGTCGAAGTGCTCCACAACAATCAGATTATTCACCGTGAAAATATCTTTGCGCAGCCGGTGGCTCACGGCATCTACAAAGTTTACATCGAAGTTGGCTGGGGTGAACGCGCTGGTGCGACGGCGTGGGATGTCGATCTGCGCGTGACAGGCGGCGCCGTGCGCGGCGTCGAACCGCGCTTTCGCGGCTATGGCCCTACCGACAATCCCACCGGGCACGAGTTTGCCAGCAGCCACTGGCAACAGGTCGACGCCGGTCACGTGCGCTTTCAGACGCGCACACGGCAGAATCCGTCGCTGCACACGCCGGCCACCGAGGGGCTGGCGTTGGCGATCGAGGGTGACGCGGCAACGCAACTTCAGGCGGTGGTCGATGGGCAGACGCTAACGCTCACCCTTGCCGAGTTGATGACTGGCGCGCGCACTTTCTATCTGGGCGGCTTTGTCTCGCCCGCCATCTGCTTTCACCGCGCCGTGCCGCACACGGAGTACAGCCATCGCTTTGCCTTCCTGCATCGCAGCGCAGCGACGCAGCGCGATTGGTACACCGTGCGCGTGCGCCAGCGCAACGATCAATGGGCGTGGAGTTCACCAATTTGGGTGGAAGGCGAAAAGGAGGCGAAGGACGCAGACAAACACACGACACGCTGATTCATCCGTTCGTATTGTTGGCACTTGAAAGGAAAGGACTCTAGCATGCGCAAACTCACTCTGCTCATATTTGTGTTGGTGTTCGGGCTGTTGGCTGGCTGTGTGGCGCCGGTGGCGGCGCCAGTTGCGGAGGAAGCCGCCGCCACCGAA
>Ga0114938_1002437_pt1 | contig 11747 bp, 11 predicted proteins | sample AshMeaBigSpring_FD_88675 | JGI IMG/M metagenome (GOLD analysis project Ga0114938, IMG submission 88675) | Groundwater microbial communities from Big Spring, Nevada to study Microbial Dark Matter (Phase II) - Ash Meadows Big Spring | ecosystem: Environmental > Aquatic > Deep subsurface >...
GCCGCTCCCGCTCGAGCATGTTCATGAAGTCCATGTTGCCGCCGACGTTGAGCTGGTAGGTGCGGTCGACGGTGACGCCGCGGTCCTCGAACAGCTTGGCCAGCACCCGGTGGGTGATGGTCGCACCGACTTGGGACTTGATGTCGTCGCCGACGATCGGGACGCCGGCATCGGTGAACTTCTGCGCCCACTCAGGGGTGCCGGCGATGAACACCGGCAGCGCGTTGACGAAGGCCACGCCGGCGTCGATGGCCGCCTGCGCGTAGTGCTTGGCGGCCTGCTCCGAGCCCACCGGCAGGTAGCAGACGAGCACGTCGGCGTCGGCGGCCCGCAGCGCTGCGGCTACGTCGACCGGCTCCTCGTCGGACTCCACGATCATCTCGCGGTAGTACTTGCCGAGACCGTCCAGCGTCGGGCCGCGCCGGACGGTCACGCCGAGCGGCGGCACGTCGCAGATCTTGATGGTGTTGTTCTCGCTCGCGCCGATCGCGTCGGCGATGTCCTGGCCGACCTTCTTGGCGTCCACGTCGAACGCGGCGACGAACTCGACGTCGCTGACGTGGTACGGGCCGAACTGCACGTGCATGAGCCCGGGCACGCTCGCCTCGGGGCTGGCGTCCCGGTAGTAGTGCACACCCTGGACGAGCGAGGCCGCGCAGTTGCCGACACCGGCGATGGCCACCCGGACCGGGTTGGTGGTCGTGGTCATGACCGCTTCTTCCTCCTATTTCCTGGTGCCGGGTGTGCCGGCGGTCGTCGACTGGGGGCCAGCCGCATGACGTTCGTGGTCGATGAGCTCGTCGAGCCAGCGCACCTCGCGCTCGACGGACTCGAGCCCGTGCCGCTGGAGCTCGAGGGTGTAGGTGTCGAGCCTCTCCCGGGTGCGCTGCAGGGAGGCCCGGAAAGTGGCCAGGCGCTCCTCGAGCCGGGATCGCCGGCCCTCGAGGATGCGCATGCGCGTCTCGGCGTCGGTTCGGCCGAAGAATGCGAAGTGGACGCCGAACGGCTCGTCCTCCCAGGCCGACGGCCCGGACTGGGAGATCAGCTCGGCGAAGTGCTCCTTGCCGTCGGCGGTGAGCTCGTACACGATCCGCCCGCGTCGTGCCCGCCCGCCGGCCGGGTCGCTGTCGCTCTCGGCGATGTAGCCACGGGCGACGAGGTCCTTCAGAGCCGGGTAGAGCGAGCCGTACGACAGCGAGCGGCCCCACCCGAGCAGGGCGTTGAGCTGCTTGCGCAGCTCGTAGCCGTGCATCGGGGCGTCGTGGAGCAGGCCCAGCACGGCCAGCTCCAGCACCTCGGTCCGCTTCGTCACGTGATCCTCGATCGGTCGGGGGCGGCTACAGACGTGTCGTTCGACCTATCTGATGGACCTACCCATGCGATGTATCAACACGATACATCATGGCGATAGAATGGTGCCAGCTAGGAACGTCTGCCGCATCGTGGGCGTTTCAGCCAGGGCGGTGACGGGCACCAGCGGCACCAGACGCACGCGTGCGGGCCCCCGCTCCAGCGACAGGCGTACGAGACGATCGAGAGACGAGTGATGACTGCGACCAGCACCCGACCGAAGGCCGCCGGGGGGACGCGCGGCAAGCGCCGAGCCCAGCGTCGAGCCAGGCGCCCGCTCTGGCAGCGACTGCTGCTCTGGACGCTCGCCGGGATCGCGATCCTGGTGACGCTCGGGCTGGCGGCGTTCGTCGTGCTGTACCTGACCATCGACCCGCCGGAGCCCAACGACTTCGCCACTTCGGAGACGACGATCGTGTACGCGGCCGACGGCAGCACCGAGCTCGGCCGGTTCAGTACCGAGAACCGGGTGTCGGTGCCGCTGGAGCAGGTGCCCGAGCACGTGCGCAACGCCGTGCTGGCCGCAGAGGACCGCACCTTCTACGAGAACGAAGGCATCTCGGTCACCGGCATCGCCCGCGCGGTCTGGAACAACCTGCGGGGTGGACAGACCCAGGGCGGGTCGACGATCACCCAGCAGTACGTCAAGAACTACTACCTGACCCAGGACCAGACCTATGCCCGCAAGATCGAGGAGATCGTGCTGGCCATCAAGATCGACAACACCCTGTCGAAGGACCAGATCCTCGAGGACTACCTCAACACGGTCTACTTCGGCCGCGGCGCCTACGGCATCCAGACCGCCTCGAACGCCTGGTTCCGTACCGACGTGCAGAACACCACCGTCGCCCAGGGCGCCGTGCTGGCCTCGGTGCTGCAGGCGCCCAGCGCCTACGACCCGGTGAACGGCGACGCCGCCACCGCGGCGCTGCAGGCGCGCTTCGACTACGTCATCACCGGGATGGTCGAGGAGGGCTGGCTGAGCCCGCAAGAGGCGGCGCAGACGACGCTGCCCGAGATCGCGCCTCCTCCGGGCGGCAACTCCCTTGGAGGCACCAACGGGTACCTGCTGTCGATGGTGCGCTCGGAGCTGCTGGCGGAGGGCTTCAGCGAGCAGGAGGTCGACAGCGGTGGCCTGAGGGTGCAGACGACCTTCGACGTCCAGGCGCAGAACGCCGCCGTGGCAGCAGTCACCGAGGAGTTCCCGACCGAGAACGCCGAGGACGTGCACGTCGGACTGGCTGCCGTGGAGCCCGGTACCGGCGCCATCCGGGCCGTCTACGGCGGTGCCGACTACGTCACCCGGCCCCTCAACGACGCGACCCAGGCCTTCATCCCGGGCGGGTCCACGTTCAAGGCGTTCACCCTCGGCGCTCTGCTCGAGGACGACATCTCCGTGGACAGCCGCTTCGCCGGCAACTCGCCGTTCGAGATCCCCGGCGACACCTCGCCCACCCGGTTCGTCAACAACGAGTTCGACCGCGACTACGGCGACCTCGTGACGATGTGGAAGGCCACTGAGGAATCGATCAACACCGCGTTCGTGGACGCGACGGTCACCGTCGGTCCCGAGGCGGTCAAGGACGTCGCGATGCGGCTGGGCATCCCCGAGACCCAGCCCAACGGCGAGTCGACCGGGCTGCTCCCGAACGCGCGCATCACCCTGGGCACCGCCTCGGTGAACGCCTTGGAGATGGCCAACGCCTACGCGGTCTACGCCGCCCAGGGCACCTACGTGGAACCCTTCACCGTGCAGTCGGTGCGCTCGGTCAACGGCGAACTGCTCTACGAGAGCGCCGTGGCGCCGCAGCAGGTGGTCGCCGCCGACGTGGCTGCCGACGTGACGGCTGCCCTGCAGCGGGTGGTGACGGACGGGACCGGGGTCGAGGCGCGTCGCCTCGACCGTCCGGCGGCCGGCAAGACCGGCACGGCGGGGCCGGACGGCAACACCCAGTCGTCCTGGTTCGTCGGCTACACCCCGCAGCTGGCCACCGCGGTCGGCTTCTACAAGGGCGAGGGCCGCATCACCGACGACCTCGACGGGGTGGGCGGGCTGCCCACCTTCTTCGGCGGTGAGTACCCGGCGCGCACCTGGACCACGTTCATGATCGCAGCCCTGGACGGCAAGCCGGTCGAGCAGTTCCCGCCCGCCGCCAACGTCGGTTCCACGGTGCGCTCGGAGCCAGAGCCGACGACCGCGCCGGAGCCCACGACGATCCCGACCCCGGAGCCGACGACGGCCCCGACCCCGACCCCGCAGCCGACCCCGACGCCGCAGCCGACCCCGACCCTGGAGCCACAGCCGACGCCGCAGCCCACCCCGCCCGCCGATGGAGCGGTCTCGGGCGGTCAACCCGGTGCCGGGCAGGGTCAGCCGGAGGATGGACCACCGGGTCAGGCCTGACCCGGGTGCCGGCGCCTGCCTAGGCTCCGGCTGGTGCGGCTACGACCGGTCGACGCCGAGGTGCTCCGCCTGTGGGCGGGCTGGCGCCTGGGTGTGGCCGTGCTCGGGTTCGCCACCGCCGGTCTGCTGCACGCGGGTGAGCGGGGGTACGACTGGGCCGAGCGATGGGGCCACTGGGACGTCGTCCACCTCGTCGGCGTGTCCCGCTTCGGCTTCGCCGGTGACCCGACCGGAGTACCCAACGAGGCATTCCTGCCCGGGTTGCCGCTGCTGATGCGCGGGGGCGCCGCGCTGGGCCTGTCCGAGGTCGCAACCGGGGTGGTGGTCTCCGCAGTGGCCAGCGCGGTGGCAGCCGTGGCCCTGGGCCGGCTCGCCGAGCGCAGCGTCCCCGGAAGCGCCCGCTGGGCGGTGCTCGCCTGGTTGCTGGCACCGACCGCGATCTTTCTCGCCGCCCCCTACACCGAGGCGCTGTTCCTCGCGCTCGCGCTACCCGCCTGGCTCGCCGCCCAGGACCGACGCTGGTGGCTGGCCGGCACGCTCACCGCGCTGGCCGCGTCGGTGCGGGTGAGCGGGCTGTTCCTGGTCGCGGCGCTGGCGGTGCTCTGGTGGACCCAGCGGCCGCGGGCGTGGCGGCAGCTGCCCTGGCTCGGGCTGACCGCCGTCCCGGTGGCGGTGGTCGTGCTGGCCCAGCACGCCGCGACCGGCTCGTGGACGGCCTGGTTGGACGCCCAGCGGTCCTCGGAGTGGTCGCGCTCGGCTCGCCCGCCCTGGCAGACCGTGCAGAACACCTGGGAGGCCGCGCTCGGCCAGACCGTGGGGGACGGCTACGTCTGGCCGTTCCGGCTCGAGCTGGTCGCCGTCGTCGTGGGGCTGGTGACCATCGGCTGGTGCCTGTGGCGCCGGTGGTGGCCCGAGGCGACCTACGTCGGGCTCAACGTGGCGGCGTTCTCGTTCTCGTACTGGCTGCTGTCGGTCCCCCGGGCGGCCCTGCTGTGGTGGCCGACCTGGGTCGGGGTGGCGGTGCTCATCGCAGGCCGGCCCTGGCTGCGGGCGCTCTGGCTGGGCGGTTCGGGGGCGCTGGCCGCGGCGTGGGCGATCGCCTTCTTCAGCGGTGGGTGGGCCGGCTGAGGTCGGTGCCGTCAGGCCCAGACGAGCGCATCGACGTGGGCCGTGGTGTGGCGCAGCCGCACCTCCAACCAGTCGCCCACCTCGGGCACCGGGCCGCCGGGCGGTGCCCACAGCATCGAGCACTGCATGTGCGGCGGCTCTGCGAACCACGCGTAGCGGCCGCCCACGACGAACGGGGACCGGGCCAGCCCGGAGGCTGCCAGGCCGCCCTCTGCGAGCGCGATGCCGCGCTGGCGCAGCCGGGTGGCGGGGGTCGGCGCAGCCAGTCCCACGCCGTGGGCCGTGCCGCCGGCGACCACGAGCAACGTCGCGTCCCGGCGCGAGGGACGCTGCCGGTAGCCGTACCGATCGCCGCGCTCGAGCCGGTGCACGTCCAGCACGCGCGCCCGCACCGCCAGGGCGTCGGCCGCCCCCAGCCAGAGCGCTGTGCCCATCCTGAGCCGGACCTGCGGTCCCACCTCGGCCAGCCGCTCGACCGGCACGTGGCTCACCCACAGCGGCGCATCACGCACCTGACGAGCCGCCGCACCGAGTGCTCGGGCCTGCCCGGTGTTGTCAGCGGCTATCGGCAGGTGCATCGTCCAGCCGACCAGACTCAGGCCGTGCAGCAGCGGCTCGACCTCGCCGAGGCGCCCGGCCGGGATGCCGTGCCGGTGCATCGATGTCTCCACCTCGACCAGGACCCGCGGTGGCGGCGCCCCGGCGTCGGCTGCCTGCTGGGCCAGCGCGGGCAGGTCCTGCAGCCGGCTGAGCGTGTGCACCAGGCGCGGCGAGTGCAGCGGGGCACCCAGGAACGGCCGCCACGGCGACAGCACGGCCAACGTGCCCCCGAACGATGCGGCGCCCGGCACCTCGGTGTAGGTGCCCACCGCCAGGGTGTCCATGCCCAGGGCGGCGGCCTCTGCGGCCAGGACGTCGACGCCGAACCCGTAGCCGTTGCCCTTGGCCACCGGCACCAGGCCGGGGGCGGCGGAGGTGACCGAGGCGAGGTGGTCGCGCCAGCGGTCCTGGCGCACCTGCAGCACGATCGTCACGGGCGGCGCGCCAGGTAGAGCTCGAACGCGCGGTGCAGCAGCGCGTTCAGCGGCAACGTCCACTCGCCGACGTACTCCACCGCCTGCCCGCCGGTGCCCAGCTTGAACTGGATCAGGCCCACGTGAGGGTCCTGCGGGTCCAGCGTGTCGGTGATGCCGCGCAGGTCGTACACGTCGGCGCCGTCACCGAGTGCGTCGGTGATCATCCGCCACTGGACGGCGTTCGACCCTCGCACGTCCCGCTTCGACGTCGACGACGCGCCGTAGGAGTACCAGGCGTGCGTGCCCACCTGGACCATCGTCGTCGCGGCGACGAGGTCACCGGCGTGCCGGGCCAGGTAGAGCCGCAGCCGCTCGGGACTCTCGGCGTGCATCGCGTCCCACATGCCGGTGAAGTACTCGTACGGCCGGGGGGTGAACCCGTCGCGCTGCGCGGTCTCGGTGTAGAGGTCATGGAACGCCGCGAGGTCGTCTCGGGTGCCGATGTCCACCTGAACCCCGGACTTCTCCGCCCGGCGCACGTTGCGGCGCCAGAGCTGGTTGAACCCGGCGAAGACGTCGTCGGCACTGCGTCCGTGCAGCGGCAGCCAGAACACGTGGCGGGGCTGGCCGGCGGTGAAACCCTCGGCGGTGGTGGGCGGCTGCCAGCCCGCTGCGCGCAGTGCCGCGGCCACCGCGATGCCCTGCGGGCGGGTCTGTGTCGCCGGCAGGTCGCCCAGCCGCGCGGCCCGACCCTCGGCCAGCGCCGCCTTGAGGGTGGGGGCGTCCCACGCCCGGGTGACCACCGGCGGCCCGAGACGGATCGCGAAGGCCCCCCGTCCGGCGAGGTAGGTGCGCAGCGGGTCGAGCCAGTCGGCCAGTCGGCCGGACCCGGCTGCCTCCTCCCAGGGCAGGTCCGGACCCTCGGGCAAGTAGGCCAGGTAGCGCCGCAGCCGGGGGACCTGTCGATAGAGCACCAGCCCGGCGCCGCGGACGGTGCCGCCGGGGTCCACCCAGCCCAGCGACTCGCTGCCCCACTCCCGCTTGACCCGGCCCCAGGCGGGGGTCTGCAGGAAGCTCACCGACGGCCGACCGGCGAGGTAGGCCAGGTGCTCGGTGTCGCTGATCGGCCGCACCCGCAGATCGCCCGTCACGGCCAGCGAGGCTAGTCCAGCCCGCGTCCCGACCTACCACCGCACGACCGACGGACGGCCGCTTCATCCGGCTGCGACGACCGCCGCCAGGCCGGCGACGTCGCGCCGTGCCCGCCCGGCCGGGCCCCCTTGCGCGTGGTCACCCTCGCACGGTGGCGCCGGGGGCGATGGGCGCCAGGACGTGAGCGAGCCCCCGGCGCTGTCGGGGGGAGGTCAGCGCCGAGGGCTCGAGTCCATCAGACTACATCGTCCGACGTCGGACTGTGTACACAGTTGGGTGTCTTCCGAGTGACGCGAGGGTTTCCGAGCGAAGGATCAGCTCTGACGAACGAGCTGGGCCTCGATCTCCAGGGTGGCCTTCTTGCTCACCAGCACGCCGCCGCCCTCGAGCGCGACGTTCCAGGTGAGGCCGAAGTCCTCACGGTTGATCTCGCCGCGGGCCGTCAGAGACAGACGCTCGCCGCCCCACGGGTCCTTGGCGACGCCGTCCACCTCGACCGCGAGGGTGACCGGCCGGGTCACGCCGCGGATGGTGAGCTCACCCTCGACGGTGAAGGTGTCGCCGCTCACGCCGGTGATGCGCGTGCTGCGGTAGCTGACGGTGGGGTGCTCCTCGACCAGCAGGAAGTCGCCGGAACGCAGGTGGGCGTCGCGGTCGGGCGAGCCGGTCGTGATCGAGGCGGCCTGCATGGTGGCCTGCGCGGTGGACGCGAGCGGGTCGTCGGCGACGACGACGCTGCCCTCGACCTCGGCGAACGATCCGCGCACCTTGGTCACCATCAGGTGACGGGCCACGAAGCCGACCCGGGTGTGGCTCGGGTCCACGGTGAACGTGCCCGGGGCCGGCAGGGCCAGCCCGCGCCATTCGCGCGAGCCGCTGCTGCTGTCGGTGGTGCTGGTCATGTCTCCTCCTGGTACGTGGTTGCTGTGCGGATATGTGTAGCAACAACAATCCGCGGTGTCAACTACTGCGGTACGATGGCTGCCATGGTCGACCCGCGCTACGACGACCCCCGCCTGACGGCGATGGGCCTGCTCGCCGAGACGTACAAGGGGCTGACTGCCGCGCTCGGGCCGCAGATCGGTAGCCACGGACTCGGCGAGACGGAGTTCGAAGTCCTCATCCGCCTGGTGCGCAGCGACGACCACCGGCTGCGCATGTCCGACCTCGCGAGCCAGACAGGCCTGTCCACCAGCGGCATCACCCGGGTCGTCGACCGCCTCGAGCGGGACGGCCTGGTCGTGCGGGAGACCTGCTCGAGCGACCGTCGGGGCTACTGGGCGGCCTTGACCCCCGGTGGGGAGGCCCGCATCTCAGGCACCCTCGAAGGCCACCTCGACCTGATCGACGAGCTCTACACCGGCCGCCTGAGCGCCGCCCAGCTGGCCGCCCTGACCGAGGCGCTACGCGTGGTGCGAGACGTCGTCCGACCGGGGGCCGTGGCCGGCGCCTGAGCCGGGGGACACCGGCTGTGGACGCCGGGACGGCAGGCGCTGCGCCGGCTGTTAGGCTTGGGCAGCCGCGATCGCAGCGACGCCCGCCCCATCGGGTGCGCCCAGCGAGCGGTTGAAGCATCTGCCCTCCTGCCACGGACCGACCGTGGCCGCCTGAGCCCACAGGAGGTGAGCTGGCAATGCGTCGCTACGAAGTCATGGTGATTCTCGACCCGGATCTCGAGGAGCGCACCATCGGCCCGAGCATCGACACCTACCTCAACGTCATCCGCCAGTCCGGCGGCACGGTGGACAAGGTGGACGTCTGGGGTCGGCGGCGGCTCGCCTACGAGATCGACAAGCGATCCGAGGGCATCTACGCCGTGGTGGACCTCACCTGCGAGCCCGCCGCGGTGAAGGAGCTGGACCGCCAGCTCACCCTCAACGAGTCGGTCCTGCGCACGAAGGTGCTGCGGCCCGACCTGCACTGAGCCGGTCGAGAGACCAGCGCTCGGCTCGACCCCGACCCGTCGTCACCCTCAAGGAGCCCGCCGTGGCTGGAGACACCCTCATCACCGTCGTCGGCAACCTGACCGACGACCCCGAGCTGCGGTTCACCCCGTCGGGAGCCGCGGTGGCCAACTTCACCGTGGCCTCCACGCCGCGCACCTTCAACCGCCAGAGCAACGCCTGGGAGGACGGCGACACGCTGTTCATGCGCTGCTCGGTGTGGCGTCAGCCGGCGGAGAACGTCGCCGAGTCGCTCACCCGCGGCACCCGCGTCGTGGTGACCGGCCGGCTCAAGCAGCGCTCGTACGAGACCCGCGAGGGCGAGAAGCGCACGGTCGTGGAGCTCGAGGTCGACGAGATCGGTCCGAGCCTGCGCTACGCCACGGCGAAGGTGCAGAAGACGCAGCGCAACGGCCCGGGCGGCTCGGCGGCGGGCGGCCCGGGCGGGGGCAGCCCCGATCCGTGGGCGACCTCCACACCGGCCGCGGACCCGTGGGCCTCGGGGGCCGCCGACGAGCCGCCCTTCTAGCCCTCGTACCTGCGGGCCGCCGACCCGGCCCGCCCCAGCGTCGGCACCCCGGCGCAACCCCGTCCGACCATCCCGGCCACCGGCCGGGCCCAGAGAACCTGGAGCACCACGATGGCCAAGCCCGTCCTGCGCAAGCCCAAGAAGAAGCAGAACCCCCTCAAGGCGGCAGACGTCACCTACGTCGACTACAAGGACGTCGCCCTGTTGCGCAAGTTCATCTCCGACCGGGGCAAGATCCGTGCTCGGCGCGTCACCGGCGTGACGGTCCAGCAGCAGCGCCAGATCGCTCGTGCGGTGAAGAACGCCCGCGAGATGGCGCTGCTCCCCTACACCTCCACCACGCGCTGAGGAGGGCGGGCATGAAGATCATCCTCACTCAGGAGGTCGGTGGCGTCGGATCGGCTGGGGACGTGACCGAGGTCAAGGACGGCTACGCGCGCAACTTCCTCATCCCCCGGGGGTACGCGATCCGGTGGACCAAGGGCGCGGAGTCCCAGGTCGCCACCCTGCGCAAGGCTCGTGAGGTGCGCGCGATCCGCGACCAGGACACCGCCGAGGGAGTCCGCGAGGCGCTGCGGGAGGCCACCGTTGTCATCACGGCACGAGCCGGCGACGGGGGCCGCCTCTTCGGCGCGATCACCCCGGCTGACGTGGCGAGCGCGATCCACGACGCGACCGGGGTCCAGGTGGACCGCCGTCGCGTCGAGGTCAGCACGCCGATCAAGACCGTCGGGACGCACGAGGTGCGCGTGCGGCTGCACGCCGACGTGGTCGCCGACGTCACGGTGGACGTCCGCGCCGGCTGACTCGTCTCACATCGCAAGACAGCGGGCTGTGGGCTCTCGTCCACAGCCCGCTGCCTGCGTCCGGGCGCAGGTCAGGCGCACGCGGGGCTCCGCCTGAGTCGGCGGGACGGGCGACCAGGAGTCGTCGTCCCCAGGCTGGCCGTCTGCCTGGGGACACCTGACCTGGGGGAACGATCCATCCTCCCCACTGTGTCCACAGCTGCTGTGGACAGCGACCTTGGCGTGCCGCGGATCGGTCCCTAGCGTCGCGGTGCCTGCCCGCTGCGAGCCTCGAGCGGTTGTGTCGGACCCAGCCGGCAGGGTGCGGGTATCGGGCGGTCACTGCCGTTCGAGCCGGCCGACCAGGGCGGAGGGGTTGCGTGAGCGTCACGCCACTGAGCACGGCTCCGCCGGAGTTCGACCGCACCCCACCCCACGACATCGCCGCGGAGCAGTCGGTGCTCGGGGCGATGCTGCTGAGCAAGGACGCCATCGCCGACGTCGTCGAGCTGCTGCGCGGCGCGGACTTCTACCGGCCCGCTCACGAGACCATCTACCAGACGGTGCTGGAGCTCTACGGGCGCGGCGAGCCTGCCGACGCGGTGACGCTGTCGGCCGAGCTGCACAAGCGCGGTGAGCTGACCCGGGTCGGGGGAGCCCCCTACGTGCACACGCTGGTGGCAGGCGTCCCGACCGCGGCGAACGCGGGCTACTACGGCGAGATCGTGCGGGAGCGGGCGATCCTGCGCCGCCTGGTGGAGGCGGGCACCCGCATCGTGCAGATGGGCTACGCGGGCGAGGGTGACGTCGACGTCATCGTCGACCGAGCCCAGGCTGAGGTCTTCGGGGTGAGCGAGCGGCGCACGGCCGAGGACTACGTCCCGCTGTCGGACCTGCTGCAGGGCACCCTGGACGAGATCGAGGCGATCAGCGCCCACGACGGCTCGCTCATCGGGGTCCCGACAGGGTTCACCGACCTCGACTCGCTCACCAACGGGCTGCACCCCGGCCAGCTGGTCATCGTCGCCGCCCGGCCGGCGATCGGGAAGTCCACCCTCGGCCTGGACATGGCCCGGTCCGCAGCAATAAAGAACGGGCAGACAGCGGTGATCTTCTCCCTGGAGATGGGCCGCACCGAGATCACCATGAGGATGCTCTCGGCCGAGGCGAGGGTCCCGCTGCACCACATGCGGGGCGGCACCATGACCGACCAGGACTGGGACCGGATCGCCCGAGCGATGGGCTCGGTGTCGAACGCGCCGCTGTTCATCGACGACTCCCCGAACATGACGATGATGGAGATCCGGGCCAAGTGCCGGCGGCTCAAGCAGCGCAACCAGCTGCGGCTGGTGGTGCTGGACTACCTGCAGCTGATGTCCTCGGGCAAGCGGGTGGAGAGCCGGCAGGTCGAGGTCAGCGAGTTCTCCCGGTCGCTGAAGC
>Ga0114938_1002438_pt1 | contig 11747 bp, 9 predicted proteins | sample AshMeaBigSpring_FD_88675 | JGI IMG/M metagenome (GOLD analysis project Ga0114938, IMG submission 88675) | Groundwater microbial communities from Big Spring, Nevada to study Microbial Dark Matter (Phase II) - Ash Meadows Big Spring | ecosystem: Environmental > Aquatic > Deep subsurface >...
AGAGTGATTCTTACCCAGTGCTTCGTAGCTGATGCGTGCATTCTCGTAGTTTTGCTGAGCTTGAGCAAACTCCTTCTCAGAGACAATCTTATTCTTAACCAACGTTTTCATACGTTCGTATTCTTTCTTCGAAACATCGTAAGCCACGCGAGCCCGTTGTACAGGATCCCCTTCGGCAATGTTCTTCGAAGAGATGGTCAGCAAGGTTGCACCGCGTCCTACACTGATACCTTCTGTCACTTTACTGCGGAAAGAAACGATACCCGCTACGGTAGCCACTGCAACCGACTCATCTCCCTGAGCCGTGAGGATCTGTCCGCTAGTCTTGATCGCTTGTTGGAAGTCGCCCGGTTGGATCACATGCGACTTCACCCCTGCTGCATCTGCCTTCGCTTTCGGAAGGATGATCTCATCGGATGCGTGTGCACCCTCAGCTTCTTCTTTGTGTCCGCCTTCTTCACCTTCGTGATCGTGACCTTCATGGCCTTCTTCACCTCCGCATGCTTCGCCTTCTGCGTGTTCTGAATGATCGTGCTCTTTGTGACTGTTTTCGTTTTTGCTGTTGCAAGAACCTAAAAGGAATAATCCGATTACTCCTATAAAAATATATTTTTTCATGATGATAGTATTGCTAATTTTCTTTTTACTAATTAATAATCAATAGATACATGCTGCAACCGGATTGATTGCACGATGTAGCTAAATGATAAAATGTTACTAAATTATTTGATCAAGCAAATTGCTTGGTGCAACGGAATTGCTTGGTGTAACCAAATGGCGTTAGGCAACCCAATGGTTTGATTAACCCATACGGTATGCTGCAAGTCAATTGCATGACGTAGAGACTCAATCAATTATTCACTCACTCAATGATTGAAATCTTGATAAAGTTGCAATTAGTTACACAGAAAAAGAGCAGGGAGGGGCACGCAGACCGAAGGCACGAGAGATATTCGTGCCGTGTAAGGACTCTTTATAAGCATAGTAGTCCTTTATACGTTGTTCTTGAGGTAGTAGTATTTTGCTGATGATTGCGTCTGTAAACAGCGTCGCAATAAATACAAAATGCGGGGCACAATCAGCTTGTGCAAGAGGAATATGCGAAACGAAATGTGTTAAACAGATATCATTGCAGCACGAATCTGATCCGTGGTGATGATGTATTGGGCACTCTTGTTCCTCTGGAATATCGTGTTTCATGCAAATCATACCGTCTGCATGATGATGATGGGGAATAACCGTTGCAACCAACATGATAATGTTGATTAAAAGTAGCAATGGTATAATAAATTTTTTATTCCCTTTCATTTCATTGATTTCATTCATTATTGATCTCAATAATCATTATTCATTTCATTGATCTCAATAAACTCAATTATCTCATTAATCCGGCCTTTAATCCGATCAAAATATGATTTTTGCGTCGCAAATATACAAATTCTTTTCATTCAGACCAGATTAATGAGATGTTTTTGTTATTTATTCTTGTTACTGATTCTTGTTATTTGTTTTTCTTTTCCAACTCAGTCAGCGAATCCATCTTCTTCTTTTCAAGAAACTCGTAGATGCCACACAGATGTTCGGTTACCTTCTTATTTCCAAACTCGTAGACTTTGGTAACAAGGCCGTCCAAGAAGTCACGGTCGTGCGATACCACAATCAACGTTCCGTCGAAATCGACTAACGCTTGTTTCAGGATATCTTTTGTCTTTAAGTCCAAGTGGTTGGTCGGCTCATCGAGAATGAGTAGATTGACAGGTTCAAGCAGAAGTTTGATCATTGCCAAACGAGTACGTTCTCCACCCGAAAGGACTTTCACCTTTTTCATCGACTCTTCCGGACCCCCGAACATAAAGGCTCCGAGCAGGTCGCGGATCTTGTTTCTGATCTCCCCTTTAGCTACATCATCAATCGTCTGGAAGACGGTGAGGTTCTCATCTAAAAGAGAAGCTTGGTTCTGAGCGAAATATCCAATCTGTATGTTATGTCCTAAGGTCAGCGTACCGTCGTGCTCAATCTCATTCATGATACATTTCACCAAGGTCGATTTACCCTCTCCGTTCTTACCCACAAAAGCAACCTTGTCGCCACGTTCGATGGTAAGATTAGCATTTTGGAAGATCACCTTTTCGCCATACGTCTTACCCACACCTTCCATAGTCACGGGATAACTACCCGAACGGGGTGAAGGGGGAAACTTCAAGCGAAGAGCGGAAGTATCTTCTTCGTCCACTTCCAGCAATTCGAGTTTCTCGAGCATCTTCACACGGCTTTGCACTTGCAGAGTTTTTGAGTAAGTTCCTTTGAAACGTTCGATAAACTCTTTAGTTTCGGCAATGAACTTTTGCTGTTCTTCGAAAGCTTTCTGCTGCTGCTCGCGACGTTCTTTGCGTAGTTGGAGGTATTGCGAATAGTTTACTTTATAATCGTAAATACGTCCCATGGTTACTTCGATGGTACGTGTGGTGATATTATCGACAAACTTACGGTCGTGACTGATTACAATCACAGCTTTTCCGTTGTTGATGAGAAAATCCTCTAACCATTGGATTGATTCAATATCCAAGTGATTGGTTGGCTCATCCAACAGCAATACATCAGGTTTCTGCAATAAGAGTTTGGCTAGCTCGATACGCATGCGCCATCCACCGCTGAAGTCACTGGTCTGACGATTGAAATCCTCGCGCAAGAATCCCAGACCTAAGAGTGCTTTCTCTACATCTTCCTCGTAGTTCGTTGCATCGATGGCATAGTATTTCTCACTCAACGATGATACTTTCTCGATGAGCTCCATGTAACTGTCAGTCTCATAATCAGTACGTGTCTCCAGCTCTTTGTTGAGCGACTCGATCTCTGCTTCCATTGCGTGCAGATGGGCAAAAGCCTGAGCAGTCTCTTCAAAAACTGTCCGTCCGTCCTCAGTCATTAAGTGCTGGGGAAGATAAGCCACTACACACTCTTTCGGAGCCGAAACCTTACCTTTGGTTGGTTGGCGCACTCCTGCCAGAATCTTTAACAGGGTACTTTTACCTGCTCCGTTTTTACCCATCAAGGCGATACGGTCTTTCTCGTTTATCACAAAGGAAATGTCACTAAATAAGGTGGTGCCGCCGAATTCAACAGCTAGTCCGTCTACTGAAATCATAAGATTATATTAAATTTGAGGCGCAAAGATAGCCAAATATATCATTATTTTTTATACCTTGCGCTCTGAAAGAAGAATTAAAGATATACAAAGAAATATAAATAAAATATGGATAGTGAAGATTTGTTACAAGATAAGCCCCTTATTCTAGTAGCCGAAGATGATGATAGTAACTTTAAACTTATTAAAGCGATTATAGGTAAAAAGTGTGAGATTATATGGGCTAGAGATGGAGTGGAAATCGTAGAGCTCTTCAAAGCACACGGCGATAGGGCGAAGGCAATCCTCATGGATATAAAGATGCCTAATCGTAACGGACTGGATGCAACTAGGATGATCCGGAGTGAAGATACAACGATGCCCATCATCATGCAGACGGCTTATGCTTTTAGTACCGATCGGGAGAATGCGATCCATGCAGGTGCTTCGGAAGTATTGGTGAAACCAATCACATTAAACGTTCTTCGCGATACTATCAGCAAGTATGTCCCCAATATCGTTTGGTAATCGATAACTCGAAAACTTTTTAGTTACACAACATTCAGTGTTTGTCTAACTTCAAAAAACCCAAAAGGTCGTCTCTGCTTTGAACTAGAGACGACCTTTTTTATGAATTGTTTTAGTCTGAAACTTTCTACGACCTTTTTTTGATTGGTTGTTTTAAGATTGGAACTTGCGACTGACTTTCATCAAGTTGATGGTGTAAGTCACTACGTTTTGTGCTTCTTGTACCATTGTCAGATAAACCATGCTTACTTTGATGCTACCGGTCTGACTTTGGATGCGTTTCAACTCTTCACGTTTCAAGTGCGACAGGGCAGCATTCAGATCATTCGCTTTTTTCAACTGTTCTTCCATACCCTCGTAGTCGTTTGTTTCCAATCGTTCGCGACATTGGTGAATGAGTGAAGTAATTTCTAACGTCACATCAGCAAACTCACCCTTTTGGATGGCATCCAACGGATTGAAGTTGTTGTCGATATGCTCCAAACAAGGCTCGCATAGACGAGAGATGCTGTAAACAAGCTCGCTGGCAAAATCGTTTCCTTGGTAATAGTACAATCCTTTTTCAAGAACGGTGTTATTATCTAAGCGCGACATGGCAACAGTGCCCGTACGCTTCATCTGTTTGATTAATAACTTCTCGAATTTAGTGGCACCCATCACCCGGCGTAAGCCTCGTAAGTTTTCGTGTAGGAACGAAGTAACGGTGCGTTCGAAGTTCTCTTCCGCATATTCCATCACCTTTACCAGTTCGCCACGGGTATGTTGGCGGATAAGAGATAAAGCTTCTTCACTGGTAGTAGCTTTCATGAGCTCTTTCAGCGTCTCGTTACTCTTCTCTTTGCTTTTGCGTTTCTTGAATAAGATCTGACTGCGGATCAGCATAAATACTGCTAAACCGATGAGGCCGATAATAGCGATTGTTCCTCCGAAGTAAATGATCAGGGCAACAAAGAAACAGATGGTGAAGGCAGCACCGGCAGTGATGAACCATCCACCGATAACACTTAGCACACCTGTGATACGGAACACAGCTGAGTCACGTCCCCAAGCACGGTCGGCAAGTGAAGAACCCATGGCAACCATGAAAGTTACGTAAGTGGTAGATAGGGGCAATTTGAGTGAGGTACCTAGGGCAATCAAGAGTCCGGCAAGAACGAGATTCACAGAAGCACGTACCAAGTCGAATGCTGCTCCGTCGGCGATGATTGCTTCATCTTTACGGAATCGGGTCTCTATCCAACCTTTTGTTCTTTCAGGGATCACTGCCGATATTCCTCCAGCAAGGTTACGACTAAAACGTACTAATGTACGTGCCATCGGGGTACTACCGAAACTCTCTTCACCTTCATCCTGACGAGATAGGTCGACAGAGGTTTTAATAACGGCATGTGCTTTCTTCGAAGTGAAAAGTGCAAATACCATCACGCATCCTGCACCGATCAAGAAGTACCAAGGTGTCTGTGCAGAACCTTGAAGAGAGGTCATTAAGAAATTATCGGCTCCCACTCCTGTACCGTTGGCACTATAATCGATGAACGAAGAGTAGCCTGCCAAAGGAACACCGATAAAGTTGACGAGGTCGTTACCCGCAAAAGCAAGCGCTAAAGCAAACGTACCCATTAATACGACCACTTTAAAGACATTAACCTTCAGCCAATGTAAGATTTGCATCAATATAGTAAAGCCCACAAAGAATGCGCTTATGAGCAAGCCTGTGTTCTCTTGTAGCCATATTTTGTTTTCTGGAGTCATAAATGTACTATCCTTCAACCCCTTGAATACCATGAAGTATAAGATAGAAGTTGCTGCGATACCACCGAATAGTCCGATGCTGTACTTCATCTTTTTGGTGTAGTTGAACGTGAAGATCACACGTGCTAACCATTGAACGAGCATACCGAAGAAGAAAGCAATCGCTACCGAGACGAAGATCGCCATGATAACCGACAACGCTTTATCGGTGTTGATCAAGTCGCCCAATCCGAGGGTATCATTCTGATGTACTTTTATAAGTGAGAGGGCAAACGTACCACCTAATAGTTCGAAAACGAGTGATACGGTTGTCGAAGTAGGCATTCCCATCGTGTTGAATACGTCGAGTAGTACGACATCGGTCAGCATTACCGCCAGTAAGATGGTCATGATCTCGGCAAAGTAGAAATGTTCCGGTTGATAAATACCATGCCGGGCAATGTCCATCATGCCGTTTGATAAAGAAGCTCCAATCATAATACCGACTGCGGCAATGAAGAGGATTGTCTTAAATGAAGCTGCTTTGGCTCCTACAGCGGAGTTGAGAAAGTTAACTGCATCATTACTTACTCCGACCATCAAGTCGAATATAGCAAGAACGAACAGGAAGATGATAATACATAAGTAAATTGTCTCCATAAATATGTTATGTTATTAATGGTTGCAAAGGACGAATTTTCACGTTGCATAAAAGTGTCATAGATGTTACATTTGTGTTTCATTTACGCTTCATTCTTTAGTCGTAGGTAGTCGTAAAAAGCATACTGTGCTCTCGTACAAGGCTGATTACCACTCTTCTTTTTGAAGATATTACGTAAATTTTCGTCAACGAAACATGCTTTGCAATCGTCTTTCAATTGTATTTCGAGCATGTCGATGAGCTCCTGTCGAAGGTTTTTGTCTTTAACGGGGGTTACCGCCTCAATGCGACGGTAGAGATTCCGTCGCATCCAGTCGGGTGAGCCGAGGAAGACTTTGGGGTTGCCATCGTTTCCAAAGTACCAGATGCGTGCATGTTCCAGAAAACTGTCTACGATTCGGGTGATGCGAATGTTCTTACTGTATTCTTGTCCTGGAATGAGGCAACAGATCCCTCTTACGATCAGATCGATCTGAACACCTTTCTCGGAGGCTTCGTATAAGCGGTTGATCATGGTCGGATCTTGCAAAGCATTCATCTTTAAGATGATTCTTCCGCCTTTTCCATTACTCGCTAGATCTATCTCATGATCGATCAGCTTGTTGAGTTCGGTTATGAGATTGAACCGTGCCACGAGCAGTGTTTTGAAAGACGGATTCTCTTTGCCTTGTAAGGTCAGAAATAAGGCATGAAGGTCTTTTACGATCTCTTTGTTACAGGTGAATAAGCCACAATCGGCATAGATCGTAGCGGTGTTCTCGTTGAAGTTTCCGGTACTGATGTAAGCAATGCTTCGTGCTGGGTGAAGTTTGGTGCTTTTGCGCTTCACAAGGGCAACTTTTGCATGCACTTTGAGTCCCGGAATGCTGTATATGATCTTGATTCCGGCTGCTTTCATCATCTCTGCCGTAGCTAAATTGTTCTCTTCATCAAAGCGTGCTTTAAGTTCCACGAACACGGTTACTTTCTTTCCGTTTTGTGCAGCTGAAATGAGTGTGTTGATCACTGCTGAGTTCTCGGCAACCCGGTATTGGGTGATCATGATCTCCTCTGTCTGCGTGTCGTGTACTGCTTCGTAAAGGAAATGGATGAAATGCTCGAAGGAGTGATAAGGGTAATGTAATAACAGGTCTTTGGTGGCTACATAATCGAAAATCGAATTTTTCTCGTTTAGGCAGTTCAACTTGATGGGAATCGGTTTATCCGGTAGACGGAGGTTCTTATTCGGGTTGGGCAGATGACGCAAATCATCCAAGTTCAAGTGTTTATCTCCGGGAACCAACTCGTCTTGTTGGATATGGAATGCATCTACTAAGAAATCGAGAAAGTCTTTGGGCATGGCTCTATCGTATACAAAACGGCAAACAGCCCCGATCTTCCGTTTCTTCACTTTCCGTTTCACCTGTTCCACCAGTTCTTTGCTGCTCGATAAATGGTCGTCAATCATGATATCGGCATCCCTTGAGATCTTGATGCAATAGCTGGAGTCGACCTGATATCCCGGAAAGATCAAACTTAGGTTGGCTTTGATGATATCTTCTAAAAACATGATGTAATAATTGTCTTCATGTTTAGGCAACTCGATGAAACGGGGTACTTTGCTATAGGGAAGTTTCATGACAAAGTAATGAGGTGAACCATGAGCCGACTTTTTCCAGTTCGGGATGACTCGAATGGCCAGATAGAGACGGTTGTCCCTCAGAAACGAGATGATCCTGTTTTTCGAAACGGGCACCGGCTGCAGGAAAGGAAAAACTTCTTCTTTAAAAAAGTCCTTGATAAACTGCTGATGAAAGGGCTCTACTTGTCGGCTTTGATAGAAAATGATATGGTTATTCCGTAATTCAGGGAGGATCTTTTGCTCGTAGATCGAGATACGATCGTACATCTGTCGGTTCACTTCTTGGTTGATTTCTTCAACAAGTTCTTGTGCCGATTGAACGGTTTCTTCATCACTTTGCGTAGCACCGGAAGCAACGGCTTTGTGATCGGCCACTCTGATCTTGTAAAACTCCTCTAAATTAGATGAATAGATGGAAATAAAATTAATACGTTCATACAATGGAAGACTGTCATCGTCGGCTTCCAATAATACACGGTAATTGAATGATAACCAACTAATATCACGTTTGAAATAACTATAATTGTTTTCCATATGAGTTAACGTTTGCCCAAATATAGTATCTTTGCATTAAATAAACAAAATAAAAATGATTAGAGTTGGACTATTATCGGATACACATGCTTTTTGGGATGAAAAATACTTGAAATATTTTGAATCGTGTGATGAAATTTGGCATGCGGGCGACATCGGTTCGATAGAAGTCGCTGAAAAACTGTCGGTTTACCGTCCCCTTCGTGCTGTGTATGGTAATATCGACGGACAAGAGATCCGTCGGGTTTACCCATTGGTGAACCGGTTTACAGTAGAAGGAGTGGAGGTGCTGATGAAGCATATTGGCGGCTATCCGGGTAAATACGATCCTTCTATTATCGGTAGTTTGATGACTCGCCCTCCGAAGTTGTTTATCAGCGGACATTCGCATATCTTAAAAGTGAAATATGATAAAACACTGGGACTGATTCATATCAACCCAGGAGCTGCAGGTATGTCGGGCTTTCATAAGGTTCGTACGTTGATCCGTTTTGTGATCGATGGAACGGAGATCAAAGATCTGGAGGTTATCGAACTCGCTGATTCGAAAGATTGATCGTTCCGGTTGAGTACTCAATGGGGCGGTCGAAACTTTTTCGAGTGACGAATCGTTGACTTTAGCTTATTATTGCGTACAGTAAGTTAACTTTTTATTTTGTCAGTTCGGAATTCTTTCCGTTCTTTGTACGGAACTTGTCCTTAAAAAATAACAGGTATGAAAGGAATTATTTTAGCGGGAGGTAGCGCAACGCGACTATACCCTTTATCGAAAGCAATCTCAAAACAAATTATGCCGGTTTATGATAAACCGATGATATACTATCCTCTGAGCACACTGATGCTGGCAGGAATAAGAGAAGTACTGATTATTTCCACCCCCCGTGATTTACCTATGTTCCGCGAATTGTTGGGCACAGGTGAGGAGTTAGGCATGTCGTTCTCCTACAAGGTACAAGAAAATCCTAATGGTCTGGCTCAGGCGTTTGTGTTGGGACGTGATTTCTTGAACGGCGAACCGGGTTGCTTGATCTTAGGTGATAACCTTTTTTACGGACAAGGATTTTCTGCCATGCTTCGTCGGGCGGTTAGTCTTCGCAAAGGTGCCTGCATCTTCGGTTACTATGTGAAGGATCCTCGTGCTTATGGTGTGGTTGAGTTTGATGAGGCTGGTAAGGTGCTCTCTTTAGAAGAGAAACCGGCGGTACCAAAAAGTAATTACGCTGTTCCCGGTCTCTATTTTTATGACGAGACAGTAACAGAGAAAGCTGCGAATCTTCAGCCGTCGGCTCGTGGTGAATATGAGATAACCGATCTGAATCGTTTGTATCTGGAAGAAGGAACCTTGCAAGTGGAGCTCTTTGGAAGGGGCTTTGCCTGGTTGGATACCGGCAATTGTGATAGTCTGCTCGAGGCTTCTAATTTTGTCGCTACCATTCAGAACCGACAAGGTTTTTATGTGAGCTGCATCGAAGAGATTGCTTGGAGAAACGGTTGGATCACTTCCGAACAATTATTGAAATTAGGATCGAATCTAGAAAAAACGCAGTACGGCAAGTATCTGATAGATTTAGTTCAATAAATATAAATAAACAAATATAGACATATGAAAACTTATCTGGTAACTGGCGCAGCAGGATTTATTGGTGCGAACTTTGTCAAATATCTTTTAGCTCAATATAATGATGCGGATATTCGATTGGTGATTTTGGATGCCCTGACTTATGCCGGTAATTTAGGTACCATTGCAAAAGATATCGATAATGAACGGTGCATCTTTATCAAAGGTGATATCTGCGACCGTAATTTAGTAGATAGTCTTTTTACAGAATATAAATTTGATTATGTAGTGAACTTTGCAGCGGAGAGTCATGTGGATCGTAGCATTGAGAACCCTCAGTTGTTTTTGATGACGAATATTCTGGGTACTCAGAACTTGCTCGATGCGGCGCGTTGTGCTTGGGTGATGGGCAAAGATGAACAAGGTTATCCTACTTGGAGAAAAGGAGTTCGTTATCATCAGGTTTCAACGGACGAGGTATATGGTTCTTTAGGGGCCGATGGCTTTTTTACAGAACAGACTCCTCTTTGTCCGCATAGCCCGTACAGTGCTTCTAAAACAAGTGCCGATCTGGTGGTGATGGCTTATCACGATACCTATAAGATGCCGGTAACGATCTCACGCTGTTCAAACAACTACGGTCCTTACCATTTCCCTGAAAAACTCATTCCACTGATCATCAAAAATATCTTGGAAGGCAAACGCTTACCGGTCTATGGTGACGGAAGTAATGTACGCGACTGGTTGTATGTGGAGGATCATTGCAAAGCGATTGATCTGGTTCTGCATAAAGGAACCAACGGACAGGTGTATAACGTGGGTGGGCATAATGAGAAAACTAATCTGGAGATTGTGAAACTAACTATTGCCACGATCCACCGATTGATGACGGAATGTCCTGAATATCGCCAAACTCTTAAAAACAAAACGAAGAAGGCCGATGGTGAGATCGATATCGATTGGATCAACGACGATCTGATCTCCTTTGTAAAAGATCGCTTAGGACACGATCAGCGCTATGCTATCGATCCTACGAAGATAACCACCGAACTGGGATGGTATCCGAAAACGAAGTTTGAGGATGGTATTGTGAAAACCATCATTTGGTACTTTAACAACCAGGCATGGGTAGAAGAGGTGACCTCAGGAGATTACCAACATTATTATGAAAAGATGTATGGTAAAGCTTGAACGACTGATATAGGCTACCGGAAGGCTTATTGAAGAAGCATTCCGATAGATAATAATAAACCCATAAGCAGCATATTTCGTGAAGTCTCACCTAATATGCTGTTTAATTTTTTACCACTCCCGATCTTGACCATCTTTTTCCATGTGAAATAGTGAGGGAGGAGGTAAAGTTGTGGGAGTAGGGCTGCGTATAGATGTCCTTCAAGAAGAAAGAGAAGACACAGTCCACCGGCCACAAAGCCTAATGTCAGATATAAATATCTGCCGAAGGGTTCTCCAAAACGGACTACCACGGTTCGTTTGCCACTCTTGGCATCGGCTTCCCGATCTCGGTAATTGTTGACTACCAATAAGGTGTCGATGATGAGGCCGCAAACAAGCGAAGCGATGGTAACTTGAGGGGTCCAGTCCAATGCTTGCACATAATAAGTCCCGCCTACGGGCACAAAACCAAAAAAGACAATCACTAGCAGATCGCCCCAACCATTGTACGAAAGAGGGTAGGGACCGGTAGTATATAGAAAGGCAAACAACACACAGAGCAAGCCCACAACGATCAATTCCCATCCGGCATAAAGTAATAACACCGATCCTGTGAGGCAGGCAATGATTATGGTAATGACAATGCCCACTTTCATGGCTTGAGGAGAGATCCAGCCTTGAGCACAAGCACGCTCAGGACCTAATCGATCGTCACGATCGGTCCCTTTTAAAAAGTCGAAAAGATCATTGATAAAGTTGGCTGTTATCTGCATGAGCGCCGCAAATAAAAAGCAGATCAGTGCGGGAAGCCAATCGA
>Ga0114938_1002439_pt1 | contig 11740 bp, 10 predicted proteins | sample AshMeaBigSpring_FD_88675 | JGI IMG/M metagenome (GOLD analysis project Ga0114938, IMG submission 88675) | Groundwater microbial communities from Big Spring, Nevada to study Microbial Dark Matter (Phase II) - Ash Meadows Big Spring | ecosystem: Environmental > Aquatic > Deep subsurface >...
ATATTGTGATCCGTCAGCGCAATGCCGTCGCGCATTTCCTTGAGATCAACCGACAGCGATATTTGGCCTGTTTCAAAACGCTCGCCGAACGTTTCTTTCAGCACGGCCATCACGCGCCGGGTCGCTACCTTTTGAATTTCGATGGGGCGGCCTTCGCGAATCAACAAGCTGACATGCGCAAAGGCATAAGCAGGGTTTCCATCAGCCAGGCGGTATTGGATGTGTTGTACAGCGCGGCTTTTAATCCCCTTCAAGTTAATCGCGCCAGTGGCAACGACTTCCTCGTGCAGGCGAGCCAACAGCGGTTGGATTTCAAATTCAAGATTGTCGGTGTATTCAAGGGTGAGATGTGGCATGTGATGCTCCTTTGTTTATTCCACGGGCGGCGTGCCATGTGTGTGGAAGGATGGGATGGTTTTCAATCCCCAGGCCTGACCTTTCTTGCGCTCCGCTTCGCTCCACACAATTGGTTTCCAGTCAGGCGCAAGGATCAGCCGCGCGCCCGCGTTGGCGACTTCAAAACGATTTCCGCCCGGCTCATAAACATACAGAAAGAATGTTTGTTGAATGGCGTGTTTGTGCGGGCCTGTCTCGATGAAGACGCCATGTTCCAGGCAAATATCGGCGGCGCGCAAGATGGCTTCGCGGTTGTCCACTGCGTAGGTGAAATGGTGCAGGCGTCCCTTTGCGCCCGAGGCGTCTTCGGCAAAGGTCACGTCGTAGGTTTTGTTGGTGAATGTCACCCAGGCCGCCTTCTCGGAGCCATCATCAAAAATGACTTGCTCCGTAATGCGTCCGCCCAGGGTTTCCAGCATGAACTGACGATTGGGGCGCACATCGGAAGCGAACAGGGCGATGTGATCGAGCCGCCGCACCCCCACGCCGCGGTCCGAATAACGAGAGGCCTGATTCTTCAACGCCGGCTTTGTCTCCGCCGACGGCTGGTACCATTCGGTCTCGTAATAGATTTCCATGTTGTGCCCATCAGGGTCAGTAAAACAATACGCGGGGCCGTGCCCAACGTTGTCCTCCTTCCAACCCTTGCCCAAGCCTGTTTTTTCAATCGCCTCCACACGTCTCTGCAATGCCTGCGGACTCGCCGCGCGCAAGGCATAATGCCCCAGGCCCGAAGTTTTGGAAGCCGTCAGTTGCAGCGAATGATGCTCGTAATCGTCCCAGCCTCGCAGGTAGATTGAATCGCCTTTGCGCCCGCTTTCGGTCATGCCCATGACCTCCACAAAAAATCGCAGGCTTTCCTCAGGTTTGGGGGTCAACATTTCCACATGACCGAGATGGGCAACGTCATGAATGATCTCGGCTGAGTCGGTCATTTTTCGTTCATCTCTACGTATTCACGCAAACCGTGCAGGTTGTAGGAGATTTCTCCAGCCAGCAATTTCTTTCGGAGGGCAGCCTCTTTTGCGAGTCTTTCTTCAGAGGCTTTGAGTACGGCGCCCACACGTTCGCGTTTGACGCAAACCCCGCCGTCCGCATCCAACACAATAATGTCGCCTGATGAAATTTGCGTTCCACCGACCGTGATAGTTTTATTGAGTTCGCCGATTTTTGTTTTGGTCGCGCCTTTGACTCGGATGAAGCGAGTCCAGATGGGCAAGCCCAGTTCGATCAATTCATTGACATCCCGAACGGAGGCATCCACCAAAATCCCCGCCGCCTGCTTGACCTTAACCTGCGTCACAAGCAACTCGCCAATCAATGCCACAGGAGTTGGTTCAGGCATGGCCAACACCAAGACTTCTCCAGGCCGAATCTGTTCGATGATGGCATGTACCATCAAGTTGTCATCCTGACCGCACAAGGCGGTGCGCGCGGGACCCGCCACGCGGCTATTCGGCAGGAGTTGAATCAACGGCGCGTCAATCAGCCCCTCACGCCCCGAGGCTTCATAGACGGTTGCCACGCCGAGTTCGCTCAGGCGAGTGAGAGTTTCTGGTTTCATAGGCTTGCCACCACCCAGGGCAAGGTTCTGAAATGTGCTTCCGCAAATTTTACGTTTGAGTTGCCAGAGATTCTGCGCGCATGGTTGGCGCGGCGGGAGGCAAGTTCACTGTAATATGTATGCAGGTAACTTTGCGCCTTCATCGCATCCATGGCTTTTATTTTCATGTCCATCACGGAGGTAATGTCTACAAAGGTGTTGGGCTTGAAATCACACAACTCGGGTTGATGCGGCTCGAAGAAATACAAATCGGGCGGTGGGATGCGGCTGAACGCGCTGGCGACGCCCGCGCCCGACGACAAGAGTCGCGCTTTCTGCGCCATCTGGCAGGCGACGGGATGGTCAGGGTTGAAGGGGTCAACGGGGTTATGAGTCAGCATGATAGTTGGTTTTACATCTTGCAAGATGTTCACCAGTTGCTCTATCGCCGCGTCCGTCATATTCAATGGATAATCGCCCAAATCCAGGCAACGAAACTCCGCGCCGACCGCCTCCGCCGCCGCTGTTGCCTCTTCGTGACGGATGCGCTTCACATTCTCGACCGTTTGATTCGGCGCCTTCCACAACTCGCCCGATTCGCCCCTCTCTCCATATGAGAGCGCGATCACGCTTGCGCTCCCGCCCTGCGCGGTGATTGTTGCAATTGTCCCCGCCGCGCGCCAGACAAAATCAGCGGAGTGCGCGCCGATGACCAGCATCTTCTTTTCAGTCATTAATAGATTCCTTTGGATTTCTCAACGCAGGGGTATTGCATTAACTGATGTTACGCAACGTCCCGAAGGCTGGGGTGAAAACAAGCCTGAATTTCGAAAACCATCGGGACGGCGCTCTGACCAACCTGAGCTACTTCAAATATGCATCCAAAAATCCTATTACCTGTTTTAAATTCTCATCTGTTTCAAACTGCGAACCGCCATGCCCCGCGCCTTCCAGCGACACATAGACTACCTTATCCGCGCCGATAACAGCGCGGAGGGCATCCGCAAGGTTTTTATTTTGAGCGGGTGGAATATTGCAGTCAGCAGTGCCGTTTTCAATGAAGAAGGGCGCATCATCAGCAGTGATGTAGTTCATCGGGTTGGTCAGGGCTACCTTTTCGGGCACGGTCTGAATGGCCGCGCCAACCAGTTTTGATTCAGGCGAACTGGCATTGTCGGTTTTTGCTGAACAACCCGCTTCAGTCAATTGTTCCTGCATTTTCAAAAAGTCAATCGGTCCGAACCAATCCACCACCGCCTGCACACAACTCGACTGGTCAGCATTGCCTAATTCCGCGCCTTCGAGTTCAGCCACGCCGCAGGTCGTACCCAACAATGAAACCAGATTGCCGCCAGCCGACGCGCCCCACGCTCCAAATTGATCTGGATTTAAGTGATAGGTTTCAGCATTCATCCGCAAAAAGCGGACTGCCGCCTTCGCGTCATAGATCTGCGCCGGATAAATCGCTTCGCCGCTCAGCCGATAGTTGATACTCGCCACGGCATATCCCGCCGCTAGAAGTTGATCCACCCCCGTCAAGCCCGCGCCGTCCGCTTTATCGCCGAACATGAATCCGCCGCCATGCACCATGACGACCACGGGAAAGGGTCCATCACCAGAAGTGGGAATGTATAAATCCAATTTTTGCGCAGAGGAAATTGTTGCATACGCCAGATCTTTATAAGTGGGGGCAACTGAAGCAAATGTGCTCGACCCGCCAGGTCCGCCCATTGGAGGCAGTACACTATCGGGCTGTGAATCTGGCATTGCTGTGACGGATGAGCCACAGCCAGTAACGACAAGCATGGCAAACAAGACAATGCAAACGATTTCCGTAAACTTTCGAGACATTTCTTTTTATCCTTTTGTGTTTTGATTATTTCAAGTGTTGGTCGAGAAAATCCAATACCTTATCTATATTTTTGACCAATTCAAACTTACGGTCACCATGCCCTGCGCCTTCGATCAGCTCCAGATAAACTCGGTCATTCCCAGCGATTTGCCGAACCTTTGCCGCAAAGTTGACCGATTGCTGGTGCGGCACGATGTCATCCAATTTGCCATGTTGAATGAAGAATGGCGGCACATTGGGATGGATGTAGGTTTCAGGGTTGGCGGAGCGAACCAGGTCGGGGATGAGGGTAATTTTGTTTCCGAGAAGCAGGGACTCGGGTGAGTTTGAGCCGTTGTGGTCTTCCTCCTCGCCATGCGCCAGGCCCGATTCCGCCAGTTGCTCATCCATCTTGAGAAAATCTGTCGGACCGAACCAATCCACCACGGCTTGCACATGGCTGGGTTGGTCGGCGTTGCCAAGACTCAGATCGTCCAATTCTGGAACGTGCATGGAAACGCCCGCCATCAACGATTGATACCCGCCCGCCGAGCCGCCCCATGTAGCGATCTTATTGGGATCAAAAAGATATTGACTGGCATTTGCGCGAATCCAACGGATGGCGGCTTTGATATCGTGAATCAGTTTTGGGAATTTCGCCTCGCCGCTCATGCGATAGTTGACTCCGACCACACAATAGCCGCGCTTCAACGCTCGCAGCATGGGGGTTAACTGCACATCGCGCTTGTCGCCGCCCATGAATGCGCCGCCGTGAATAGAAACGATCACCGGGAATGGACCATCTCCATCGTCGGGCCAATAAATATCCAGCTTTTGCGCTTCAGACAGGTTTGCATAGGAAAGATCGAACATCTTACGTTTAATATGCTCCGTCTTTGCAGGCGGTATCACAAACGGAACCGCGTAGTGTGCTTCTTTTTCTTCATTCATGACATTTTCTCTTTTTATTTTGAAATCATCTTTGTCACAACATCCAACGCCATACTGCCGACAAACATGCCGATCAGCCCAACCAGCCCGGCAAGGTCATGTGGAACGGGCACGGTAATTTTCATAGACCTGAAAATTACTGCAATCACAACTCCTGCAAAAAATGCGATGACGAGAATGCTCACTCTTGTTTTCTTCCTTTCCGTTTTTTCTTCCATAGGAACACTTTAGGCAGCCACGCGCGCAATCGTTTCTTTGGCTTTTCTGTTTTTCTGATACACGTCAAAAGCGACTGCGATCAAGAGGACAAAGCCTTTTACCACCTGTTGCGAAAAGTCGGGGAAGGTGGCTAATTGCATGGCATTGTTCAACACACCGATAATCAACATGCCCACCATCAAACCGAACACGCTGCCTTCGCCGCCCTTGAAACTGACGCCGCCCAAAAGGGCAGCGGTGAGGCAGTCAAATTCAAGTCCCTGACCGGTAATGGTCTGCCCGGCAAATACTCGGGACAACAGCAGGACGGTGGTAATCGATGTGATAAAACCACTGATCATGAATAAAACTACTTTCGTTCCGTTGATATTTACCCCTGCAAGGCGGGCGGCTTCTTCATTGCCACCCAATGCAAATACCTGCCGTCCAAAGTATGTCTTGGTCAGAACGAAAGCCCCAAGCAACGCCACCAGGATCATAACGATGACGGGTACGGGGATTTCCCATACATAGCCTTGCCCAAACCAGCGGAAGGAATCCGGGAAGCCCATGATGTTCCTGGATTGATTAATAATGTACCCCACGCCCTTGAATATTGCGGCGGTACCCAACGTAATAATCAATGGATGGATCTTTAGTTCTATGCAGAGGAATCCATTGAGTGTACCCAGCCCGGTTCCGACCAGCAAAATCAGGGGAATGGCTACGGTGGGCGGCAGTTTCCAATCAGCCAACATGATCGCCAAAAGGACATTACTAAACACGATCTGGGAGCCGATGGAAAGATCAATACCGCCGCCGATCATCACGAACATCAAGCCGACGGCGCTGATCCCCGCAAATGAGATCTGGCGTATCAAGGTGCGAAGATTACCGAACGTCATGAAGTTCGGGGCAATGAATGTGAACAGAATTATCAAGAAGACCAGCACGAGGAAAGGCACATTCTTCTGCAGGATTGCTCCCAACCTGGCGCCAAATGGATTGTTACTCATTAGACTCTACCCAAAACAAGCAAGCAAGGCATGAAAAACTTGGCAAAAACAGGCACCTGCTTACATGAAATCGTTTATTTCGAGTAGAGTCTATTGTTTGATTGCTCATTGTTAACTCCTCCAAACGTTAATGAATCCCCGATGCGAGGTCGAGAATGGTATGCTGATTGAAATTCTCTCTTTGGACTTCCCCCGCCAATTCCCCTTCGCATAGGACAATGATGCGGTCTGACATGCCCAAGAGTTCTTCCATATCAGAAGAGATCATCAGAATCGCAATTCCGCTCTCCGCCAATTCAGTCATCAGATGGTAAATCTCCTGCTTGGCGCCTACATCAATCCCACGGGTGGGCTCGTCAAAGATCAAAATATCGGACTCGGCAGCCAAAGATTTGGCGAGCACCACTTTTTGTTGATTCCCACCGCTCAGGTTGATCACCTGCTGTAACAGGTTGGGAGTTTTAATATTGATGCGCTCCTTGTATTTCTGCGCGATCTCATCTTCTTTTTTTGTATTCACCACACTGTATTTTGAAATGCGCTGAATGATCGGGAAACTGATATTCCACTTGACAGACATCTCAAGGAACAACCCCTGTCCCTTGCGGTCTTCTGTCAACAAGCCAATCTTGTTCTGGATTGCATCCAATGGAGAATGGATCTTGACAGGCTTTCTGTTGATCAAGATCTCACCGCTTTCCATTGGAGCGGCGCCATAAAGAAGTTGAGCCAATTCGGTTCGACCCGCGCCGACCAATCCGGAAATCCCTAATATTTCACCTTTGCGTACTGAAAACGAGATATTTCGATCTCCATTGCCAGTGAGGTTTTTTACTTCCAAAGCAACTTCACCCGGCGACTTTTTCCGTTGAGGATAACTTTCCTTTAATTCGCGCCCAACCATCAGGGTGATCAATTCCTGCCGGTTGGTCTCTTTCGTATTTTTGGTGGTGACGTAAGCTCCGTCACGCATGACACTCACGCGATCGGAGATGCGGAAGACTTCTTCCAAACGATGCGAGATATAGATGATTGTCACACCTTTTTGCTTTAACTGGTTAATGATCTTGAACATCAACTCCACTTCTGAGACACTTAATGGAGCAGAGGGTTCATCCATGATCAGTATTTTTACATTTTTTGAGACTGCTTTTGCGATTTCAACGATCTGTTGCTCAGCAATGGATAGTTCCTGTACCAAAATACGCGGATCAATCTTCACCCCAAACTGGTCCAGCACCCGAACAGCTTTTTTCTCGATTGCTTTTGCACTGAAAAATGCCGAGTTTTCATCTTTCTCACACAAGTAAATATTTTCGGCAACTGATAATGTAGGAACCAGATTGAATTCCTGATAGATCACTTCAACACCCAGGCTCCTGGAAAGCGCCGGAGTCATCTTGGAATATTCATGCCCATTAATTTTAATCGTCCCCGAATCAATATCAATGGCTCCTGCCACCGCTTTGATCAACGTTGATTTGCCAGCCCCATTCTCGCCCAACAGGGCGTGTACTTCGCCTTCTTGAAAACTGATCGAGACGTCATTCAAAGCCAGAACACCGGGATAACGCTTAGTGATGTTTTCCATTGATAGAATAACTTTGGACAGCATTCGTTTTCACCTCCATCTATGATGAAGGGCCCCCTGCCCTTCATCATATTTATCTACTAAACGCTTCTGGTTACGGTGCGAGCGTGCTGAAATCACAGGTGATCGGTTCCAAGGCGTCATTGATGATGTTGGGATGTTCGACCCCTTGGAGCATCTTCTTGATCTGTTCGTAGGTGGCGACATCAAGAGCAGTTCCACCGATGGCGACAAAACCCTTATAGGGATCTTCGCAACTGGTGACGGTGGGAATCATGGAAGGATCCATATCGCCGGCGAAAACGCCGTATTCATCACTATTCACATTGGGTAGCGCCTTGATGGCGTTGGCAATGCCCTGAGCATGGGCGGTGGATTGGGCAAGGAACACCTTAACATCAGGATTTGCCGTAAAGATGTTCTCAGCGGCATTCTGACCAACAGGGATACTATCACCTGAGATATCCAAATGTGAAACAAGTTTTACCTTGGGGCAAATCTCAGTGATCGTAGAATACCCTTGGTCACGTAATTTCATGCCAACGGAGGAACTTGGGCTACCTACGATGGCAGTTTCAACGCTACCGTCAGTCGCATCCGGATACCTGGCTTCGATAAAATCGCAAGCCATCTTGGCCACTTTTTGACCGTCTTCCAATTGGCTGGTGTGCATGATGGCATCGAAGGGCGCCAGTTTTTGAGGAGGAACGCCCATCACCATGATGCCGGCGGCTTTGGCTTCTTCAATCGCGGGAAGCAACTGATCAACCTCTCCGGCCGCCATAAGATACATGAAATCTGTTTTCATAGAGATGCAGTTTTCGATCTGGTCGAATTGTTGATTCAAACCGCCCTCGTCAGCGCCATAGACATTCACGGTTACGCCATCCGCCTTGAACTTTTCCGTAACGGAAGTGGCAACCCCGTTCAAGAAAGGATTCGCAAGCGAGGGGATGATGTAGCAGACCACTTTGCCGTTGACATCCAAAGGCGCACCAGCTACTGCAGGCACCATAGAAACAACCGTATCTTCAGCTGGGGCTGCCGCGGTTGCCGCAGGGGGTTCGGTAGCAACTGCGTCAGTTGCGGGTGCGGCAGTTGGGGCGGCGGTGGGCGCGGTGCTGCATGCCGTCAGCAAGATTCCGGCAATCAGGATGAGGGCCAGAATTGTGTGAAGTGACTTCTTCATTTGCTCTTCTCCTTAGGTTAGGGGATTATGACCATTTTTATGGTCCGTATCTACAGAGTACATTCCTTTCTGCGGCGTATCAATTCAATCTCTGATACAATCTATTCCAATATGGAATAAAGTGAGGTCAAGTATGCAAATAAAACAAGCGCAATATTTTCTGGCTGTGACGAAAGCCGGTTCGTTTAGCGTCGCCGCTGACGAACTCTATATTTCCCAGTCATCGCTGTCCAAGCAAATCATTGCCCTAGAAAAAGAGCTAGACCTCATTCTGTTTGACCGGAGTAAACGCAAAGTCGCGCTCACGGAAGCGGGGAAAATTTTCCATAAGCACGCCCTCCACCTTAGCAAAATTCAGACAGCCCTGCTGGCGGACCTTGGGGAATACAAAAAGCTGATCCCCGCGCTTTCGATTGCGGCTATTCCGGTGATTGCGCAGTATGGGATCGCGGCTGACATTGCCCGGTTTAAGGCCGCCTACCCGAACATCGCCTTAAATTTGGATGAACGGGAAGCCGCAACTGTATTACCGGCCCTGAATAAACGTGAATATGACCTGGCGCTTGTGCGTGATTATGGCGTGGATTTGAACCACTATTCAGCGCTCGAAATTGTCAGGGATAAATTAATGGTGGCGGTCTCAAAGGCGCATCGTCTGGCCGACAGAAAATCTCTTTCGCTCGCTGAACTGGCCGATGAAAACTTCATCATGTTCAACAAAGGCACTCTGCTCTATGATTTAGCAGTCAATGCCTGTCGAGCGGCTGGTTTTGAGCCCCGGGTGTTTTATGCCACCCTGCGCGGCGCAAGCATCATTGGTTTGGTGGCCGCGAACAGCGGCGTTGCGCTGATGATGGAGAAAGTTTTGGATTACTACCATCGCGCTGACGTGGTGGTCATTCCTTTAGCGACGCCCGTTGAAAGCAAAATCATCATTGCCTATCCTAAAAAACGAAAACTCTCAAAGTCCGCCAAACTCTTCATCGAGTTCATGAAAAAGTAAGTATCAATCATAGAGAAAGGTAGTGTCGCCTAACAAGCGCATCAGCCGCGCCGCGAAGCATAGCGGAGCGGCGTCGGCTGATGCGCGCCGTTGGGCAGCCAAAGAATTATCTGCAATCACTCGGGGTCAACGCGAACAGCGGCGGCACGCGGGCGGCTCGCCGATGCCATACAGTGCCATCACCCTGACTCGCACACGCTCATCCGGGCCTTCTCCGGCGCCCGCGTCCCGGCTTCCCGTGATGCCGTCCGCTTCCCGCAGTCCGCGCCAAGCGGGCGGCTCGTGCAGGCTCGGAACAGCAAAGGGCTTTACTCGCGGACGGGCCGGATCACGAAGAGCGGGCGGCGTGGCCCTTCGGCAGGCTCAGGGCAAGTCCTGCGGCATGTGCTGGTCGAAGCGGCCCGGGCGGCGGTCGAGCATCACCCGTATTGGAAAGCTGAGTTTGTGCGGCTGGCGCGACGGATGGACGAACACAAAGCCGTCGTGGCGATTGAGCGGCGGTTGCTGGTGGCCGTCTGGCATGTGCTAACCGAGCGCGCCGCTGACAAACACGCTGAGCCGCAGATGGTGGCGACCAAGCTGATGCGCTGGTCGTGGGAGTTGAGTGATGAACAGCGCGGTGGCCTGACCACACGCCAGTTCATTCGCTACCACTTGATGCGCTTGCAGTTGGGTGAGAACCTGACCCACTTCCGCTACGGCAACATGCCGCGCCGGCGCAGCCGGCGTTGGAGAAGCGCGACGCGCTTCTCTGCCGGTTGGCTCTGCCAACCGCCGCGGCGAGTGGCGAGTGTGGACGAGTTGCTGAAAGTGAAGCCGGAGCTGCGCGGCTCAAGCTGAGCTTGTCGAAGCCTGAGCGCGCCACCGGACGGCGAACAACTCACGAAGAAGGATGACCCCCGTCGCGGACGCAACAGTCGTTGCGCGGTGACGGCAGGGCGGTCGAGTGTTGTAGTTTTTCAATCCCTCACTGTTTCAGAGTTGCCTCTTGACACCTGCATCTCATCGGTAGACTGTAGGATGGAATCACCTTCAGTCGCATATTGAATTGCTTGCTCCATGGTTAGCGCACGACCTTCGGCCCAGGTTTTGCTGAATAACTCAGAATCCATTTGCCGGCCGGCGATCGCCACCTGCTCTTGATAACTTACCAACTCCTCCGGCGTCATGGACGTGCCGCCCCGTTCCCGCCATGCTTCTGCCGCGCCGAGCAGACGTACGCCCCGGTCGAACTGATTTTGGGCGATCGCGATAAAGGCAAAGCATTCCAGTTGATGCGCGACCGCGCCGCGCTGGCCCACATCGCGAAAGGCCGTAATCGTCTCCCGATACAGTTCCAGCGCCCGCGGGTAGTTGCCGACATTCCGCTCCAGATGCGCCAGGTCGCTTTTTGCCAGGAGGATGTTGAAGTGGGCGCGGGTTTCCTCAAAGGCTGCGATGGCCTCTCCAAAACGCAGCCGCGCCTCCTCGGCCTCCAGGCGATACGCGGCCAGCAAACCCAAGTTGTAGCTCATCACACTGGCGAGATAGTCAAGCCCAGCTTCCTGGGCGAGTCGAATTCCCTCCTCAGCATAGCCGCGCGCCGATTCGAGATCACCGTACATGACCGCCCTGACCCGAACCAGAATGCCCATGGCCCAGACTTCGCCATAGACATCGTTGTCCGCGCGGGACAAGGCGAGGGCCTCCTTCAACAACGCGTCCGCCTCGTCTCGCGCACCGAGGAAAAATTGCGTTTGAGCCAAAATGGTCAGGGCAGACCGCAATCCCCGCGGGTCCCGGCTAACGCCCTGGCGATACAACGCGACACTTTGCTGGACCAGTTGCAGGGCATTTTTGTTGTCGCCTTGCGACACATACGCCCAGGCCAGCCCGCACAATGCCTTTGCTTTCGCCATCAGGCGATCGGGCGCATCGGCACCCTCCGGCGGCGCGCTCGCTGCGACCCGTTCCAGGGCCTGCTGCGTCCACCGAAAGCCTTCGGCCGAGTATCCGCCCGCGTTCCAGAAGAACTGTAGCGCG
>Ga0114938_1002440_pt1 | contig 11739 bp, 10 predicted proteins | sample AshMeaBigSpring_FD_88675 | JGI IMG/M metagenome (GOLD analysis project Ga0114938, IMG submission 88675) | Groundwater microbial communities from Big Spring, Nevada to study Microbial Dark Matter (Phase II) - Ash Meadows Big Spring | ecosystem: Environmental > Aquatic > Deep subsurface >...
ATTTCTGTATCAATATTGTTTCATTGGCTTTAGGAATACCAATTTGCAGCATGCAGAAAAGTTGATTTTCTTGTGCCAAAACAGTGCAATTGTGTTGTTTTATTAACGTCATCACTTCGTTCAGTTTAGTGTAGTCAAAGTGTAATTCGTAAGGTATTTCAATTGCTTTTTGAATAAATGGAACAATTTGCAATGCCATTGAAGCGGCAGATTTATAGGCATTAATCAATCCTGGAACGCCCAAAAGAGTTCCTCCAAAGTAACGTACTACCACAATCAAAATATTGGTTAACTGTTTGCTTTCAATCACATTCAAAATGGGTTTGCCTGCTGTGCCACTCGGCTCGCCATCGTCGCTTACTCGATATTGATTTCCATCGGTGCCTAACTTATAGGCAAAGCAATGGTGCACGGCTTTCGGATGTTCTTTTTTTAACTGTGTTATGATTTTTTTAAATGCATCAGCTGATTGTATGGGATATGCAAATGCAATAAATCTGCTGCCGCGATCTTTAAATTCGGCAGTTACACTCTTTTCGATGGTGGTATAATGATAAGTCGCTTGCATTAATGGTTTGCTGTTGGCTCGTAAGTGTGTACTAATTGCCCACTCAAGTGGTTTGTTTTAATTAGTTGGGCATGCTGCAACTTTGGGGCTGCAATGCCCGCCGGAATACTTAATTGGGTGTTGGTAATTACAATAGCTTCGTTCCACAAACCTTCGTCGATGAACGATTGCAAAAGCTTAGCCCCACCTTCCACTAGCACACTTTGCAACTGCATTTGATTGCACGCTTGCAAAAGTTGTTGCAAAAAAGGTTTGTCGGATTGTAACTGCCAATAGCGCAAAGCGTTATCCGGATGCATATCGTGCCGCAAATAGTTGAAGACAACGGTTGTACATGCTTGATTAAACAAATGCAAGTTGGCCGGTAAAGTTAGTTGCTTATCTACAACCAATCTTACGGGTTGTTTTCCTGTCCACCATCTATTGGTGAGTTGCGGATTATCGATCAAAGCTGTATTCGTACCTACCAATATAGCAGCATGGCTATTGCGCAACGAATGTACCCACCTATTAACTACTTGATTAGAAATCAATAAACGCTCCGAATGGCTGTGACCAATAAATCCATTGGCGGTATTTGCCCATTTTAGGGTTACAAATGGCCTTTTTTGCTTGTGAAAAGCAAAAAATGGTTTATTGAGTTCCTTACAAGCGGCTTCCAAAATGCCTAATTGCACCTTTACGCCTGCTTGTTTCAATATTTCAATGCCCTTGCCGTTTACGCTGTCAAAACTGTCGGTACAGCCAATAACCACTTTGGGTATTTGGTGCTGTACAATAAAATTGGCACAAGGAGGCGTTTTACCAAAATGCGCGCACGGTTCTAACGACACATACAAAGTAGACGAAGCAATGTATTTTTGGTCGGCAGTGGCTACACTGTTGATACAATTAACTTCGGCGTGTGCTTGTCCAAATTGCTTGTGATAACCTGCGCCAATTATCCTATCCTCATATACCAAAATACTCCCTACCATAGGGTTTGGGGCCACATAACCCTCGCCTAAGCGTGCTAGTTGAAGGCAATATTGCATGTATTGTTCGTCTTGTGTCAAATGTGTTTTCCTTTGCTTGGATGCCAAATTTACTGCAATTGATGCTTATTATTGCAGTATGACTGTACAAATGGCTTTTCAACAACTGCAAACGCAACTGAGGCTATGTTATTCGGAGCGAGAAGCAACCAATATTGCGCACTTGGTTTTTGAACACTTAACGGGTTGGTCGCGCACGGAACGCATCATTCATAAAGCCGTTGTATTAACTACCAATCAGCAATTTCAGTTGCAACGGTATACCCAAGAGTTATTACAGCATCGGCCCTTGCAATATGTGCTTTCCGAGGCGTGGTTTGCCGGCAAACCATTTTATGTGCAGGAGGGCGTTTTGATTCCTCGCCCGGAAACAGATGAGTTGGTCGCTTGGATGCTCGAAACTGTCCTGCCCCAACCTACCACCGTTTTAGAAGTGGGGGTTGGTAGCGGATGTATATCCATAGCACTTAAACTACAATGGCTACAAGCATCCATTAAAGCATTGGATATCAGCGATACAGCTTTGGGTATTGCTAAAAAAAATGCAGAGCTGTACAAGGCTGACATTGACTTTGTACACATGGATTTCTTAAACGAAAGTCTATGGCCGCAACTGCCCCTATTTCAGGTGATTGTAAGCAATCCGCCCTATATTACAGAAGCGGAAAAAGCAGCAATGCATCCCAATGTGCTGCAATATGAGCCCGAAGTGGCCTTGTTTGTTCCTAACGAAACTCCTCTCCTTTTCTATGAAAAAATAGCAAAATTTGGCAAAATGCACTTAACCAATAAAGGCTACATTTTTGTAGAAATCAACGAAGCTTATGGTGAAGCTACCAAACAGGTGTTTCTACAGGCAGGCTACCAACAAGTTATATTAAAACAAGATGCGCAAGGGAAAGATAGAATGTTACTAGCACAGTTGTAATAGGCTATTGAAAGTTTGTTCGCACAGTCAAGATGCGGCTACACGGTAGCCTTTTTTTATGATGAGCCAGAGGCCGGTACTACTATATAACGACATGGGCGTTGGCACCGTTCAACTTTTGAAACAATGATCAACAACCAAATTTGCTGATACACAAATCATCTCCCACCCAATTCAATAATTTCCAATTGTTGTATTTGGTTTCCATCAATCACAAACCGAACCATCGTACGAACGGTATGCCAACCTTGCTTTCCTGCTGCACCGGGATTGATGTGCAAACATTCCTTTGCTTCGTCGTACATTACTTTTAAAATGTGTGAATGTCCGCTGATAAACAAATGCGGTTGGTACTGTGCTATTAGTTTTTTGCTCTGTGCATTGTACTTAGGTGGGTAGCCGCCTATATGCAGCATCAATACCCGAACTTCTTCAATTTGCCAAAAACCTATTTCAGGAAACTGCTGCCGAATATCGTTGCCATCAATATTGCCATAAACGCCACGAACCACTTTGCCCGTTGCTGCTAATTGGTCTGCTACAACAGCGGTACCAAAATCACCGGCATGCCATATTTCATGGCAATTAGCCGTATGTTGCAAAATAGCTGCATCCATGTAATGATGGGTGTCTGAAAGAAGCGCAATTTTTGTCATGACCAATCAATTCTTTTTATTTGGCTGTAGCAAAATGCATGAGAATGTTGAACGTTTTGGTAGTATCGTTTGTGGTAGTATTTTGAACCATACTCAGTATTACAGAGGGTCTTTTTCTTTTTTCTATATCGGCAATTTTAATAAATGCATACCGCTTTTTGTAGGGCAACACCGTGGGTAGTTCGTAGTAAACATAATCGGTATTGAGGCTCACTTGCAAGTTGGTAAGCACCATATCAAACCGCATAGTGGCACTCAGTTCGTTATCAATTGTTTCTGTGGTGTAGCGGGTAATTGCAGAGTCGCGAGTAACGGTTTTGCCATCACAGTAAAAGCCTACCATTTCTACGGGACAAGTTTTTGATCTGTTTTTATGCAGTATTTCAAGGTTTTTGTGCATTTCGTTCACAAACAAAAAACTTGATACCGGTTTGAAAAATATTTTCCGATAAAATATAGGCCTTCCGTGATACACTTGCAGCAGAATACGGTACTGTTGGTTTTGCAAATGCACCAATTGGAGGGAAATATTAAAATGAAAAAAACCATTAGCCCTTGTAAAAGCTATTTTGGTTTGCTGCACTACTGTTCCATTGGAATCTATAGGATAATGGTGAAAATACGCGTTGTTGCCCAACGCGGTTTGTACTTGTTGAGTCAAATCGTCCATTTTATTGGTTGCCTCATCCAATGTGGCATAATCGCCATAAAAAAACTCCATATAATGGGTACTATCACTTACCAAGCGACCTCTTATACTTCCTTCTAATTGTAGTTTTGATTTAAATATGACCGACCCCAAATGCAAATCATCTTTTCCGGTTAGTAGTTTGCCTTTGTATTTTTTAAATTGATGCGGTGCTTCGTTCAATAATTTTACAAAGGCTTTGGTAAATGGTGTCTTGGCACTTCCCTTCGGTTTGGGCAAATGAAATGTTTGCGCAAAAACAATACTACAATAACAGCAGCAGAACAATAAGCCTGTTATTTTCTTCATACAGTAGTTTTGAGTTTTGGCTACAACTTTATGAACGGTCATTTTTAAGTACCGTTGGCGCAGTTTAATTTAAGTTAAATGTAGTTAATTTTTACATTAATATTATTAAGCTAAATGCAAATGCATGAATTTTATAAAAATCTCCAGAAATTTTAATGTTTTTTAAAGTTTGCGAAACAGCAATCTCAAAATTGAAAACTGAATTATCCTTTGTGATGGTATTGCTACAGACAAATTAATGCACCTATGGTGGATAAACAAAACAAGGAAAACACAAATAAAATAGTAATTTTATAATCCAGATTAACAACTAAATCATGCTAAGCACATTGAATATCAATACTCTTTTTAAAACTGTTTGCCTTTCGGCTTTAATAGCTACCGTCGGTTGCAATTCACAGCCTGCAAGCAATCAACCTAAAAAAGACAGTACCGCAGCGGTTGCTGTAAAAGAAGTTCCTGGAACGCCTATCAAATATGATAGTAGCAAAAGATACATCTATTTAACTTGGGACGATGGCCCACAACCTCCCGGCACAAACAATTGTAAGCATTTATTTGAGGAACAGGGTGTAAAAGCAACTTTCTTTATCGTAGGAATGAACCATTCTGCACCCAAAAGAATTGCGTTAATTGATAGTATTCGGAACATGTATCCGCAATTTTTATTAGCCAACCACAGCATTACCCATGCTTTTAAAGAAAATTACAAATATTTTTATTCGCATCCCGATAGCGCGGTGAAAGAATTTTTACAAGCACAGCAAGAACTCAAAGTACCTCTAAAAATCATCCGCCTACCGGGCAACAATTCATGGGTTGGAAGAGGTCAATTGAAAGGGCCGAAATCAACTATGGAAGTATGTAAACGCTTGGATTCACTAGGCTTTAAAGTAATAGGTTGGGATATTGAATGGCAGTTTAATGGCACTGCACCCAAACAAAGTGCCAACGAAATATTGGCACAAATTAGCAACAAATTCGAAACAGGCTATTTAAACAACGATAATCATTGCGTTATTTTGGCACACGACCGTATGTACCAAAAGCCCAATCAAGTAGACTCGCTGCGCAAAGTGATTGCTACCCTAAAAAAAGATCCCCGATATGTTTTTGAAACCATCGACCACTACCCGATGGTGCAAAACAAATAACCGCATTATCCCTCCCTGAAAACAAGACCCCGCTTGCCATATTGCTTGGCAGCGGGGATTTTTTTTATAAAACCGCATGCGTTTGTTTAATTCGGCCCATTACAAATACACTTTGTACATGACCAATATTTTCTGCTTCGCTGAGTTTGTTTACATGAAAATCGTAATAGGTGTCCATATTTTCGGTAACCACTTTGAGCATAAAATCAAATTCGCCCGAAATATTGTAGCATTCTATTACTTCATCCAATTCATGAATGCGTTTGATAAAAGCGCCTCCGGCTATTTTATCGTGCTGCTTTAACGATACATAGCAAATAACCATCAAACCTTTTTTTACCTTGGCATAATTTATCAAAGTAGCGTATTGTTGAATAACGCCTTCTGCTTCCAACCGTTTAATTCGTTCGTGTACCGGTGTGGAGGTAAGGTGTACCGCTTCGGCTATTTCTTTTACGGTGGCTTTGGCATTGTGCTGCAATATTTTCAGTATAGCAAGGTCTTTTTCATCTAAAACAAGATTTGCAAAAGAAGATTCTTCTTTTAAGTGTGGTTTTGTTGCCGACATTTAGACTATTTTTCTTCAAAACTATTTATTTTAAATGATTTATTCTATTATCTATGGGTTTTACTTTTCGTTTATCCTACTAAGTTATCTTCGCCGCACAAAAAAACAATTATGTCTACTCTTACCAAATCGTTAGATTTTAGTTTGCCTTACAAAGTGGCTGATATCAGCCTCGCCGATTGGGGCCGTAAAGAAATTAGATTGGCCGAAGCCGAAATGCCGGGTTTAATGGCATTACGTGCCGAATATGGCAGCACGCAACCCTTAAAAGGCGCAAGAATTGCCGGTTGTTTGCACATGACTATCCAAACTGCTGTATTAATTGAAACCTTGGTGGCTTTAGGTGCAGAAGTAAAATGGAGTTCTTGCAACATTTTCTCTACACAAGACCAAGCTGCCGCTGCTATTGCCGCTGCAGGTATTGGTGTTTTTGCCTGGAAAGGTCAAACACAAGAAGAAGCAGATTGGTGTATTGAACAAACGTTGTTTTTTGGTGGCGAAGATCGTCCATTGAATATGATTTTAGACGACGGTGGCGATTTAACCAATATGGTGTTTGATGTGTATCCAGAACTCATTGCCAATATCAAAGGATTGAGCGAAGAAACCACTACCGGCGTTCATCGCTTGTACGAGCGTATGGCTAAAGGCACTTTGCCTATTCCGGCTATCAATGTTAACGACAGTGTTACCAAATCTAAGTTCGATAATAAATACGGTTGTCAAGAAAGTTTGGTAGATGCTATCCGCCGTGCTACCGATGTAATGATGGCCGGCAAAGTAGCTGTAGTAGGTGGTTATGGCGATGTAGGTAAAGGTTCTGCTTTGAGCTTGCGCGGTGCCGGTTGCAGAGTGATTGTTACCGAAATTGACCCTATTTGTGCTTTACAAGCCGCAATGGATGGATTTGAAGTGAAAAAAATGATTGACGCTGTGAAAGAAGCGGATATCATTGTTACCGCTAGTGGTTGCCGCGACTTAATTACCGAAAAACATTTTCGTGTAATGAAAGACAAAGCAATTGTGTGTAACATTGGCCACTTTGATATAGAAATAGATATGGCTTGGTTAAATGCAAATTATGGTACTACCAAAGACACTATTAAACCACAAGTGGATTTGTACAATATTGAAGGGAAAGATGTGATTGTATTGGCCGAAGGTCGTTTGGTAAATTTGGGTTGCGCTACCGGACATCCAAGTTTTGTAATGAGTAATTCATTCAGCAACCAAACTTTGGCACAAATTGAATTGTGGAACAACCACGCCAATTACGAGAACAAAGTATACGTTTTGCCTAAGCACCTCGACGAAAAAGTTGCGCGTTTACACCTAGCAAAAGTTGGTGCCGAACTTGACGAGTTAACTGATGTGCAAGCCAATTACTTAGGTATTGCTAAAGTAGGTCCTTACAAAAACGACATGTATCGTTATTAATATCAGGGAAACCTCAAAAATAACATCAATGAAAAAAGCTACTTCTGATTAGGAAGTAGCTTTTTTATTTTAAGTAACTATTTTAAAATGTTGATAATGAATTTGTTTTTAAATTTATTTTTTACCAGCTACACGGTAGCTGTGTTATTGTGATGAGCCCATCTGTTGGATGACTATCAGGCTGCATGGGCGTTGGCACCATTCATCAACAGTAAGTTGGCGCAACACACCATCGGCATTTTGGATCAATTTGGATAGTTCAACCACTTATTCCGATTGGTATGTAGCCTGCATTGCCTTAATAAAATCGCTCACAAAATAGCTTACTACTTTACCCGATAATGCCGCTAACTGATAGGTTCCTTCGCTAATGTGCAAATAGGCCGGTTGGCTATCCATAACTACATAGTTCAAAAATTGTCTTGCAGTAGCCACATCTATGCCGGCTTCGGCATGCAAATGCGGAACCGACGATGCTACCACATCTAAATCAAGTTCAATGCCTACAAGTGTATCGTCGGTAAAGTCGGTAGCGGTAATCACCGATTGTTCAAAAGTGCGTTTTTCCAACAAAAAAATATCTTCATGCGTAATGCAGTCGGCAAAGGGATTGTTAACAATATCAATCCACACGTTTTGTTGAATATAATTTTCGTGAATACCTAACAAACAAAATTTTTCCAAATAACCATCTTCCTCGGCATAGCGCAAAGCATTGCCACTATGTCGGCCTTCCATAGAGGCATAATTGGTATGCGCCCCTAAGTGTATAGCATTGATTTGTGCAAAAGGAATCACACTGCTTTTAAGCCAACCCTTGGCCGCACCTTTAATACATGGGTATGCGTTGTTGCCACCGCCGCCAATGACAATGGGTAATTTTCGGTTTTGCGTAATCATTTGGACGATTTGTTCTATTTCGGCATCCAATAAGTTTACGGCATGTCGGTAAGCGTCCGTTTTTTCGTCAATTGTAGCTGCAGATGCTTCTATTAGGTCCGTTACATCGCTAAAGTCAAACTGACCGAGCACCAACACTTCTTCCCCACTAAAAAAATCGTTGCTTTGAAGGTTCAAAAAACTACTCAAAAAGTTTGGCCAAACCGGCAGCGAATTACTTGTTCCGCCGTTTGCTTTAATGCCAACATCTTCTTGCACGCCTACCAATACATATCGTGCGGTGGTTTGCTGTAAGGCAATGTCCAAATTGGCTGTATCGGTTACTACTTTTACACATTCGCCCAATTTGGTTTCAAATCGCCTGATTTTGGTTCGTGCTAATACATCTTGTTTGGTAAAAACCTGTAAATGTTTCATCTGAATATGTTTTAATGGACTTAACAAATACCAACCGACTTTGTACACGTTGGTTTACAACCCGTTGAAAGTGATATGTTAAGCAGCCCAATGAATAAAAAACAACGTGGTTTACAAAAGAAAAGGAATCAAATAGCGCCATATTTGCAACACAATGTGTTGTGGCATGTTGTATTAGGGTGCAATATGGCAATGGTGGTTCTATTTCTCAAGTAAATGTAACAGAAAACACAATACCTGTGCACAGAAATAATGGGCAAACAACAACAAGGTTTCAACAAAACAATGTGTAAATATGATTTGTACACTCACCATCGTTAAATATCCCCGATATTATGCATGGGCAGGCATTTTGAGTATGGCTTTGTTTCGTTGGCCATTGCTTTGGTTTCGGGATGTGTGTTTTTGGAAGTTGATGGGTTGTGGCAAAGGCGGTAGCTTTAGTTTACAGCCCGATTGGCAACAGTGGGCTATCCTGACCATTACACAGCGCACTGACTCCTATCCTATCAATGCCCAAATCTACCAATTACCCCATCTGCCCAAATGGATTGTTCGTTACTTACGGTGGTTCAAAACTGAAACCACCGTATACCAATTAGTACCAATTGAAGGACATGGTTTGTGGGATGGGAAAGCGGTCTTTGGCCAATTGCCCAAAGATTCGGGTTACGACGGCGTAATTGCCGTACTTACAAGGGCTACCATCCGTATAAGTAAGCTGCACCGTTTTTGGCAGCATGTACAGGGTGTTGCCAAACAAATGAATGGCGCAGAGGGCTTTATCACCTCTGTTGGCATTGGCGAAGTACCTTTTGTAAAACAAGCCACCTTCAGTGTGTGGGAAAACAAAAGCTCCCTAAAACAATTTGCCTATAAAATGCACGAACATACTGCTGTAATTCAAAAAACACGTAAGGAAAAATGGTATAGCGAAGACATGTTTGTTCGATTTAGATTGTTAAATGTTTCTACCAGCAACAACACAACCAATCCTTTATTGGGAAAACTGTAAATTGCCAACAATTGCAGGCGAAACAATCCATTAGTGCAACCTCGACACAGCTTGTAATATATAGCTTTTAATATTTTTAATTAAGTATATGCAAAAAGAAATAAAAGTAGCGGTAGCATCGGAAATTGGCACCTTAAAACGGTTACTCATTCACAGTCCGGATAGTGGCTTGGGTAAAGTGGTGCCCTCAAAAGCGCAGGATTGGCTGTTTGAAGACATTGTACATTTAGATACCATTCGGAAAAAAGAATACGACTATTACGTAAAAATTTTGCTTTACTTTTTAGATCCGGAAAAAATACAAGGCAAGTTAGCCGACATTGATAGCTTAGAATCCGATAGGGCTTTTTACAAACCGGCAAACGAAGCCTTCCACAAAAGCGATAAGGTAATTGAATTACAATGGTTACTTGCCGAAATTTTGCAAAACGAAGACATTCGCCAAAAATTGGTGGCGTCGGTTTGTGCTATTGAAGGTTGCACCTATGTGCAGCAAAAAGATCTTTTGCAATATACGCCCGCCGATTTGGCTAAAACCTTCATTTCCGGCACTACAAACGACAAACAATTGTTGTTTGCCCCCATCCCCAATTTCATCTTCACGCGCGATATTGGCATTACCATCAACCAGTTTGTACTGCTCAATAAGCCCGCCAAAAAAGCCCGTACACGCGAAGCATTATTGGCAAAATACATTTTCTTCAATCATCCTTTTTTTGCTGATTATCAACAAAACATTATCGAATTACCCGATAGTCATTTGAGTTTTTTATTGCCCAAAGAAGACGATGATCGAAAAATCACCCTTGAAGGTGGCGATATTATGGTGGTAAGCAACAACCACCTATTGGTAGGCATTAGTGAACGAACATCTGCGGAAGCAGCGGTAAAAATTACCAATGCCATGTTTGAAAAAAACATTGTAGACAAAGTAACCATTGTGCGCATTCCCAAAAAACGGGATTACATGCACATTGACACCATTTTTACACAAGTGAAAAAGGATGTGTGGGTGATGTTGGGCAATTTTAGCCGAAAAGCTGTTAAACACGAGGATGAAAATGCTATTGAGCGCAACTTGGAAATAAAAAAAGAGGAAAAAATTAAAATATTACAGTTTCGTAAACAACAGCCCGATAACCCTATTAGTTTCGACAGTTTGGAGGATTTGCTGATTGATATTAGCAAAACCGATCTGAAATGTAATGGTGACGTGAAAATTATTTTTAGTGGCAATAATGAATTTCCTTACAGTGCAAGGGAACAGTGGACAGACAGTTGCAATGTGTTGGCATTGAAGGAAGGGGTTGTATTAGGATACGATAGAAATGATAAAACAACAGAAGCCTTTATTCAAAATGGCTTTACCGCTATTCATGTAAAAGACCTCATTGCCATGCTAGAGGCCGGAACCATCACTACCGAAGAAATTAGCGATACCATCATTTTAATGCCATCAGCCGAATTGTCGCGTGCTCGTGGTGGTTTTCATTGCATGAGTATGCCTTTATTTCGCAATCCAATATTGTAACTATTTATGTTTGTAACGCCACATTTGTTAATGATTCGCCCTGCTGCATTTACCTTCAATGCACTCACGGCTGTCAACAATGCTTTTCAAGTCAATACGGCCGATGACCAAGTGCAAGAAAAAGCCTTGGCAGAATTTGATAACTTTGTAGAAGTATTGAAACGTCATGCAGTTGATGTAACTGTTGTTCAGGATACAGCCACACCTCACACGCCCGATAGCATTTTTCCGAACAATTGGATTTCGTTTCACCAAGATGGAACCATCTGTTTGTATCCGATGTTTGCCGAAAATAGGCGACTAGAACGCAAGCCCTCTATAATGCAAACCATTGAAAAAAAATTCGCTATCAGCAAAGTGGTCGATTACACCTATTTCGAACAGGAAGCCATCTATTTGGAAGGCACCGGTAGCATGGTCTTAGATCGGCAACACCAAATTGCCTATGCATGTGTATCGCCCCGCACCAACGTTGCGGCATTGCAGGAATGGTGCCAACAGTTCCAATACCAACCCGTAGCTTTCACAGCAACA